>Ga0210098_1000004_pt1 | contig 97196 bp, 78 predicted proteins | sample Joice_ThreeSqA_D_FD_184870 | JGI IMG/M metagenome (GOLD analysis project Ga0210098, IMG submission 184870) | Wetland microbial communities from San Francisco Bay, California, USA, that impact long-term carbon sequestration - Joice_ThreeSqA_D1... | ecosystem: Environmental > Aquatic > Marine >...
TAACAGTATGATGATGTAAGTAATATGTTTTTCCATTCCGGCGCGAATATATACATATTCAACAAAAAACGGGGTGCAAATACACCCCGTTAACAACTGATATTGCCAGACTGCTATTATTTCATCATCTCGGATACTGCCATGGGATATGCTTTCCTGATCTCCGCCTGCAGATCATCACCCAGTTTTTCATATGGTACGCTATATCTCTCCATCGCCAATGAATTCCGGTAGCTGTAGACGATCATCCATATCATATCAACTGTTTCCACATACTGTCCATAGGGAATCTTACCATCATACTCCAGAGAGATCACATATTCTCCGTCATCAATACTTCCGATAAATTTCCGGAGGCCCTCATCAATATCCCGGCGTGTGGAGTTGCGTTCCGTTAAATCGATGGTATATAAAATGCCCCCATTGTTTTCAACCTCTTTTTTATCCAACATCTTTATACCCATTGGCGGTAACAGCCTGGGCAATGCTACCGCATGATAAATCAGAGGTGAAAGTTGCAGGTCCCCCTGGGGATAACCTCCCCCGGCAAAATGGAGTACTTCAATTTGTCTCAGTTCATCCCTTACCTGTCCCACCTCTGCCATGGGGACGCTCCGGTCAACCAGAAACAGGGTGGTAAATCTGATCTGGTCAATTTTACTCAGCTGACCCATCTTCTGTTTCACCTGACTGCCAAGCTCCGACAATTGAATAGGCTGCCCGTCAAATGTGAGGATGACATCCCCTCTCTCCTTCAATCCCATTCCGAGTCTGTAAAGCATCGATTCATCCTCCAGTAACCTGTACTGGGAAATATTGGGTAGCTCAAGTTGCATTCCATTCTCCAGCAGGAAATCATCCAGTGTGTTTTCTGCCTTTGATCTTCTGTATACACTGCTCTGTTCATCATTCCACCACAGGATCAACTGGTCCCCCGAGTTATCAAACCGGAGTGCTGTTTCGTTTCGGCCTGTTGCTTCTGATAGCATCAATGAGCCATCCTTGATTCGCATATTATAGTCAAGGATCTCCATGCCTTCTGTATATGAAAAACGCTCTTCACTGATCAGAAGTGAATGACTGAACATGTTCATTGTCTCTCCGATCCATAACCCCTGCAAATCGGAGTCTGCGGCTGAGTTATCCACTATAGTCCCCTTGAGGGAAAAATCAGCAAAAAGAAAGAATATAATTATGGCGAAGGGTGCCACCAGTGTTGCTTTAAGCTTTGCCGGCAGTCCCGATTTAGTTTTATTCATCATGGCTATTCGCTTTTTAATGGGTTTTAAATTGAAATTGTTTACAAGTTCTGCAGAGTGATACCCGATCACCTGCTTCAGTAATAACGACTGGTAATCAATCTTCTCAATACCCTTACCTATAACCTGCCTGTCTGCAATATATTCGTGGGTGGTTTTAAGTGCTTTTCGCATTTGCCAGGCAAAAGGATTGAACCACTGGAAAACTGCCAGGCCATGCGCAATAAGATGATCCGTTGTGTGCTTTTGCCTGATATGTACCTTTTCATGCTCCAGTACATGAACCAATTCAACATCATTGAATGATCCGTTATGGATAAAAAGTAAGCGGAAAAAGGAGAATGGAGATATCACTTCCTCGATCTCGACCATCCTGAATCCATCCTGCCTGATAACCCCGTTTCGTTTAGCCAGCAGATAGAGGCGGATGACCAGGTACACAAACCTGGCAAAGAAGTAGAACACCCCACTTATATATATGATAAAGAGTATTTCTGAAACAGAGAAAGACCATCCGGAACGGGTTTCTCCATTATAGTTATCGCCTTCACCCTGATTTTTCTCATACCTGCTCCCTCTGGGGAGAATACCGCCTTCCATATCAGCTCCGTTGTTACCTCCATCTATGCTGTTTCTTGATCCGGGTTCGGTTCCAAAATCGGCATTGATATACCTGATCCATTCCTCGTAACCATGACGGAATTGAAGAACTCCTCGTGCAGTAGGCTCAAGTGAACCACCCTGCGGTATGGAAATTGATATGTGTAGCAGCGGTACTGCCAACGCCAGAAAAATACTCCCAACCAGGAAAATCCGGTTGAAGTTGAAATAGGTCTCCCTCCGGAGGAACAACCAGTAGGCCAGGTAGAGCAAGGAAAGGCAAATGCCGGTCTCCAGGAGGTATATCATGAATCGAACCATCCTGCAGCCTCCCTATTTCTTTTTGTTTTTCTTCTTCCTGCTCTTTTTACTACTCTTCAGTTCTTCAAGCATCTGCAATGCTTCATTGACTTCATCCACATCCAGATCCTTCGTTTCTGAGAAAAAGCTCACCACCTCTTTCAATGAATTTCCAAAATAGTTGTCCATCAACCGGCCCATCTGTTCGCTGCGATACTCCTCACGTGTAATTAATGGATAATACTGATAGGACCCCCCATAGGATTTATAGGAGACAATTTCCTTTTTCACAAGTACCCGCACAATGGTCGAGATGGTATTGTAGGGTGGTTTGGGTTTGGCGAACTGCTCCTGGATATCCTTGATAAATCCCCTTTCGAGGTCCCACAGTATTTGCATAATCCGCTCTTCCGCTTTGGTCAGGGTTACCATTTTTGATCACCTTTTAGCGTTATTACAGATCAAATATACAACTTATAATTTAGTTCATCTAACTTATTACTAAGTTTAGTTAACTAATATATAAATAATGTGTTATTTCACTCTTCGGGTTTGACGCTGTAAGCGCCTTCCAGCAATATATCTGAGAGATTCTCATCGAGGATTTCGGTATAGCCCTGATCTGTTGCCCCGGTCTGCACTGGGATCTGATTGAAGATCATTTGGTCCCCTTCCACCCTGGAAAGAATAAGGATATAATCCCTCTCATGATCCCTGAATAGTGCCTGTTCAGGAATGGCCAGTGCCTCCCTCTCCCTGGTTGTAATGGTGGCTTCCACATACATATTATTGACAAAGGGCTTCCTGTCACCCACATCTATGGTGGCAAAACACTCGATGGTCCTGGAATCAGGCGATACAGACTTCCCTATTTGACTCAAGGTGGCCTGGAATATCCTTTCAGGCAGGTTCGGTGTGGCAAATTCCACCTGCTGGCCCACAGCAATATCGGTAATAGAAATCTCAAATACCTCCAATCGCAACCGCAACAGATCAATATCGATGATCTCCATGGCTGATTCAAGGGGTTCCAGATGTTGCCCAAGCATCAGTCGCAGATCAGTGACTGTTCCCGAGATAGGTGATTTCACAGACATAAAGGGGACGATGGTTCCCATTTCAACCGCTTCAGGATCGATATATATCATCTTCAATTGTGCCTTCAGTCCTTCAACCTCTGCCCGGACACTATTATATTCACTTTCGGCTTTCAGAAAATCCTTTTCAGCCGCGACCCTCTCATCAGATAACATTTGCAGTCTTTCATAGTCGGCTTTTAACAATTTCAACCGATAGAATGCATCTGCATAATCCTGCTGCAACTTGATAACCTCCTGCCCTTCCAGTGTAAAAAGAGTCTGTCCTTTTCTGACAAAATCACCGGATGAGATATTGAGATGCCTGACCCTGCCCGGTATCATGGTACTGATATTTGCACAACCACTGGGAGAAGCCACAACGTATCCATGTGCATCGATTGAATTACGAAATATTTCAAGAGTCGGATTACCAACTTTCATATCCATTGTTTCAAACTGCTCCCTGGAGATAGTCACTTCTCCTGTTTCATTGGTTATAAAACTCTCTTCTGCTGGCGAATTGGTATCCGCTTCTCCCGTTCCGCGGTGACACGATGCGGCAGAAAGTAATAACGGTATCGAAATGATAATTAAAGTATATTTCATACTCATTCGGTTAATTCTCAAGTGTCAAATAATTAATATCAAGTACCATCTCGTTATACAGGTGAAGGTTTTGCAGATAGTTCATCTCTATCTCTACCGCTCTATCCAGGCTTAGTGCGAGACGGAAGAAATCTATCTCCCCCGCAGCGTAACTCATTTGCGCAGATCTTACCAACTCTGAAGCCAGCTCTTTGCCTGAACTTTCATAGTAATATATAGCATCCCTGTATTTACCCAACCCGCTTATCAATTCTGCCACTCTGTTTTCATACTTCCTGATATAGCTGGACTGCAGATTAACGGTGGCCTCCATGGCGAAATGTTTTGCTTTAGCTTTAGCCCTTTGCTCACTGAAGAACAGGGGTACACCAATTCCTACCTCAAATCCCTGGTAATTTGCAGCTCCTTCGTACCTGTTGGTCCCGTTAAAATAACTCAGTGTAACTTCAGGCAATAGCAGGTTTTTCTCAACTCTTAGCTCCGCTTGTTGCTTTAATTCTGTATTTTGCAGATAGTGAAGACCAGGATCTGTCCCAACGCTGTCAGGCTCTACAAACAATATATGAGGCTCCTCGTAGCGGATTGTAAATGCCGAATCGAACTGCACTATTGCGGACAATCGCTCATGGGCAATATCAATATCATGCCGCACCTGATTCTGAAGCAGGAAAACTTCCTGATGCCTTGATTTCGCATTGAGCAACTCCAGATAAGTAATCGCCCCCTGTTGATAGCTGGTCTCTGAAGCCAGTGAGAACCGTGTATATATGCTATCCACTTTTCTGTAAAGCCTCATCCTGTTATATTGAAATTCCAGATTATAATATGCCTTCGACACCTCTTTGGTAATCTCCTTTTTCTTCATCTCCAGTTGATTCAAAGCCATGTTATATGCAATGACGTTGGCCTCTTTTTGAGCGAAATAGACCGTAGGGAAATCGAATCGTTGTTGCCCTCCAAATACCCCGATTGGATAATCATTTGGAGCAATGTTGTTTTCATCATAATTGAAATAGAGATTGGTCTTATCTATGGAAAAGGCCGACCTGATGAGCGCATTGCTCTCTTCTGCCATTAACCTGTATGCTTCTATTTCACTGTTGTTTCTATAGGCGATATCCAGCATGTCAGCCAGCAGGAACTCTTTCGTTTCGATCCCGGTGGAATCTGGTGACTGGGAGTGGGCAATGGCGGGGATCATCAGGAGAAGAACAAACTCAACCATTCTTTTTCTTATAAAGCGAGGAGGCCAAAGCCGGATTCCTGTGATCCCGTCCACAACAGCATATAGAAGTGGAAGAGCCAGCATGGTCAGCATGGTGGAGGTGACCAGCCCGCCTATGACAACAGTGGCCAGGGGCCTTTGCACCTCTGCACCTGCGGAGGTGGAAATGGCCATGGGCAAAAATCCCAGAGCGGCAGCACCTGCAGTCAGCAGTACCGGACGAAGCCTTTCTGTGGTTCCTTTTATAATCCTTTCTCTCATGTCAGTTATACCCTGTTTCTTCAGATCCTTCAGGTGCTCGATCAAAACGATTCCGTTCAGTACTGCCACACCGAAAAGTGCAATGAATCCGATGCCTGCCGATATACTAAAAGGCATCCCCCTGATCCACAGGAGGAAAACTCCTCCAACTATGGAGAGTGGTACGGCAGTGAAGATCAGGGCAGCTTCCTTAAATGAACTAAAGGCAAAATGAAGAAAGATAAAGATCAATAACAGTGCAATGGGTACTGCAAGTTTCAGCCTTTTAGAAGCGTTCCTCAGATTTTCGAACTGACCTCCGTAATCGACATAGTAACCCGCTGGCAGCATAAGCCCCTGTTGAAGGATGGATTCTATATCAGTCACCACCGATTCAAGGTCCCTGTTACGCACATTCACACTCACTACAATTCTTCTGCGGGTCTCATCCCTCGATATTTTGGCAGGACCGGTGGAATAGTTGATTTCAGCCAGTTCCTTTAGTGGGACCAGTTCACCATTCGCAAGTGCTACAGGCAAATCGCGGATATCCTCAATATCCTTGCGAAATTCGGGCAAAAGTCGTACCACCAGGTCAAATCTTTTTTCTCCCTCAAACACACTTCCTGCTGATTCACCTCCAAAAGCCATGGTGAGATATCGATTCAGCTCCCCGATGGAAATTCCGTAAAAAGCGATCCTGTCCCGCCGGTACTTTACACTCATCTGTGGCAATCCTGCTGTCTTTTCAATAATAACATCCGCTGCACCGGGTACATTGTCGATCAGCCTTTTTACTTCCTGTGCCTTTACAGCCAGGGTATCCAGATTCTCACCGAATATCTTGATCGCCAGGTCGGCCCGTACACCCGTGATCAACTCGTTAAAGCGCATTTCAATGGGTTGGGTGAACTCGTAATCGATGCCCGGAATAATGCTCAGGGTCTCCTTAAACCGGTTAGCCAGTTCTTCCTTACTGTCCGCCGAAACCCAGGTCTCTTTTGGATTCAACTTGATGATCATATCGATCTCTTCCATGGACATGGGGTCGGTAGGTACCTCTGCAGCCCCGATGCGGCAGACAATCTGATCCACTTCAGGGAAATGATCAATTAATATATTTTCCATTCTGGTGGTCAACTCAACGGTTTTGGAAAGAGAGGTACCCGTCTTTAATACGGGCTGAATGACGAAATCACCCTCATCCAGCGTGGGTACAAATTCGCCTCCCATCCTTGAGAATATGATACCTGTAATAATAAGCGATGTCGCTGCCAAAGAGAAAATAACCCACTTGTGATCGTAGGACCACCGAATGACCGGATCATATGAACGGTAAAAGATCCTCATGATTACCCGGGTAACAGCAAATGGTTTCTTTTTTTCGGGCCTCAGGAAAAGAGCTGAAGCAACCGGCAGCCAGGTAAGCCCAAAAAACATGGCGCCGAGCAGCGCAAAACTGAAAGAGAGCGCCATGGGACGGAACATCTTCCCTTCCACTCCGCTCAGTGATAGCACCGGAATAAACACTATCAGGATTATTACCTGTCCAAAAATGGCAGAATTGATCATCTTGGAGGCACCATCAAAGGTAATCCGGTCCATCAGCACCTGACGGTCATCCTGCTCCTTATCCTTCAGTGCATCGCGATTAACAGTTAACTGGATCGCTATAAATTCCACTATAATGACCGCCCCGTCAATGATGATACCGAAGTCTAGTGCCCCCAGGCTCATCAGGTTGGCATCGATCCCAAAAATGTACATCATGGAGATAGTGAACAGAAGGGAAAGTGGGATGATGGAGGCAATCACCAAACCGGAACGCAGATTTCCCAAAAGCAGCACCACGATGAAAAAGACGATCAGACATCCAAAGAGAAGGTTTTCAAGTACTGTCAAAGACGTCTTCCCTATCAATTCACTTCGTTCCAGGATGGGATTGATAAATATTCCGTCCGGCAGGGTCTTCTGTACCTCTGCAACCCGCTCTTTTACAGCTTCAATCACTTTATTGGAATTGGCGTCCTTCAGCATCATAATCTGCCCCAGCACCTTTTCCCCTTCACCATTGGCCGTTATGGCACCAAACCGGTTGGCATTGCCAAATCGTACAGTGGCAATATCTTTAACCAGAATTGGTATCCCATTTGAGTTGGAGACCACTATCTCTTCAAGGTCCTGCAGTGAACCTACTAGTCCGTCTCCCCTTATGAAAAAACTCTGGTTCTGTTTTTCAATATAGCCTCCTCCTGACACGCTGTTATTGCTTTCAATGGCATTAAATACATCCAGCAGGGTGATCCCCATTGCCCTCATCCTTTGCGGACTGAGCGCGACCTCGTATTGCTTCAAATAGCCACCCCATGTATTGACCTCCACCACACCCGAAATTCCCGATAACTGTCGCTTTACAACCCAGTCCTGGATAGTTCTCAGATCCATGATAGAGTATTTATCTTCATAACCCGGTTTGGTGTCCAGTATATACTGGTAGATCTCACCCAAACCCGTAGTAATGGGTCCCATCTCCGGGGTCCCGAATCCTTCGGGGATATTTTCTGCAGCCTTCTTGATCTTTTCAGCAATTAACTGTCTTGGAAGGTAGGTTCCCAGTTTATCCTCAAAGACGATGGTTACTACCGAGAGCCCGAATTTGGAAATGGACCTTATCTCATTCACTCCTGGCAGATTGGACATTTCAAGTTCAATCGGGTAGGTGATAAACTGTTCCACATCCTGAGTAGACAGACTGGTTGAGGTGGTGATCACCTGTACCTGGTTATTGGTGATATCAGGGACTGCACCAAGAGGAATCTGAAGTATTGAATAAACACCAAAGCCAACGATGAAAAGCGTCAGCAAAACTATAATCAGTTTATTCTTAATACTTAGATTAATAATCCTGTTAAGCATGTTGGGGCCAAGAATTAGTCATCAAATTAGAAAGACTAATATAACCATTTAGAAGCAGAATTTACCAATGGATATTCTTATTCATACCTCAAAACACGTACCGGATTCTGCCTGGCCACCCTGTAGATCTGAAGTGTGATGGTCAGCACGGAAATCACAAATGTTACAAGGCCGGCAAGAGCAAAGATCCACCAAGAAAGGGATGTCCGGTAGGCAAAATCCTGCAGCCATCGCCGTATGATCAACCACGCTGCGGGCGCGGCCACCAGGTAAGCCAGCACCACCCATTTCAGAATATCAATATTAAGCAGGATCACAATGTTCCAGATGGTGGCCCCCTGGGCCTTGCGGATACCCACCTCTTTGAATCGGCGCGCAACCAGTAGCCCGCTGATCCCCATCAATCCAAGGCAGGATAGCAAAATAGCGATCCCCGATGCATAAGCAACGATCCGGCTCCAGCGGTCCTCATTACTATATTGCAGCTCAAGGTTTTCATCCATAAAGGTATACTCCCAGTTAAATTCCGGGACCACCTCATTCCACACCTTTTCGCAATGTTCCAGGACCGCATCCATTTGATCGTCTGTTTTTACAAATAGGTACCAGATCGTATTGTAATTGAAAGTGTGCATCGTCAAAGGCTGGATCTCATCATGCATGGAGTCGAAATGAAAATCTCGGACAACACCAATAATATTTACAGCGAATCCATCGGAATCCAGCACCACCTTTTCACCAATGGGGTCCTCCAGTTCCAGTTCCCTGACCAGGGTTTCATTTACAATGACGTTGGGAATGGTATCCACTGATTCATCCGGGAAAAAGTTCCTCCCCTCGATCAGTTCAATTCCCAGAGTGCGAAGAAAGTCATGGTCCACCCTAAGAAATCTGATGATAGTCATTTCCCCCTTTTTATTCTGGATGGTCTGTGCGCTGCTCCCTGAAACAAAACTGCGATCACTCATGGTGACACTCAGCACATGCGGTGACTCTAGGATCTTATCCTTAAGCAAATTGATCTTATCCTGGGAGAAATCCACATGGATCACTACTGTTTTCTCTCTCTCGAAACCCACGTCCTGGTTCACCATGTAGTTCAGCTGCTTGATAATCATGCCGCCTGAGATCAGCAGTACAATGGCAATAAAAAACTGAAGCACCACTGATATTCTGGCTACTCCGTTCCGCCTAACAGAGAGCATCTCCCTGCGAAGAAAACGGATGGGTTGACTCCGTCTTAACAGGTAAATTCCGATATAGGAACTGGTAATCAGAACAATAAACAGTAGAATTCCAACCAGGAACAGAATATTGTTTATATTGTTGTAGAGACTGAATCTGAGCTCCTCATTGGCCAATCGGTTAAAGAGGGGAATGAGTTGCTCTGCAAGAATGATACCCAGGAAAAGGGAGATCAGGGTGAGCAGAAACGATTCTGTGACAAACTGGGCAAGGATCTGCCAGCGACGCGCACCCATCACATTCATCATTCCAAAATCGCCGATACGGTTCAGCGCTGTGCCAATGGCGATCATAATATAATTGAAGCAAGCAATGAACAGAATCAGAATGGCTATGCTTGACAGAATGTAAATGGCATTCAAATTACCGTAATATTCATAGGAACCTCTGATGTCCCTCGAGTGGAGATATATGTCACGGTAGGGCATAAAATGATAGGTGAAGTTATGTTCGGTTGCTGAAATAAAACCCATATCAAGCAGTTGTTGTATGGTTTCTCCCATAAACTGATCTATCAGTTTCTGTGCCTCATGCTCCAATCGTTCCACATTATTATTCTGATCCAGCATCACATATATGTATGAGTCACCAACCATATCGTTGCTGCGGGGATAGACCTCGGCGTTCACGTAAGGGATCAGCACAGTCCACTTAAATGATGTATTTTCGGGAAGATCTGCGATAACTGCCGTAACTGTATACTGATTGAATGGCGGCGGCTCAGGAAACCCGATGGCCTTCCCGATCACATCATTTAAACTGACCAGGCTGTCTCCAAATATCTTCCTGGCAACTCCTTCTGTAAGGACAACACTCTTGGGTTGCGAGAGCGCATGTTTCGTGTCACCTGCCAAAAATTCGAAGGTGAAAAGATCAAAGAAAGTGGAATCCACAAACCCGACAGATTCCTGGAAAAGCTCATCCTTCATACCCAGGAAAACCGGTGTTGATTTCAGGCGGCATGTTTGTTCAATCCCCGGGACCGTCTCTTTCAGCGCTTCTGCCATTTCGGCTGGCTGATATGGAGAATACAGTCGATCCCTTTCCACAATGTCCATTGTGGAGTACATCCTGTAGATACGATCACCATTTTTGTGATAATTATTAAAGCTCAGTTCTCCGGAACTGTAGAGATAGATAATGATGACACAGGCTATGCTGAAGGAGAGCCCAAACAGGTTGATCAGGGTGTGTCCCCTTTGTTTCAACAGGTTACGGAAGGCATATTTAAAATAACTGGAAATCATAACTTAACAGTTCTGGATTTTTCTGATGCAGTACTAAATGGATGCCATAAAAATTTGAATCATCGTATTATACTGATCTACTGATTATTAATCCTTATTCTACATTGGAGTCGTTTAAAAAACTGTTCAGTTTCTGAACAGCAGGTGTCAGTATTTCGTACGAATTCCCTTAAATTACTGGTAAATATCCGGGTATGGTCCCTGCACATATACTTATTATTGATGATAATTCCCAGATCCTTGAATCGCTCCGGATCCTGCTTAAAGATGAGTTCCATAAGATAGACACCATCCCAAAACCATCCAGGATCCCTGAGATGCTCTGGCGAAACAGTTATGACATTGTACTTCTGGATATGAATTTTGCTTTGGGGGAAACATCGGGTAATGAGGGCATATATTGGCTCAATGAGATCAAAAAATCGGATCCCCTGCTGCCTATCATACTGATAACCGCCTATGGAGATATTGAATTGGCGGTAAAAACCATCAGGGAAGGTGCTACCGATTTTATCACCAAACCCTGGGATCCGGAAAAGCTGATTATCACGCTGAAAAATGCCTGGCGCCTGCGCCGATCGGGACAGGAGGTAAAAAAATTAAAGAATCGTCAGCTCCAGCTATCAGAGGATCTGGAGCGTCCCTTCCGCATGTTCCATGGGACTTCCCAGGAAATGAAAAATCTGATGAAAACTGTTACAAGGGTGGCCGGCACGGATGCAAATGTTTTGATCCTTGGGGAAAACGGAACCGGGAAAGAGGTGATCGCAAGGGAAATTCACAGGCACTCAAACCGTTCCGACCAGATATTTGTAGGGGCGGATGTGGCTTCCTTAAGTGAGTCGCTTTTTGAAAGTGAAATGTTCGGACATGTGAAAGGTGCCTTTACAGATGCTATTGATGACCGTGTGGGACGATTTGAGAATGCACACGAAGGCACCCTCTTTTTAGATGAAATCGGGAACATCCCTCTTACTATTCAGGCCAAACTGCTCCAGGTCATTCAAAACCGGGAATTGATCCGGGTGGGAGACCACATCCCCATTCCCATTGATATCCGGCTGATCACTGCTACCAACCGGCCACTTAAAAAAATGGTGCTGGATGGCACTTTCCGCGAAGATCTTTATTATCGCCTGAATACTGTATCCGTAGAGGTCCCCCCTCTCCGGGAGCGGAATGAGGATATCATTATATTGGGGAAAATATTTCTGGAACAGTATTGTCGCAAATATAATAAACCAGAGCTCAAACTGAATAACAGTGCCATTCAAAAAATGCGGGAATATCCATGGCCGGGAAACGTCAGGGAGTTGAAACATACCATGGAACGCGCCGTCATTATGGCAGAAAACTCACTTTTAGGCTCTGCTGATCTGCACCTGTTTCAACGTCATCCAACCTCCATAGATCAATCTTTCAGACTGGATGATATTGAGCGCCAGACCATTATCAGGGCAGTGGAAAAATGCAGAGGAAACCATTCAAAGGCGGCACATTTACTTGATATCTCCCGGACTACCCTGTATGCCAAATTGAAAAAATATGGGATCTAACCGCTTCTATCTGTCAGTTGTATTCAACTGCCTGCTCATCTTTGGCTCAGCATTTCTTTTCTTTTATTTCCTGCACGTGAAACAACAGCCTTCAACAGCAGCGGGCATCGCCTTTCTCGCTCTTTTGTTTACCTTCCGATTGATATATTACGTAAACCGCACCAATCGAATCCTGGGCCATTTTCTTGCTTTCATGCATGAAAATGATCCATCGCTGCATTTTTCGGTCCGTTTTGTGAAAAAGCATTTCAAGGGGCTCAACGAAAGTATGGAAAAACTCATTGGCGAATTGAAGGAGAACAGGATCGAGCTGGAGGTTCAAACTCATTATCTCCAGGCTATACTTAACAATGTCTCCACAGGAATTCTCTGTTTTGACGATTCCGGTCAGATCCGGACCATGAACCGTGCAGCTGCCGCATGTCTGAAAATGAAACATCTTAACCAGCTGGAGGAACTGGATAACCAACTGTCTGGACTGGGAACCAGGATACTGAAAATGAGATCCGATACAGAACTTACCGAGACAATGGTTCATGGTGGAAAATTGATCCAGCTTACTATTCACAGTAAACAGATTAAACTCAAAAAAGAGCGTATAAATATTATTGCACTTAACGACATCAGCAACCAGATGGAGGAGCAGGAGATCCTCGCCTGGAAAAAACTGATCCGAGTAATCAATCATGAAATCATGAACTCCATGACCCCCATCATCACCCTCTCATTGGCTATTCGAAGAAAACTTGCTGACCAACCTGAAAATGAGATAACGAAGGATGCCACTCATAGTGCATCCATCATTGCTGAGCGATCGAAAGGGCTTGTCGAATTCATTGAAAGATACAAGAAGCTTACATCTCTTCCCCCTATGAATATAGAAAGATTTTCCGGAGGAGAATTGTTTAAAAAGTTGGAACAGCTTTATAAAGAGGAGTTCCTGGACGCGGGTATTCGCTTAAAGTACCCCCTCAATTGTCATGTTGAATTGGAGGCAGACAGACAGATGCTGGAACAAGTGCTTATCAACCTTGTGAAGAATGCTGTGGAGGCTCTTGGGAACAGCGAGGGACCTGAAATTGAACTATCATGTTTCATGGATACCCGGGACCATATTTGTTTATCGGTCCGAGACAATGGTGAGGGTATACCCGGGGATAAACTGAAACAGGTATTCGTTCCATTCTTTACTACCCGTGAGGAGGGCTCAGGTATCGGGCTTAGTCTATGCCGTCAGATCATCAGGATGCACCATGGCAGAATAGATATCGAATCAGTTCCCGGAAAAGGAACCCGGGTGGTTATCACATTATAAATGATCATTCCTTCATCATCTTTTTCGAACAGGCAAAAACCTGGGAACCCGCTTCTGATAATCAACATAATCAGGGTATTTGGTAACTGAGATTGATTCACTGAAATTGCTGCTTCCCCAGAACAGAAGTACTAGTAGTATAGCTCCCATCACCGACCAGTTGATCCAGACTCCTGTGGCCGCCACACTGAAAAAATAAAATACGATCCAGATAGCCTGCTCTGCTGCATAGTTGGGGTGGCGCATCCTTCCCCACAAACCAGTATGTACAAATCCCTTCTTGTATTTATCCGGAAGATCAGCTTCGTTGGCCAGTAGTTCCCGCTTCTCCCTGTGATAATTCCACTGTTGCTGATCGGCAATGGTTTCAATCACGATCAGGGAAATCAACAGAAATGCCAGCAGGTAATCGGCCCAGCCCAGTGGTGTGCCATCGAGACTTCGCACAGCAGGCAGGGTGAAAAGAAGGATCAATCCCATCTGATACAATGATATAAAGAACAGGTTAAAAAGCACCCAGCGCCACCGGACCGCTAATTCAGGTTTAGCTCTTAGAACAGCCCACCGGTAGTCCTCTTCCCCGGTCCAGAACCTGACGGAATATCCCCCGCGCCGGGAAAAGTTATAGGTCAGTCTGAAACCCCATGCAGTAACAAGCAGTGCCATTAAAACCAACCGTGATTCAAATCCAGAATGGAAAGTCACCATCCATACGTAAGCAACGGGAATCAGGCTCCACAATTTGTCCACCTGACTGTGGTTCCTTGTAATGGTACTTATTAAAAAACATAGTACTGCTACCGCCAGGTATACGGTAACCAGGTCTGTAAGAACCTCCTTTTGAAACAGAGTGACCGGCTCATCCATGGTGAAAGCAATGAAAGGGATCACAATAATGGTTACAAGGAGTGCAAGTGCAGTTTTCCACATAGCAGGTTAGAATTGATCTTGCCTTCAAATATAAAAACATTTTTAATACCCGGACTGCATGTCGTTTCTGTCTGAACATGAAAATGTTAAGAGGTAAAGATAACCGGGATTGTCAAAAATACGGTGGGAATCTGGAGGCTATTTTTCCCTCACATAAACCCGGGCCTCCTTGCTAAAAACGTATTCTGTTCCTGTAAGTGTAGCCGGTGATTTCACAATGGTACTGCAATCATACAATGCAGCTGTACCGGTTACCAGAACGCCGACTTGTCCTTCCAGGTCTATCCATCCATTCTCATTGGGTAATTTTATTTCACCCGCTGCCAGCCATTGAACAAATATATTTTGTTCCCACTGGTTATAAGGCTCCCGCTTCCCAAGAAGATTCATGGCAAATCGCATACTGGCAAATTCCCAGAGGCTGTTTTCCAGTTCTACCGAGCTTTTCATTATTGATTTAAGCGTTTCAGTCTCGATCCATACTACTTTTACTGGAGATATCGCCACAACTGAAGCGCTTCTTGCATAACCTGTTAAAACAGCCATTTCACCTACAAGGCTTCCGGCTTCGACCACATCCATGGTGACTCCCCCGATCTCTATTACCACCCTGCCGCTTACTATCACAAACAGGCCATCGTCGGGGTCATCTTCATTCAATAATGTTGCTCCCTCATCGAATTTCCGGTTCTCAAACCCATCTACCACCTGCTGGAAAACCTCTTCATTTAACTTCGACAACCAGGGCAACTTCCGCAGCATTTCAACCGGCTTTGGCTGTTTTATCCGAAAATAGGGTTCTCTCTTTTTTTTCGGTTTTTTACCAGTACCGAGTATTGCCCGGGCAGTATCCAAAATTTTCAACGCCATACGTCCAATGGTGTTGGGGGGCTTCTTCATTCCGGTTCCATTATGAAGGATCAAGCGAATTCGTCATGCAAAATATTGAAACTTCTTTTATAATTGCAATCTTTCTTTGAACAGGGAGTGGAATATAAAGCTGTTTATTGAAATCCGGCTTCCTGAAGAAGAGAATTTGTTGATTGCATAGATGTACAGAATCTGTTTTGAATCAGAAGATGGATAACATCTCTTTTGTCCCACCCTTAACCGTACCGTCATAGAAATTCCTCATAAAGTTCTCACTACTCGACCAGTAGGTAAGGATGATTCCCTGGAAATTCTTCTTCATTTCAGGGGTTGCAGTGTTGCGGAAGCCAATCATATCCTGTACCTGAATACGTGCCACTTCAGGGTCACGCCACGGACAGGTCGCCACTTTTAATCCTTTCATGGCAAAATATACTGCTGTTTTATCAGCCCTTTCATAATGCCAGTCGCAAATAAAAACATCTTTGGGAATCATGTCGATAGCCCTGTGGGTATTGTTCATACTGGCCTCCCACATACCCAGTCCTGTGGTTTTCCCATCCAGCAGCCGGTCGCCCCAGATCCAGAGATTCCTCTCTTTTTCAGCCAGGTGATTCCTGATTCGCCACACTTCACCCGCAAAAAGTTCTGCCTTATCACGTCCCGCACAGCGGGGACACTCCTCTTCACCAATATAAAATACTTCGTCCATACCTGCATGAAAATCGGAAGCTTCAAACACATCCAGTAGTTCATCCATTATCTCAAATACTACTTCGTGGACACCAGGATGCAGGGGACAATAACTCTTGCAATAGAGCCCGTCTTCATTGGGCCACTCATAGTTCCCGGGCATCTTTACTGATGGGGTTTCATCAAATTCCGGATACACTCTTAACAGGTTTCCTGTGCTCCCCGCCCAGGACTGGTGACCCAGAAGGTTAATCTGGGGGACGATCCTGATACCATGCTTCTGGCATACCATCACAATTTTTTTTACATCCTGCTCGGATAATGCGGCAGAATCACGTAACTCGGGATGTGATTTGTACTGGTAATTGTAGTCGACCCGAAGGATCAGTACATTGATCTGTCGTGGGGCGAGTTCATCATCTATGAATTTAACGAATTGATCGACCGATTGCGTTCTGGGAGCGGCAATGCTTAGACCCCTGACAGGCATCAACTCATTATTGGCTGACTGTGCCGAAAGACTTGAAAAGGCCATTATCAGTATAGAAAAGGCCACCAACTTTAATTGATTCATCTCTTTTTCTGGATGGTTTGACAGGAACTAATGTACACCAAACTTTGAATAAGGGCAACAATAAATTCCTTGTCACTAACGGAAATTCAGTACAGCAAGCAGTATAATGATCATCCCGGCAATGAGTGATACTTTTCCCAGGTTGGCTATCTTCTTAAGGTTTGAGCCGGTCTCACCTTTTTTTGCCCGCCTGGCATAGACACTCATTATACTGATGGTAATGATCAGAACCAGTACCATACAAAGCTTGGCAATGAGCAATGGCCTTGCTCCCAGGGTCTCCCAGTATGGTGTCATCAAATAGAGCCCTGACAATATCAGCAAGGTTAAGCCAATATGTCCCATCCTGCTGAGGCCAAAAGTATTAAGTGTAAATTTCTGTCTCTCCTCCTTCTCCAGTTTTGAACCTGCGACACCCAGGAAAAAGAAGGCAAAACTTGTTCCAAGTCCCATTACCAGGCCAAGGAAGTGAACAATTAACATGGCTAATCTCATGGAAAAATCAGTATTTGTTATAACTGACTCCCGGGGACCGGGAGCGATTCATGAACTTCAATCTGGCAGGCAGTGTTCCATCCCATGTGAGGATGATCCTCCAGCAGGCTCCTTGCCTCATCCATATTGTCCGCCTGAAGAATGGAGTACCCAACCACACCTCTGTGGCTGGGAACATAACTTCCGTCCGTACCCAGAGTAAGTCCATTGGCCAGGGGTGATCCCATATCTACAAGCCTGTCACCACATTTCATTGCCCAATCCATCCAGGCATTCATCCCTTTCTCCATCTCTTCGGGGGTAGATTGAGACGATTGCTGCATGGCATCCAAAGGTGCATGATAGGTAACAATAAATTTTTTCATCGTATCTGATTTAACCTTAGTAGAACACTGACGTGCCCATTAATCAATTGTTCGGGCTGTAAAATATGATTAACAAATATTTATGATTTATATGATGGCAATAAAAAAACCTTCCCGCCTGACGGCAGGAAGGAAACCTGAAAACTTAAATCCGAATCCTTACCTCTTCACCTGATACCTATATTACAATTGTTTGTATAAAAGACGCGTGTCCGTATAAAATGTTACAGAACAGATGGAGATATTTTAAATTGTTAAGTAAATAAAGGTGATTTGTAACAAATGGGATTTTACAGATTCTCGCGAAAAACTGCCAGAAGCTGCACCGGAAATAATCTCTGCTGGAATGACTACCTTCTTAGAATTTCTGAAATTCTGCAACGGAAAACCACTTCCTGTCATCAGTATGGGTATAGTTCAATTGTAGTCCGGTTGCCTCTGTTATCTCGCGGATATGACCGGAATTGAATTTATGAGAATTTTCGGTGTGAATGGATTCCCCTTTCATCAATAACAGGTCTTCATTAAAACAGGGTGAATGAACAGTCAGATTGCTTTTGGCCACCAGGTGCATTTCTATCCTGGAATTCTTTTCGTTGAAAAAAGCAAGATGATCAAAATTGCCTGTATGAAAATCTGATTGGATTAAATCGTTCACACTGTTCAGAATGTTCTTATTGAATGCAGCCGTCACACCTCTGGAATCGTTATAAGCTGAGTGAAGTACCGATAGTGGTTTGATCATATCCATCCCAAGCAGGAATATGTCTCCCTTTTTCATCTGCCTGCTGAGGTTCTCCAACAGCTCGAGGGAGGCTTCCCAATCAAAATTACCGATGGTGCTTCCGAAAAAACAGATCATGGCCGGTTGCTCCCTCCGGATCAGATCAAACTGAGAAGTAAAATCCGCTGCATATCCTTCTATCTCCACGTTGGAGAAGTCTTTAACAAGGCTTTCTGCACTATTTGTGATGGCTTGCTGGCTGATATCCAGTGGCAGATACCGTACAGACTTCATATTCATTACTGTTGCCGCCTGTAAAAGGATTGAAATCTTTGAATGATCACCGGGACCCAGTTCGATGATTTCATATGTTCCATATTGCTTCATCAACCCGGGAGCTATCTGCTTCAGGATATTTTTTTCTGTCCGTGTGGGGTAATACTCCTCCAGTCGGGTAATTTCTTCAAACAGAAGCGACCCTATACTGTTATAAAAATATTTGCTGGGTATTGATTTCCGGCTTGTTTGAAGGGCCGTAACAATTTCCTTTGCTACTTCACCAGGTCCGATTTCCTGCAACTGGTTGGTAATCGATACCCTGTTTTTCGTGATAATCTCCTGACTTATAAAATTCATACTTTCGTTTTTTGAACCTCGTCCGGAATGCCTGTTTCTATTGGATTCTGCGGGTCGTTGCTCCACTCAAACCAACCACCATCAAAAACAGAAACTTTTGGCCATCCCATTAGCCAGGCATTGAACCATGCCTCACTTCCCCGCCAGCCGGTACCGCAATAAAAGGCGTTGTGCTTTTCGGGGACCACACCGACATCTCTCCAGATCTCTTCAATTTCATGATACTCCCTTGTGGTATGATCCAGGTTGCGATAGTTCTCCATATGGTAAGCATCGGTACCGCAATTCCCAAAAACAGAACCCGGTATCCTTCCTTTCTTTTCAATATAGTTGTAACCGCTCACTTCCCCGATGTATTCAGGCCAGCTTCTTACACTCACCAGCTCGGCCTGATCCGATGAAATGATCTCCCTGGCTTCAGCCATATCCACTGCCAGTTCGGGACGACCTGGGATCCTGGTGCCGAACGCGCCCCAGTAAACAGGTTTATATTCATTGGTAGTGATCTCAAAACCCGCATCTTCCCACGATTTGAGTCCTCCATTCAGTATTCTTACATCTTTAACTCCAGCATACATCATAATAAATGCCGCCCTGATGGAGCCCAGGTGCCCGGCACTGCTTCCTGGAAATGGATCGTTGTTATCGGGAAAAGAGAACCTGCCATATAGAATAACCATGGTATCAGATGTAATTCCCAGCCTCTCCAGGGTCTCCTTCAGCTCTGCAGGACTCCTTCGGTTCCAGGTTTCAGGAGATTCCAGGGTATTGGTATCTACCTCGATCGCTCCTGGAATATGACCCTCCTCGTAAGCACCCCTGTTGCGATAATGACCATGACATATCACAAAGTCTTTCCCCACTGACTCAGGTGGATTACCACCGTCGATGAGGGTTTTCAGCCATTCCGGGTAGACAAGGTGCTGATAGCGGGCCAGCCGGTCCATGGGTAAGGACTCATCGGTGCACCACTCATTGAGAAATTGTTCATATATTCTGATCTGATCGTAGCCGGAACGGGAAAACCTATCTGCCACCAGTTGCGCCTCATCGGTATCGTAGCCATATACCACCAGGGCCTGGCCGGGATTAATGCCCTTGGCCCTTACGATTTCGATCCAGTCCATATAGTCAGCCCACCTGCGCGGCAGGCTCCTCGCTCCCCTGATATGTCCGCCCCTCTTTTCGTTATGGATCTTCCAACCGTTATAGGCCTCAACGGGCCGGACATCTATAAGTGTAACTTCTGGATTACCTAATTGCTGATATAATTCCGTTGTCGAAATCGTTTGAAATTTCATTGGGTGTTCAATTTGCATGAAGGAATAACATATAAAAAGTCAATGTGTTTATAATAATGAACCTCTTGATCATGATGAAGGGCATCTTAAACCAAACGTCTTTGTTTTACATAAAAAATCCCGCGTTCCTCCAAATAAGTGAAAAAATAGTCGAAACATGCTTTATGTTTGCCTACCAGTTCAGGCGGGAAGACCCCTTTTTCATTGAACAGTCCATCCAGTAACAGGCTGGCAGCTGCAGTTGCAGTATAGCCCGTGGTGCGGGCCATGGAGGAGGTTTCTGTTTCCGAACTGTACTCATCATACAGGGTATAAATGATCTCTTCATTCCGGCCACTTCGATTTGTACCCTTTAGCGTAATTTTCATAACCGTTATCTCTTCCTCGCCATCTCCCAGTTTCCATTCATTGAACAGTACTTTACTGGTAACCGAAAGCGGGGAGACCATGTATCCGTTTACTTCCATTTCCGTATTACTGAAAAATCCGCTCTCCTTTAAAACTTTAATATATTCTGCATGGCCCGGATATCGTAGTGTTTTCTCCTTCATATTGGGGATATGGGGCATAGTGGTTAAAATGGATCTTAATCCGTCTGAATTAAAAGACTCCAGGGTTCCCACACGATCAAAATCAATATACTCACAATCGGTCAACGGCTCCTTCACGACAACCTGTCCATTTTCCACATACCTGGCCTGTCGCATATACTCTTCAATAACATCAGCAGGTGAAAAAGGAGCTTTATAATAGAACGGCCATTTTTTTACTTTCGGCAACCCCCCAACCAGACACTCAAAATCCGTGAGTTCCATGATCTCGTTGTAATAACCGAGGATCACATTGTCCATTCCTGGAGCCACTCCACAATCTACAATAGCAGTTACATGATGCTCTTTCGCCAGCGCATCCAGTTCCAGTGCATTTTCGGGGAAAAAGGCAATATCAACTACATTTATATCTGCCTCAATAATGCTTTTCAATGTTTCGAATCCCAAAAAACCAGGCACTGCATTAATAACCAGATCATGTTGTTTTACAATGTTTTGCACCTCGTCTCTCCTAGTAACATCCAGCTGCAGGGTGGATAGATCACCACATTTCTCTTTCACCCTGTCCAGAACATCCTGACTGCTATCAACCAGCGTTACACGATGCTTCGGGTTCAAATCAATGGCCATGGCACTCCCCACCATGCCTGCACCCAGTACAATTACTTTGCTCATAAAAAAAGATTAAACTTTACAGAAACTGATTAAATAGTCGCAAAAGGAGAGAGAAAATTACAACCCGGGGATAATAATCCAGGGCTTCCGGTTGGTACGAACGACTAATTTTACAAACATCTTATAAATATACAGTTTTTCAGAAATTGGTGTCAGCCAGTTCTATGAAATAGATTCATGGAATTTTTTTTGGTCATTGAAACAGTTATTTATTAGGTTTACGCTTTACAGTCAGCTACGATGAAAAGAGCTGTTTTGATATTTCTGCTTTTCGAACTGGTTCTCTTTGCCAGCGGCCAGGTACATGATGATTACAACAAACGCCTCTACCAATCATATGTTAATGACCAGATGCCGCTCTGGAAGGGAATCATTTCGGAGATGACCCTGGCTTATGAAACTAATCATGACTGGGGGCTACTGTATGATCTCTGTTTTGCCTACTATGGATATATAGGATACCTGATCAGCCAGGAAAATGAGAAAGCAGCCAAAAATGAACTGGATGTTGCCATGAGAAAAACAGAGGAGCTGGAAAAAGCATTTAACGGCCGGCATGATGTGCTGGCACTGCAGGGGGCGATGCTGGGTTACCGCATCATTCTGAGTAAATTCACTTCCATGTACCTGGGTCCACGTGCAAAAAAATATATTTATACTGCCTATGAATCATCGGATAACTGTTTTAACTGCAATATTGAAATGGGCAATATGATGTTTTACACTCCCAAATTCCTTGGGGGATCTAAAACTGAAGCCGTTCAGCATTATGAAAAGGCAGTGAAGATCCTGGAGACAAGTCAGTTGAAAGCTGATCACAACTGGATCTATATGAATACCGTACTGCTTCTTGCCAATGCCTATGAGGAAACAGGCCACCAGGAACCGGCCTGTTCCCTGTACAGTCAGCTTTTAGAGTATGAACCTGCAGCGGATTGGATCAGGGACGATCTTTATTCAAAATGTAAATCTAAATGAGGATATTCAGGCCGTGGGCCTTCCAGGGATCGCTCGCAAGGAAAAACTACTTCGAAGGATGGTACTTCAAGCATGTATCTGCCGACAGGGACCAGGTCTGGTCCTTTATTCCCGGTATTTCTCTTTCCCGCGAGGGGCGTTATGCGTTTATACAGGTATTGAACGGTATAACGGGTGAGTCCCACCTGATTGAATATGATTTAAAAGAATTTTCAGCCTCATCGAAAGCGTTAGACATTCATCTTGGAAAATCGCATTTCAGGACAGATGGGATCACCCTGGATATGAAGAATGAAACCTGGGATATTGAGGGCAGCATCATATACAATTCCATGGATCATTATCCTTCCACACTCCTCAAACCGGGCATCATGGGCTGGTACTCTTTTGTCCCCTTTATGGAGTGCAAACATGGTGTTGTTTCCATGCAGCACCAATTATCAGGAGGGTTATATATTGATGGGAAATATATTGATTTCGAAGACGGTACAGGCTATATAGAAAAGGACTGGGGCAGCTCCTTCCCTGAATCGTGGGTCTGGCTTCATTGTAATACATTTAACAATCCCAGGGCCTCCTTCACATTATCGGTTGCAAAAATACCCTGGTTGGGAAGTTTCTTTATCGGGTTTATCTCCTTCCTTTACATCGATGGGAGATTTATCAACTTCTCAACATGGTCAAAAGCCAGGGTCGAGGCGCTGGAATACCACGATAATAAATTGATTATCAAGATCTCCAATAAAGATTACCTGCTTGATGTCAGGGCCATTAACAGTCAGACAGGTCCGCTGAAGGCCCCGCGGCAAGGCTCCATGACCAGGACCATCAAAGAGAGTGTTGATGCCATTATAGAGATTGAGTTGGCGGATCACCAGGGGAATATCCTGTTTCAGGACAAAGGGGAACGTGCCGGCATGGAGCTGATTGAGAAGATCCTGGAATACTTCTGACCTTTAACACCTCAACTACTCAAATCGTTCTGGCTGGCCGGTTGCTGCCAGGGCGGCTATCCATCCCAGGCCCTTGGTATCCAGGGTCTTTTGTCTGCCTGCAAGGAGTTCAATTGGCACATGGATGAACTGGTTGTGCAAATACCCGATCACCAACCCTGTCTTCCCTGCCATTGCAGCGTGCACAGCATTCCTAGCGAACAGGTCACAAAGAATAGAATCCTCCGCATTGGCCCGGCTGCTTCGTATCAGGTAACTCGGATCAAAGTAGCGCATGACCATGGGGATTCCCTCAGCTTTGAAATATTTTTCGATACGCTCCCTCAGGAATAGTCCTATATCTTTCATCTTTACATTCCCGGATGCATCGCGTTTACCGGCAGATGATGTCAAAAGATCCTGTCCTGCCCCTTCAGCAACTACGATTACAGCATGGGCACGATCCAGGATCCGTTCTTTCAGCGCAGCCAGAAAACCCCGGGGTCCGTCAAGCTTAAAGGGAACTTCAGGTACAAGCAGAAAATTCACATCCTGGCTTGCAACGGTTGCTCCGGCGGCAATAAACCCTGCATGCCTGCCCATCAGCTTGATCAGTGAGATACCGTTTTCCACGCTTCGGGCCTCCGTATGGGCCCTGTCAAGCACCTTGGTTGCCTCATCCACAGCAGTCCCATAACCAAAAGTCCGGGATACAAAAGCAACATCATTATCAATGGTTTTCGGGATGCCTACCACCGAAAGCGCATAGCCGCGATTTTTCGCTTCCTGGTAAAGTGCGTTCCCACCACGCTGGGTCCCATCACCCCCTACCGTAAAGAGGATGTTAACACCCCTTTTGATCAAATTGTCCACAGCCTTACTCACATCAACCGGTCCCCTGGAAGTGCCCAGGATTGTGCCTCCCTTTTGCTGAATCCCATCAACCAGTTTGGTGGTGAGCCTCAAAGGCTCCTTACCAAGTACCGGATCCAGACCCCTGTAACCTCCGAGAAAACCAAGTACCTCCCCGACACCGTAAGCATAATGCAGTTCAAGGTACAGGGACCGGATCACGTCATTCAGACCCGGACACAAACCTCCGCAGGTCACGATACCAACCCGGGTCTGTAAGGGATCGAAATAGATTTTCTCTCTGGCTCCGGCCAACTCAAAAAGAAGATCATCTTCGGCTGACGGTTTAAAACCCTGGATAATATGATTGGGTAAACGCACGTTTTCGTTCACGAAATGCTTGATTGGTGAATCATAGCGGGGTTCTCCCAGAACTGCAATTTTCATTATGGGTTCACTTTATATTTCTACTACTTCAATATATAAAATAATACAAGTGAAAAGAACTATTTTAAATTTGTATCATGAGATATAACTTGAATCCTCTGCTTGTACCGATTGCCATATTGCTGGGGTTATCCCTGGTCCAGGAATGCCATACGGACCGTGATGGGATCTCTGCCGGTGGTTTTACTGAACCGCTCCTGGATTCATGCCGGTTGGAACCGGATCATCAATACTATATAACCCTTCCGGATAAATTTAATTCCAATCAGTCTCTGCCTTTGGTTATAATCATAGATCCCCATGGAGACGGACTTACTGCCTTGCAGAAGTTCAGGGGGGCGCTGAAAGGCCTTCCCCTGGTACTGGCTGGTTCTGAAAAGCTTAAAAACAATTATGAGGGCTTTGAAGCTTCATTGAAAAACCTGCATCAGGATGTATTGGGGAAATACCCGGTTGATCCGCAAAGCGTCATCGTAGCCGGATTTTCAGGAGGAGCCAGGATGGCCCTCTATTATGGATTGAAAAATCCGGTGGAAGGAATCATTATGTTTGGAGCCGGTCCAGGGCAACTCCCTGACGGCTTACAGGGAAAACAACTCTATACGGTTTCAGGAACCCGGGATTTCAACTTCGTTGAACAGTACCGTCCTCTCTTTTCAGGTATCCCGAACACTACCGGTTATTTGAATGATTACTTCAGGGGAATACACGCCTGGCCCCCGGAACGGTATATCCGGGAAGCAGTTGTGTTCTGTTTGAGGGAGGAGACTGAACCGTATCACCACATTTCAAATTTAATTTCTGGTGAATTCCTGGAGGAATTTGACAGTCTTCAAAATGCAAATGATCTGTTTTTCTCCGGGAAGGCGCTGGAGAAGGCGTGGTATTTTGCTACAAAGTCAAAACAAAAAGATAAACTTCAGGGTAAGATCGAAGCATTTGAGCACAATGTAGCATGGTTCACCAGTCAGAAGGAGATCGAAGAATATTTAAAAGCCGAGGACAGGATCAAACATCAATATGCAGAGAAGCTGGCCGATCCCGACATGGAATGGTGGTCTGGTGAGCTGGACACCCTGTTTATCAATATAAGTGAATCCGGCAACCCGGTGGAAAAAGACTATTATTACAGGTTAAAAGGATTTCTGGGGATATACCTTTATACCCGTATCAACCAGGTGCTGATGGCCAAAGATCCGACTGATCTGCCGGACAGGCTGCTTGAGATCTATAAACGCGTTGAACCCCAGTCTGAAGATCTTGACCACTTTAAATCTGAATTGTCCCGGCTCAGAGAAATGAAGGTCCCTCAATAACCAGGTGATTTATTTCTACAGTTTCGCCCGGTATCTGTTTCCGACCGCATGGTTCATTAATTTTACCGAAGTTCTCCTGGGCAGGATCCTCGTCATCAGGATATAGACCAATTTGTTTTTAATTCCGGGAATTACGAATGGCCTGCGCCCAATGGCACGAAGGGCAGCTTTAACTACTGTTGCGGGATGCATTGCTGACCCTGGTTCCGGGTCTCCGTAAGGCAGCGAGGCCATGTAACCCGGTGTGGCAGTGGCACCGGCAATACAGGCCAACACATCAAATCCTTCATCCTTCAATTCATAATAGAGAGATTCGGCCAGGATGTGGTTGAATGCTTTGCTGGCTCCATAAGGGCCCAGCAACCGGGTGCCCCAGGATCCCGCCAGCGAGGACATCAGGAGAATGCCCTTCCGGTGATCTTTCTCAGGAATATGAAAATTACAAAAAGCATGTACCAGCTGTATGGGTGTCTTAATATTCACCTGCACATACCGCTCCAGCATGGCAGGATCGTTTTTCATGAACCTTTGCACCAGACTGAAGGCTGCATTATAGATCATCAGACGGCAATCGGTCTCTATAATCGCATCCATCATGGTCCCCACTGACTCACCGGATGCCAGGTCAATGTAAATTGTTTTTATACGAATCCTGAAGGAGGATTCCAGTTGACTTGCAAGGGAATCCAGTAGCTCTTTCTGCAAATCCACCAGGATCAGATTCATACCATTCTCAGCCAGGGCATGGGAATAAGCGCTTCCCAGCCCCTCGGCTGCACCTGCAACCAATCCCCATGACCCGTACCTGGTTTTTATATCATTTTTCATTCGACAGTAAAATGAAGCCGTTTCCGGCATTCCAAATGTAATGCTTTAAAGTTTTTTCTGACAAAATATAGAGTATTCCGGAGATGGGATTGTTCTTTGAATATTTTATTTTATATTTACAGACCGAACGGTCGGTTTATGTCGGATACCAGATCACATATCCTGATGGTTTCCCTGAAGCTCTTCCTTCATAAGAACTTCAAGGAGGTGACCATGAAAGAGATTGTCGGGGAAACAGGGTTATCTAAAGGTGCATTTTACCACTATTTTGAAAGCAAGGAGCAGCTGTTTTACGAGATCATTGATTTCTTCTTCACCGCCATCCTGGAGTATGATTTTTCAACCCTTCCAGGTGTTTCACTTCAGGATTTCTACCACGTCTATGCCAACCAGATCAATACGCAACGGTTCCAGTTCCTGGTCAGTGATAAGGGCCAGGGAGAGGACTTTATTACTATGAATTTCTTTGCCTTGCTTTTTGATGCATTTAAGCTTTTTCCCGAATTCAAGTCCAAAATGGAACAGTATCACCAGAAAGAGATGAAGGCATGGATCCTAGCCATTCATAACGCAAGAGAATCAGGTGAGATCTCCTCTCCTCTTACAGATAAGCAGATTGCCCAGATATTTATGTTTACCAGCGATGGACTTACCATGAACCTGACCATGGATAGCAACACCGCTGATCTCGACAGCAAGCTGGCGTCTCTCTGGGATCATTTTTATGAAACGATAAGAACCCGATAGCATATGACCGACGTAATTCAAACAGTAGAGTTGACCAAGCATTATGGCGAGGTGAAAGCCACCGAGGCTGTAAACCTGCAGATCAAACAGGGGGAGATCTACGGGTTCCTCGGATTAAACGGTGCGGGTAAAACCACCACCATCCGGATGCTGCTGGGAATGATCCGGCCAACCAGCGGTACTGCCTACCTGTTTGGTAAAAAAGTGGACCCCGGAAACATGGAACTCTGGAACAAAGTGGGCCACCTGGTGGAAATACCCTATGCTTACCCCGAGTTGACAGTCATTGAAAACCTTGAGATCTTTCGACGGCTCCGGATGTTAAATGACAAGAGCCGGCTCAACTCGGTTATGGAAAGACTTCATCTTCTTCCATACCGGAATATCAAGGCAAAAAACCTCTCTCTTGGGAATGCACAGCGGCTGGGAATTGCTAAAGCGATGCTTCACCATCCCGATTTGCTTATACTGGATGAACCTGCCAATGGACTCGATCCGTCAGGAATAGTCCAGATCCGGGAGTTGATCATTGACCTGGCCGAGAACCATGGAGTAACCATATTTATTTCCAGCCACATCCTGGGTGAGATCTCCCGTTTCGCTACCCGGATCGGGATAATACATGAGGGACACATGATCCGTGAATCAGATGCCGATCAGTTAAAAAACTCAAGGTACAGGGCTCTTCACCTGGATACGCTTGATAATGAGAAAGCCTTTGAATCGCTTACTCTACATGGATTTACACCCGGTCATTTACCCAATGGGTCGCTGGAAATACAGGATGAATCGGCTCTTTCACATCCCGAAAAGATCTCTGCCATGCTCGTTTCTCAAGGACTTGCCCCCACTAAAATTGTGGTGGAACAGGAGGACCTTGAACACTATTTTTTCCGGATCATTCAACCCAATAACCATTCATCATGAAAAGAATACAGGCCGCCCTGTGGGTGGAAACACTGAAAGTCAGGCGCACCAGGATATTTCCCATAACCATCTACTTTTTTATATTCATCGGGGTCATGATGGGTATGTTCATGTTTCTCTCCATGCACCCGGAGGTGGCCAGCCGGTCGTCGACCGTTCAAATGAAGACTGCTTTCGTGGGAGGATCTGACTGGAAAGCCTTCTACGATTTACTCCTCCAGATCGTCCTTTCAGTGGGAGTTATCGGAGCGGGATTCATTACCAGCTGGGATTTTGGAAGGGAATTTTCAGACCGGGCATTAAAGGATATTCTCGCCATACCGGTTCACCGGTCCACCATTGTCATCTCTAAATTGATAATCCTGTTTGTCTGGAGCATTCTGATCGCATTGACCGTCCTGGCTGCAGCTATGCTGACAGGTTTTGCCATAAGATTACCGGGCTGGATAACCGGTGAATTTTTCGCCTTTCTGAAATTGTACCTTGAATGCACGATCCTGAATACCTTGCTAATTACCCCGGTGGCCTTTCTTGCCAGTGCAGGCCGGGGATATATGCTGCCCATCAGTTTCGTGATCCTGACCCTGATCCTGACCCAGTTTCTTTTTGTTGGTCTGCCCGGTCTTTCATTCTGGTTTCCATGGGCGTTACCGGCCCTGTTTAGCGGAGTGGCGGGGAGAATGATTCCTTCACCGGGACTGGCCAGTTACCTGCTTTATATATTCATGGTTCTGGCCGGATTGTTCGGGACCATGGCATGGTGGCGGTTTGCCGATCATAAATAATTCCATGGAGTTTAATTCATTCTTAAATACAATCCGTTTTTCACTGTTTCTATAAACTGGTTCATGAACCTGGCCGCAGGTGCACCATCAACGATGTCGTGATCAAATGACCCTGTCAGGCACAGGAATTCTCTCTCTTCCTGTCTTCCACCGGTCAATACCATCCTTTTTTCAATACTCCCTATAGTAAGCAGCAGTGTTGCGCTGCCATGGGGAATAAACCAAACAGGCTCACGGCTGAACATGCCAACCGCAGTTACGGCTATCTTCCCGTACTTTCTTGCCAGCCTGATATTCCGGGCTGCTATCCGGATAAAGCTCTTTAACAGGAACCCTGGAATGAAACGGATCCAGGCCAAACCTGAAAGTCCCCCTACCGATTGGGCAGAATGTACCTTTGCGTCTTTAATCCTGTTATTAATTTCCATGTAGGTCAGCTCCTGAGCAGTTGTGATGCCCACAGGTTCCGGAACCTTCTCTCCCATGAATTCCCTTTCAACCAGAACACTGATGGTCAGATCTTCAAGTGTGATGAGCCGGTTCCTGCGCCGGAAAGCGTTCAGCCGCGGATGTTGCCTGACTACCTGTGCCAGGCAATACACCAGGTAAGCCGTGAAAGATAGTTTCTCACCGGTTTTTTCGAAATGTTCCTTTATCCTGCTTCGGGGCTCAGTAATATCTACCTGAGCAAGAGAATGGATCGTACTCTTACCGGCAGTGACTGAAGCCGAAGCAGCCACCATTTTCCTGCTAAAGCTTAAAGGTTCTGAAGTATAGCCTTTCATGCTACCGTAAGTTTCGATTCTATCCAGGTCTCAAAATCAATTTCAGCCTTCCCAAGTCTTGCAAGATCCTCTTCCTGAATTTCAGGCTCCTTTACTTTCTCGAAATAGCCAAACAGGGAAGCAGCAAATTTCAAGGTTTTGTTGCGGGTCAGGAAAGCGATCATTTTAAGCATAGGGATGGGTGCAACCTTCACTTCTTTAATTTCCGGGTACAGCCGTCCGCAATATTTCTCCAGCATCTCCTTCATGCGGTATTGTTCCGGACCATACACATAATATATTTTGTTTTCGGCTCCCTCTGTGGAATAGGCATTGGCCACCATTTTTCCAAAATCGTCAGCTGCAACCCAGTGATATGATTCAGTCTGCCGGCCCAGGATGGTTGCCTTTCCGTTCCTGACCAACATTTCAAGTGATTCAAAAAACCAGGTCGGCCTGAAAATGAAAAATGGTATCCCGCTTTGCATGATCAGCTGCTCTGCTCTGAACTTGTCGTCAATAAATTTGAACCAGCGATTCTCTTCTGACACAGTGCACCCCGAGACTATACTGATCAACCTGATCCCCTTCTCCATTGCCATGTTTAGGATGACCCCGGTAGCTGCCACATCATCGGTAGTTGAAATAGAAATATGGACTGCATCACAACCCATCATCGCTCTCTCCAGGTCATCAGGGTTAAAAAGATCACCCTGAACGATGTCATATTCATTGATAAACATAGAAGGATTTACGCTTCGGGAAAAGAGTCTTAGCTCAAACCCCTTTTCATCAAGTTTCCTGATAACCGGACCTGCAAGCAATCCGCTGGCACCGATCACAAGTATTTTCATCTTTTTCATCATTATGATTTTGAATTGTTCATTTAAATATCATGTAAATAAAAGGTAGGAAGCCTAAAAGAAAAAGGCCAGTGGAGACACGGTGTATCACCAGCATGGGCTCCTGGTTCCTGTCCAGGCTCATCATCCCGCCTGAAACAAGCAGACATGCCAGTGACAGGATCATCATTCCCGGCAGGAGATAATGAAAAAACCCGGGGCGTGCCCCCCTGAGATAATCGCAGGATACCAGAGAAAGGATCACGATCAGTGCAACCGTGAATAGTTTGTGGATTCCAAATATCAATATGTGATAGGGTTTCCCTGTCCTGTGAATATAGATTCCCGCAAAGATCAGCAGGACCAGTAAAATACAGCTAATGATGATCTTAATAGTAATTGTTGACGACATCTTGAAATATATTAATGATGATTACTATAGTTCATTTTATGCAGCCATTTTCCTTGCTGCAAAATCAAACAACCTTCCCATGGTACGCTTAAACAGGTTCAATTTTACCGGGTAGTAGTAATCCGATTCAAACCACCCCATCTCGGTGAAGTAGCGATAATCCCTGTATTTTTCATCCAGCATCATTTTCATACTGGTCCTGCTCATCCGGTACAACATCAGCTTGAACAGGGAGGGTTTCGGGTACTCCTGCTTTCGCAATTTTGCATGGTATTTCCTTGCCTGTTTTTCAATGGCTTTCTCATTCCTGATGCGGGCCTTCTCTGTCATGGGCTCTAAAGTTTTAATAACCAAACCCCTTACCAGGGTAAACCCTAGGGCGTTACCTACGAAGTCAAGGTATTTCACAATCTTTTTACCTCCATAGATTCCCTGGGCAACAATACTGGTACATGTTTTTCCGAAATATTGAGGCCGGTGAAACAGGTAACCGAAACGGTCCAGGAACACCTTCATCATTCCAGATACCTGGAACGAATAGTTCGGGCTTGCAAAAAGCACACCTTCTGACTGCTCTATTTTTTCCATCAGAATATCCCTGTCATCCCGTAAAGGACATAACTCTTCACCTTTATCCAGGCAAAGCTTACATCCCCTGCAAATTTTCAGATTGTAATCGTTCAATGCAACGATCTCATATTCAACATCGCCCAGCGATTGTAAATGCTTTAAAAACTTTTCAGCGGCTTGGTAAGTGTGTTTTTTTCTGGCGCTTCCTACAAATGCTGTTACTCTCATCGCAATTTTTTTTATTGATTGATACAGCAAATTTACGGCAAGTAACCGGGTGGATTATTTGACAAATGTCAAAAAAACATCAGACCGATTTGCGGATCCTGCTCAGGGTGGCAATATCGATCCCCAGATAGGAAGCAATATGCTTCAGTGCCACTTTTTGCAGAATGTCCGGGTATTTCTTTATGAATAGCTGGTACCGTTCTGAGGCTGTAAGCGTCTGAAGTTGAATGGACCGGTTCATCAGGGCGTTATATTTGAACTCGTCCACGTCTTTTGCTATCTGTCGCCAGGCAGGCACCAGTTCCATCAACTCGAGCATCCGGGAATGTGTGATCACATCGATATCACAGTCTTCCATGGCGATGATGTTCTCCCTGGATGGTACCTGGTCGTTGAAACTCTTCATGGAGATCACCACAGTTCCCTGCCTGAAGAAGTGGGTGGTAATGTCATTGGCCTGGTCATCATAGAAAAAAGACCGCATCATTCCCTTTCTCAGATAGGCCAGCCTGGTGGCCACCTTTCCCTTTTCAAGGAAAAGTGATTTGGCGGGCAGGATCCCCGGCTCGAACCTGGACAGCGTTTCATCCCAGTCACTTTCAGTAAAACCGTAATGCTCTATAAGTCTCTCTTTGAAGTCCATAAAATTTGAGAACCACATGGATTGAATGAATCCATAATTTATACAAAACTGCTGAATTATATCCTATTCAGGAGAGATGATGTCCACTCTGCGGTTAATTGATGGTCAGAATATGTAACAATTCCCCCACTTTATGCATTGACATGACTTTCCCTAACCTCTAACTTGTCGCAAAATGTATAAAATAGTGGGAACCTGACTTTCCGATGAGGAAAAATTTCTTAACCTTATTAATTCATAATAACTTACTGAACTATACATGGCACGAAACACTACCAGACCTGTAAATATATTCCGGGGGATCACCATTCTTTTAATCTCCCTTGTGATCTTCAGTTGTTCTGCGAACAAACCGGAAATCAATAATTTGACCGTGGAGTATCGCGCAACTCCCCTTGGCATTGACGTTTTTCAGCCACGTTTCAGCTGGCAGATGAAAGCCCCTGACGGAGAGCGGGGGTATTATCAGACAGCTTACTGCGTGGTGGTTACTGATCCTTCAGGAGAAAAAACCTGGGATACCGATAAGATCAATGGCGGTTCTTCCCTGGCTATCCGGTATGCCGGTAAGCCACTTCAGCCTTCATCGAGGTATAACTGGACCGTTACTGTCTGGGATCAGAACGCAAAGGAACATACCGCTGTCTCATGGTTCGAGACCGGTTTAATGGATCCCGGCCTTTCCGCATGGAGCGGAGCTCAATGGATCGGGGGTGGAGATGAGGATCTGGTTTTCTTTTCCGATTATCAGCTTATTTTTATGTTAAGATATGCAGTTACCCTGTCGGAAGGCAGTACTAAGGCCGGATTTGTATATGGTGCCAATGACCTGAGACTGATGGACAAATACAAAAATATTTATCAGCTTGAAAACGGTCCCAATGAAAGCTACATCAAGCTTGAACTGGATATTTCAAATGTGGATGGCAATTCAAATGGATTGGCCAGGCTGAATATCTACAGGGCCGGATACAGCCCGGAAGATACACCGGATGTCCCGTTGAAAAGTTACGACATCAAGTCCTCCGTGATAAACGAAGGGAACAAATATAATCAACACGAATTCGAAATCCGGAGCACATTCGGCCAGATCACAATTACACTGGACGGGGAGGCTGAATTTTTTATCAAAGAGGAGACGGCTGAACCCGAAGGTTTCATGCAGAGGTTCATAAGAGGTCCCGCCGGGGCCACAGTCAACCTGAATCCCATTGGTTCGGGTGGCAATTACATTCCTTTCGGGATGATCTGTGATATGGGTTTTGCGATGGATCCCGGACAAAAAGCCGCATTCACAGATGTGAAAGTCCTTAATGACCGAATGCCCGGTAACACCCTTTTCTCTGAAGAGGTGAACGGTTCTTATACAGGGATCTTTTCCCGTAAAGTAACGGTTGAAAATGGCGCATATGTGGCGGAGGGTGGATCAGATGGTTTATTTGTTACAGCAAATCCCAGCAGCAATTCCATACCCATGCTGCGGAGTGAATTTGAAGCCGGGAAACAGGTGGAATCAGCTCGTTTGTATGTGACCGCCAGGGGTATTTATGAAGTATTTATCAATGGGGAGAAAGTGGGGAGTGATTATTACAACCCGGGGCAGACCCAATACAACAAGTCCCAGATGTACCAGGTCTACGATGTTACAGATATGATCCGGCGGGGGACCAATGCCATAGGAGCCATGATGTCCGAGGGCTGGTGGAGCGGGCTTTTGAGCTTCGGATCAATCTGGAATCATTTTGGCGACCGGCAGTCCCTGCTGGCTAAACTCCACATAACTTACACCGATGGATCTGAAAAGGTTATCACCAGCAACGATTCTGACTGGAAATACTATCAGGACGGACCGATCCGGTATAGCAGCCTGGACCTGGGGGAGGTGTACAATGCTATCAGAGAAGCAGCGATTGAAGGATGGACGGAACCCGGTTTTGATGATTCAGGATGGAAGCAGGCTCAGGAGGTGGTATTGGAAGGCACAACCTTCTCCGGGGAAGAACGGGAGTTCAATGGAGAAGTGACCGAGTTTAATTTTGACCAGCTAAAACTTATCGGACAGATCGGGAACAATGCCGGCCAGTTCAGGACACTCACTGCACAAAGTATGGAAGAGGTTCGTGATGGAGTCTACGTCTATAACATGGGACAAAACATGGTGGGTGTGCCCAGGGTTACGCTGGATAATGGCAATGAGGGAGATACCATGATCCTGAGATATGCAGAGATTCTCTATCCGGACCTTGAAGAATCTGGTGATAATGTGGGTATGATCATGACAGAGAATTACCGCGCCGCCCTGTGCCAGGATATCTATATCATGAAGGATGGGCCACAAATCTTTCAACCCAAGTTTACCTCGCGAGGGTACCAGTATATCGAGATTACCGGCATAGATACCCCACTCCCACTCGAGGCCGTGGAAGGAGTCGCCATCAGTTCGGTGGTTGATCTTTCAGCAGATTACAGGACTTCCAATGATAAGGTGAACCAGCTCTGGTCAAACCTGGTGTGGTCCAATGTCGATAACTTCCTGACCCTTCCTACCGATTGTCCCCAACGAAATGAGAGAATGGGATGGTCAGGAGACATCTCGGTCTTCTCCCGGACGGCTACCTATGTTTCCAATTCCGACCAGTTCCTCAGAAGGCATATGCTGGCCATGCGTGATGTACAGAAATCGAACGGGAAATTCACAGATGTGGCCCCCATTGGAGGAGGTTTCGGCGGCGTGCTTTGGGGAAGTGCAGGAATCACCGTTCCCTGGGAAGCCTATCAACAGTACAACGATGTGGCCCTGCTTGAAGAACACTATGACGCCATGGTGGCTTATATCGATTACCTGGCTGGGACCCTGGATGAAAAGACCGGTATCACCTCTGACGGGCAACTGGGTGACTGGCTGGGACCTCAGAATAACCTGCTGGGAACCCCTTACCTGACCACAGCTTACCATGTATTCGATCTCTGGATCATTAAACAGGTGGCAGAAATACTGGGTAAAAAGGAAGATGCCGTCCGGTTCGAGCACATGTACCAGGAGCGCAGGGATTTCTTTAATGCCACCTTTGTTAATGATGAGGGAAAGACCATGGCCATGATCACCGGCCGCGGATTCGGTCCCGGACCTGCCCAGCCACCTGAATTTAAACTGGCCGACAACCAGACCTCCTATGCCGTGGGACTTGCATTGGGCGCATTCGATGATGAGGTCGTTCCCGGTATGGCTAAAAATCTTGTCGGTGCGGTAGAGAGACAAAACATGGATGATGGCGGTGTGCTACGCCCTGAATACTCACTGATGACAGGTTTTATAGGTACGGCCTGGATCAGCAAGGCATTATGCGATCATGGATATAATGAACAGGCTTACCGTTTGCTGCAGAATAACCAGTATCCCTCGTGGTTGTATTCCATTGATCAGGGAGCGACGAGTATCTGGGAACGCCTGAATGGTTACACGGTGGAGAGTGGTTTCGGAGGCAACAACAGCATGAATTCCTTCAACCACTATTCATTTGGAGCTGTGGGACAATGGATGATCGCCTATTCCCTGGGGATCGAAAGGGGTGAGCCTGGATTTAAGCAGTTTATTCTTCAGCCCACACCTGATCCAACCGGAGAAATGACTTGGGCCGAAGGCTATTATGATTCTATGTACGGCCGTATAAACAGCCGGTGGGAAACCACGAACAGTAAACTCCTCTATGAAGCCACGGTCCCGGCAAACACATCGGCCACACTTTACCTGCCAGCCAGGACTGCTGACGGTGTTACCGAAAATAATGTTCCTGCCGGAGAGGCACAGGGAATTACCTTTGTGAAAATGGAGAATGGGAAAGCTGTCTATCAATTGCAGCCCGGAAGCTATCAGTTTGAATCGGAATTATAGACAAGATCACTCACATTTAATAGAAAATATTATGGATATAATGTTCAGAATCCCAACAAAAAGCAGGATAGCCCTGCTCTTTTTAATCTCTATCCTGATTGCGATCACAGGTTGCAACCAGAGCTCTAAAAATGTTGCCCCTCAGCTGGAAGCCAATTTCCAAAACCCGCCAGAAAGTGCAAAACCCAGGGTGTGGTGGCACTGGATGAACGGGAACATTACCAAGGATGGCATCCGTAAAGACCTGGAGTGGATGCACCGCACTGATATTGGTGGATTTCAGAATTTCGATGCAGCATTGATGACTCCGCAGATCGTTGAGAAAAGGCTGATCTTTATGACCCCTGAGTGGAAGGATGCTTTTCGGTTTACCACTGAACTTGCCGATTCCCTGGGGCTGGAAATGGCTATTGCCGGATCTCCCGGATGGAGTGAAAGCGGGGGACCATGGGTACCCCCTGCAGAAGGAATGAAAAAGTATGTATGGAGTGAACTGACTCTTGAGGGGGGTGCGTCATTTTCCGGAAAGTTGCCTCATCCACCGGTATCCACGGGACCATTCCAAAACCTGGCTGAAAGTAGTGGTTTTTCCCTTAATGAAGGCAATGAACCCAAACCGGAATATTACGCAGATGCTGCAGTAATTGCCTATAAAATTCCGGAAGCTGACCGCCCATTCCCGGAGTTGAATCCCAGGATCACCTCGAGTGGCGGACACTTCACCATTAAAGAGTTGGCGGACGGTGATCTTGCAAGCTCTTCCACGCTGCCATCGGCTCCTCCCGGTGAAAAGTCATGGATACAGTTTGAATTTGAACAGCCGCAAACATTTTATTCCATCACCATGGTCGGGGGAGGGAATCCCGGAAGGTTCGGTTTTGGCAGAAGCAGTGCGACACGCATGCTTGAATCGAGCGATGATGGCAGGACCTTTACCGATGTGGTGGAAATTGAAACCGGAGGGGTCACTGAGAACACCATCAGCTTTCCACCTGTTTCCGCTAAATATTTCCGGGTGACCATCAAAACACCTGAACTGCAGGGTGGCCCCGACCCGTTGGGAGGACTATTCGGTGACCTGGCAGCATTAAACCGGGGACCCTCCGGGGCTGAAGTTGCGGAGATCGTACTGCATAATGAACCACGCATTAACCATTTTGAGGAGAAGGCAGGTTTTTCGACCATCACAGATGCAGAAAGCTATGTGACTCCTGAAATCTCACCCCCGGATGCCATCCAGCCAGCAGATGTAATGAACCTGACCGGACAGATGAGTGAGGACGGGACCCTGGATTGGACCACGCCGGAGGGGAAGTGGAAGATTATCAGGTTTGGCTATACACTGACAGGCCACCAGAACAGTCCAGCCTCGCCCGAGGCTACCGGGCTGGAGGTGGATAAGCTTAATCCCGACTTTGTAAGAAAATATTTTAACAACTACCTGGACCAGTATAAAGATGCTACCGGTGGATTAATGGGTGCCAGGGGACTTCAGTATATCATAACCGACAGCTGGGAAGCGGGTACGGCTAACTGGACGGATCTGATGATAGATGAATTCAACAAGCGGAATTCTTACGAGATCTATCCATGGCTCCCTGTACTGACCGGTCGGATCGTGGAAAGCAGTGAAGCCAGCGAGAAATTTCTCTGGGACTTCAGAAATACCCTGGGAGCAATGTTGACCGAATACCATTATAATGAACTATCATCCATTTTGAAGGAACGTGGAATGGGACGGTATACTGAATCCCATGAGAGTGGCAGAGCCTTCATAGGGGACGGTATGGAAGTGAAAAAAGAGGCAGATATCCCCATGAGCGCCACCTGGACCCCAGGAGGATTTGGAGGACGTGAATCTGATGGAGTGGCCGTAAGGCATGAGACCGATATCCGGGAATCAGCCTCGGTTGCTCATATATACGGACAGAACCTGGTGGCAGCCGAATCCCTGACCGCCATCGGAAATACCTGGGCCTATTCACCACAGCGCCTGAAATCAACAGCAGATTTCATGCTGGCCAGCGGTCTGAACCGGTTTGTGATCCACACTTCGGTGCACCAGCCTGTGGATGATAAGATCCCGGGGCTCGGCCTGGGACCTTTTGGCCAGTGGTTCACCCGGCATGAAACATGGGCTGAGGAGGCCAAACCATGGGTCGATTACCTGGCACGCAGCTCTTACATGTTACAACAGGGAACGTTCGTGGCCGATCTGATCTATATCTATGGACAGGGGACAAACCTTACCGCACTGTTTGGGACAGAACTGCCTCCTATCCCTGAAGGGTTCAACTACGACTTTCTGAATGCCGGGGCAGTGCCTAAAGTACTTTCAGTCAAAAATGGCCGGATTGTTGCCGGAGCCATTATGAATTACGGGTTGCTTGCGCTGGATACAAGTGCCCGCTATATGACCCTTCCGGTACTGAAAAAGATCCAGGAACTGGCCGTTGCTGGAGCTGTCGTCATGGGAGCTAAGCCAATAAATACACCATCTTTAAATGATGATGAGAATGAATTCTCGGAGATCTCCAATCAGTTGTGGCCGGAGGAAAAAGGTGTTACCCAGGTAGGAAGCGGTAAAGTATATGCAGGATATTCCATTGCGGAAGTATTGAACGATATGCAGATCGAACCGGACTTTACCTACTCTCCAGAGGATTCAACTACCCGCATGAAATTTGTCCACCGCTCGCTTGGAATGCAGGATATTTTCTGGGTGAATACAGAAAATAAAGAGAGCTCTGTGAATGATGTATCCTTTCGAATCAGCGGGATGGAACCCGAGGTCTGGGATCCTGTCAGCGGGGAGATTCGGCCTGTTTCTTATTCCATGGAAAACGGGCGGACCAATGTTGTCCTTCCCATGGAGCCCGAAGATGCCCTGTTCGTTCTGTTCATGAACAAGACAAAAACGAAATCATATACCGTTCCGGAAATGGTTGAAAATCCGGTTGCTACGCTTTCCGGACCCTGGATGCTCAAGTTCCAGGAGGAAAGGGGAGCTCCTGATGAGGCCGTCTTTGAGGATCTTTCTCCCTGGAATACCAATGAGGATCCAGGGATTAAATATTTTTCAGGAACTGCCAGCTATTCTAAGGAACTGGAAGTTCCCGCTGACTGGATCTCCGCCGACTCAGAGCTCTGGCTGGACCTGGGCGAGGTGAAGAACCTTGCCGAGGTGTTTGTAAACGGGAAATCATTGGGAATCACATGGAAAGAGCCCTTCCGGGTAAACCTGGACGATGCTTTGCAGGCCGGGCTGAACCAGGTCACCATCCAGGTCACCAACCTGTGGGTAAACCGCCTGATCGGCGACCAGCAGCCAGGTGTTACCGATCCTGTAACTTATACCACACAGGCCTTTTACCGGGCAGATTCTCCATTGTTGCCTTCAGGGCTCCTGGGACCTGTTATGGTTGTGTCAATCTCATCAGTTAAACCAGATTAGAACTATAATACTTACGATGATGCGTAAAACCTATCTGTTTCTAATTTTTTTGTTGTTTGGTGGCTTAGGTTTTTCCCAGGAAATAGAATTCCTTCCCACTGACTGGGAAAATCCAGCTGTATTTGAGAAAGGTCAAAATGCTCCACATGCCTTTCATGTGCCCTATAGCTCCGCCCAATCTGCCATTTTGAACAACCTGGCAGCTTGTGACAATTTTCAATTGCTTAACGGTCCATGGAAATTCAGGTGGGTGGAAACCATTGAGCAGATCCCGGATGGATTCTGGGAGCCGCGCTATAGTGTTAAAGAGTGGGACGACATAACAGTACCCTCCGACTGGCAGATGGAGGGCTACGGTTATCCGAAATTCCGCAATGTCAGCAACACTTTTGAAAACGATCCTCCAAATATCCCTGATTACTTCAATCCGGTAGGATGTTATAAGCGGACCATCACCATCCCGAAGAGCTGGGGGGATAAAGAGATAATGTTGAGGTTTGAAGGCATAAAATCAGCCTCTTACATCTGGGTCAATGGGAAAAAGGTTGGATACAACCAGGGTGGATTTGAGCCGGCCGAATTCAATATTACTTCCTACGTCAAGGTGGGTAAGAATGATCTGTCTGTGGAGGTTCACCGTTATTGTGATGGCTCATATCTCGAAAACCAGGATATGTGGCGCCTGTCCGGGATATACCGTGATGTTAAGTTATATGCCCAGCCAAGGACTTTTATCCACGATTTCTACGTGGTGACAGATCTGGATGAAGATTATAACGATGCCACGCTGATCGTCGAAACTGACATTCAAAACAACCACACTGAAAATGTCAAAGTTTCCCTGGTCATAGATGTCCTGGATGAGAACAATCAGTCGATATTGGGTGAAAGCATGCACACTGAAAATGTGGGGATTGCTTCTCATTCCCTTGAGAAGGTGAAACTCTCCTCCCTGGTGATTAACCCTAAGAAATGGTCTGCCGAGTTCCCCAATCTGTACAGCATCCTGATCCAACTTAAAGATAAGGATGGAAATACTGTTGAAGCTTTCACCAAAAAAATAGGATTCCGTGAGGTTGAATACAAGAACCAGATACTTACGGTAAATGGAGTTCCCGTCAAATTAAACGGAATAAACAGCCACATGCATGATCCGGACCATGGCCAGGCAGTCCCGCTTGAAACATTGCGAAGAGATCTGTTGATCATGAAACAAAACAATATCAATGCGGTGCGAACCTGTCATTATCCTCCTTCACCCGAATACATTGAAATGGCCAACGAACTCGGTATGTATATTTTTGCTGAAGTGGGGGATGAAGCGCACAATAATATGCAGCTTTCATCTGATCCGGCGTGGACCGAAATGTACAGGGACCGCAGCAGGAAACTGGTGTACCGTGACCGCAGTCAGCCTTCAGTGATTGTGTGGAGTGCTGGCAACGAATCAGGTAGCGGGGATAATATTAAAGCGGTCATCGAAACCGGTAGAAGCATTGATCCAAGCCGTCCGGCCTGGATGTATGGCGGAAACCAGTTCTATATTCCATTTGAAGATATAGTGGGGCCCCGTTACTGGATCCCTCTTCATTTGAGAAACCTTGCTCTTGGGAACGCTTTGCCAGAGGGTGATAACCGTGCTTCCTTTATGGATGAGTATATCGCTGCCACCGGAAACGGACTTGGAGGAATGGATGAATACTGGGAGCTGATCCGTAAATACCCGCGATTGACCGGAGGGGCTATCTGGGACTATGTGAGCCCGGGTATTACCACGCCGCGCTGGATATTGCCAGACCAGTCCCCCCTTAAAAATGATGGTCAGATCATGGGCCGACCTGTATTTGATGAGGGTAAAAATAGCCGTGGCCTGAAATTTTCAGGTCACGATGACTGGGTTGAATTTTACCGCGATCCATCGCTGGATATTACAGATGATCAGCTTTCCATTGGTTTCTGGGTAAAACCTTTTGAAATTCCGCAACCCAACGTATTTATCTCTAAAGGCAAATTTCAATACGGGATCCAGATGGAAGATCATGAAACACTGGAATTTTATGTGAATGGAGTCGGTAGCAGCGGATTTATGAGAGGTCCGCAGCGATTCTCTGCAAAAGCCAGTGTAAATAATGAATTTTATGGCGCCTGGCATTATGTGGCTGGAATCTATGACGGGAAAACACTCAAGTTATTTTTAGATGATGAAATGGTTGCCGAGACAGTCTATAGCGGTCCTGTCACTTCCACTCCATTCCCGCTTTGTATTGGAAGAGAGGCTGAAACGCAGGATCAGGGAGAATGGTCCGGCCGGATGTCAAATATGGTAATGGATGATGTGAAAGTCTTCAATCACGCCGTCTCGCTGGATGATCTAAAATCAAATATTAGTGATGCGGTTTTAGCGCTTGACTTTGAAACGGACAGGAGAGATGGTTCGTTTTATGCAGTTGGCCTGGGTGGAAGAACCTATGGAGTGATCTGGCCGGATCGCGAGGTTCAGCCTGAAATCAACCAGATGAAAAAGTCGGGCCAACCTGTCTGGTTTGAACTGCTCGATGCTGAAAAAGGACTTTTGAAAATAACCAACTTCCACCATTTTAAGAACCTGAATGAACTGGCTGGTAGCTGGTCATTATTCCTAAATGGTCAGGTGGTTCAGCAGGGAGACCTGAATATTGATCTGCCTGCACAACAATCCACCAGTATCACTATTCCATTGAATGCAGTGAATGAACAGGGAGAACGGATATTCCTGGTTTCATTTAAGTTAAAAGAGGACCTGAACTGGGCCAAGGCAGGGCATGAGGTTGCCTGGGAACAATTTGTATTGCCTTCTGAAAAGATAACCCAGGCAATTAAACCCGCGGGACAGATCCGGGTCGAAGAGAATGATACAGAAATGATCCTGAATGGAGAAAACTTCAGTTACACCTTGAACAAGAGCACGGGTCAAATAACTTCCCTTCTTTTTGAAGGCACTGAATACATTGAAGGAGGTCCTGAGTTTATGTTGTGGCATGCGCCGACAGCAAACGATATGGATCCCTGGGGATCATATAGATTTTATAGCAGGAATGTGACCGAAGGGTATGGCCGTTCCGTAGATAATCAACTGCGTACCCTGGGGTTGCGTGATATGAAGATTGAAGTAGATGAGATGGAGGTGGTGAAAAGTTCCGGGTCAGAGGGTTCTGTCAGAATAAAAGCCTGGTCCATGACTTCACTTCCCATGACGACAGGACACATCAATTATTACGCCGCTTTTGAAAGAAATGAGACCTGGACCTTCCAGGCTGATGGAAGTATCGAACTTGAACAGGAGATTGTACCCCATGGTGTGATGCCCGAAATGTTGCCAAAAGAAGGATTGCAGTTTCTTCTGCCCAAAGAATTTAAGCGGGTTGAATGGTACGGACGCGGTCCCTTTGAAACCTATCCTGACCGGAAAACAGGAGCTAAAGTCGGTATTTATCAGTCGGATGCAGATGAGATGTATGAACCCTATATTATCCCGCAGGATTATGGCAACCGGACCGATGTAAGGTGGTTGAAAGTGAAGAATGCCGAAGGGAAAGGATTGAAGATTGAGGGGGATGATCTGCTGAATTTCAGTTTGCATAAGTATACCACGGATAACCTGTCGAGGGCGATGTATTCATACCAGCTGGTGGATGCCCCCAATACCATATTGAATGTTGATTATGCGCTTTCAGGTGTCGGCGGGACGGCCCAGCGCCAGCAGGAAAAATACCGGCTCAAACCGGCTCAACGATCATATAAATTGAAGATAACACCCTTTTGAAACCTATACAAATAACCTAATATCAAAAGATTATGGCCAGAGGATATGTATTGATTATTGCGGTACTCTCATTCAACTCAGCATTTATTTTTGCGCAATGGAACAGGCCCAGCACTCCCAATGATTCTTTAATATCGACCGAAGTGCTCGCAAACGGAGACGTGGTTTTCAGGATCTATGCTCCAAAAGCAGAAGAAGTATCGGTTGCGGGCGATGCTATACCGTGGGGACAAAGTATTGAGGGCGTAAAAACAGATAATGGTGTCTGGTCATTTACCGTCCCCAATATAAAGGCGGGTACTTACCGGTACCACTTCGTGGTCGATGGCGTCAATATATATGATCCAAAAGCTCCAAATGCTTTCGAAACTTCAGCTTTACTGGATGTATTACCCGATGGAGAAAAGGAATTCTTTGCGCTGCGGGAAGATATTCCTCATGGGGCCATGTCCGCCGTTCAGTATTATTCTTCAACCACTAAGAGCATGCGCCGCATGCATGTGTGGACTCCCCCGGGTTATAATGTCAGAAACAATAAACTGCCTGTGTTCTACCTGATACATGGAGGAGGCGATAGCGATATGGCCTGGCCCAATGTCGGTCGTGCAGGATATATTATGGACAACCTGCTTTCGGAGGGCAAATGCAAAGAGATGATTGTCGTTATGACTGACGGTGGAATAGATGTAGCACTGTTTGTAAAAGATTTTGTAAACGACATTATACCATACATTGAATCAAATTACAATGTTTATGCGGATGCAGACAACCGTGCCCTGGCCGGGCTTTCCATGGGAGGCCTTGAAGTCCTGGATGCATTTATGGCACATCCCGATATGTTTGCATACATCAATGTGATGAGTTCAGGATGGTTTGCCAACAACAAAGAGATGTTTGAGAACGGGGATAAACGGTTGGCTGAGATTGGACCGACCCTGAATAAAACGGTAAAATTTTTACTGTTCACACAGGGGGGACCCGAAGATATTGCCTACAATAATGGCAAGGAAATGTTGAAGGTATTTGATAAAAACAATATTAAATACGAGTTCAGCGAGATGCCGGGCGGTCATTCTTGGACCGTCTGGAGAAATGATTTGAAGAACTTTGCTCCAAAACTGTTCTAATACTCCAACCAATAAGGAAATAACGGCTTTTTACCCGGCCATTAAACTTTCTGCTGCGGAAGTCATCCAATCCTTAAATCGAATTCGACAGTATGGAGAAGGTTTCAATGAGATTGAATATGGGTACTATCAGACTCTTATTACCAGTTCTTTTCATATTTCTTCAAATCAATGCGAACAGCCAGGAAATAGTAAAGATCCAACGTCTCTCTTCCGAGATCAATTTTGACGGCGTTCCTGATGATGCAGCCTGGGAAGCCCTGGATCAATTTCCTTTAACCATGCACAGACCGAATTTTATGAACCAGCCTTCAGAGAAAAGTGATGTCAGGGTCGGTTTTGATGATGAATTCCTCTGGGTCGGAGCAAGTCTGTACATGACGGATGCATCAAAGATCTATTCAGCCTCAAAGAAAAGGGATGAGATGCTGTTTGACTTTGATGCTTTCGGGATTGTACTGGATTCATATAACGATAATGAGACTGGACTGGCCTTTTATACAGCACCCACGGGACTGCGTACCGATTATGCAATCTCCAATGATGCTTCCGGCGGTTATGGACCTAACGGGCCGGACGGTATGAATATCAGCTGGGATACTTTCTGGGATGTTAAAACGACCATTGATGATAATGGTTGGTATGTGGAAATGAGGATCCCTTTTTCAAGCCTGAAGTTCAAACCGGAGGGTGATGTGGCCACCATGGGGCTGATCATCAGCCGGAACATCAGTGCCAATAATGAGACGGATAGCTATCCGCCCATCGATCCGAAATACGGATTTATGGCTACCAATAAACCCTCCCAGGGCCGGAAAATCGAGATTGAGGGAACCAAACCCGCAAAGCCGGTCTATATAGCACCTTACGTAATCGGTGGATTTTCACGCGACTGGATGGTCAATGAGGAGGGGACAGATTATAAAAAGAATGACACTCCCAAGTTTAATGCAGGCCTTGATGTAAAATACAATATCAACAGCAACCTGACACTGGACCTTACTGCCAATACGGACTTTGCACAGGTGGAGGCAGATGACCAGCAGGTGAACCTGACAAGGTATTCCCTGTTCTTCCCTGAGAAAAGAAAGTTCTTCCAGGAGCGGTCCAGCCTTTTTGATTTTAGCCTGGGTGGAATGTCCGATAACCTCTTTTATTCAAGGAACATTGGCCTGGTGGACGGCCAGCAGATCAGGATCTATGGCGGAGGGAGACTCACAGGCAAGTTGGGGAAATGGGACATGGGACTACTGGATATGCAAACCGCTGAACACGAGGAAATAGCGGGGGAAAACTTCGGTGTGATCAGGATGAGGCGACAGGTGATCAACCCAAACTCTTATTTGGGGGGGATATTCACCTCCCGCATCGGGATGGATGGAAAACAAAATTTTACCTATGGAGTGGATGGGATATTCAGGCTTTTCGGGGATGATTATCTGAATGTGAAATGGGCCCAGAGTTATGACACTGAGATTGACAGCAAACTATCTTCTCTTGATCCATCATTTATCCTGTTCAAGTGGGAGCGCCGATCGGAAGAAGGATTTGCCTATAATCTTGACTATACCTATTCCGGACAGCAGTTTAATCCCGGGATCGGTTTTGTAATGCGAAATGGTGTGCAGGGAGGCGAGGCCCGTTTACTTTATGGCTGGATCCCTGGTGAGAACTCCAGGCTTTTCAATTCTAATATTAATGTCAGGGGGAACCGGTATGTGAGGCTTGAGGACGGGCATCTTGAATCCATGCAGATCTCTCCAGGATTTGAGATCAACACAAAAAAAGGAATTCATGCAGAACTTTCAACGGAAACATCCTGGGAAGGCGTGCATTTTGATTTCAATCTATCCGACCGCATTGTCATAGAAGCCGGTGATTATACTTTTACCGGGGTTCAGGCCAGGTTTGGGACTTCTGAAGCCAACCACATTTCAGTCAGGGGGGATGCCTATGCCGGGCAGTTTTACGACGGAAACAGATTAGGTGTAAGATCTGAGTTGAATCTCAACTTCTCCTCCAGCTTCATACTCTCCCCTGGTTATGAATTCAACCACCTTACCTTCCCCTACCGGGCATCAAATAACCTGCTGAATATTCATGCGATCAACATGAAGGCAAAGATCATGATCAGCACCAAGTTCTCTGCCAATATACTTGTCCAGTACGTGAACACCGAAGATGAATTCATCGGGAACTTCCGTTTGAGATACAATCCCCGTGAGGGCAATGACTTCTACCTGGTATATAACGACTTCCGGGGTTTTATTGACAGGAACATGTTCCCGGGAAATCCCCCATTCTTCAATAAGACCATTATGCTGAAGTACACCTATACTTTTATACTTTAATTCACCTGCATCCCTGGCAAGGTGAAGGTTCATATCAATTTATTATTATAACAGAAGTTTAAATATTTCTTAATTCCCCCTTAACACTCCCTTATTTTTTAATCCATATTTTGTATCCATTAATCTTTAGTCCCTCTGCGAAATGGATAGACTTTTACTTTCGATGAACTGATATGAATATATCAGGTAAGGACCGGTCTGAAGTTAGAGTGAATATGTTTGTAAAGGATACCTTTCTTTACAAACTTGGTGGAACCGCTGCTTTCATTACACTTCTTTTGCTGATCCTTTCAATCATTCTTTTTTTCATATGGCCCTTTTCGTCCAGGTATAATGGCGTTACAGAGATCTTCACCATGCCCTCAGACAACATGCAGGCTACTTTTACCGCCTTGGATCTTGGGTACTGGATTATGAAGCTGATTTATATCCCTATCTACCTCTCCTTGTATTATGCTTTGCGCCAGGTTAATGAATTGGATGCATTCAATGCTTTAATGCTCGGTTTGGTTGGTATTATCACTCTGATCTTTACCAGGCCAATGTTTGAAATATTCACGCACAATAACTCCCTTTTACTGGCTGAAAAAAATGTATTCAAGGGTCAATTCCTGGCTGCCGGGTATGAATTGTTTATAAAACACCATGGCAGGGCCTGGCATATCAGCATGTTCCTCACTGCAATCTCTCAATTGATCAGTGCTTTCCTGATGCTTCGAAGTAACCATTTTAATAAAGCTACAGCTTACCTCGGAATTGTAGCATTTTCTTTTGCCTGTGGTTTTTGGATACCCACAGCCGGATCGTTATTTATGTTCCTGTCCATGCTTACTTCCATGGGCTGGCTTTTTCTGCTTTTCCAGAACTTCTTTCGCCTGACAAGGATAGAATAGGTATTTATTTCCTATTTACTATTTTGAACGAATTTGTATCCTACACCTTTAATGGTCCTGATATAATTGTCCCCGATTTTGCTGCGTATTTTCCTAATATAAACATCTATGGTACGATTGCCAACGATGGTATCTGTTCCCCATATATGTTTAAAGATCTCCTCCCTGCTGAACAAACGATTTGGCTTTTCAGCCATGTATGAAAGGATCTCAAACTCTTTACGGGGCAGTTGTATCTCCTTATTGTTTTTAAACACAGAATAATACTCCCGGTTAATCGTTAGGGTGTTTCTTGTCTTTCTTTTCGAAATCAAAGGAGTTTCCTTCATATGATTCCTTCTCATCAGGGCTTTCATTCGGGCAACCAATACTTTTGGACTTATCGGCTTGATGAGGTAATCATCGGCCCCTGTGTCAAAACCGGCAATCTGCGAGTAGTCTTCCCCCCGGGCAGTCAACATGACAATAATGGGATCATAGGATGCTTTATTTTGCCTGATTATCTGACAGGCCTCTATTCCATCCATCTTTGGCATCATAACGTCCATGATGATTAAACGGGGCCTGAACTCCATAGCCACTTCAACTGCGTCCATTCCATTAATGGCACTCTTTATGAAATAACCTTCCTTCTCAAAATTGAATGAGAGAAGCTCGACCATATCGGGCTCATCATCAACAATTAATACAAGGGATTTTTTTAACATAGCCCAAAAGTAGACCGCACATGTTACGAAATCATTAAAATGCAATTACATTTCAGTTAATTTGCATTTTCCTATCATTTTCAATTCCCGAGGATGACCGTCTATAATTCTGTATAATAAGCATTTACGATGCTTTTAGAATCTTTCCAATATCCATCGAACATATATTAACATTCAGGTAACACTGGGTTCATTTTCTCTTAAGATTTGCACTCTACTTTTGCCACAAATTGTACAAAACAATTATGAGGAATAGATTTTTACTGATTATTCTTATTTCCATCCTGCCTATTTCCGCTTACACGCAAAATGGAAGCATCAAAGGGAACATTTCAGATGCGACCACAGGGGAAACCCTGGTTGGGGCCAATGTTTTGATCCAGGGCACCTATACCGGAACTATATCGAATCTTGATGGTGATTATGAGTTAAAAGATCTGGCTCCCGGTAAATACAACATTGTAGTCTCCTATATTTCCTATGACAAGCAGATCGTTCAGGCAGAAGTAACCACTGATAATGAGACAATTCTTGATTTCAAACTTAAGACTGCCTCCTTGGCTGTCAATGAGGTTACCATCATTGGCCGAAAAAGATCCAGTACGGAGTCTGCGATGATCGTAAACCTCAAAGAGATTGATCTGATTGCAAACGGGATCACTTCAGATCAGATCAGCAAATCCCAGGATGCCAATGCCGCTGAGGTTATTCGAAGGGTCCCTGGAATTACAATTACCGATGGAAGGTTTATTGTGGTTCGTGGTCTGAGTGAACGTTATAATTCTGTACTGATTAATGGGGCAAATGCACCCAGTTTTGAAGCCAATAAAAGATCATTTTCATTTGATGCCATTCCCAGTGGAATGATTGATAACATAATGATATACAAAAGTCCTGCACCTGAACTGCCAGCCGATTTTTCCGGTGCGTCAATAGATATTAATACCAGGGAGGTTGCAGACAGAAACGAATTTAAAATATCCTATAGCACCGGGATTGTTCAGAATACCACATTTAAAAAGGATTTTCAGAAATATGACGGAGGTAAATATGATTTTCTGGGTTTTGATGACGGGACCCGCGATTTTCCCTCAGTATTGCCCTCCACCGACCGAATGAATCAACTTTATCAGTGGCCGAACCTTCCCACCTATTATGCACGGATGGATTCCCTTCAGACCATCTCAAGGGCATTCAAAAACAACTGGAACACGCACACTATTAAAGCCGTACCGGACCAGAGTTTAACAGCCTCCCTGGAAAGAAGGTTCCTTATCGGGAAAGCTTCACTGGGAAATGTAACCGCACTGGGTTATAAATTCACAAACCAGTATAATAAGATTATCCGGCGGGAGTATTTTGATTATGATGCAGTTAATGAAATCGTAAATTATTCCTATGATTTTGTCGATGAGACATTTAGCCAGAATGTAAATCTGGGCCTTGTCCATAACTGGCTCCTGATATTTGGTGACAATCAAAGAATAGGTTTCAGGAACCTGCTCAACAATATGAGTGAGAACAGGACCGTGCAGAGGACCGGTTTTGATGTGTATAATTCGGAAGACAGACTCAGCACCAACCTGAGGTTTGTTCAACGCCTTATATACTCGGGGCAGCTTGAAGGGCAGCACCATCTGAATAATAACATGACCCGGTTCAACTGGCTGGTTGGTTATTCCTTCACTTCCAATAATGATCCTGATAACAGGAGATATGTCTACACCCGGCCCATAAATTCGCCCGACAATGTTCCTTTTTCGTTTGAATTTGACAGTAAACCGAGTGTTTATTATGGTGGAAGACTAACGCAAAAACTGAAGGAACACGATCTTAACTACAAGTTCGACATGGTCCAGGACATGTTCTACGCACTGTCTGATCACCCGGTACAGTGGAAGGTAGGTTTCTTTATCGATTCAAAAAACAGGGATTTTTCTACACGTAAACTGGGCGTTGTGGCTCCCAGGGGTACAGACAGGGTAGTTGTTTCGGATCTGAAGGCACCCATTGAGGAAATCATGGCTGATGATAATTTCTATTATGATCCCACCACCCCTAATGTTACCGGATTCATGTATGGAGACGGAACGGATATTATCAATTCATATACAGCCTTTGAAAGGCTTTATGCAGGTTATCTTGCGGTCAAAGTTCCATTCGCCGAATTCCTTGATATTTACGGGGGAGTGAGGATAGAGAAATTCCACCGGAACATATCCGGATTTTATGAAGCGGTTAAAGATGCGGACGGAAATACACTGAATGATTCACTGGATATCGTAACGGATACTTTGAACTTCTTCCCTTCTGTAAACATGAATTTCAAGATTGGCGAGAAGCATAACATTCGGCTTTCTTATGGCAGGACGATCAACCGTCCTGAATTCAGGGAGAAAACAGGCAGTTATTATGAAGATTTTGAGCTGAGTGCGATCGTTCATGGCAATCCCGAACTTGTCGCTGCATATATTGATAATTTCGATCTGAGATATGAATGGTATCCAAATCAGGGAGAAATGATTTCGCTGGCCGCTTTCTACAAAAAGTTTACCAATCCCATCGAGATCTTCCAGATCCCGGCAGGTACAACTTTTGATTATAAGCCTTTTAACACGGAGAAAGCTTTCAGCCGGGGAGTTGAAATGGATATCAGGAAGCGGATGCTTTTTATGGAGAATGTACCAGTCGTCGGATTCCTGAAAAATCTCGTGGTTGTATTCAATGCCTCCCTTATACAGAGTGAAATAGAAACCAACAAAGGCTTTGCAAGGGATTCTGTCAGGATCATGCAGGGCCAGTCACCTTACATTATAAACCTGGGGCTGACCTATGATGACCCTGCGCATGGATTGCTGGTCAGTCTGAATTTTAACCGGATTGGTAAACGTATTGCCTACGTAGGAACGCCCATTAACCCGAATACCTGGGAACTGCCTCACAATGCATTTGATCTGACCATCGATAAATCGATAGGGAATCATTTCAGTGTGAAACTTGGGGTTAAGGAACTCTTCAATAATCCAGTCCATTTTGTGGAATATATGATAGGTAATGATCAGGTGGAGCAAACGAAAGTGAGGTATATCCCGAACAGGAAAATCAGTCTTGGGATTTCATACAATTTCTAAACTGAACAAAGCCTTAATCTATCGTTAACTCAGCATTAATTTCTTAACGAATTCTTGATGTAATAACAACCAAATCCTAACCGACCTTCAGAACTTTTATAATTAATTTTCGTCCTGATTTATTCTTATTCTAAATAAACATGAAATTATGAAAAGAATTTTACTTGTTGCGTTGCTTATTGGGTCTATGATTTCAATAAATGCACAGAAAATTACTGACTCTTTTTTTGAGAAGGTAGATTACATCGGTGCATTTGATGGCACGAATGATTGGACAGCTGACTGGACCGAGTGGGATCCTGTAAATGCCACTTATCCGGCTACTACCATGACCAAGGGGAATGGTATATTTGACCACGATCTGGGTCTTCATATCATTACAGATGAAACCTGGAGTGGTGTGATCCTTCTCGATGGCTGGGTTTATGTCGATGATGGAGCTACCCTGACCATTGATCCCGGTACGATTATCCGCGGTACCTCCAAGAGTGTCCTGGTAATCGAAAGAGGCGGGATGATCGATGCAGAAGGTACCAGTTCCCAACCAATCGTCTTTACTTCCAACCAGGGTGAAGGTTTGAGAAGTAATTCCGACTGGGCAGGTGTGGTTCTCTGCGGGTATGGAGTAAATAACCTTGGAGGCGGCGAAGGAACTGCCGAAGGTGGTATTGGTTCTGTTTATGGTGGAAGTGACAATACGGATAATTCAGGAATCATGAAATACGTGCGTATTGAGTTCCCCGGTTATGAAGTCGCTACCGGGAGCGAAGTGAACGGATTGACGTTCTGCTCGGTAGGTAGCGGAACCACTATTGACTATATCCAGGTGTCCAATTCGGGCGATGATGGCTACGAATGGTTTGGAGGCGCGGTCAATGCCAAACACCTTATCTCATACAGGACTGAAGATGATGACTTTGATACGGATAATGGTTTTGTTGGAATGGTTCAATTCGGTATTGCTGCACGTGACAGTTCCATTGTAGACACCGACACAGCAAACGGTTTTGAATCCGACAATGATGCTGCAGGTTCATCGAACACCCCTGAAACCAATGCAGTATTTTCCAATATGACCATGGTCGGTCCTTCCGAAAACAATACGACTCCTGCTGTATTACGTACCAACCATAACGAAGGTTCCGGAATGAGGATACGCAGGAATTCACGGCTGCAGGTTTATAACTCTGTTTTTCTTGGTTATGGACGTGGCCTCAGAATTGAATCTGAAACCGGTTGGCTTGCTGCCCAGGGTGATACGATGACTGTTCAGAATGTTCTTCTTGCCGGTATCCGCAACGAGCTTTTCATAACTGATGTTGCCGCTGGTGCAACTGCCATTGAAAGCTGGTACAATCAAGCCATAAGGTCAAACGAGGTGTTGGACCTTTCTGCGGATGTGATGTTAGCCGATCCGTTCAATTATGCAGCACGTGATTTTCAACCGGAAGTCGGATCTCCGGTCCTGAAAGCATCATGGTGGTACAAACCTGTTGTTACAGGCCCTTCCATAGATAACGCATTCTTCGACCATGTTCCCTATGTTGGCGCATTGGATGGGACCACTGACTGGACAGCTGACTGGACCGAGTGGGATCCTGTAAATGCCACTTATCCGGCTACTACCATGACCAAGGGGAATGGTATATTTGACCACGATCTGGGTCTTCATATCATTACAGATGAAACCTGGAGTGGTGTGATCCTTCTCGATGGCTGGGTTTATGTCGATGATGGAGCTACCCTGACCATTGATCCCGGTACGATTATCCGCGGTACCTCCAAGAGTGTCCTGGTAATCGAAAGAGGCGGGATGATCGATGCAGAAGGTACCAGTTCCCAACCAATCGTCTTTACTTCCAACCAGGGTGAAGGTTTGAGAAGTAATTCCGACTGGGCAGGTGTGGTTCTCTGCGGGTATGGAGTAAATAACCTTGGAGGCGGCGAAGGAACTGCCGAAGGTGGTATTGGTTCTGTTTATGGTGGAAGTGACAATACGGATAATTCAGGAATCATGAAATACGTGCGTATTGAGTTCCCCGGTTATGAAGTCGCTACCGGGAGCGAAGTGAACGGATTGACGTTCTGCTCGGTAGGTAGCGGAACCACTATTGACTATATCCAGGTGTCCAATTCGGGCGATGATGGCTACGAATGGTTTGGAGGCGCGGTCAATGCCAAACACCTTATCTCATACAGGACTGAAGATGATGACTTTGATACGGATAATGGTTTTGTTGGAATGGTTCAATTCGGTATTGCTGCACGTGACAGTTCCATTGTAGACACCGACACAGCAAACGGTTTTGAATCCGACAATGATGCTGCAGGTTCATCGAACACCCCTGAAACCAATGCAGTATTTTCCAATATGACCATGGTCGGTCCTTCCGAAAACAATACGACTCCTGCTGTTTTGCGTACCAATCATAATGAAGGGTCCGGAGCGAGAATCAGGAGAAATTCAAGACTGCAGATTTATAATACACTTTGGCTCGGCTATGGCCGTGGATTAAGGCTTGAATCTGAAAAAAGCTGGCTGGCAGCGTCCAACGATACTCTTACCGTTCAGTATTCAATCCTGGCCGGAATCAGAAACGATAAATTCAAAACGGATGTTGCCGATGGTGCAAGTGCACTGGAAGCCTGGTATAGTGCTGGTGCGCGGCATAATTCCATCATTGAGTTAGGTATAGATGCAATGCTGACTGATCCGTTTAATTATGATGCACGCGATTTTCAGCCGTTGACCGGTTCCCCTGTCATTAATGCCTCCTACTGGTATGATGCAACAGGAATCAGGAATCCTTCAGTTGGTTCAGAAGCACTGTATTGTTATCCTAATCCATTCACTGACCGAACCTATATTGATGTGGTGATCAATTCACAACGCTATCTCAGGGCCAGCGTATTCGATTTAAGTGGAAAACTTGTTAAAGTGCTCTATGACGGTGAAGTGGTTCCGGGTATAAAGACCCTGGAGTTTGACGCCAGCGAACTTCCCGAAGGTATATATATTGGAAAAATATCTACCGGAAGCCAAAACTATGCAGTGAAAATGATATCCAGGTAAAATTAAATTTCTGAAATTGAATCTAGAGGATGTCTCAAACGGGCCATCCTCTTTTATGTGTGAAAGTGTCTCGTCCTGGTAATTTCATTCAAAGCCTGGATAAGTATCGACATCTTCTTTTTTATCACCCCTGATGCTTACAGTATCCTTAAAAATAAACGGGGAGATTGCGAAGTTCTTTCTATTTTCTTTCCCTGAAAAAAGGGGCAATGGTATACCAGGAAAGGGCCGGGAATAGGGCCATTGGGACAGCTAGTCCAGGAAAAAGTTCAGGTAACCCAACATCCAGCGGTAATGGAATTGAAATCGGGATAATCATAAGCCCTACTGATAAAGTAGAGAAAATAAAATTAAAAACAACTTCAGCTCTTTGTTTTAACCTGATGGCCAGGAACCAGTTCAAAAAAGCTGCTATCATGCAAAAAAGTATATTGAGGCTGACAATTCTGGGTACGTTCAGTACGCGTGAATAGTCCACGTATGTGATAAAATAATAAACCCGGTCATAAATAGTGGCTGCCAGTGCAGCCACTATTCCTGAAACTATTCCATGAATAAAATATCTTTTAAACACCGACCAGTTTAATTTGTAACCGGAACAGAAATATCAACTTTCAGAACAGCGGCGCCATGCTTGGGTTCAGCTGTGTTGATATCGTAATCAAGCCTGTTCACTTCAATCCCACCCTTAAATAAATTATCTTCAAATGTAAAGGGGATTGTTACCTCTTTCTGAACTCCATGCAATTCGAGGATTCCTTTCGTTTCAAACCCGCTTGCGGTCTTGCTAAAAGTATTCGATGTAAACTTGATCTTGGGGTATTTTTCAGCATCCAGCCACATGGCACTTTTGGCATGTGTGTTTTTCATTCCATTCCCGGTGTTGATGGTTGCCACATCAACGGATACATCAAATAATGAGGCTTCAAGATTGTTGGGATCAAAGCGGATAGTGCCCTGCAGCCCCTTGAATTCACCGGCAGGATCTCCCCCATCAAACTTTACTGAATAATTTTCCGCGATTTTATAATCAGAGGATTGATAAGCTGTAAACGCTGAAGCAATCATAATGAGGATAGCCGCAGCAAAATAAGAATGTCTCTTCATAACTCCACAATTTTATCGTTCTTAAATAAGATAATTACAATCAGACAATAGGTCTGGAATAGTAAACAATCTTATAATGCTTATTGTTTGGGAAAAGTTGAACGATACATCCTAAATTATCTGGACTGGATCGCCACATTGTCATAGTAACGTACTCCATCCTTGAATGACCAGTGTTTCAGGAAATCCCATAATTGCGGCATTTCAGCTGGAATGCAGTTGTGGGCACGATACAGGGTCCGGCCAACCCTGAAAAGAGGGAAGCCCTGCGGGTTGGACCATGTCCAGGTCAGGAATCTACCTTCAGTAATACCGTTGGAACCATCCCCAAGGGGACCGACACCAATTGCTTCAAGGAAATAAGCGGCCCATCCGTCAAGCATGTTTTCCGTCCCGTCCCATAGTGTACCGGTCATCATCTCAATATCACCCTGCCCTAGAATACAATAGTTCGGAATCACCTTATAGGTAGCTTCCGATGTTGGCGTCCTGCCAAATCCTCCCTCATCGCTCGGATAACTGAGGCCTGATGTGGAAGCGATTGCCGCAAAATATTCGGGATTGGTAACCCCGAATCCCTGTACAGCAATGCTCCCTGCAGACTGACCGGTCGCGTAAAACCGGGAAGGATCCACATTGTAGTATTCAGTGATATATCTGGCCAGTTTCTCGTAAAACATTCCTGTACTGGCGTGACTGACGGAGGTTGAGGTTCTGCTATAGGTTTCGCAGGGAATAACGAGGATACACCCTTCTTTGTCCGCCACCTTCCACCAGAGTGTGTTGTGGAAGAAGACTTTGTCTGTCTGGCTGTTCCCGGCGAATATAAATACAACAGGTGCGCCATCCGGCCATAACCTTTTAGCTGACTCTGGCACATAGATCTGGAATTCACGAAGCTGGCCCTCGATCATCATGGTTCCGATATCTCCGTAGGCTTTCCTTGGAGCAAGATGATTGCCATAGGCAGTAGCATTTTCGTAACTCACATACTCCGTAACAAAATCATACAATTCGTTACTCAGACGGGGATCGATAACATCCACATTCACCTCCAGGGTAACCACCTTTGATATAGGACCGGAATAGGCAGTTGCCCAAGCATCTGAAATCGATGACTGCGTATACACCCCGGCACCGTAAAAATAGTCCGGTCTGGAGGTGCTGTTGGAGACTGCATCATTGACTTTCTTCCAATAAGAAATAGCCCTGTATACGCGTTCCAGATCCGGGTTGACGAATGCTGTCGGAACAGGTATTTCGTTACAGGCGAATTTCATTTCTTCAGGTATCTCAATTTGAGTGTACCCGGTGGAGTGTCCATCCATTAAAATGGTATCGAAGCGTGAGTAGTATGCATCACTTTGACTCTCACTATTGACATACGCCTGACTTACAACCAGTAACGGATGGGCTACAGCCCAGGCCTCCAGGGCGGTCCCTCCACCGTCATAGCCCACAAGGTAGCTGATACCAAAGATTGAAAAGTAGTCGTTCCTGCTGTAAAAATCCATCACAGCATTGAGGTACACCTGTTCTTCATTGGGACCACTCCAGCCCTTGGGACCCGGTTCGAGCAAAACAAGTCCTTCTTCATTACTGTCCGCAATGTCATGCCAGCCGCTGGCAACGAGGAATTCAGTTGTCTCTAAATCCTCCGGGACTGCGATTACCGTAAAGAAGGACCGTATGGGAGCGGACGCAGCAATATAAAATTTTGCCGTTCTTTTACTGCCATTCACATCGAAAGATCTCTCGAAATAACCGGTCATCGGCAGCTTGTTGGCCCGCTGGAAGTCATAGTCCGGAGCCCTTGCTTCATCCAGGGAAACTGGTGTGAACTTCCTGATCACAGACTCATCAATTGAATTCATGCCAGGTTGTCCGCAAACTGATACACCCAGCCATCCGGTGGTCAGTAAGATGGCCACAAGAATAACCTGTTTCATTATTTCTATGCTTTTTATACTTAGCGTGTCTCGTAATCGCGTGACAGCACCCATTCTTTCAATGAATTGCCATAAATGACATAATCGAAACCATCCTTATTGTAGACGCCTTCCACCACTCTTCCCTTGAGCTTATAAGTATCGCCTGCGTCCAATTTGGTATTGTACACCAGCTGGCTATCGACAATCTTTGCATCAGGTCCGAAATAAGGGTTATCGAAAAAGTACCAGTAGGTCATCTTGGTGGTAGAGTGGTCTGTCTCACCCCAGTAATAATAGAGTCCGGTGGGGTAACCGGTGATCCTGATATTTTCTGCAATCCATTCGTCCGACCATCCGGCAGCTTTATAATAGGAGATTGCCGTTTGGTAGTTTTCCTTGTTATCGGTATCCTGTTCACCATCGAAAGCCCAGATACTGGTACCGTACCTGGCAGCATCCTGCCATTCTTTTTCAGTCCATACGCCCTCAAACATTCTTGCCCCGGCAATGCCGTTTCCCATGGAACCGTTATTAAGGATCAGGGTGTTTATCAGGCCGGGATATGTTGAACTGATGGTGTTACAGGCCATGGTGCCACGGGAATTACCGGTCAGGGTGATGTCTTCAGGGTCAGCGTTATAATTCGCGATGAACTGCTGGATTACAGCATAATCATCCACGTAAAACTTATAATCTTCGCCCCCTGTATGGCTTCTGTCATGTATGTTCAGTACAATCGCACCACAATCCATCCAGCGGAATGCTGAACCATCGAAGTTGAGCCCGGAGCCGAAATTATTGGTACCATCTTCATGTTTCCAATAAGAGGTACCAAACCCGGTGATAGTGACAATCAACGGATATTTATACGGATCATTCTGTTCATAATCCGGGGGAAAATAGGCCCAGCCTTTTACAAACCGGTCACCATCGGTTGCGGTGGTCGGGACCTTGATACCCAGCTCTTCGAAAGTCTGGAAGCCATCCTCACCATAATTGGCATCGATGGTGGGAAGCCACAACCCATTCTCATTATAGCTGCCGTCCTCATTGGCTAAACAGGCTGCTCCCTCAATGGTTTCACCAACATGATAGAGTTTCAGCTCCAGGCATTCGCGGGTCTGATAACCATCACGACTGGTATTTGCCTTATAGTTTTCCGAGTCCTCCTCCCCGTAATAGATTGAACCGTCCACAGCCCGGTACCAGGGGCCTGTAACGTACACACCTATGGGATTTTTAAGCCGGGAACCGGTTGCATCATCCCCGCTGTATATCAAGGCGTTGCCTTCCAATGCCTCCGTATCCTGGGTAATATTAAGGGTAACGGCCTGTCCGTTCACCTCCACGGATTCAATGGTGGCTTCTGCAAAATCCGGATTGGCATAACCACGATCCAGTAATTTATAGGTATCCTCAGTTACGCCTGAAAGATTTACCCTGTTAGAATAGATGATTTCTACTCTGGTTAGCTTTTGCCCGTACCAGCAATAATCTGTATAAGCCTGGATTCTTTTAATGTTATCTACTGCAGGATCTTCTTTTTGCAGATTGCAGCCAGTTATACTCAAAGCCAGTGACAGGCATACAAATAATAACTCCTTAAGCAATGTTTTTGGGGTTTTTTGTTCTCATAGCTAGCATCTGTTTCCTGATCAGTAAATGTAGTGATATATTTATATCCTTCATTTTAGATGTCTCCAAAACCCTTTCACTTCATCGGGATCTAAAAACAATATCATTTTCATTTTGTTAATATCAACAATTGAACGAAATACAAAATGAAATTCCTGTCTTTACACCTTTTTTTACTGGTTTCAGTTACAGCAGTGGCACAAAACAGCCTTGTGAATGGATTGGTATCGGATGCCATGAACAATGAACCCATGGAATTTGCCAGCGTGGCCATTTATAACGCCTTAGATTCCAGTCTGGTTACAGGAACAATTACCGACACATCAGGTTTTTTTCAAGTCAATAAACTGAACCAGGGAAGTTACTTTATCCGGACACAGTTCATGGGATACGAAACAAACCAGTCCGAAGATTTTACCCTGAATGCCAGGCAAAATCTGAATATAGGGACCATCAACCTTGAACCATCCCGACAGCTGGTGGAGGAGGTCACGGTAACAGGAGCCCGGATCAACGCCATGAATAAATTGGACAGGCAATCCTACCAGGCCGACCAGTTTGAATCGGCCAAAGGAGGATCGGCGGTAGATGTACTTAAAAATATGCCCTCGGTGGCCATGAATGGGCTGGGTGAAATAACGGTGAGGGGATCCTCAGGATTCCTGGTCCTGATCAATGGGAAACCGGTATTGACTGATGCTCAGACGGCCCTGGGACAACTGCCTGCCAATATGGTGAACAGCGTGGAACTGATCACTTCACCTTCTGCCAAATATGATCCTGACGGCACGGCTGGCATCATTAACATTACAACTAAAGAGGGAGCTATCAACGGGTCCGGACTGCAGTTGAATGCAGGATATGGATTGCCGGGTACCACTGATTTCGGGAATGACCGTGTGGCCCTGAGGTACAATCTGGAAGTCCTGTACAGTTACAGGAAAAATAAATGGGATTTGTCGCTGGGAGGAAATTACAACCGTGACGACCTGGCCGGCTACCGGGAAGGGGACGCATATACCGAGAACATAGCCAATAATTATCTGACCCGATTCCCTTCTGACGGGGAGCGCAGCTTTAACCGCTATAATTACTCTGCCAGGGCTGCTATTACTTATAATGCCGATCCTAATAACATTATCTCGTTTGGAATATTTAGCGGGATGCGTTATCAGGAGCGAGATGCCAACCTGTTCTACACCAATTCCACATGGACCCTTGATACCAATGTAAAAATCGGTGACCATCCCTATTACAATGCCAACAAACAGATCAAGCAGGGGACCTTTACGCTGGGAAACGTGGACTACACGCATCTCTTTGCCAATCAAAGTTCCCTGACTGCTTCATTCCTGTATGAATATGATGACCTGTATGGGACAACACAGAACCACAACTTGACCGAACCCGGCGGAGAAAACATCCAGTATGTTCAGAATCCCTATCAAAAACCGATCAACGGTTACCGCTTCAGGCTGGATTACGCTCTTCCACTTGGAGACGGCAAACTGGAAAGCGGCTACCAGTTCAGGTACGATTCACAAGATGGCAACTTCGATTATATAGTCACGCCGGAGGATCCTGACCAGCCTGACCTGGACCTTTTCCGTGGGACTGCCCTTTCCATAAACCAGATTCATTCACTATACAGTCAATTCTCGGAATCTCAAGAAAAGCTTGAATATGTGCTCGGACTGCGGTATGAATACTCGAAAAGAACAGTGGATCTTTCTGTAGATCCGAATACACACGTGCTCAAATTGTCCAACCTGTTTCCCTCTGCCAGTGTGCTATATAATTTCAAACCCGACCTGTCAATAAAAGCAGCCTTCAGCCGAAGGGTCCAGCGCACCACCAATAACCAGCTGAACCCGATCCCGGAACGGGAACACTCCGAAACCCTGGAGATTGGAGATCCCGACCTGCTGCCCGAATTTGTCAGCCTGGCCGAGATCGGCCTGACAAAGAAATTTGAAAAGGGCGGATCGATCTTTATAACAGCCTATTACCGGGCAAGTAAAAACCCGGTTCAAAGGGTGAATAGCATTTATGCCGATACAATCCTGAACAGGGTATATACCAACGTGGAAAAGGGAAATGCGGTGGGTTTCGAAAGCGTTGCCGATCTTCATCCGGCCAGATGGTGGGCACTTTACCTGGGAGTTAATGTCTACAATCAGATGTACCATGGAGAACTTACAATTTTGGATGCCCCCTCCTTTCAGATTGAAAACTCGGGCTGGGTTTATTCCATCAACGCAAATACAACGTTTTATATCACCCCCTCATTCAGCATACAGGCCAATGTGAACTACCTCTCCAAACGCCCAACAGCACAGGGGGAGGATTCGAGGTACCTGATCCCCAACCTGTCGGTGAAGAAGAGCTTCTTTGACAACCGCTTAACTGCCAGCATCCAGTGGCAGAATATCGACCTGGGAATGCACCAGACCAACCGCCAGCGAATCACCACCTGGGGAGATCATTTCTATACCTCCACCAATTACATCTACGAAACAGATATTATCATGCTGAACCTGAGCTATAATATCAATTTCAATAAGAGCAAGGCAAAACTCCCTTCCAGCGAGTTCGGGGAGAAGGAGTTTTAAATTATTTCCTCCTGAGGCGCAAGGCATTTGTAATGACCGATACGGAACTGAAACTCATTGCTGTTGCTGCAATAATCGGACTCAGGAGTATACCAAAAAACGGGAATAGTACACCGGCTGCGACAGGTACTCCAATCGAATTGTACACAAAGGCAAAGAACAGATTCTGTTTGATATTACGCATCACTTTATGACTCAGGTCCTTTGCCCGGACAATCCCGTTCAGATCACCCTTCACCAGCGTGATTTCAGCACTCTGCATGGCAATATCGGTTCCCGTCCCCATGGCAATACCTATGTTGGCCTGTTCAAGTGCAGGGGCATCATTGATCCCGTCTCCAGCCATGGCTACGACCTCTCCCTTTTCCTGTAATTCTTTTACTTTATTGTATTTATCCTCAGGCAGGCAATCAGCCTGGTAGCCATTCAGGTTCAGTTCATCAGCAACAGCTTTAGCCGTGTGCTCATTATCACCGGTAAGCATGTAAACTTTAACACCCATATGCTGCAGGTCTTTAATGGCTTTTGCTGATGTTGCCTTGATCGTATCTGCAACACTCACGATACCTTCGATTGTACCATTAACCAATAAGTACATTACTGTTTGTCCCGTCGACTGCCATTCGAGTACTTCTTTTTCCCAATTCTTATCAATCGAAGAATCGAATTGATCCAGCAGCCTGGCATTCCCAAGACCTACTTGTTTCCCTTCGTAGATACCTATAACTCCTTTCCCTGTTACCGATTCGAAGTTTTCAATTTTCTTAAGTTCAATACCTTTTTCTTTTGCTCCCTTAACTATGGCTTCAGCAACCGGGTGTTCACTTAATGCATCCACAGATGCAGCAATGTGTAATATTTCATTATCAGATAGTTGCCCGAATGACTTGTAGGATTTAAGCGAGGGTTTCCCTACTGTAAGTGTACCTGTCTTATCAATGATTAATGAATTGACCTTATTCATCTCTTCAATAGCACGAGCGTTTTTAACCAGAACTCCTGACTGGGCTCCACGTCCAGTACCCACCATAATGGACATGGGTGTAGCTAAACCCAGGGCACACGGACAGGCAATAATCAGAACTGACACGGCATTTACAAATGCATATACATACGCAGGTTCAGGTCCCCATATGGCCCATATGACAAAAGTTAATAAAGCGGCTCCAACAACAATCTGTACAAAATACCTGGCTACCTCATCTGCCAGTTTCTGGATTGGAGCACGGGATCGGCTGGCCTCGTTAACCATCTCAATAATTTGCGACAGGAGTGTGTCTGAACCGACTTTTTCTGCCTTTATTTCGAATGAGGTTTTGCTGTTTATTGTGCCGCCGGTTACCTGATCATTTTTCGATTTATCAGCTGGAATGGGTTCCCCTGTTATCATACTTTCATCAATGACGGCATGACCTTCCGTAATTTTCCCGTCAACAGGGATCTTTTCCCCGGGTCTTACCCTCAGGATGTCTCCAACCTGAACATCTTCAAGTGGAATTTCAGCCTCAGTTCCATTACGGATTACCCTGGCAACCGGGGGTACAAGACCAATCAAAGCTTTAATAGCCGAGCTGGTTTTACTATGGGCACGGAGTTCCAGCACCTGTCCCATCAGAACAAGCGTCAGGATAACCGCTGCAGCTTCAAAATACAGGTGTACATTGCCCTGCTCATCCTGAAACTGTTCAGGAAATACACCAGGGACTAACAGGGCAAAAACACTGAACAGGTAGGCAGCTCCAACTCCTATAGATATTAATGTCCACATATTAGGGGACCAACGGCGGATCGAACTCCATCCACGCTTGAAAAAAACCCAGCCCGAATAAAAGATCACAGGTGAAGCCAGGATAAATTCTATCCAACCCCATACTTTTTTTGAAGCAATATTTTGCAGATGAAGAAAAGTAAAGAGATCGGACATGGCAATCACAAAGACTGGTAAACTCAGAGCCAAAGCGATCCAGAATTTCCTGGTCATCTTTTTATATGCCTTTTCTTCGTCACTTGTCTCTTCTCCCTTTTCAGGAATGAGATCCATACCGCACTTCGGACAGGAACCGGGTCCGTTTTGCTTCACCTCGGGATGCATGGGACAGGTATATACCAGCTTTGAGCCAGATGTACTTTCCTCCTTTTTCAAATGCATCCCGCACACAGGACAATCCCCGGGTTCATCATACATCTTATCCCCTTCACACCTCATGGGACAGTAATATCTGCCCGTACTATGCGGCCGGGTTTTATCTGTATGATTATGCTGATGTTTTTCATGGCCTGTATCATGATCCATTTTCATTTGACCATTAACAAGTACCAGATGCATGTTGCATACCGGACAATCGCCTGGCTCTTCATACACTTTGTCCCCTTCACACTTCATTGGGCAACAATATTGACCTTCAGTATTATCCATATTATATTTTTTCAGTTGAATGAAATACTATCCTTTAACGACTCAAGAAATCCTGTTACTTCTTTCTTATCTTCCACTGACAATTTAGCATCATGGTGAATAAAAGTATATGCAGGCAGGGGCATTCTATCCTCCTTAATCTGGTCAATCATTGATGTAAGCTTGTTTTTTTGCCTTCTTGCCGAATAAGTACCAAATTCACTGAAGTTCAGGTTTTCTTTTCCCTTGTCAATATGCCCTTCCAAATAGAGACCAATAGGCTGAATTTTACTGTACCAGGGATAAATAGTATTGTTACTGTGGCAATTATAACATGAAGTTTTCAGTACATCAGACACCTCTTCAGTTGGATCGTAATGAAGAATAAAGTCAGAAGAAGGTATTTCTTTACTAACATTCCGTTTGAAGGGAATAAACTGTATTCCCGCCACAACAATGATTGCGATTAATGCAATTACCCTTAACCGCCTCATTCAACAACTATCTTAGAACTTACCTCTCCACAGTCTGACATCTTACTTCCAAAGAAAGGATTTTTAATGTCCCGGGATTCACTTAACCAATAAGCTCCCTCATGATTATTGTACATGGGACAGAATATCCGGTATAGACTTCGGTCAGCACCTGCAATAGATATCATATCATTAACATCTGTACTTAACATATCAAAATGTTCCCTTTGATGCTCTATATTACCCTGGCTTTCTGAAATATGATCCGCATTTTCCCTGGCATCATCAACTATATCTTTCAATTCACCCATTTTCTCAGGACTTACTGAACTCTCATCGATGTTATCAAAGGCATTTACCAGGTCTTTCCCAGCCCTGGCTGCTGCTTTATCATCATCTTCCACAAGGGCGTTCTTAATTTTTAAATAGGCATCCAATACCAGGGCAGTGGATTTTGAATCCTGAACTATAATCATGGTACTATCCATGTCATGCTCCATAGCGTTCCCCATCTCCTGGTCGTGTTGGTGCATAGCTTCTCCATTTTCATGCAATTGACCCTCTTCAGCGTGTTGCATATCCATATTTGCAGCTGTTTGTTCATCTGTTTTGTTTGAGCTGCCTGTACAGGCTGTGAACAATATTGCCGAAAAGGTAAAAACAGAAATGATTTGTTTCATGGTCTTATATTTTATTATGTTTTTCCTACTATCTGGCCTTAATAAATGTGTTTGAATCGCTAATAAGAAAATGAAACTTCAACAGAATTTTGCGTTTTCTGGTGATACATATCATATCAGGTCGCTCTTACGTTTTTCAAATTCATCTTTATCTATTTCTCCCTTTGCATATCTTTCTTTTAATATTTCAAGGGCTGACTTGCTGTGGTTTTCAGGTTTATTCTGGCCAAAAGATCTGGAAACCAGCCAAATTATGGCTACCAGGATCAGGATCCCGATTATCCAGTACCATGCCATCCCAAGTCCCATTCCCATTCCTCCAAATCCACGCATGATTATCCTCCTTTCATTCTTTATTTATACATACGATTGTGTTTACCTATTGTATTTCCCTTGGTTGTTCATTTTCATATTCGAATGCATGTTATCAGTCCCATTATCCTTCATTTTTTGTTCACCCATCATCATCATATGGGGGTGTTCACTCATGACCGCGGTCATTTGATCACACTGTGTAGAATCTTTCTCACACATGTCCATCATATTGCTCATCATCATTTGCATCATTTCAGGATGTTCCTTCAACGTACTCATCATTTGTTGCATCATTTCAGAATTATCATTATTCATGCCCATCATTTGATGTTCACCACTGCTATGCATCCCTTCCATGGATGAACTGCCCATCATGTCTGGATCACCCTGTAGCATCATCATCGCATGATCATTATTTTTCATCGCCTGGATAAATTCTTTCATCAGCTCATGATTATTGAGAATTGAATTGAAAATTTCAGTACGTGTTTCTTGTTTCTCGAGAAGTTGGTTTACATTTTCACTTTGTCCATAATTGCTCATTGACCAAAATGTAAGCAACGACATAATTAATGCTAGTGTTTTCATAATATTGAATTTTATATGTTTATTAATATCAATTTCTTATCTCTTTGTATAATAATTAAGATCTTATTTTAAAGCAAGGCTATGTTTTTTATCCAATAGAAATTTCTTTGCACTTAATATAGCTTTTGCGCCTTCACCGGAGGCAATAATTATGCGCTTGCCATATGCATTGGTTACATCTCCGCAAGCAAATAATCCAGGAGTGTTTGTGGAGCAATCGGGATTTATAATAATCTCTCCATCGTTGTTTATGGAAACGATGTCCCTACAAAATTCTGTATTTGGTAAAAAGCCAACCTGAATAAAGACTCCTTCACATTTCAATTGTGTTATTACCTGACCTTCTTCTGACTGGATTACAACGCCTTCAACCCTTTCTTCACCATGTATTTCTATAATATCATGACCCTCATATATTTTAACTGAACTACTTGATCTGAGCTGGTCAATATTTTTCTTATCTGCAATCATTTTCCCTTGTGTTACCAGGGCTACCTTACATCCGATCTTAGTCAAATCATCAGCTGTTTGCACTCCTGAATTTCCCCCACCAATGACTACAATATCTAATCCTTTGAACAAATTGATATCCTGAACAGAACTGTATGATACTCCTTTACGCTGTAGTCTGTCTTCTCCGGGAATTCCCAATTTTCTTTTTTTCATACCGGTAGCTATAATCACCGCATGAGATAGAAATCTATCCTGTTTTTTCGTTATAATTTCAAAATCATCTGCCTGTTTACTTATTTTAATCACATCGTCTACTTTATGTGCCAGATAATGTTCATTCAGAAACTGGTCTTTAAATTTCTTTGTCAGTTCTGCACCTGTTATAAACTCAAAGCCCATGTAATTTTTTATTTTGGAGCTGTCAATAGCCTGACCTCCAATATCGTTGGTTATCAGAAATGTATCTATTTTTGAAATGGAAGCATATACAGCGGCAGTCAGACCTGCGGGTCCGCCCCCTATAATAATCAAATCATATAAGTCCTTCAATGAATATTCTACAGGGGAATCCGTAAATTTTTCCATGCATCCGTGCGAACAGAAAAAATATCTTTTCCCTTTATATTCAAAAGAGAATTGTTCGTTTTCTACCTCCATTCCGCAGACAGGATCTATATTCATTTTTAGTATTTAATTTAATTACGATCTTCTTCTAATCTTCAAATCCGCCTTTCCTGATTTTGCTCCAGGCAAAATATTTACATTAGATTATATTTCAGTCAAATATTACCAGTGTCCAGGCAGTTCCATTATCATTTCCCCTTTCTATTCGTTGTTTTTCATACAGGCAACACATAGGAGCGGGTTTAGTTTTAATTCTTAACTTAATTTAACCCTGATGAGTTTTTTAACAGCAATGGTGTTGAAGGGCATTTATATTTTCAACCTGAACCGGGACCAGCTTCATATTACAAACCGGGCAATTCCCCGCTGAGTTGTAAGTTTTATTGCCTTCGCATTTCATCGGGCATTGATACACTTTATCTGCAGATCTATTTTCGCTTGTTGTTTTCATAATTTTCCCCATTTAATAATTGTTATTGTTCATTGAAACTTTTATAATTCAAAATTACAATATGTTATTTGTCAAGGCATTACACTTTTATGGATAAAATTTATATCTTCTTTGTATCAGCTAGTTAATTTGATTCCGTTCCAATTCATTCCTGTACTTGCGTATGATTACTCTATCACCTTTATCATATGTGAAATAGCTCCAGAGCCAGTCAATGGCAATCAGGATTTTATTCCTTGCTCCAACAATTCCCATCAAATGAACACCGGACCATAAAAGCCAAGCCAAAAATCCGCTGAAATTCCAGGTGCCAATTCTTGCTACAGCTTTCTTTTTACCTATCGTAGCCATTGATCCTTTATCGAGATAAATGAAAGGTTCCAAAGTTTGATTAGCTATTAGTTTTTTCAAATTTTTTGCCAGCGTCTTCCCTTGTTGAATAGCTGCCTGTGCAACCATTGGATGACCATTAGGATAATCCTCAGTCTTCATCGAGGCAATATTCCCAATCGCAAAAACATTGGTGAGAGTCCTGACCCGATTATAAGGATCCACTTTAATCCTATTCTGATTTGTAACAATTTCCGAAGGAATACCTTTTATCTGAATACCTTTAACTCCTGCCGTCCAGATAAAAAGTGAGGCATATAAGGGTTCATGATTATTTAGGCTTATTTTCCTCCCATTATAATCCATCACTGTGTTGTTTACAAGTACTTCAATATTCAGATCATTAAGATATTTAAGTGTTTTATCAGATAATTTTTGAGTTAACCAGGGCATAATACATGGTCCCCCCTCTAAAAGAAAAATTCTCATCTCAATGTCCTTCAATTCAGGATAATCTTTTGGAAGAATATACTTTTTGAATTCGGCCAGTGCACCTGCCATTTCCACCCCTGACGGACCTCCTCCAACTATTGCGATATTACATAGTGATTCTTTGTCTTCCCTGATGCAGGAAGATGCTGCTCTTTCCAGATTTTGTAAAAGCTTGCTTCGAATATCCAGCGCCTCTGTAACAGTGTTCAATCCCATACCATGATCTCTAAAACCATTATTACCAAAATAATTAGGTTCAACTCCTGAGGCAATTACTAAATAATCAAACTGTATAGCACCGATAGAGGTTAATAATTCATTACAACCTGAATTAATAGCTGTAACCTCCGCCATGCGAAATATTACATTTGTATAATTCTTAAACAGTTTCCTAAAGGGAAAAACGATGTTGTCCGGTTCAATTCCGCAAACTGCAACCTGATATAGCAATGGAAGGAATTGGTGAAAATTGTTTTTATCGATCAGAACGATCTGAACCTTATATTTTCTTAATTCTTTAATAAGATTTAAACCCGCAAATCCTCCCCCCACAACGACTACTTTCGGATCGTATGAGCTTGGAATGCATAGTATTCCATCCTGGTTACAGGTTTCATCACCGCATTGATGTCCTGAATAAACTGGTTCCTTCATTTCAGACATATAGAATGCTATTAAAGGGCCAGAACACCCACTTCATCGGATCTGACTTTATAGACTTCATCCACCGGTGAGACAATAATAATACCATCTCCCCTGTAGCCTGTTCGCCCATTCTTTTTAATTATTCTTATTAATTCAGGAATATGTTCATCACGAGCTACTATCTCCAGTTTTATCACCCTGTAGGCACTGGTATATGGGTATTTCTCACTGATGTGATCATTTTCCTGGTCTGAATATTGGCCAGTACCCTCGCATTCAACAAAGGTCATACAGCAAAATCCTGCCGCCTTTAAGGCATTATGTACCTCCTCTGCTTTGCGATATCTTATATATGCTTTAATAAGTTTCATGACCTTCCATTTAAAAGTGAACTACTTGTTCATTCTCCTTCGTGTTCATTTGTCTTCTCCGGACAATCCGCCAGATCTTTCAATTGGCATATCGAACAAGCCCCATCTTCATCAAGATCGCCGTTGTCGAGTGCGCAAGAATGTGCTGAGAATTCAGCCTTGGGGTCAAACCATAATTTGATCCCAAGGGCCAGTACTACAAATGCCACGAGTATCAACGTTATTACAAATACTTTAATTAACATGATCCCTCCCTTATTATTTGAATGATAAAATTAAACTTCAAATGGTGAAGCTGTGAAACACAGCTTCACCTTAAATCTCTAATGAATTACCTCCATCAGATTAATGCAAATGACCGGCATGGATGTCATGCGCGGACTCAGAAGAGGTTGATGAATCATAGGCCAGCCGTTCATAATGACAGCAACCCGGCAGGCCGGCATAGGTTTCATCATCAGCTTTAACCAGCTCGGTATCATGCCCCACATTGGCAATGGCTTCAGAAACCTTTTGAATATTGGTTTCGGCCGCATCAAAGGAAACTTCGATCATCTTTGTGTCTTTGTTCCAGTCTGCTGCCGTTACACCATTTACAGATTTTGCGGCATTCTCAATTCTGGTTTTACATAGTCCACAGTTCCCCCCAACTTTGAATATTTCTGTTTTTGCGGGTCCCGCCAATAATGTCAATGAGCTAAAACTCATAACCATTAAAACATTTAATAGTTTCGTTTTCATGATTTTTTTTTTAGATTTTAGTTAATAATTATTGTTCTTTCGAACCTGAAAATTTCATGTAGTATGGTTCGGCTTCATCCATCATTCTTAAGGAATAGGTGAAGGTTCCCATTTTTAGGTCAAATCCTCCAAAATGCTCATCTCCCGGCTCGTGTTCATCGTTCAAATGGTGCATCCATTCTGTTTCATTAACCCCGATATCTCCCATCATACCTCCGCCCATCATATCTCCCCCCATATGACCTGCACCTAACATATGTCCGTACATGTTCTCAAAATCATCACCAGTCAGACACACCTTAGCGCTGTCATGCTGCATATAATAATTCAGCATAAATGTGGTGTCGATTTCGTCCCCGGAGCAATGGACCTCTATTAGATTTTCTCCCATCATAGTAACTTCAGCAGTACCATGATATGCTCCACTGACGTCTGAATATGCTGATTTCAATGAAGTTGTTCTTGAATAAGTGCCATAATAGGTCCCATCAATATTGTCCCTGTCATCGTTATTGGGTTTGGTACAGGACATAACAACAAGGAGTGTTGAAGTAAACAGCAATCCGATAATAATATTTCTTTTTTTCATTCTGTTTAATCTTTAAGTGATTGTTTCTTATTGATTACCCGCAGCAATCGGGTTTTCTATCGCCAAAGGATTTTTTATTACTATCGGCCAGATGCTGAATCTGCCTCATAAGAAATCCCCCTTTCTTCTCCTTTTCTTCACTGAATCCATTCTTAAGCAGCATCTCTTCCAATCGATCTGATGAATAGATGTAAGCGTTATATTCCATATAAACACCATCCGGTGAAATCCGGAAGTTTTCTATCCCCCTGTTATGTGCGAAAAGAGCGCTTAACCTCTTCGTATCACCTTCAGTGATCAGATGGGAGGATTTACGGTAAAATGTATGCATGTAATTTTCCATGATTGTATATTTTAGTTCCTTATTTGAATTCCAGGGTATCCCTGGTCTCTCCACAGGTGAGCATTTCATCACCGAAATACGGATTCTTTATGTCGTCTATTTCACTCAGCCAAAAGGCACCTTCATTTCCATTGGCCATAGGACAGTACTGGTAATAAACCACACCATCTTGAAGACCGAATATTTCAAGCGAGTTATAAAATGCATCATTGAATTTTGCGAAAGCAATTCTCTGCTTTGAAAGATCCCGGGTACTGGCAATGTTTGAGATCTCCGGCTCCATAATATTCAGTGAACTCATCCACTTCATATGTAGGTCACCCTTTAATAATTCCATATCAACAGCCTTAATTCCCGACTTTACCCTGGCTGCTTCTGCCTGTACTTTATCTGCATCAGATGCTACAAATGCATTTTTCATGTTGATATAGGCCTGGTATACATTCTGAAGTTGTTTTTTAAAGGCAGGATCGACAACTCCCGAGATGTTTTCATTAGCCATATCCATCGATTCATGTCCGGCATCCATTTCCATCTGGTCATCCGGGCCTGCCCCTGAACCTCCAGTTGATCCTGAGGTTGAACCTGACATTGAACCATGATTATGCGCCATTGTAACCTTACCGCCTTTCGGATTCATCATGCTGGGTTTACCTTCCAGCTGGGCTGCTGCATCAATTTTAAATACCCCGTTTGTTGCTATCTCTTCTCCTTCGGAAAGCCCATCTTTCACAACATAGAAATCACCAGCATCCGGCCCAAGTGTAATCTCACGGTACAGAAACGACGAGGTTTCACGATCCTGATCCTTCACGTAAACAACGGCTCGTTTGCCTGTCCACAAAACTGAAGTTTTAGGTATTAGAAGATCTTTCTTAGTTACAGAAACCCTGGGTTTAATTATTCCGTTGGCAAACATTTCAGGTTTCAACTCAAGATCTGGATTTCCCACTTCGACTCTTACATTGGCTATCCTGGTCCTGGAATTTAAAAAAGGATCGATATAGGTAACCTTTCCGGTAAAAGATTCACCCGGTAGCGACTGAACAGTAAACTCAACCCTGTCCCCTTCATTTAACCAGGGTAAATCACTCTCATAGGCTTCGAACATGACCCATACGTTTCTCAGATTGATCACCTGGAACAAAGCGTTTCCTTCTTTTACATAATCACCAAGCGATACATGACGCATAGTGACCGTTCCGGAAATGGGAGATAATACATCGAAATAATTCTGAGGTTCCCCCTCTGTTTCAATGCCATCAATTTGAGATTCGGTTAAATCCCAAAGTTTTAGCTTATTGCGGGCTGCACGATAGAAGGCCGGATTGGATTCTTTATAATCGATTGATTCAAGCAACTCCTTTTGAGCTGTAACCAGTTCTGGCGAATAGATGGTTGCAAGCTTCTCACCTTTGGATACATTCTGGCCCGTAAAGTTCACAAAGAGTTTTTCAATCCTTCCCCCGAAACGAGAGGTTAATTCAGCAATATTTCTTTCGTCAGGTTTTACTTTCCCCAGTAAGTACACCTCTTTATTTGAATAATCTTTACGAACCAACATCGTTTGAATTTCAGCAAGTTTTATTGCTGATTCACTCAATTCTATTTCATCAGGGTTAACATTTTCATCACCGGCAGAACTTGTTTCCAACGGGATCAGATCCATGCTGCAAATCGGGCATTTCCCCGGTTTATCCATTCTTATTTGCGGGTGCATGGAGCAGGTCCAGACGGTAGCTTCCTCAACATCATCGGTATGGTCATGAACAGCTTCTGCCTTATTCTCCGAGCTATGAAAAAACAACCAGCCAAGTACCAGTCCTGCAACCAGTATCAATGCATAATTCCTGATATTCCTTTTATCAAATTTTGCTTTCATCATTCTTCAGTATAAAATGTTATTTACCCATCAAATATGTAATGAATGCGACTGAAGCATTCAGGTCGCTACGCGATTTTTCCAGTTCGAGCTTATGCAATAATACCTGTCGCTCCATTCGCAATATTTCTTCGAAATTCTTACTGTCTGTAGCATATTCCGTCTCAAGTATATTCAAAGCTTTTCCAGCCAGTTTCAATTGCTGATCGTGCAAATCAATTCTTCGTTTCGAATCTTTATAATCAGTATTTGCTTTTTCAAAGATGGTTTCCAGTACATTGATTTTTTCGATCTGCTGATTTTGTTTGGCTTCTTGCATAAAAACAGCTTCTCTTATCTGAGATGTGTACTTCTTGCGGTATAAGGGTATTGTTATCCCTACCATCGGGAGCATCATTGCATCCCTGCCTGATTCATTGGGTCCCAATGCCGGATTGGATGATTCGCCAATAAAAAGGTAATCCATCCCGACTGTGAAACTGGGATTACCCATTTTCCTTGCAACAGTTTGCTGATATTCATATGAGGCCTGTTGAAATTCAAGGTTCAGAACCTGGTGGTTATTGAGTTTTATACTATCAAGTAATGCTTCACGGCTTAAGTTGATTTCGGTTGTTTTTAGCAATTCCGGAATCAGAACTTCCTGTGTTTCATCTACATTAAGTAAATTGTTGAAGGCGACCTTTTGGGTTTGATATTTATCAAGCAACAGCAGGAGCTGGTTTTCCAGGTCAAGTATTTCCATTTCAACACGCAGTTCGTCAACTGCCGATGCTTTCCCGGCTTCAATCTTTACCAGGGCAAGCTTCTGAAACGTATTCAGGATCTCTATATTCTCCCTGGTGATCACAATGGCCCTGTTTGTAAAATATAAATTATACCAGGTCGATTTTACATCGTAAAAGAGCCTTGATTTTGCTTCTTCAAACAATTCATATTTGGCCTTTGCCATTTCGGATACAACATCCTCTTTCGAATTCAGTGTGCCGAACCAGGGGAACATCTGGGTTGCACTTATCCTGGCTTGTTGTGGACCAAGACGGGTTTCAACCGGCCTTATAAAATAACCAAAAGTTATTGTTGGATCTGGCAGCGATCCAACTTGCGATACTTTCTCCAGCGCTGCCATATATTCACTGAATGTTGCCTTTAATCCAGGATTATTTTCCGCTGCCGCATACAGATAGTCATCCAGTTCGTCCTGAGCAGATACTGAATAACTAATCAGGATCAGGATGAGAATTACTATATTATTTTTTATGAGTTTCATTACTGGTCCTTATTTAGATTTTAACCTCTTTATTACTTTACTTTCCTGCCACATGGAATACAGGACAGGCACAACAAACATGGTCATTACCTGAATGATCATACCTCCAAAAGAAGGGATGGCCATCGGCACCATTATATCCGCACCTTTGCCTGTTGATGTCAGCACCGGTATAAGTGCAATAATGGCACAAGCTGCGGTCATCATTGCCGGACGCACTCTTTTTATACCGGCATGAAGCACGGCCTCTCTTACCTCTTCAATGTTTGCCGGTCTTTCTTTTTTAAACACCTGCATTAAATAGGTTCCCATAATGACACCGTCATCTGTTGCAATTCCAAACAATGCAATGAACCCAACCCATACAGCGACAGAAAGATTAATGGTGTGCATCTGGAACAGGTTGCGGATATTCATATCTGCAAATGAGAAATTCATAAACCATCCCTGACCATATAACCAGATCATGATGAATCCACCTGAAAATGCTACCAGAATTCCCGTAAATGTCATGGAGGCTGTGGTCACTGATTTAAACTGGAAGTATAGAATAAGGAAGATTAAAATGAGTGAAATGGGTACTACCAGCATTAATCGCTTTGTAGCTCGAATTTGATTCTCATAATTTCCTGTGAAAACATATTTTACACCTGCAGGAATAACAAATTCCCCGTCATTAATCTTTTGGTTCAGGTAGTTCTGGGCATCTTCAACAACATCTACTTCCGCATGCCCTTCTTTTTTGTCAAAGATTACATAGCCAACCAGGAAAGTATCTTCACTTTTAATAAGTTGTGGTCCCCTGGTATATGTTATTTCAGCCAACTCACCTAACGGAACCTGAACGCCGGCCGGGGTTGGTATCAGAACCTCACCCAGATCATCCGGCGTATCCCTGTATTCCCTGGCATATCGTGCCCGGATCGGGAAGCGTTCTCTTCCTTCGACAGTTGTACCTAATTTCATACCTCCTATAGCTCCGCTTATATAATTATTCATATCCTGGATAGTAAGTCCATAGCGGGATATAGCCTGCCTGTCTATTTTTATCTCCAGGTAAGGTTTCCCAACCACCCTGTCCGCAAATACCGATGACCTTTCAATACTTGGTACTTCCTGCAGATACTTTTCAATTTGAAATCCTACATTTTCGATGGTTTCCAGATCGGGACCATACACCTTAATGCCCATTGGAGCCCGCATCCCGGTTTGCAGCATCACCAGACGGGTTTGAATGGGTTGTAGTTTTGGTGCGGATGTCAGTCCGGGAACTTTGGAGTTTTTCACGATCTCCTGCCATATATCATCGGGTGAGTGAATGTCTTTACGCCACTGACGGAAATATTCCCCCTTTTTATCAAGGGTGAGCTGATCAAATTCTATCTCCCTGAATTCATCAGTTTCAGGATTGTATGTAGATCCATCCTTTAGGACAAATGCTTTGTTTTTATCAACTTTAAACCTGATCCTATGACCATCTTCATTCACCATAAATTCGGGTTTGTAATTGATTACATTCTCAAACATGGAAGTTGGGGCAGGATCAAGCGCTGAATTAACACGCCCCCATTTACCCACCACATTATTTACTTCCGGAATGGAGCCAACATTTAGATCAACTTTGCGGATAACCTCCATATTTTCCTCTATACCTGAATGAGGCATGGTGGTAGGCATAAGCAGAAATGAACCTTCATCCAACGAAGGCATAAATTCTTTACCGGCACCCGGGAATGTATTGGCAACGGATTGCCAAACGGATGTTGCCCTTATTTTCTCGGGAAGAAAGCCGAATACTTTATTGGCCCCCTGCCAGGTAAAAAGACCAAACAAAACGATAGTAATAGGTATGCTTAAGAACTTCCATTTATTGTTCAGACACCATTTTAATATTCTGGGATAGTACCGAACGACAGTCATTAATGTTCCAAGTACAACAGCGATAATGACTATTACGAATAAGAAATTAACTAACATGCTATTCCCTGCTCCAAGAGGCATCCATTCATTGGTCAGGAAATAGACTACTACCGATAATGCTATGGCAATATTTATATAGTTTATATATTTCCTGTTGGCTTCAGACCACCTGTCGGACAGGAAATTATTGATTGCAAGTGCGATTAATGCAACCGGTAATATTGAAGGAGAAAGTATTAATGCAACCACACCCAGCACAGCTAACGCTATACTTACATACCGGGTTATTTTTCTCTTGTCGAACCTGATTGAAAAAATGATATGAGCGAGCGTAGGGATGATGATCAGACCAATAATTAAAGCTGAAACCATGGCAAAAGTCTTGGTAAATGCCAGCGGTTTGAATAGTTTACCTTCGGCTGCTTGCATGAAGAATACCGGCAAAAAACTGACGATAGTTGTTGAAAGGGCCGTTATCACAGCTGATCCAACTTCCACAACTGCATCATAAATTACCGTAACCAGGTGTTTGCCTTTAGCTCCAAGGTTTTCAGGCATATCAAGGTGCCGGACTATATTTTCTGTAAATACGATACCCACATCTACCATAACACCAATGGCAATCGCTATACCGGAAAGTGCTACTATGTTCGCATCCACCCCAAACCTGCGCATGACAATGAATGTCATTAATACGCCAATCGGCAGCAGACTGGAAATCAGAATGGATGCTCTAAGATTCAGTACCAGTATTATTACGACGATAATGCTGATCAGGATCTCAAGTGTAAGAGCTTCCTGTAAAGTACCCAGGGTTTCTTTTATAAGTCCGGTCCGGTCGTAAAAAGGCACTACCGTAACTTTAGATTCAGTACCATCCTCCAATGTTTTTGAGGGTAATCCTTTCTCTATTTCTGCTATTTTCTCCTTTACATTATTGATCACCTCCAGGGGATTTGCACCGTATCGTGCAACCACGACCCCGCCCACTGCCTCAACGCCTCCTTTATCCAATCCGCCCCGGCGCGTAGCCGGACCGTAATTCACTTTTGCCAAATCCTTTATCCTTATCGGGACATTGTCCCGCACATCAACCACACTCTCCTCTAAATCGCTCAGGTTTTTTACATAGCCCAACGCCCTGACCAGGTATTCTGCACGGTTAAATTCGATGGTGCGTGCTCCAATATCCAGGTTGCTCTTTTTTACAGCCTGCATGATCTGGGCAACATTTACACCATATGCTTTCATAGCATTGGGATCGATGTCTACCTGGTATTCTTTTACAAACCCACCAATAGAAGCTACCTCAGACACTCCTTTGGCAGAGGTTAATGAGTATCGGACATAAAAATCCTGAATGGTACGGAGTTCCTGAGGGTCCCAGCCTCCTGAGGGATTACCGTTCTGGTCCCTTCCCTCCAGGGTGTACCAAAAAATTTGACCCAATGCTGTTGCGTCTGGACCAAGGGCAGGACTGACATCTTCCGGCAGCGTTCCGGCAGGCAGTGAATTGAGCTTTTCCAGGATCCTGGTGCGGCTCCAGTAAAACTCAATATCTTCATCGAAAATGATGTAAATACTTGAAAGCCCAAAAATTGAATTGCTCCTGATGGTTCTTACCCCTGGAATTCCCAGAAGGGCTGTTGTAAGTGGATAAGAAATCTGATCTTCAATATCCTGAGGAGAGCGCCCGGGCCATTCCGTGAAAACAATCTGCTGGTTTTCGCCTATATCAGGAATGGCATCAACCGGCACCGGGTCACGGGGGATCAAATTCATTTTCCAATTAAAAGGGGCATTCGCAATCCCCAGGAAAATGAATATAGCCAGTATTATAAATGTCACCAATTTGTTCTCCAGGAAGAACCGGATAATTCTATTCAACATATTGTGATGAATTAATTAGCGTTTAAGCCTAAGTAAAGTCTGATTTAACTAAGCAACGGAAAGAAGGAAGGGGTCAAATCTCAGGCAAAGACCCAAGTTTCAGAATAGCATAATGAAATATCTTTCCCGATACAGATATCTCAAAATGGACCCCGTATAAACGCTAAATGAGAAATGATTGAATCTGAGACAGAACCACCTCTTGAGTTGGTGGTGGTTTGTTGAAATTTAGAATCCCGTTTGCCGGTGATTCTGCTGTAACAGATTCTTCAATCAATAATTGTGTTGGAAAAAACAGATCAATTGCATGATCATTGTCAAAATCAAATGTGTAGGAAGAAACAAAAAAGTCATTTGTTGATTCCAACTTTATGGTTTCATTATCACATTGATCTGACTTTGCCTGATTGTGATCATGATGGCACATATTGTCATCCATATCAGAATCACAACAATCATGAGCCGGGGCATTCAACGCCAGATCATAAAGATGACCGTTACAATAGTGCATATTAATGGTCATGCCTGTTGCTGAAACCAGCAATAGTGCAGACAATACAATATGACTTAGAATTTTAACCATCTCTTTTAATCCACCTTACAAAGAAACACCATGTACTACAAATATATTTTATACAATTTTGAGAAAGATTTGCATTATTTTGCGCCTATAACTGATCCAGTGGCTTACGTTTTTCTTCCCTGACTTTCTTATAATATGATGGGGTGAGTCCGGTCACCTCCTTAAATTGCCTTGAAAGATGTGCTACACTGCTATAACCTAATTTATAAGAAATCTCATTCAGAGTAAGTTCGTCATAGACAAGCAGTTCTTTAACTTTTTCAACTCTTTGAAGGATCAAATATTTCTCAATGGTTTTGCCTTCTACCATCGAAAACAGATGACTCAGATAGGAATAATCATGGTTCAGTTCTGATGATAAGAAGTCTGAGAAGTTAACGTATTTCGGATTTTCTTTATCATGATGGATATATTCGATTATCAGCGTTTTGATCCTGTTTATGATCCAGCTTTTATTATCATTTATAAGTTCGAATCCGTTTTCAGACAATACCTGACTTATTCGCTCACGGGCGCTGCTATCGATTTCCTCATACAGTTCCACCTCCCCCAGGTCAATGGATTTAATGGTATATCCTAGACCTTCCAGTTCCTCCTGAACAGCTTTTATACAGCGGTTACAGACCATATTTTTAATATGAAGTTCAGTCGTACTCATTTTTAAGGGAGCCAACAATTAGGTATGGCGTAAATCACTTTTAGTACCATTTATGCTCTAACAAATATATCCGAATTAATAAAACAAACATTGGATATCTATGTTCATCAAACTTAGTATTGATCAATGATTTGCTACCGGCTTTAACTAGTATTTATTCCCCGGCCTTTAGCAACCTTTTACCCATAACATAAGTGAGAGTATGATGGAGAATGGAGAGTATGGCAAGAGCCCATCCTGCCATATGCGCCCCAAGGCTAAAGAGTCCTACTGCAATCAACCCTGTGATCAGTAATTCCTGCACCAGGCGGAATGTTTCAGCATGCCTTTTGAAACGGTGAAAATCGACTATGCCCCAGAATCCGAAACCCACCACCGGAAACAGGATGGCTAAAAGAATTTTCCAAAAGGCCTGATCTCCCAATTGATAACCGCAGTAAGCCAAACCGATGACAATTGCCGCTTCCATGAGTCCGCGCAAACCGACATTGGACCATTTCAATACTGATGCAGTTCTTGTTTTTAAACGTTTCATAGTGTGTCCTTTAGCATTTGAATCATATCAGGAGCATCCCCTTCGATCGGGTAATTTCAAGGATTTGCCGTTTCCGGTGCGGCGTTTTGTGAACTCCTGGTTCTAAGTTCCCGGTTGCGGTCGATCCAGAATGCCCACAGAACAAACAACCATTGTAACTCTGCTGCCCAGGCTATCGCTTTGGTATTTGTCGGAGGAGGCCCGAAGAGGTTGTTCAGATGAATAGCCACCAGCAGCCCAATCATGATCCAGAAGCCTGTACCACCCATCCAGTTCTTGGATTTCGTGGTATGAAGGTAGAAGAATAACCCGGCTGCAAAGATCAATCCTTCCAGGATAATTGCCAGTGGGACATTGTTCCAGATACTTAATCCAACCTTCATGCTGTTCCCAAAAGTTAGCGGAAGATCAGGACGATGTACCAGCAGATCCAGAATCCAATGACTCAGCACTGCCAATGCTAATATGATCGCCCCATTTCTATTGCGCCTGACCACGTAATATCCCAAACCGATTAGAATTCCCCAGACACAGGCCATTAATAGGCTATGTGAAATAGGATAGTAGCTAAAATTCAGCGGGGTCATTTTTGTATTCCCGGGATCAATTCCCACCTGTTCCCAGCCCAGTAGAAGGAAGGTGGGCCATAACAAATCAAGGAATTGAGCAGCAAGAAATAATATACCGAGTGATACTCCGGGTGCGGCTTTTTTCGCACCCAATCCCACTCCAAAGTGACCTATAAACATAATATCGAATTTTTACAACATATTCCAACTGGTAAATGACCGCCGGAATAATGCGGATGTTTCTAAAATATTGAACCTGGTTGGTTCGTCGCATCAAACTGCTCAAGCATGGATCAACCAAAAACGACGTATCCTGATAACATGATCAGCGTAGAGAAGAGAATAGTGTACAAAGATTTATAAGATGGTTTTATTGGTTTCTCAAATTGCAGAAGTGCATTAGATCCAGAAATGTTAAAGACCAGAACGTTGGTTATGTTACGGCTTAAATGCGTCAGAGTCGCGATCCAGATAGAGCCACTGATCCAGTATATATAGAATAACATGATGCCGCCCATCAACCAGTCCGCGGTTTGAAAGAATCCTGCATTGTTGGTGAGAAAATGCCACATCGTGAATACCAGGGAAGAGATAATGATCGCGTACCAGAACCCATACGGTAGCAGGACGAAGGAAAAATATCCCCTGAATAAAGTCTCCTCCTGCAGCGCTGCAATAAATAGCACCAAAATACCCAATAGAGTCGAGGACCAGACAATGGATCTAAGAGTTTTCACAGACCGGTAATGTATATGAACGATATTCCATGTATGAAGGATGCGAACATATACCAAAGCAGATATTAGCGAGAAAAAGAGTACAAAGATCACAAATAGTAACCGGCGGGTCCCGAGTGAAAATCCCAGCACTCCCATGGATTGATGGTCCCAGTATTTTAAAACAAGGGCTATTGCAAGAATAAACAGCAGATTGAAAAGCATGGCAATTGCCAGGACCCCGGGATGGGTACGCTGCTTGATATCCTTGATGTCAACCCCTGTCAGGCGGACAGTTAACATGGCTGAAATCGATAAAACAATGGCAAGCACTGTCACAGTTATCAGACGTAATATTGAATCCAAGAGGCTCATATGCAATTAATATATAATGCATTACCTTTACTGCCGGAACATGATAGAATCCTAAATGTTTCTTTATTTAACATCATTTTAAGTTAAAATTTCTTAACACGGTTTAGTTCCGAAGGGTACTTCAACACTAAACCACGCTAAATAAAAAGGCCTTCAAGGTTGTTTAATCTTGAAGGTTTCTTAAGCCAGGAATTGAGGTAATATTTAGCCGGGGGGCTATTTACAGATGGTTTTGTGTTCTCAAATAACCATTAATCCAAAATCTTTACGTATACAACTATTGGTTGCTGTATAACAACTATTATTAGCGTATATACAACTAATGGTTTCGCAATATTGTTGATTCTGGAGATGAATCCCAGTAACTTTGTAGGGTCGAATTAATAATTCAAAAAAATAAAACCTATGTTAACTACAATGATAATTGGCAATAAAATTGCTGAAGCACGAAAGAAAATAAATATTTCTCAAGCACAGCTTGCTGAGCGTCTATTCATCAGTTCACAGGCAGTGGGAAAATGGGAACGGGGAGAATCAATGCCGGACATCATTACTTTTAACCGGCTTGCAGAAATTCTGGGTGTTGACCTTAACTACTTTTCAGAAAGCTCTCAATCTGCGGTTTCTGAAGTGGCACCCGTTGAACCATTGGTTGAGCAATCGACTGAAATGCCATCCGGAAAACTGGTGAAAAATCCCAACTGGGATATGTCGCGAGGTAACTGGTTGGATGCAGACTTTTCCGGGTTGAAGAATCTGCATGAAAAATTCAGTTCCTCTAACATTCAACGTTGCCTGTTTGTCGGTTCAGAACTGTCGGGACTTCTTCTGAAAGCTAATCATGTTGCTGGCTGCGATTTCTCAGGCTCTGACCTCAGTGGCAGCCACATTAAGATCTCCCACCTGGCCGGTAATTTGTTTAAGGGCTGTTCACTAAAAGAGACTGAATTTTCAGGTAGCCATATAGACGGCTGCAATTTCTCTGGTGCCGATCTATCCGGAGTTACAGTTAAATCTTGTGATTTCTCAAAAAATACTGTTGTAAATGCAATATGGTATCGTACCTCTTTTAATGCTACACAGATTGCCAATGTGGTTTTCGATGGCACACTGGAGGACTGCTCTTTTGAAAACTGCGCATTTACCAGGGTGACATTCCAGGATTCAACCCTAATTAATACTTTTTTTAAATGCAGGAGTTTGAAAAAGATTAAGTTCATTAACTGTCAAGCTGATCGGCTGACCTACGAATTTCTGAAAAACGGGAAAGCAGATTTGACCGGTATCACGTTGCTGGTACCATAAAGGATTTTATCAGTGTTAGAATATTGCTGTCAGCTTAGCATTTACCTCTAACTCTTTGGCAACCAACGCCTATTAATTGTATATTTATTTTTATAAAATACTTCTAAAATGCGCAGAATAGAAATATTAATTCTGGTACTATTTCTTTTTGGTTGCACAAGCAAAATGGAAGATTCATCCGTTTTAACAACCCGCTGGCTGGGACCAAATGGGAATGGAATTTATCCTGATAAAAACCTGCTTAAGGAATGGCCCCCTGATGGACCGAAAATATTGTGGACATATGAAAAACTTGGGATTGGATTTTCCTCAGCCATAGTTCAGAATGATTATATCTATATCACAGGAATGGTTGATAGTACAGGTTATCTCTACAAACTGGACCTTAATGGAATACTGCAATACATGGTCCCGTATGGTACTGAATGGACAGGCAGTACTCCGGGAACCAGGGGATCACCTACTGTGGTACAGGATAAGATCTATCTTATCAGTGGCAATGGAAAGGTGACATGTTTCAACCAGCAGGATGGATCAATTATCTGGAGCAAAGAGATGTTCAAAGATTTTGATGGGACAAATATCACATGGGGTATTAATGAGACCCCTGTTGTGGATGGTGATCTTATTTATATTACACCGGGAGGAGAGAAAAATAATGTGGTTGCATTGAATCGACATACAGGCCAACTGGTCTGGAGTTGTCCTGGTGAAGGAGAGGTGTCTGCTTATTGCACTCCCCTTTTATTTGAGCATAACGGGCGCAAAATATTGACCACCTATACAGCCGGACATTTATTGGGAATAGACGCCGGATCGGGAGATTTGCTCTGGTCCGTCGATGCTCACTGGGAATGGTCAGTACATCCCTGCACCCCGGTATACCAGGAAGGATCGATTTTCTTTCCAACTGGTCTGGGTGTCGGAGGTGGCAAGCTTAAGCTTAGTGAAAAAGGCGATTCTGTTTCAGTGGTCTGGATGAACGATGTGTGCGATTTCAGGTTTACCGGATTGCTCCTGGACGGTTATATTTATGGCTCTTTTAGCGATAATAAAGATCTTTCATGGAGATGTGTTGACTGGGAAACCGGTAGGGAGATGTATAACTCAAGGGAACTGGGCTTTGGATGTACTGCGTTTGCAGACGGAATGTTATATACCTATACAAGCAAAGGTGAACTGGCCATGGTTAAGCCGGATCCGGACAGACTTAATATTGTAAGCCAGACGAAGGTCACCCACGGATCGGGACTTCATTTATCAGTGCCAACGATCAATAATGGTGTTTTGTATATAAGACACGGTGATGCGCTTATTGCGTATGAGCTGAAAGAGAAATAACTTTCCGCTCTAACAATGCTGCATCTGCATTAATCCACTGGATGGCCGGGGAACCTTGAAGGATTCGTAGCCCCAGCCGCCTCCAACATAGACTCGTCGTTAAAAGTTGGTCCGGGAGACCAATTCAGGCGAGGGACTGACTGCAGGGCTGACTGCAGGGCTGGCTCGAGAATGTGTGGGTATACGAATCCCCATTCACAGGCTGTCTCACCTGCGGTTTTTATTGATATTTTCCATAATGAATAAGTCGGGGATTGAAAAAGAACATAGATAAAAACTATTTTTAGATGATATGTTTTTAGATCATGGATTAGTTGGAATTAACCATCACATATATTTGCTTTATGATTTTAATTATCCGTACATATCAATATTCATCTTTAACAAATAAAACATGGCGCAGCAATATTTAGACCATTCAAAAGCGATATTAACTTCTCCTCGTTCAAATTTTAAAGGAGGAAGCAAAGGTTCGGGGATAATTTCTCTGTTTGGGTATCAAAACGAATATGATCTTAGAGAAGGGTATCCGTTATTAACTACGAAAAAGATGGCTACCAGATCCATGTTTCATGAAACAATATGGTTCTTAAGAGGTGATACAAATATCAAATATCTTGAAGACAATAACAGCCCTATATGGAGACCCGATGCTTTTCAGGACAACCTGCCCGGGATGCAGAAAGAAGGTATTTTTCCCGAAGAAATTGTGAAGTATTCTCCTGATTGGGACAAAGCAATGAAAGAATATGGTCAAAGAATAAAAGAAGATCCGGAATTTGCAGAAAGATGGGGTGATGCAGGACCAATTTATGGCAAACAATGGAGAAGGTGGGAATATTTTGATCATGACAAAGGGGAGTTTGTTGAAATAGATCAACTTGAAAAAATGATTAATGGTCTGAGAAGGAAACCAACCGGGAAAAAACACATTGTTGATTCCTGGAATCCAGGAGACACACCTAAAATGTCTTTACCTCCTTGTCATGTTCTTTACCAGGCAACTGCTAATGAGGAGGGCGAATTAGAATTACAGCTTTATCAGAGAAGTTGTGATCAATTTTTAGGCGTTCCCTTTAATATAGCAAGTTATGCCGCTCTTACCCAAGTAATAGCTCAAGGAGCGGAGATGGTTCCAAAAACATTTATCCATACTTTTGGAGATTCACATTTCTATAGCAGTATCGGAAAGAGAACTCAATGGCACAGAGAGCATTTCAGAGAATTGCAAAATAGAATAAGGAATGTTTCTGCAAAAGAAGAATATTTAGAAGTGGTCGATTGGATTAATAAAAATGCTCCCGCTGACGGCAATGAAGAAAAATACGATCATGTAACAGCCATTCTTGAACAAATGTCAAGAGAGCCCAGGCCCTTACCTAAATTACAAATTGCCAATAAACCTTTTGACCAACTAACTATAGATGATTTCGTGGTAGAGGAATATGATCCTCATCCGCCAATCAGAAGAAATATGGCTGTTTAATCAACAAGATGTAGAGCCTTCAGTCGTCAGCATACCCTATAGTTTGTCCGAAAAGCGCCCGCTGCTGCGGTTCCAGACTGAGTTTTTGCTGGAGTGCCGCCTTGTTGCAATTGTGAAACCACGAAGCTAATCCCAGGGCATATGAGGCAAGATACACGTTTTGTGCGATAAGGCCGGTGTCGACAAAGTAATACGATTTCTGAATCTCCGGATCATAAAGCCCGGGTTCCTGAAATCCTGCATGCCTGAACCGATCCAGATCGACGACGTATATCAAACGGACCGGGGTGTTTGCACCGGCGCTTCCCTGGCCCGGACCTATTGCAAGAGCACGGTTGTCATCAGATGTAACCGGAATCAGCCTGTGAACATCAGGGTCATATAAATATGTCCCATCCTCTCTGGCAACATAGACACAGATCTCCTGTGCATTACTAGCTGATCCGGCAGTCCTGCCCTGCCTTTCAAAAGGTCCCCGGACACGGTTAACTCCCTGTGCAGCCCAGAGGATATCCCCCAGAATTTGCAGTGAAATTCTTTGATTGCCGATATCCCGGGAAGTTCTTCTTATCCTTAGAGCTTCGAAAACTGTCCCGGACCGTTCAAAAACCGGTTCAGGAAGTGTGATAGGCTGTAAATCTTTAATCTTGCTGTTTTTCATAATGTTTCTCCATAACCTTCATTGTTGCCTGTTTTCACCTGTTGCTGCTTAAGATTTACTAAAGCCGGTGTTTTTCTAATGATGATCAATTCGGTTCACCAGGATGGTGTGAGCAGACGGTTTTCCGATTCGCCGCGGGATGCAGATATCATTTTCTCTCCGTCACCATGGAAGATAATGTCAGCATCACATTCGAGTCCCTTGATAACGGTCGGAATATATTCCGATATACTGATCCCTTTGAATTTGAGTTGGGCTGCGTCACGTCCTGATTTGTTCAAACCAGTGTCGACCATAGGCGGAACGATTTCAACTACTTTTACTGAAGTATTTTTGAGTTGTTGCCGGAGTACGATAGAATAGGTGTGAATTGCTGCCTTTGTTGCACTGTAGATAGGAGTATTAACCATCGGCATGAACCCAAGTCCTGAGCTTACATTGATAACAGCAGCTGAAGTTTTTTGCATGAGATGGCCGATGAAGAGTGCGGTTAACTCTACCGTAGAAATAAAATTAATGGCTATCTCGTCTTCGCCTGAATGAAGTTCGTCATATCCTTTTTTCAGATCGATATATCTCTGAATTCCTGCGTTGTTGACCAGAATGTCGAGGTCAGGAAAACTGCGTAGTACTTTCTCCGCGAGATTTTTCCTTTGCCGGGCATCTCCAATATCACAGAACAGAGCTGTGATCTCCGGGTATTTTTCTTCTACCTTGGCCAGCTTTTCCCGGTCACGTCCGCAGACGATCACTTTGCTTTTTGCACGGTGAAAGGCTTCTGCAATGCCGAGCCCGATGCCCCCGGAACCTCCGGTCACAAGAAGGGTTCTGTCTGAAAGTTGCATAATATCATCTTGTATTTTGTTTCTCCTTGTTTTTTACTAGTATATATTGCTAAAATTAATGCCTGACCCGAATAACTTGTCATACAAGGTCTAAAAGTTTTGGATTAATTAGATGAAAATGAAGTAAGATTGGCTACTTTTCTGGTACAGAGGTCCATGAAACAGAAACAACCTCTCATGATAATGAATCATACGGGGCAAAAAACGGCGGTTTATTTATCTTTTTGAACCAACTTTTTAAAGATTTTTATGTTGACTTTCGCTTTCTTATGTATTAATTTTGTCCTGTTTAAAGTAGCGTCATGAAGGTCCATATGGTTTGTGAAACGCCATTCGGAATGAAGGGGAATGGCGTATACACTGCATATATCGACTCCCTGGAATTGCTCAGGGAGAAGGGAGATGTGGAGATCGTTGTCAACAATGAAGGAGAGGGGGAGGTATTCCATAGCCACACCTACGGGCCTTACTATTTCTGGAAAGGAAGGAAATACAAGGGAAAGAGGGTATTTACTGCACATGTGATCCCCGATTCCGGGCGGGGTTCGTTACCGCTCTGGAGGATCGGCATGCCATTCTACCGCTGGTACCTTCGTAAGGTCTATAACTACGCGGATATCTGCATTGCCATATCACCTATGGTTGAACAGGCCATACGTGACCTTGGATCAAAAACAAGAATCGTCAGCCTGTCCAATCCGATCCTGCTGGATCACTGGAAATTCACTCCTGAAAAACGCCGGTTGGGCAGGGAGAAGTTTGGTTTCAGTGAAGATGATTTCGTGGTTCTTGGAGTGGGCCAGCTTGTGGAACGAAAGGGAGTAGAGGATTTCCTGGATGTGGCAAAGGCAATCCCCGGGGCTAATTTCATCTGGGCCGGCGGAAGGCCTTTCGGTCCTCTCTCCAACGGACTTGTAAAGATCAACCACCGGATCGCAAAGGCAACATCAAACGTCTCGTTTACCGGAATATTAGGACTCGAAGTGATGCCCCTTCTCTATGCAGCAGCCGATATGATGATCTTTACATCCTACCAGGAGAATTGCCCTATGGCCCCGCTAGAGGCGGCCGCATGCGGACTGCCTGTCATCTTCAGGGATCTGAAGGAATATGCCTTGCTTTACAACCATCCTTACATCAATGCTGCTTCCACGGAAGAATTTATCGGGCTGACGCGTAAGATGGCCGATGACCCGGATTTCCTTCAGTCAGGGAAAGAAATGTCGGCCCGCCTGGTCACACAATTCGAAAAGGACCACATCCGGGAGGAACTGATTGGAATCTATCATTCCCTGGTGATGAACTGAGGATAAGCATTTAAACTGTTGGCCAGCTGATTATGGTTTTCTTTTCGCTATCTGCACAGGTATTTATTGTTTTGTATCTTTTTGTACCAGTTTAATTTACTTCACTTTAAAAGTTAAATGTTACACTGGTTTACATGGATTTGCAGAAATAATGGCACAAAATATGGCGTTTTTTTCAAAGATCGAGATCAAGTTGAAAAATATGCTAATCTCCTATTGTTTCCTGTCCAGCTATCTAATGGGCTAATACAGAAATGTCGAAAATTTACTCAGGTTAGCGTAATATACTGCGAATGGCAGTTGAACATCTGTTCCGCGATCAACAATAAAGGTTGGAAATTGTTGAAATGTATGTTTATATAGAGATTATTGTAATGAACTACCTCGCAGCAGAGCTGACGAGGTATCAGAAAAGCCGGAGTTGTTGTGAGTATATTTTTTCATATTCATCAATTTTGCCCTGTGATTGAACATAGGCCTGTATAGTATTTTCATCCCCATGACGCCCAACTGTGTTAACATAGTACCCTTTAGTCCAGAATTCTCCACCCCAAAGCTGCTGTTTCACTTCCGGGTGAAGCTTGAAAATCTCCTTTGCTGTGATGCTTTTGACCGCTTGTATAATCTTGCTCGGACTCTTCGTTGGAACACTCTGGATCAAGAAATGAACATGATCTTTGTCGGCCCCAATTTCAATGAACTCAATCTCATAGCGCTTCGATATCTCAAGGCAAATCTCTTTCATGGTCGCGTCAACTGTTTCTGTGAAAACAACTCGGCGATACTTCGCTGGGCATACAAAGTGGTACAGAAGTACTGAAACATTGTGACTCTTATGGATAAATTCACTCACATAACAAAAATAATCAACTTCTCGAAGCAGAGCTCGGGGAACTAACCCCTATAGAGATTAGAGTACATTCGGTTGAACCTCATGTTATCTTTTGCCCTGGTCACGAAAAAGGCTCCTTGAGAATGCATCCGATACAATCGACGATAGTCGACATAAGCTTTGTCAAAGACGTAAAAGCTTCCGGCTTCATATGGGAGCAGATCCAAAATGTTTACATCATGGATATTTGCATTGGAGATGTACAGAAAGGTTGGTATAGAGGTCTTCACATCATATAGAGTGTGGAGTTTAATTCCTCCCTTGTTTTTTCGGAACTCAGCCCACCAAAATACACTAAGGCAAAGGTCAATTGTGGTTGAGTCCAAAGCAAATACATTTCCATCAACACTGATTTCGAAATCGGTTTTGTAGCAGCTTTTTCTGGCTTCCTCGATTAATACATAGGCAAATTCCTCAAAGATTTTGTAACTGCGTTTCTCGTTGGCCTTACCAAGATTGCGCCGTGTTACTGTTGGACCAACGCCCAGATGATAGAACTTGGGGTGATGAGCTTCCAGACTAAGCATCAGATCTCTCATGCTATCTCTTGAATTGAGTTGCCCAAAGACCATACAAAGCATTTGATTCCAGCAAGTAAAGGATCTGACATATTTATTTCCTTCATGCTCATTTACAATACGATCAAAGACTCTGCGTGGTAGAAAATCTGTAAGCTATGCGAAGATATATTTACCTTGATTCATGGATTGATGCTTAATTCAAAGCAAAAATCCGCAATTTCAATTCAAATCGTCACGCTATAAAAAAGCGTTACAAGTGCGATGAACAAAGAATTTCAAAGAAAGATTATATATTTTTAGTACCCCCTAATGTTTGGTTTACTAAAGTTATTTGATACAAATTACTATATTCAGATCACTTATAATCAGGGTGTCGCTGGCTCGATCCCAGCTGGGTCCACTTCATTATCAAAGAGTTACAATTTCAAAATTGTAACTCTTTTTCGTTGGTGGTGTGCCCGGCAGGGCACTGATACTTGGAGGTGAAAGTCCTCTATGCGCCCGGTAAGGGGAAGCATTAGCCAAAGGCAAGGGCAAACTCGTGAGGGGATGTCTGAAGGAAGCCGGAGGCAAAACACTGGTCTGACGAACAGAAACCTCATTTGAGGAATGGGAGCTGGGTAAGGTAGCCGCTAAAACTAAAGCCCTGTTCTTACACGGAAGGCTTCTATGTAGATGAGGCAGACATAAGTGTGAAGGTATTAGTGCATTACCCGGGGAGGCCTTAAATCCGTCTTTGGACTATCGGCATCGTGAGATGCAGAGAAGGGTTTAAAGGAGTCAGCCGAGCCCATAGTAATCACAAACGACAAGTGATGAAGGGCGAACCTAGAATTAAGTGCAAGACACAGGAGTTGTAACATGAAAGTAGAGACAGGAAATCAGTTTGAGATAGCTGATGCTTTTACCAGAGGTATCGTTCGGAAAACGGGAGGTAAGGTATGAGCGGATCAAATCTGTTATGGACTTCTGCTGAACTTGCACCAGTGAGCAACAATTTACTGGAACAGGTTGTCGACAGGCAAAACATGGTTAAAGCCTGTAGACGAGTGGTGAGCAATGGAGGCAGTCCAGGAGTTGACAGCATGTCAACGACAGTGTTATGGGAATGGCTTCAGCGCAATCATGAAAGGCTAGCAAAGAGTCTGTTGGAGGGGAGCTACCGGCCCCAACCCGTACGCTTGGCAGAGATAGAGAAGCCAGGAGGAGGGAAGCGGGGACTTGGTATCCCAACGGTTGTAGACCGGATGATCCAGCAGGCAATGCACCAGGTGCTGAATCCACTGTTCGACCCGTTCTTCTCTGATAGCAGCTTTGGTTATCGTAAGGGTAAAAGTGCAGAGCAGGCTGTTCTGCAAGCCCAACGGTACATGCAGGATGGGAAGCGATAGGTAGTCGATGTGGATTTAAGCAAGATCTTTGACGAAGTGAACCACGATGTTCTGATGGCAAAGATCAAGCGAAAGGTAACGGACAAGCAGATGTTAAAGCTAATTGGCCGATACCTCCGCACAGGCATCATGCAAGATGGTGTAGCCAGTCCACGTTCACAAGGGACGCCGCAAGGCAGCCCACTAACTCCACTACTATCCAACATACTTCTGAATGAGTTGGATAAGGAACTGGAGAGGCGTGGACACAGCTACTGCCGTTATGCAGATGACTTCGTGATCTTTGTCAAGAGCGAGAAAGCCGCCCAGAGAGTTTATGACTCGGTAGTAGACTTCATCGACAGGAAGCTCAAATTAAGGATCAACCAATCGAAGAGTCAAATTACCAAGTATCATAAACTCACTTTTCTGGGCTTGGGGTTCTTACCGGGAGATCAGGCTAGGTTAAAGGTTCCTAGGGAGATCCAGATACGGTTCCGTAAGAAAGCCAAGTTACTCTTCAGGAGAGGAAGAGGCATGAACCTGCAATGGTTCATCATGAAATACCTTAATCCTCTCCTTAGAGGCTGGGCCAATTACTACCGGCTATGTAAAGTAAAAACAATGGCCGAGGAACTTAATAATCAGTGGGTTTTAAGTGCCCACTAGTGTAAACCAAAGATTTCTAACCCGGCCACTGGATATTTTGCATCCAATAATCACATTATTCTTATTCCTGATGAATTCAGTTTGCCCAAAAAACCATTGGTCTCCAGTAAATAGATCTTTTTTTACGGGCGTCATTTTTATATCACTCAGGCGGGCATGTGTTGCAACCAATGTGTCATTTATAATTACAAAATTATATTCGGTGGAGAGTTCATCACTATGGAACTGACCAACAAATTCACTAAGATTCATTGATGTTTTATCAAACGGTTTTATTCGTAGTGCATCGAATATTCCCCCCTGATGTAATTTTAACAGATTGACTTTATTGTCATTATCCCTTACAAAAGATAATTTGGCATCCACTCCCTTAACTGTAAATTCCGTGGATGAGATGGCTTCTAATTCTAATTTCTGTTGGCCTGTTGCCTGTCCGAATAACTTCCCATTTTCTTCTGTGATTGCAATAATAAAACCAGGCTGTAATTCATATTCGCCGACATAAGCTTTAAGCGTGTCTGGGTCAATGGAAATAGCATTTTCATTTTTTACAATTTCATAATCCCTTTCTTCTGTTTTTATTAAATCCTTCAGATAAATATCTGCAACTTTCATTGCCAATGTTCCAGGATCACAGGATGCATCATTACTAAATACAATTACAGAGAACTTTTGATCAGGGAATCGTCCTAAAAAGGTTCGATATCCGGCATCCGCGCCACCATGACTAATCATGTTCAACCCTTTATATTTACTAACTACCTGTCCAAGTGCATAATCTATTGTATCTCCATTGTTTAAAATTGCCCGCTGTTTCATTTTATCAATCATACCCTGGTTGCCAACAACAGGATTCTCAAAGTTCATTGCCCATAAGCTTAGATCCTCAACGGTTGTAAACAAACTCGTTGCTCCGACATTCGCATAACTTAATACACTTTTTTTATACCCATCCCCTGCACCTTGATATGAATAAGCCCTGTTCTTAACAATTTTTTCGTGGTCATCATAAAAGAGTGTATTTGACATTTTAAGAGGTTTGAAAATGTTTTCATCTGTAAATTCGGAGAAAGATTTACCGGACACTCTTGCTACCACCTCGGCCAATAATGTAAAACCTGTGTTACAATACAAATATTCGTCACCAGGATTAAAATTTAACTCCTTTTGCTTACTTACAAGTTTTAAAATATGCTCTTTTGTAATTACATCATCTAATCGCCAACCTGCCAGTGCAAGTAAATTCCACTGATCACGCAGTCCGCTTGTGTGATTTGCCAGGTGTCTGAGTGTAATTTTCTTTCCGAAGTCAGGAACTTCAGGAATGAATTTTCTTATATCGTCGTCCAGAGATAGTTTACCTTCGTTTTCCAATAATAAAATTGAAAGTGCTGTAAATTGTTTTGAAACTGATGCTATATGGAAAATAGTCGATGGAGTTACCGGAATATCATATTCAAGGTTTGCCATCCCAAAACCATTTTTGTATTGTATTTCACCATCCCGAACAACTGCAATTGCTGCACCCGGAACGTCGTTTCCTGAATATTCACAGAACAACTGATTAATTCTTTTTTCGGGGGATGCAGCAATGGGTTCTACTGTTTTTAATTCAATTGAATATTTTCCGGTATTTTCTTTAAAAGGAGCAACCTCTATTTTGTATTCTCCTTTTTTTGAAGTCTCAAAAATAAAAGTCTCCATGCCTCTGGCCGGGCCATCAACTGACGCTAATAAGTTATCCGCGCTATCTTTTATATTCACAACAACATCGACCGAAATCTGATTTACTGCGCCGTAAATGAAACTGTTTGAATCAAGTGTAATATTATAAATCTTGGATTTGTTTTCTGAAAGCTGGCCATCCACTGGAATTCCCGGCGTAAGGTCACCTGAGATAAATGCATTATTTCTATTTATAGAAGTACATGCAGTTAGTGCAACCAGGATTATTAAAGCAAAGGTTTTCATATTGATATAGTTTGGTTTTCCATACAAGTTATTCATTCCATTAGAAATAGTCAAAGAGATTGAGACACTTCCAATGGTATTGAAGAATAGTATAAATGTCTTCATCTATCATGAGTCGTTAAGTTTTATAAATCACCGGTCAACTCAAATTACATAATTATGACCTGTCTTTTCACATGGATCCTGGCACCAAAGAAAAAACCACCTAGACTTGCCGTATAGTAAAGCTCCAGTGGAGCTTTGTAGGCAAGGGCTAGCTTGTGGAGGGGGAAATGAAAAAAAGCCTTCAAAGTTGTTGAACCTTGAAGGCTTTGTGAGCCCAGCTGGGCTCAAACCGGGCTGACCGTTAGGAAATTGTCCGGTGGACCAATTTAGGGAGGAGCCAGAATGCAGGGCTGATTAGTGTGCGATCCCCTGATTATGAGTAAGATCTTTTGATATATTTCTATTATTATATATTTTTGTATATAAATGGAAATATATGTGGGTTGAGTTCCAAGACAAAATGAGACCATTTCGGATCTTTTCAGTGCAGGATGTAAGAAAGCAATTTCCATCCATGAATCTGATGAACCTGGTCCGCTGGCAAAAGAAAGGGTACCTGTTGCGGCTGAGGAACCAATGGTATGCTCTCAATGATGCAGAAAGTTACGAGAATATTGAGTGGCTAGCCGCTAACCTGATCTATGCTCCATCTTATATCAGTTTGCATACTGCGCTTGTCTGGTATAATCTGATCCCGGAAATGATAGCTATAACCACATCTGTTACGACCCTGAAATCCAATAAATTCACAACTCCTCTTGGAGATTTCGATTATCACCGGATCAAACCGGAAATATTTGGTTTTGGGTATGTATTTGAAAATGTGGATGCCTTAAGGGGCGAACGTGGAAATAGCAGAAAGATCATGGTCGTATCCCCACAGAAAGCTCTTCTTGATTTTTTCTATATCAATAGCTTCTACGATACTGAAAAAGACATGGAGGACCTTAGATTGAATGAAACAGAATTACTTAAAATAATAAATAAGGAGTTTTTCCGGTTCCTGACCAAATATGAAAGCAAAGCCCTCGAACACAGGATTCGATTAATAATTAAAACCTACGGTTTATGATAGGCTTCGATGAAATAAAATCCTTCTATGCAGAGAGTCTTCGAAGAAATCCTTTGTACTTTGAATTCATGCTTAAAGAGTATCTTCATTATCGGATGTTGGATATCATTTTTTCCGGCGAACATGCTTCAAATTTGAGTTTTATTGGAGGAACCAACTTACGCATTCTTTATAATATACAACGCTTCAGCGAGGATCTTGATTTTGATTGTTTCAATTTATCAAGAGATGGATTCTTAAGCCTAACCAACAATGTAATTGACAGACTTAGGCGAGAAGGAATAGAAGTTGAAGCAGAAGACAAGGAAAAAGATGGAAAATTAGCAGCTTTCAGAAGAAATATTCTGTTCCCCGGCTTGCTCTACGAATTAGGATTTACGGGTCACAGGGAAAAAAAGCTACTGATCAAGATCGAATGTGAACCACATCACTATAAATATGAACCAGTAAAACCTATTATCCAGAAATTCAATGTCTTTACACAGATATTTGCTCCTTCATCGGCTATTCTTCTTTCTATGAAAACAGGGGTAGTACTTGAAAGAGGAAAGGGTAGAGATTATTATGACTTTATCTTTCTTTCGGGCTTAACGGATCCGGACTTCGGGTATCTGGATAAAAAATTTGGAATTACAAATCAAACCCAATTATATAAAAAGATCCTCAAATCATGTGAATCAATAGATTTCAAGAACAAATCACGTGATTTTGAGAAATTGGTATTCGATCCAGCCGAAACAAAAAAAGTCTTGTTGTTCAAAGAATATATATTGCAAAATTATGGCCAATAATACGTCAGCTGCTGATCAAATAAATACACAAGTAACCGGCTACTGTTAAAAATACCTGGATCACTGGTGTCCCGTTTAAAATTCCAAGACGACATATAATTAGTTAATATTAAATAAGTTACAAAGGTAAAAATATTCAACGATTTGAAATCTGCATTTTTGGTGAAGTCATAACGATTTTTACCATGAATAGCGGAAAAACAGTTTTCGCACAGCTGATGTCTGTAATCCCTGAATATGAATTTGATAAATGTGTTTCCAGATACAATGGGAACCATCGTGTCCGCAACTTCACCTGTAGGGATCACTTCTATGTCATGTGCTTTGCCCAGCTTACCAAACGAGACAGTCTTCGGGACATCGAAAACTGCCTGAAAGTAGTATCCGGTAAACTCTACCACTGTGGGATCAGGCATGCTGTTCCAAGGAATACACTTGCCAAAGCCAACGAACTTCGCAACTAGTGTCATGTCAACTTGAATATGTCTGTTTTATTGTTTAACTTGCCATCAAAAATGATGGTACGGTATAAAGTAACTTTAACTCAAGATGAGCATGAGTTATGCAAGAGCACATTAGGCAAGGGGAAACATAGCTCGCAGCTGTATCGAAATGCCTGCATTTTAATTAATACAGATGAAGGG
>Ga0210098_1000011_pt1 | contig 74284 bp, 68 predicted proteins | sample Joice_ThreeSqA_D_FD_184870 | JGI IMG/M metagenome (GOLD analysis project Ga0210098, IMG submission 184870) | Wetland microbial communities from San Francisco Bay, California, USA, that impact long-term carbon sequestration - Joice_ThreeSqA_D1... | ecosystem: Environmental > Aquatic > Marine >...
GCCATCTCCATCGACAGCTCTGCTGAAGCTTACAGCCAGTTTGTTGAAGAACTGAGGCCCCATTGGATCACCGCACATGAACCGCTGGGCTGGAATGGGAAGGTACCCACCGATTATTATGTCTATGCCACCCCGTCGATCTTCCTGCTGGATAGCCATCAAACCATACTGGCCAAACCCACATCTTATAATCAATTTCTCAGGGCCATCAAAAAACTGGTTCCCTGATATCCCTACTTATCGTTGTTCCGCGTGTATCTGCCCTTACTCTCCTGCCAGGTTTCTTCCCAGTCTTCGTAAAGTTTGGGAGCAGGATGGCTCCCGAACCAGATCGGCAGGCCCTTCTCCCTGAAATACGGGTTTTCAACTCTTCCAACCAGTTGAACTTCCCCGAAGTATAGCGGGATCCGGTCCGAATACCCCACATAGATCATATATTCAAGTTCAGGTGACCTGGGCACCCACTCCATATAGGCATCATTGAAGCTGTATACTTCATTGTAAATATTGTCGGGCTTGTAGTAATCCATTGCACCGGCAGCACCGTAAAACTCACCATAAACCAGGGTGGATGCTTTTACAGAGTCTTCGAGGGTCAGATAAAAGGCCCAGACTTTCTGTCCCAGTTCGTCCCAGCCCACCATATCGGCATAATCCTGGGGCAGGTCATGTACTTCTCCGTCTTCCCACTTGAACATCAGTTCCAGTCCCCGCTTCTTCTGTTTTTCTCCCCAGGCAACCATGCGTTCCGGTTTATATACAGGCAGACTGAGCGGTAGTGCGATGATGCCGTTGCTGACCACCAGGTAGAGGACCACCCAGGCAATCCAGCGACGCGGCCGGGCCGACCACTGTTCCCACGCTACAGCACCAAAGACCATCAATATCGTATAGGCGGCGATGGTATAATAGAATTTGCCCCTTAGCAGGATAATCAGCAGCAGGGTAAGCCCAAAGGCCCATGCAAAAGCCCTGTACTCCCGGTTTTTACGGTTAAAAATGAGCCAGACCAGTCCCCCGATCCAGACCGGGAGTGCCGGCATATGCATAATGATTTGCTGTATAAGGAAATCCTTCAGCAGTACATTGCCCAGCTGTGATTCCTGCAGCTCATTCATATGGGAGATCACCGGCCAGTTATGTGCATACTGCCAGAGCAGGTTGGGGAGGATCAGGATCAACCCGCCTGCCAGGGTCCAGGGCAGGTATTTTGACCAGAGCAGTTTCCTGTGTGGCCCGATTAAAAGTGCCGCCAGCATGGCAGATGCGTAGAATGCGATGGAGTATTTGGCCATCCACCCCAGTCCCAGTACAGGAATGAACCAGAGCAACTGCCTTGGCTCCTGTTTTTGTATCAGCCGGAATACCACAACTGCTGTCAGCAGCCAGAACAGATGGTTGAAGACCACCGGTTGGAGCAGGACAGCCGGCCTTAGAAAGGCAGGCGACAAAAAAATGGCGGTGAGACCGATCACCTGAGCCATGGCACCCCCTTTAAGTTGTTTGATCAGCCATCCCGCCAGAAAGAGTGAAGCAGTCCCTATAAGCGCCGGCAACACCCTGACTGCAAGCAGGCTGTCACCCCATATGATGGTATGGATCCGTGTGATGAAGGCCACAAGCGGGGGAGTGCTGAAAAAACCCCATGCGAGGTGGTTCGACTGTGCCAGATAGAGGTATGCATCGCGCTGAAAGCCATAGTTGGTGGCTGTCAGCAAATGCACCACCAGTTTGGCCAGGGCAAAGAGCAGGATTATTTTATAATCTTTTATCCATGTTTTAATTTTTTCCATAGGGAGGATTGCTTTTAAGACGGTTGAAATACTCTTTGGAGGCCCTGACTACATGGGGAGAGAGCAGCAGAGCCGAGATCATGGTTGGGAAGGCCATCAGGGCATAGGCACCGTCAAAAATGCCTACGACAGTCCCCAGGGTGGCGGTGGCGCCAACGGGTATGGAAACCAGGTAGAACCATTTGTAGATATAGCTGCGTTTAGCTCCAAATATGAAGGAGAAACATTTGGTGCCGTAGTAGGGGAAGGAGAGCATGGTGGAGACCGAGAACACAGCCACACAGACTGTGAGCAGGTATGGCCCGATACCGGGCATGGCCTGATTAAAGGCATCGGCAGTCATCGTGATACCATTCGATTCGCTCGCATTCCATACGCCGGTAATGATCAATGCCAGGGCGGTCATGGTGCAGACAATAATGGTGTCTACGATCGGTCCGAGCATGGCTACAAGTCCCTCCCTTACAGGTTCGTTGGTTTTGGCAGCACCATGTGCCATGGGCGCGGTTCCGATCCCGGCTTCGTTGGAGAACGCTGCCCGTCTCACTCCGGTGATCACCAGTGCTCCCAGCGATCCTCCCAGTACCGCATTTGCGGAAAAGGCATCCCGGAAAATCAGTTCAAAGCAGGGGATGATCTTTTCCAGATTGGTAAAGATGATAAAGAGGACCAAAAGAACGTAAAGGGCGACCATTAGAGGGACCATCCTTCCGGTGACCTTACCGATCCTTTTAATACCCCCGAATATCACCACCCCTACCAGGAGCATAACAACCAGCCCGGAAACCAGATCGCTGGTGAAACCGGCCTCTACATGGTTGGGGATCAGCACCACATCCCTGATTACCTGGGTCAGCTGGTTAACCTGGAACATGGGCAGCACACCGATCATCCCCAGCAGGGAGAAGAAGAGTGCCAGGGGTTTCCAGTTACGCCCCAGCCCTTCCACGATCACGTACATGGGTCCGCCCTGCAGCTCCCCTTCGGAGTCGTGTCCCCTGAACATGACGGCCAGTGTACAGGTAAAGTACTTGGTTGTCACACCCAGCAGGGCGCTGATCCACATCCAGAAGATGGCACCCGGTCCGCCCATGGTAATAGCCAGGGCTACCCCGGTGATATTACCCATCCCAACGGTAGCTGCCAGTGCGGTGGAGAGTGCCTGGTAATGGCTGATCTGTCCGGGTTCGTTAGGATCATCATACCGGCCCAGCAGGATGGCAATGGCATGGCGAAAGTACCTTAAGGGAAGCAATCTGGAGTAAAACAGAAAAAAAAGACCGCCACCCAGCAGCAGGACCAGAAGCGGGGTACCCCACGCCAGGTCCGAAAAACCGGTGATGATCCTTTCGGTAACGGAGATGCTGTCAGATGGAGCAAGCAGATTGGTCTGTTCAATCATGGAGGTTTGATTTAATCCACTATTCCCATCCTTTTCATAAGGAAAGAGGCGTTCATATTGGTCGCGATCCCTTTGCGTATGGTATAGTCAAAGGTAAGTTCCATCTCATCTATATAACTCTCAAAACAGTAGTTGACCACTTCTGAATTGTGTTCCTTTTCGAGCTCGCCAAGTGAAAGATCATGGGTTGCAATAAAACATCTGACAGGGTATTTCAGGGACTTCCGGATCAATCCCACCGATCCCAGACGCTTATCGGTCGTATTGGTACCTTTCAGAACCTCATCCAGCAGGATCAGCATAGGTTTGCCGCTCTCCATCTCCTGAACGATCAATTGCAGCTTTTTGATCTCAGACAGGAAATAGGACTCCTCATCTTTCAGTGAATCGGCGGTCCTCATACTGGAATGAAGTGCCAGATATCCGCAGTGGTACTTTGAGGCACAAACAGGAGCACCCATATAGGCCAGGACCATATTGACACCAATGGAACGCAAAAAGGTGGATTTTCCTGCCATGTTGGCTCCCGTGATCACCACCACTTTTTCAATAGTGAGCGCAAGATCGTTTGAAACACGTTTCTGATGAGGGATTAGCGGGTGTCCAAGTTGCTCGAATTCAATAAGTTCTTGTACATGATCAATGACAGGGATCGTATAGTCCGGATGGTTCCAGGCAAACCCGGAAAGCGTGATCATGGCATCGAACCATCCCGTGATCCGGATCCATTCGATGATCTCCTGCCGGTTCCTGCGTTTCCATCGTTCAAGCACATGGAGCATCAAAAAGTCGAAAAGAAAGAATCCATTCAGAAAGATACCCAGCAGCATATTGAGCCGCTGGTCGAACATGTGAAGCATTTTTGAAAGCCTGGCCACCTCCTGCGTCCCCTCCCTGGCCCTGAGGCTCCTTCTCTGAAGTTCCGGCTGGTTAAAGGAGATCCCTGCAATCTGCTTCATCAGGCCTGCATAACCTTCAAGCATCTCATGCTTTCTGGAAATAACGGCCTGGTAACGCTGCGTGCGATGCAGAAAAGGAGAGAGGATCGTCAGGTTAACCAGGAAGATGCAAAGCAGGTACGAGTACCGGTGGGTGTCGAATATTCCCCAGACGGCAAGGAACAGTGAAGCCAGCGACATACCGATGGCCAGAAATAAGAGCCACCGGTGTTTATTCATGTAAGACGAGCTGTTCAGCCAGGTTGAAATATCGTCCAGGTCCCCATCGTTCTCATTTATCAGGTGACCGGTCGCGGTGAAATGTTGCCTGAACTCGAACCGATCCTTCAGATCGCCGATCATTTCCTGTCTCTTTTCAATTGTTTCGATCGAACCGGGTTCTGTGGTCAACATCTGCGCAAGGATCCGGTTCCCCTCCGTGGTGGAGGTCCGGTTGATGTACTGGAACAGGGAGCCCTGTCCGAAAAGATCCAGATCGTGTGACCAACGGTGCGCTACATCGGCATGTTCTGATCCATCGGGCAGATCATGGAAGTTGTACCCGAGACAGGCCATCTCTGTTTCATTGAGCATCTTCAACTGCTGCAGGACCTCCCTTTCGCCCTTCATATGATTGAATAGAGTTACCAGGTAAAGGAACAGGATAAGCGCCATAAATGAGAGTATATAAAAGAGGAGCTGACCCTCCCGGACTCCCACAACCAGCAACCAGATCACAGACACAAGCGTGATCAGCCTGGCCAGCGAAAGGAGGTTGATCTTTCTTGTCTGTGTTCCAATGGCCTCATGAAATTGTTTGATCCTCTCTGTATAGGTGTTGTGAAGTTCTTCCCTGGACATAGGAATGTCGGTTTATTCAAACGTACATATAGTTTTTTATGATAACAATACACAGACATTATAAAAAACTATATGGAAGTTCATTACTATGACTTTCATTTTTGTAGTCTGTAAATACAAAAATGAAAGTATTATAGAGGAAAGATAGAAAAACCCCCGGATTGGCAACCCGTTTATGTAACGGGGCTGTCAGTGACAGACGGTTTATGGATGGCGGAGGTCGATCCGGTCAAGTTCAAGCGTGTAGTAGACAGGAAGGCCGGTATCCGCATCGTAAATCGGTTCACCTTCGGTGGTCTGCCTCTTCTGCCAGATTACCGGTGTAAAACCCTTTACTATTTTAATAATTTCTTGACTTTCAGGTTTGATGATCCATTCCTCATGGAACCTGACAGAGAGAAGATGCTCGGGAAGATTGTATACACCATCAACCGGGATCCGGTGCCTGACCATCGTGGCCAGATCATCCTGAAGACTTTGCATAGGCCCCTGATGTGGGTCCAGGAACGAGAATTCATAGGTGACCCCTATCAACCGGATCTCCCGTACCGATGAGGAAACTGCAGGTATACGGTTTCCACAGGGTATCGTATAAGATTCCACCTTTTTAGAAATGGTAAAATTCCGAGCATTTACAGTCCATACCTCACGTGACTCCATTGTACAGGATGAGTCCGGGTGGCTCTTCAAATCGGAGGGCAGCTCCATAAAGTCAAGGAGGTGGTAGACATTTTCCTGGGCCACTGCATTATTTGCCGGTTGAAAACCAAGCAGAAAGAGGATGAACGTTATGTAATATAATTTCTGCTGCATTATTTATCTCTCTCCGGAAGCTGCCCGCATTTCCCTCCATCTCCAAACCGGAAGGGGACCTTGATGCCAAGGTCGACGCTCCAGCCTGTTCCGTCGTAAGTGACCGAGGAGACGGGAGGGGTCTCAGTTACCGTATTGGTTATTTCGATCTGTCCCAAATCCATATAACCCTGCATATAGTCTACATACAGGGTGGCAATGAGGGGGAAATCCGTGGGTAGCTTATACTCGATCCCGGTTCCCAGCCGGAGTAAGGGAGCTATACTTCTTATGCCCGAAGCCTCATATGTAGTAGTGGCTGTTGTTGGTTCCGCAGTTGTAGGGGAGTTATAGGTAAAACCAGCCGTACCCTGGTTGTAGATCTCATGTGAGAACTGGGTCAGGAGGGAGGCTCCGCCATAGAAAGCAAGATGTATTTTGTTCTTGTAAACGTTATAAAAATACCTGAGTCTCAGGGGGAACTCCAGGTAGAGCGGAGCTGGCATCCTGGTAACAAAATCCACCTCATGGTCGTACATGACTGCATAAAAGGTGCTGGATCGCTGGTAATTGGCCCCGATATCGAATCCCAGGTCATCGGTTATCATGTACCCGGCATAAATACCCGTATGCAAATCAGCATACTGAAAGAGCCCTCGGCCATCCAGCGGCCTTGCTCCCACGGCAGGATTGCTGCTGTTGAACAATCTCCAGAGCGATCCGGCCTCCCCACCCAGGTAGACCTGTCCCCTCCGGGTAACAGGTTTCCCTTTATAGACCGAGTGTTCGATCCTGGCCCGTATCCTGTAGTCCCTGTTTTGCCATATATTACTTACGGGAATGTTCAGTGCCAGGGTGGTTAGAAGCGTGTTGCCCTTTGATGTATATTCCGTGGAGGAGTTATTGCCCGTCTCATCTGAATAGTCCAGCGTAAAGATGGACGCGGGGGATCCCTGCAGGCCGGTCAGATAGGAGAGGTTCAAAGAGGCTTGCCAGGTGTTGGGGAACCGGATATTGATTCCCATACCTACCTCCAGCATATGCTTAATGGACCTGTCATCCAGCTGCTGCAGCTGGTATGAAACTACCGTTCCGTCCGGTGAGGAGAGGAAGCTGCCTGCCGAATAGATCGCATCGGGTTGTTTAATAATGTTATAGACGTATCCGATCCTGGGAGTAAAGCAGACCGGGTATTCGGTAGGCTGGATCAGGTACTCCACCCTGAGAGGGATCAATATGGAACTGGTTGCAAGCCAGCTGGACTGGTTGATGCGATCATCGATCATGTTAATCCCATCTTTTTGAGTCATGTTCAGCACACCCGTACTGATAGTGAGATTGCGAAGGATCTCCTGGCCTACAGTGATTCCCCAAACATAACTTCTCACGTTGGCACCCTGGAAATACCCGCCGGGGTCAGATACTTTCAACATACTCCATTGTGGACCGGACTCCAGGGTGAACCAGGTTTTTAGCTGTGCATCCACCTGTATGGTAAGCAGGGAAAAGAGTGTTGCCAGAGCAACTGTTCTTTTGATCTTCATTCTGAGGGGTATTGGTTACTCCTAAAACGGAAGAGTCCGGAGATCATTGTTCTAAGGAAAACGAAGATAGAGAAAATCGGTTAAAAGGTCATGTTAAAGATGGTCTCTTCGTTGGGTATGGATTGTGCTGTTATGGTACCCCCGTGCAGTCGCATAATCTGTTTTGACAGACTCAGACCGATACCCGATCCGTTCTGTTTGGTGGTAAAGAATGGGATAAATATTTTATCGAGGACGTCACCCAGGATCCCCTGTCCATTATCAATCACCTGAATGGTGGGCCGGCCCCGCTTGTTATAGAACCCCCTGATATGGATCCTGGCATCCAGGCAACCTTTCAGGGCCTGAACGGAATTTTTTATGAGATTGATCAGTACCTGTTCTATCATCTGTTCATCGATCTGAACTTCAATGGTGTCAGGTTCAATAGAAGTAATCAACCTGATGTTCTTTCTCTCGCAATCTTTCTTCATCAGTGTATGCACATTGTGTATCAGATCATTCATTTTGACTACCGCGAAGTTGGGCTCAGGTATCTTGGTCAGGCTCCGGTATGTCTCCACAAAATTCATCAGCCCGGTACTCCTTTTATTGATGGTCTGCAGTGCGCCCTGGATCTCAAGAATTGTTTCGTGGTCTACCTCCTGCGCATTCTTTTTACCAGTTGCAAACGGAAGGACCATGCTCTCTACGGTGGAAGAGAGCGAAGAGATAGGGGCAATGGAGTTCATGATCTCGTGGGTCAGCACCCTGATCAGCTTTTGCCAGGCGGCTGTCTCCTGCTCTTCCAGCACGTTCTGAATATTCTTGATTGTGCTGAGCAGGATCACCTTATCCTTCACTTTGAACTCGGTTGCAAAGATGGCCAGCTGAAGGATATCCTCATCATCCTGCACTTTCACCAGTTTGTTCTCTCCCGGGTTGATTGAAAGTAACGTATTGGCCAGTATTTCACTGAGCGAACGCAGCATATTGATGTTTCTCAGGCTGTTCACCTGGAAAAGTTTCTTTGCAGCGGGATTGATCATCTCCACGGTTCCATCACGCTGGTAGGCCAGGATACTTACGTCGATATTCTGCACAATGTTTTGCAGGTAATGGAAATGCTCTTCCCGCTCTGATCTTACCTGCTGGAAATCTTTCATGACATCGTTGAAAGCCGTGTTGAGTTCATCAAACGATGTTCCGGCATCGCTGATCTGGAAGGTCCGGGTAAATTCAGAGTACCGGATCGATTCCAGGAATCCGGCCAGTTCCCTGTTGGTACGGTCCACATATTTAATGAGTGACCAGACCTGGTAAATAATCAGCCCAACCACCAGGATGGGCGTAAAAGTAAACGCACTGTTCACCGTGATAAACAGCGCCAGGCAGGTGGCAGTAATTAAAAGCACCCTCAGAACGATATTGAACCGAAACTGTTTAAAGACCATGCTTTTCCATTCTTCTGTAGAGTGAAGTTCGGGTGAGCCCGAGTTGTGTGGCCGCCTGGGTCACATTTCCCTGGTTTGTCTTCAGAACTTTCTCTATGATTGTTTTTTCTATATCCTCCAGATTGTACGAATCCAGCTCAAGACCACCACTGCTTTTGACACCTGAAGAGAGGATAAAATCGTCTGGTCCCAGGCTGCTTCCGTCGCACATGATCACCCCTCGTTCGATGGCATGCTGTAACTCCCTTACATTTCCCGGCCAGCTGTACTGGGTCAGTCTTTTAATAGCGGATGACTGTATGTTCCGGATCGGTTTCCTGTATTTTCTGCTGTAGATCTTCAAAAAATGGTCAGCCAGGAGGGGAATATCACCCGTGCGGTCCCTGAGCGCAGGAAGGTGTATTTCAACCGTGTTGATCCGGTAGAGGAGGTCCTGCCGGAAAACACCATCGGCCACATCCTGGTGAATATTGTTGTTCGTGGCACAGATCATGCGTACATCGACCGTGATGGGTTTGGTGGACCCTACCCGCATAATTTCGCGCCTCTCAAGTACCGTAAGCAGTTTGGATTGAAGAGGGTAGGTGAGGTTGCCTATCTCATCGAGGAAAAGGGTGCCCGATGATGCAATTTCAAAGCGGCCCTGCTTCATCTTATGCGCATCGGTAAACGCTCCTTTTTCATGACCAAATAGTTCGCTTTCAAACAGTGTATCCGGGATGGATCCCAGGTCCACGCTGATAAACACTTCATCCATGCGCAGCGAGTTCCGGTAGAGTGCCCTTGCCACAAGTTCCTTCCCGGTTCCGTTCTCACCCAGGATCAGCACATTGGCATCGGTGGCTGCAACTTTCTTTATGGTGTTGAATACCTCGTACATTTCGGGTGACTGTCCGACAAAATCGGTATATGGCTGATCCAGTACTGCGCTGATCTCCTGCTGTTTGAGTTTAAGGTTATGGGCCTGTATCCTGGTCCGGCGAAGGCTGATGGCCGAGTTGATAGTGGCCAGGATCTTCTCATTCTGCCATGGTTTCAGAATGAAGTCGGTGGCTCCCATTTTGATGGCTTTCACTGCTTTCTCCGCATCACCATATGCGGTAATAAAAACCACCACAGCCTGGTTGTCAATCTCCAGTATCTGTGAGAGGGCATCAAATCCCTCCTGTCCGCTGATGGCATCTTTGGTGAAATTCATATCAAGCAGGATCACATCCCAATCCTGTTTCTTCATCACTTCGGGTATCCGGTCCGGTCCGGGTAGTGTTTCAATGATCTCCACGTGTGGACGCAATAATAACTTCAGGGCAAACAGGATGTCTTCATTATCATCCACTGCCAGGATTCTACCAATTTTTTGTTCCATCTTAGATATATAAATACATTTGATCTATTTATTGTTCAAAAAGAATGCCTTAACTTTTAAATATTTCAAGATCAACCAAATAGAGTAGTAGAGATAGAAAATCCGGATTACTAAGTGTTCGAAAACGGACACATAAATCCCAAAACCGAACACTTTTATTTTTTGATGCTCCAGCATTGATACACTAAGTTACACAAAAACAGTTTATTATGTTTTTTGGCATAATAAGTGCATTAAAAACGTCTATTAAATACATCGATTATGACTGAAATGGACGGCATGGACCGCAAAATTGAAAAGAAGGGCTTCTTGTCCCGAAAAACCATCTGGTACATCGTATTCGGAGCATTGATGCTGACGGTACTGGGGATCATTATTTTTGGAGATAAGAGTTCCAAGTACAATGTAGACGTATCCCGGATTACCATTGCAGAAGTGGTACGTGATGTTTTCCAGGATTACATTACCGTGCAGGGGACCGTGGAACCAATTACGACCATCTATCTGGATGCAGTGGAGGGCGGAAGCGTCCAGGAGATCCTGATAGAGGAGGGTAACATGGTAAAGAAGGGAGATGTCATTCTCCGTCTGACCAATGACAATTTGCGGCTGGAAATCACCAACAGTGAGGCCCAGGTGGTAAGGACCAACAATGAACTGCGGACTACCCGCCTGCAGATGGACCAGACCAGGCTGAACTACAAGCAGCAGATCATTGAGCTGCAGAAATCAGTCGTTCAGGCCGAAAGAAAATACGAAAATAATAAGTTGTTGCGGGAACAGGGGCATATCTCAAGGGAGGAGTTTGATCAGTCCAGGGAGGATTACCAGTCTTCCAAGGAGATGTTGACCCTGCTCCTTGAGAATTACAAGAATGATTCTCTGTACAGGGGCATTCAGATCAACTCGCTGGAGAAGTCGGTTGAAAGCATGGAGACCAGTATGGAGATTATCCAGGGTCGGATGGAGAACCTCAATATCAAAGCCACAGCCGACGGAGAACTGGCTTCCCTGAATCCTGAAATAGGTGAGGTGGTCACATACGGCACGAGGGTGGGTACCATCAACATCCTGGATTCCTATAAGTTGAGGGTCGACATTGACGAACACTATATTGCCCGTATTCAGAGAGGACTGACCGGGGAGTGTGATTTTGCCAATGAATCATATACAGGGGTGATTACCAAGGTATACCCCGAGGTACAGAACGGCCGATTTGCCGTGGATATGGTATTCACCGATACAGTTCCGGACCAGATTCGGATCGGTCAGACTTCACGGATCAGGCTGCAGCTGGGAGAATCCAAAGAGGGCATACTCCTGACCAAGGGTGGCTTCTATCAGACCACGGGCGGTCAATGGGTATTCGTACTGGATAAATCAGAAGAGTTTGCTGTAAAGCGTGATATCAGTATCGGCCGGCAAAATCCCAGGTACTACGAAGTGCTGGGAGGCTTGGAACCGGGAGAGAAGGTGATCGTATCCTCCTACCAGAACTATGCCGATCATGATAAACTGATCCTGAAACATAACCGATAAGACATTCATGATGAACAGGATAATCAAAGTAGTTTTTACACTGCTGGTTGCTTCCACATGTGCCTGGGGACAATCAGAAGGCCAATGGAGCCTTGAACAGTGCATTGATCAGGCCATCCAGTACAACCTGCAGGTGAAACGCCAGGAGCTTGTTTTACAATCGACCGGACAGGACCATCTTCAAAGCAAGCTGGATCTGCTTCCAAGCCTGAACGGAAATATTGAACATCAGCTGGGTGCAGGCCGGGTACTGGACCGCGGAACCTATACGTGGAAAAATGCCAGTGTGAGCCAGGGTGACCTGGGGGTGCAGAGCGATATCACCCTGTTTAACGGGCTCCAGGGATTGAACAATATGAAAATGAACAAGGCCAATTACCAGATGAGCAGCGAGGACCTTGAGGCCATGGTTGACAACATCACCATCCAGGTGGTGACCGGGTACCTGGACCTTCTCAGGAACCGGGAACTGGTGGATGTGGCTGAGAAAAAGGTGGAGGTCACCGGCAGCCAGGTGGATCGTATGAAGCAACTGGTGGAGGTAGGGAATGAGCCCCAGGGTAAACTGCTGGAGGTAAATGCACAGCTCTCTGCAGCCAAACTATCCTTAACTCAGGCTGTAAATGCCAGGGATATAGCAAAGCTGACCCTGATGCATGTTATGAACCTGACCGATGCCGATGCTTTCGAGATCGAGACACCTGTTCTGCCCGATCCCTCTTCAGTGGTGATCCCGGAACTGGATTCAGTGTTCCGGTACGCCCTGGAAAACCTTCCCCAGATCAAAAGCAAGGAGTACGGGGTCGAGGCCATGGAGCGGAACCTGTCCATGCAACGGGGACAACGGTCTCCAAGGATTTATGCCCGCGGGCTTCTCTATTCAAACTACAGTAACGGATTGATCAATCCGCTGGATCCGGATCCTTCCAATCCCACGCTCGATTATCCACTTAACGAACAAATAGCAAATAACCAGTATAAACAAGTCTCCATGGGGCTGTCCATCCCGTTCTTCAACAGGTGGCAGGTACAGACCAGTATTAAAAAGGCCAAACTGAACCTCCAGGATGCTGAGTACCAGTATGACAATGCCGTACTGGTGTTGCAACAGACCCTCCAGCAATATCATACCGAGGCAGTGGCAGCAAGTTACAATTACAGTTCTGCGATGGAGTCGGTGGCCAACAGTGATGAGGCGTTCAGGTTTGCTGAGGAGCGTTTCCGTGTGGGAACCGGAACATCACTGGAACTTCAGGAGGCTCGCAACCAGCTTTATGAATCCACTGCCGACATGATCTCCTCCAAGTATGTATTGATATTCTACTCGAAGATCCTTGATTTTTATATGGGAAAAGAGATTCTGTTCTAGGAGTTCAGGGAAGAAGTTATATTTTTGTGACAGCTACAACCAATCCTGTCCCAATGAAAAGAGTACTTTTCCTGCTACTGTTTTCCCTGTCCGCATCCCTCTACGGACAGGCAGTTAATTTTCCCAAAACAATTCCCCAGCGTGCCTGGAGCGTTGGCCTGACTCCTGCATGGCATTTTGACAGGAATGTGATCCTTTTCGATTCAGGCGGTCCCTCTTTTACACTGAGTGGTGGCTATGGTATACTTTATTCACTGGATGTGAATGCCAGGTATACCTGGTTTGTGAACGGCCCAGACTATATAGGAGTGGACATGCAGTACCTTTTTTATGAAGCCCGGAAGAGCTATTTCTCGGTTATCGGAGGTCTGCACAGATGGGACCAGTTCGGAATGGACCTGACTGCTCTTTTTACCTACACGCCCCGGTACGAGATCAGCCTTTCCTCCGGTCTGGATCTTGATCTTAGTTTTGGGACGGTTGTTAATCCCCGGATATGGGTGCCACTAAATATAGGATACAATATCAACGAGATGATCTTCATCTTTGCTGAATACAGCCTGCCCGTTTCGGAACGTTCATGGGATATTATGGCTATAGGAGCCAATGTAGTGATTCGCTGACCGGTTCAGCCTCTATTTCTCTCCCCGATCGTATACCAGTTCTCCCCCGGAATAGGTCCTTTGTACCCTGATCCTGAAAAGTTCGCTATCAGGGGCGCTCATCAGGTCGGTTTTGGTTATCACCAGATCGGCCAGCTTGCCGGGTTCGATACTTCCTTTTCGATCTTCTTCAAAACCTGACCTGGCTGCCCAGATGGTCATGGCACGCATAGCCTGTTCCCTGGTAATGGCATTTTCAGTCTGGAAACCCTCCTCGGGAAAACCTGACTGGTCCTTGCGTACCACCCCGGCATAGAAACCAAACAGGGGATTGATCTGTTCCACAGGAAAATCGCTGCCATTGGGCAGCCATCCATTCTGTTCCAGCAGCTGCCTGTAGGCATAGGCGCCTTTGATCCGTTCGCTGCCCAATCGCTGCCCGGCCCAGTACATATCTGAGGTTGCATGGGTGGTCTGGACAGAAGGAATAATGTTAAAATCGCCGAAATAGTGAAAATCATCGGGATGGATGACCTGTGCATGTTCGATGCGCCAGCGCCGGTCGTTCTTTCCACCCAGGATTGATGCATAGATCCTGAGGGTTTCACGATTGGCCCCGTCACCTATGCAATGTGTTGCCACAGCAAAGTGGTGCTCATAGGCCCTCCGGCAGAGTTTCTCCAGGGTATCAAGGGGAGTGACATAAAGGCCGTAATTACCCGGGTCATCCGAATAGGGCTCGATCATTCTTGCACCCCTCGAACCCAGGGCGCCGTCCGTAAAGAGTTTGACTGTATTGACCGAGAGATGATCGGTCTGGTAGGGACCTTTCTCAACAAAGTAGGTGAAGTTCTCCCCGGAGGGGCTCAGCATTGTGTTCATCCGTATTTTCAGTGAACCGGTTCTCTGAAGCGAATCGATTATCTGTACCACATGTTTGGAGAGGCCGGCATCATACACCGAGGTGAGCCCGACACTGAAGCAATTCTTCTCAGCCTGCTGCAGAGCCACGACCATATCAGTATCTGTGGGCGGCGGTATCCTGGAAGCTACCAGCTCAATGGCATTGTCCACCAGAATCCCGCTGGGCTTCCCGCCGGACAGCACCACCATTCCGCCCTCCACTTTTGAACTGGCTGTCACACCGGCGATCCTGAGAGCGGCTGAGTTGACCCACACAGCATGCCCGTCGATGCGCCTCAGCAGAATGGGTGTATCCGGAAAATATTGATCCAGCATGTACCTGTCCGGGAACTCCTGCACTTCCCAGTCGTTCTGATCCCATCCTCTTCCGGTGATCCATGATCCCTGGTACCTGTCCCGGTTTTCCAGAAGGATATTGATGATCTCTTCCACGGAACCTGTCCCGGTCAGATCCAGAGCATTCAGGTTCATACCGTATCCGAAAAAGTGACAGTGCGCATCGATCCAGCCCGGGTATACAAAGGCACCATGGAGATCCACTACTTCAGCAGCACTATATTTCTGGAGTATCTCCCTGGAAGTCCCGACTGCAATGATGCGGTGGTCGCTGATTGCAACGGCCTCTGCTGTACTGAACTCACTGTCTACGGTATAGACCTTCCCGTTGGTCAGGAGCAGGTCGGCCCTGGTTTTCTGTGGATTGCAGCTTATCATGATCAGGAACAGGGTAATGGAAAGAACAGGTGTCAGACGCATATTCATAGGTTTGCAACAAAAATAGCATTCTCATATTATTTTCCCCATTTTTGCGTTAAGAACAAAACGATCTGATGGGTATTCGCAGGTTTCTTTTGGTAGCCCTGATCCCCGTGGCACTCTTTTTTTCATGCCAGCCGGAACGCAACTACATTGAAGAGAGCGATGCACGGCTGGAGTTCACCGTCGACACCCTGTTTTTTGATACGGTCTTTACCACCATTGGTACTGTTACCAAGGCATTCAGTGTCAGGAATCCTCACAACCAGTTTATCCGGATCGATGAAATAAGACTGGCCGGGGGAGCATTTTCAGTTTTCAGGATCAATGTGGATGGAGAGTCAGGACTGCATTTTTCGGACCTGGATATTGCTCCGCATGACAGTATGTACGTATTTGTGGAAGCCACCCTGGATCCCAACGGCAATGATGATGTACTCCGCATACAGGACTCCATTGTTTTTCAAACCAACGGGAACATGCAGGATATCGACCTGGTGGCCTGGGGTCAGGATGTTCATATGATGGAGGGTGAACGTATTGATCAACCCACCACATGGCAGGCCGGAAAGCCATACCTGATCATCGACTATATTTATGTGGATTCGCTGGCCTCACTGACCATCGATCCGGGCGTAAAAGTATATCTGCACAAGGATGCCATCATATATATCGATGGTTCACTGGAGGTCAATGGCACGTTGGATAAACCTGTACGGTTTGCAGGGGACAGGCTCGAGGAGTTTTATGATCATATACCGGGTCAATGGGGACTGATTTACCTGACGGGAAGCAGTCACAACAACCGGTTCTCCTATGCGGAGATAGAGAACGGTACCATTGGGGTCCTGATCAGTGCCACACCCGAATCCGGCCTGATGCCGGACCTGGAAATATCTAACTGTGTGATCAACAGAATGAGTTCCAGTGGAATATATGCACTGAATGCATCTGTTTCAGGTACCAACCTGGTTGTGGGTGACTGCGGGGGCAGTTGTGTGGCCCTTAACTATGGAGGAGATTATCATTTTACTCACTGTACATTCGCCAATTACTGGCCATCCGGTTTCTCTCACCGGCAGCTTCCTGCCCTGTTGCTGACCGATTATTTTGTTACGTATGATGAGAATGAGAATCTGTTGCTCTATACGGGAGGGGTGTTTGACAATGCAGAATTCAGGAACTCGATTATCTACGGTGCACAAAACATGGAGCTTTTAATAGATAGTTATAATGATGTTCAGCTGAACTATCTGTTTGATTATTGCCTGACCCGTATCAATACGGATAGTCTGGATTATGCTGCAGATCCACTGTTCAGTAACATCATCAACAATACAGATCCGCTGTTCGATTCCATCCCCGTGATCTATGCACTGGATACGCTTTCACCTGCCATTGATGCCGGCCTGGCGGGATATGCCATCGAGGTCCCATTCGATTTGAACGGGAACAGCAGGCTCGATGATGCGGCTCCCGACCTTGGTGCCTTTGAAAGGACCGGCGGGTAGCTGATCAGCGGCATATCGCTCCATTAATACCCTGTGAAGCATATATTTCTATGGATGGTACCATGGTTGTTAACCATCTTTTCTGCGGATATTCCGGCTCAGGAGGCAGCCGTGGAGGATCTTTGTATTGTCTGGTATAATACGGAAAATCTGTTTTATCCAAAAGATGATACGCTAACGCAGGATGATGAATTCACCCCTGAAGGGATCTATCACTGGACCTGGTCCCGATACCGGGATAAACTCACAGCGATTGCCAAAGTGATCATTGCATCCGGAGGGTGGGATCCCCCCGGACTGGTGGCTCTTTGTGAAATAGAAAATGCAAATGTACTGGAGGAACTGGCTATTCATCCCATACTGGCTCCGTATCACTACTTCTGTATTCACAGGGACGGACCCGACCACCGTGGAATGGAGGTGGCCTGTCTTGTCAGAAAGGAGAAGTTCAGTGCTGTAGACTGGGAGTATATTCCATGGCAATCCCCCGTAACGGCCACACGTGAATTAATGCACCTGGCACTCAGCTACGGTGTTGATACACTGGATCTTTTTCTGGTGCACCTGATTTCAAAATATGGTGGTTCCGGTGCAACGGCACAGCTGAGGAGGATCCAGGCCGGACAGCTGGTTAATTGTATGGACTCGGTCAATGCGGTCAGGGATAACGGTATGATCATGGCTCTAGGGGACTTTAATGATCAGGTTTCCGGATTTTCCCTGGAACCTTTAAGAATTAAAAGGATTGATGGTGACACCCTCATATCAATAGATCCCCCTGGAGGGGAGGGGAGCTATAAATACAGGGGCCGGTGGAGCAATATTGATCATGTTCTGGTCTCCCGCTCGCTGCAACATTACCTGACCAAGGTTTCTATACTCAAGCTTCCTCAACTGGTTACGGAGGATCAGGCGTATGGCGGGATAAAGCCAAACAGGACATATGAGGGGTATCTGTACAGGGGTGGTGTTAGCGATCATATGCCGCTGGTGGTAGAGCTTACTCTTCACGAACAGTAAGTCCCAGTGCTTTTCCCTCTTCAAGCATTTTCTGGTGTGCGGCCTTATAACTGTTAGGGATCTCTCCATCAAGAATGGCCTCTTTTATAGCATTCTTGATGATTCCGACAGGTCGTGAGGGGGGTATGCCGAATGCCCTCTGAATATCATTGCCAGAGATAGGTGGCTGGAAGTTGCGGATGGAATCGCGTTCCTCCACTTCATTGATCTTCTCCCTTACGATCTGGAAATTTTTCAGATGCCGTTTTACTGTACGTTCGTTTTTAGAGGTAATATCAGCTTCGCATAATGTCATCAGGTCCTCCAGGTCCTCACCCGCATCAAAGATCAGCCTTCTAACAGCTGCATCAGTCACAATATCCTGCGAAAGGACGATCGGACGGAGGTGGAGTTGAACCAGTTTCTGAACATATTTCATCTTCTCGTTCAGGGGAAGTTTCATCCGCCTGAAGATTGCCGGGATCATTTTTGCACCGATAAATTCATGAGCATGGAACGTCCAACCGATACCAGGTTCATATTTCCTTGTCTGTGGTTTGGCAATATCATGGAGCAGCGCTGCCCACCTGAGCCACAGGTTGTCACTCCTCAGTGCGATGTTATCCAGTACTTCAATGGTATGCAGGAAGTTGTCCTTGTGAAGTTGTTCGTTGATCTGCTCAACTCCTTTCATCTGGTGAAGCTCGGGGAATATGATTTCCAACAACCCAGTTTGATCAAGCAGCAGGAAACCTCTGCCCGGCTGGCCCAGGCAAATTATCTTATTGAGTTCATCGGTAATCCTTTCATGGGAGACGATGCTGATTCTTTCACGGAAATGGTGAATGGCCTTCAGTGTTTCGGCTTCAATGGTGAATCCTAGCCTGGTGGCAAAACGGATACCTCTTAACATTCGAAGTGGGTCGTCAGAAAAAGTCCTGCCCGGATCAAGAGGAGTCATGATCAGCTTCTCTTCAAGGTGACGGAGCCCTCCAAAAGGATCCAGCAACTCTCCGAAGTTTTCAGCATTCAGAGATATAGCCAGCGCATTGATTGTGAAATCACGCCGGTTCTGATCATCCTCAAGGGTCCCGTTTTCCACCAGGGGTTTACGGGAGTTACGCCTGTAGGATTCTTTTCGGGCACCCACGAACTCTATTTCTGTGTCGCCCCATTTTAACATGGCGGTCCCGAAATTCTTAAAAACCGTCAGCGGAACCTCCTCATCTATCAGTCGTTTTACTTTTTCCGCCATCTCTATTCCACTCCCGACCACGACGATATCGATATCTTTTGGACCGCTTCCATCACTTTCCATCAGAAGGTCCCTTACAAACCCCCCGATCACATAAGCAGGGATTTGTGATTCTGAGGCAACCGATGCAATAATTTGAAAGACTTTATGATGAAGATGGTCCGAAAGATTCATGTCTCTTTTTCTGCAACAAAAATACAATCTAATACGTAATATCAGAGCATTATGAATCATGGAGGTCAATAAATTTTCTATTTTCGAAACGAAACCATGGAATGAACCTAGCCCGATGTCTGGTCTGAAATTAAGTGCCTGCTTCTGGTACCTTGAGCCTCAGCTGTCTGATGATGTGCTAACTACTCTGAAAGAGGGGAAGTTTGATGTACAGTATTGCCAGTGCAAAGAGCGTAATCAGGTAAGAAAGAGATTAACTGAAGATCCTCCCGATCTGGTCATCTCAGATTTCGACCTGCCCGATCATTTGCGTAAAATGATTGAGGAGGAGATGGATTCTTACCTGCTGAAAGTGCCTCTGATCTATCTGGTGGGGGAGAAGAATGCCAGGAATGCAGCAGATTCCATGAAGGACGGTATCTGGGATTTTGTTCAGAAGGAACAACTTTATAAGCTGGTTCCTTCTGTCTATTCCTCGATGAAATACTCCAGGGTCAACCAGCAGCGAAAGGATGCAGAACAGGCTTTGAGGGCATCCAGGGACCGCTATATGTCAATTTTCAAATCGGTTCATGACGGCATTATCCTTATTGATTTTGAGACCCGGGAGATCACCGAATACAATCCCAGGGTACTTGAGATATTCGAATTAACGGATAAGGATATGGAGTCCCTGGATCTGAATCAATATACTGTGGCAGAAGAGGGGTATACCCTCGAACGCGCCAGGGAGTATATCAAGGAAGCAAGCCAGGGTGGTCCTGTCTCTTTTGAGTGGAGGAATTTTACAAAATCGGGAGAGAGGATCTGGACCCTCAACTCCATCTCTATTGTTCAGTTCGATGAAAAACCATATATCCTGCTGGTTACCAGGAAAATTGATGAGCAAAAAAAGCTGGAAAGATCACTGATCGAATCCCAGGAACATTTCAGGGCGCTGGCTGAAAATTCGCCTGATGTGATCATGCATTTTGACAGGGATCACAGGCACCTCTATGTAAACAGTTCGGTTGAGTCTCAGACCGGACTGACCCTGGATATGTTTCAGAATAAGAGCCACCGCGAGATGGGGATTTTTCCCGACGAACTGGTGAAGTTGTGGGAGGATTCACTGGATGAGGTTTTCAGGACGGGGAAACCCACGACCATCATATTTGAGATTGAACTGGGCAGCAGGCTCACAACATTCGAGTGGAGACTCTATCCCGAGATCGGGGCATCGGAATCTGTCGCATCTGTCATTGGGGTGGCAAGGGATATTACCCATAACAGAGCCTCGCAGGATGCACTGCGCCGCAGTGAGGAGAGGCTGAACATGGCGCTTTCCGCCACCAACCTGGGACTCTGGGACTGGAACCTGGTCACTGATGAGGTGTATTATTCCCCGATCTGGTTTTCTATGCTGGGATACGGGCCGGACGAATTTCCCGGGGTGGTGGATACATGGACATCACTTCAACATCCGGATGACAGGGACCGTTCTCTTAAAACGGTACACGAAGTGATCAAGAACCGTGAAGAGTCCTTTGATATTGAATTCCGGTTGAAGCACAAGAACGGATCCTGGGTGTGGATCAGAAGCCTTGGTAAAGCAGTAGGCTTTGATGCTGAAGGCAATACCACTCGTCTAACAGGAATACATGAAAATATCAACGAGCGGAAGCGTGGAGAGCTGGTGAGGCAGGTGCTTTTCGATATCTCCAATGCAGTGAACAGTACCCACAGCCTGGATGAGCTCTATGTCATCATCAGAGATTCACTGGGCCGCGTAGTGGATACCACCAACTGTTTTCTTGCGCTCTACAACGAAGATTCAGATACCCTCACTCTCCCGTTTATGGAGGATGAGAAAGATGCGTTTACTGAATTTCCGGCCAGGAAGACGTTGACCAGTTTTGTGATCAGGACCGGTGAGGCTCAGCTGGTTGATATTGAGCGGGAAAATGAACTGACCCGGCAGGGGGAGATCGAACCGGTTGGGGCCCCCTGTGTAAGCTGGCTGGGAGTTCCGTTAAAGCATGAAGGTAAAACGATCGGTGTCTTTGCCGTTCAGTCCTATTCCGAAGAGGTTTTCTATACCAGGTCGGACGCTGAGCTTCTGGAATTTGCCAGCGACCAGATAGCCCTGGCCATTGACAGGCGCAGGCACCAGGATATACTCAGGCTGAACCAGGAACGGCAGAGGCGCGTATTTGAATCCTCTCCTGATCCCATGATCGTGGTGGATCCCACTGGCCTGATCATTGATTTCAACAGTGCTTTCCTCGAGGCTTTCAATGTGAAGGCCGAACTGGTATACGGACAGAAAATATTTCGTTTCATTAATAAGGAGCAGTGGCGCCTGTCGATCAAGGATTTTTATCAAACCTGGAAAAAGGGGTATCTGAAGAACCTGGAATACCAGGTGGTAAGACCCGATGGGATTACATTTGATGCCGAGGTTTCGACCGGCGCCATCTATACCGGCGAAGGGAAACCCGAATCCATGGTATTGATCCTCAAGAACATTTCAGAGAGAAAAGAAGCAGAGCGTAAGATACTGGAAGCTAAATACAAGGCGGAGGAGTCAGATAAACTGAAAACCGCCTTCCTTTCCAATATGTCCCATGAGATCAGGACCCCGATGAACGCCATTGTTGGATTTTCGGATCTCCTTTCCGACGAACAGCTCACACCCGAAGAGCGCAGGGATTTTATTGCGCAGATCAATCAGGGGGCTGACGATCTGATGCGCCTGATAGACGATATCATCGATATAGCCAAGATCGAAGCCGGACAGGTCAATGTTCATATTTCCGAGTGCTTTGTGAAAGACCTCTTCAAGGAGTTGCACCTTATGTTTATCCAGAACATCAAGCGGAGTGGTAAAGATCAGGTTTCCATGAGGTTGAGCTGGGACTGGCCATACAATGAGCTGGCACTCTATACGGATCCGTTCCGGTTAAAGCAGATCCTGGTGAATCTCCTGAGTAATGCTGTGAAATTTACTGATGAGGGAGAAATCGTCCTGGGGCTGGAAGAGCATAAAGAGGGTGTGTATTTCTATGTCAAAGATTCGGGAATCGGGATCCGTCCGGATAAACAGAAAGTTATTTTTGACAGGTTTATGCAGGGTCACGAGACCAAGACGAAACTGTATGGCGGGACCGGTCTCGGGCTGGCCATCTCGAAGAACCTGACCGAGATACTGGGCGGCCTGATAGGGGTGGACTCCGTGTCAGATGAGGGTTCAACATTCTGGTTTATCCTCCCCCGCAATGAAGTTCCGCTGAAACACGAAGCAGCGCTGAGAACTCCGTCCAACAATCTGAGATCCTGGGAGGATAAAAAGGTACTGATCGCTGAAGATGATCACTCCAATTACTATTTTTTATTTGAGGCGCTGAAGGACACCGGTATAAAGATTGTCTGGGCCAAAGATGGGGATGAGACTCTGGACCTTTTCAGGAAAAATACAGATCTGAACCTGGTCCTGATGGATATTAATATGCCTTTTAAAAATGGGTATGATTGTACAAAAGTGATTAAAAAGGAGCGTCCCGACCTGCCTGTAATTGCCCAGACTGCCTATGCCATGTCGGGAGAGAAGGAGATCAGCCGTGAAGCAGGTTGTGATGATTACCTGGCCAAACCCATTAAAGTCAGTGAGTTACTTGACACCATGTCCCGCCATATTTAGTATATGGTCAGATCTACGCGGTATCCTTAACCTTCATCCAGTATCTTGTTGATCTGTGTCTCGGTCTTATGAAGCCTGTCACGGCATAACTTCAACAGGTCGGTGACCCTTCTTACTTTCTTATCCAGATCATCCACATCCAGACTTCCTTCTTCAATCTTTTGCAGAATGGACTCAATCTCTTCTATGGCTTCACTGTAACTAATCTTCTCTTTTGTCATTGTATGCTGTGGTATTTTCAACTTTGCTTATAATGATACCCTTGTGAATCCTGGTCTCCAGCCGGCTTCCCGGTTTGATACTTCTGACCGACGTGATCGATTTACCCTCATGAAGGGTTATTGAATAACCCCGTTTCAGAATATTCTGGGGATCGACCAGGTCCCTCCTTTTATTTAACAGGGCCAGGTAATCCCTGCTTCTGTTCAGGCGGTTGATCAGCTCCCTGCGAAGGCGCTGTTCACTATGCAGAGCAGATTCTGAATGCTTTAGAAGCAGTCCCCTGCTGAGATGTACCAGGTCTCCCCGGTATCGCTCCAGGAGGGAAATTTCTGCCTGAGTCCTGTTTTTTACAGAAGTGGAAAGACGGTCGAGCAGGGCAGCAAGATTGAACTCAAACGACAGTAGCCTGTCAACAAGGAACTCGGCTACTGCGGTCGGTGTTTTTAAACCAAGGTGAGCCACCATGTCGGCTACCGATTCATCCCTTTCATGTCCTATCCCTGTGATAACAGGCAGGGGGAACTGTGTAATAAAATAGGCCAGGTCGTATTGATTGAAACTTTCCATGTCGGCTTTGGCTCCTCCCCCCCTGATGATGACCACACAATCAAAGTCGGGTCCCGATTCATATACGCGTTCCAGTGCTGAAATAATGGAACCGGGAGCCTCATTGCCCTGCATCACAGCCGGAAACAGAGAGGTATAAAAAAGAAATCCATGCCTGTTCTGTACAATAGACTCCATAAAGTCTCCGTATCCTGCGGCCGTTTCTGAAGAGATTATGGCTATTCGCTGGGGTACAGCCGGTAAGGGTAGTTCCCTGTTCATATCATAGACCCCTTCCCTGCGCAGGCGCATGATAACCTCCTGTTTCTTGCGGGCAAGATCCCCCAGCGTATAAGAGGGGTCGATATCAGTTATATTCAGGCTGAGTCCATAACGGGAGTGAAATTCCACAGAAACCTTACACAGGATCTTAATTCCGCTTTTTAACGGGATTCCGGCAGTTGTTTCAAAATAGGGGCGAAGCATGCTGTAGCGCGAGGACCAGATAGTGGCCTTGATCCGGGCTAAGAGTGAGTCGTCCTTTTCGCTTTTTTCAATGAGTTCAAGGTAACAGTGACGGTTTTCATGAAGTTCCAGGATCTCCCCAACGATCCAGTATTGGCCCGGAAGGCCTTTTTCAAGCGTCTCTTTTACCTGTGTGAGCAGCGCTGATAATGAGCGAGTTTCTTCCGGCATCATTGCTTGATTAGCCGGCCGCGGTAAATATGATTGCCGGTCCGTATCTCAATTATATATAGCCCGTTCAAAATGGCCCCGGGCAGCTCCATCTCACCCGGCAGTTCCATTTCCAGCGAAAAGGCTATTTTCCCGCTCAGATCATACAGACGAACCTGTTGTTTGGCCAATCCTGTTTCAGGGATCCTGATCATGATCCGCTCACTGGCCGGGTTGGGCCATATTTCCAGTTCACCGGGAGCAAAACCTGCAGGTACCCGGGTAATGGCATGGTAAGCGTGAAGCATACTGGGAGTTCCAAATCCATAGGTTGAATCGGGATTTTTATTCCGGTCCCCGCTCAGCCTGATCATATGAATCAACTCTACTGCCGGGAGCTCCGGGAAGGCCTGCCACAGGGTGGCCACAGATCCAGCCATAACCGGTGAAGAGAATGAGGTTCCGTCTCCTCTTGCCAGCCCGCCGTCCCGGTACTGGACACCAGCAGCTTTTCCCATGGCGGTAACATCCGGCTTGATCCGGGCATCAAAAGTGGGACCCCTTGAGGAGAAGTTAGTAATCCGGTTGGTACTGTCAACTGCACCAACTGTTAGAATATCAGTTGCGTCGGCCGGGGCAGTGATATAGAACCACTCGTCATTCCCTTCATTACCCGCGCTGTTGCACAGGATCATGCCCCTTGATGCGGTCAGTGAAGCCGCCCTGGAGATAAAGGTTGTTTTCCCGTCCATAGCGCGATAGGTGTAGTCATACCGTACACCATCGAAATCGGAGTATCCCAGTGATGTATTGATCACATCCACACCCAGGCTGTCGGCGTACTCTGCTGCCTCTATCCATGCAATCTCCTCAATCCGTGTCTCCCTGTCGGGATCCTCTGTCATACACAGCAGGTAGCTGGCACCCGGGGCAGTTCCTACCATATTGCCATCCCAGAGGCCTGCCATGATGGATAATACATACATACCGTGGGTTGAACTCTGACGAAATAAGGGTGTGTCGTTGACATAGTTCCGTGTTCCAAGAATTCTCCCCTCATCGATCAGCGGGACAAAGGATGGCAAACTGTCCACGTTAAAGAATCCGGCATCCAGTTGAGCTATCCACACTCCCTTACCGTTATATCCCATTGAATGTAGCTGATCTGTTCGTAACATCTCCACCTGTTCTCTGGCCACACCGTAATCATAATGGGGATCTGACCCGAGGGGAGGATCAAATCGCGGTTGTCCGGACTTCTGAGGATAGAAGCGACTGCTCTGTGAAGGGACCCATGGCAGGGTATCGACATAGGGCAACTGAAGCACCTGTTGAAAGGTAGTATCATTCATATTGATCATGGCTATGCCGTTTAACCACCTGGATACATGCCGGATCTCCACGCCCAAATCCCTGATCTCCTGCAGGTAGCCGGGGGTTACAGGCAGATCGGACTGGTCAACAGCCAGCGATTGCATGGCCCTGCGGTTCAATGAGCGCTCGGAAAGAAACTGCGAAGGCTGATCGATCTGGTAACCATTATCCTGCTTATCGTGGAAATAGGCCCAGTATACCCCGTCGGCAATCTCCTGGGCCAGTAATCCCATTGATACTGGTATTATGATAACAAACAGTAAGATTCTCTTCATTCCGGCTTTGAATTATTGAAGGAGTCCGGGTTCAGAAACGATCTGGTACTTCTTCAGTGTATCCTGGAGCAATTGATCGTATTTTTCCAGGTCGGCAGGAGCTCCGTTCACATATTCCAAAGAATAGATCTCATTCCCCGCATCATCGTAGTAAAGCCAGGTACCGTCTGATTTATTTTTGAAATAGTTACCCCTGATCTTGAGTTTGCTATTGGTGAAGTAAACCTCATAAGTACCATTAAGCAGGTTGTTCTTATAGTTACCCGAAAGTCTGGTAACACCATTTTCATAATACTGTTTCCACGACCCTTCCTTCACTCCCTGCTTCCACTCCACCTCCTCGGAGATCTCCCCGCCCGGGTAATAATTGCGTGTCATACCATCCAGCTTCCCGTCCCGGTAGGACTCCTTGATCCTGACGGTTCCGTCAAACTCCGAGTAGTAGGTCCATACCGAATCCTTAAGCTGATTCACATACAAACCATCGGCTGAAAGTTTGCCATTTTCATAGAACAACCGCACATGGGTTCGTACGGCTCCCGGCTCAAATATCATCCGGGCCTTTAAGGCGCCCTTTTCATAATACCGAACCATTTCGCCCACAGGCTGGCCTTCTACAAAATCAGCTTCGTAGAACGTTTTCCCATTGGGATATTCCTCTCTCCAGTGACCGGTCTTTCGCCCCTCATCATCAACCAGGTTCTGTCCCTGGAGGGCAAGGAACCCGAATAACATTAGGCTAACTGATAATGTTTTGAACATATATTCAAACGTACATATAGTTTCATTTGTTTCCAAATGTAGCCGCTTCGCTCTCACCTCATTACTGAGGTTCGGTTTTTATGATTACAAAACGTAAGTATTATAAAGGAAATATAACGAAAAAAAGGCCACCACACAGGCGATGACCTTTTATCAACGTATATATGACTGTTCTTATTTTACCTCTTCAAAATCCACATCGGTTACCTCGTCGTCCCCTTCTTTTCCATGTGAAGGTTCACTGGCGGGTTCACCCGGTTGCCCGGCCTGACCTGCCTCCTGCTGTGCATTGTACATGTCCTGAGAAGCTGCCTGCCAGGCAGTGTTCAACGCTTCGGTGGCCTTATCAATGTCGTCAAGGTCCTCCGAGTTGTGCGCCTCCTTCAGTTTGCCGAGAGCCTCTTCGATAGGAGCTTTCTTTTCTGCCGGGACTTTATCCCCAAACTCTTTCAACTGCTTCTCAGACTGGAAGATCAGGCTGTCAGCCGCATTGAGCTTGTCAATACGTTCTTTTGCAGCTTTATCTGCTGCTTCATTCTCCTTGGCCTCTTTCTTCATCTTTTCGATCTCACTGTCGGAGAGCCCGGAAGAAGCTTCAATCCGAATACTCTGCTCTTTACCTGTTCCTTTGTCCCTGGCTGAAACGTTCAGGATCCCGTTGGCATCAATGTCGAATGTGACCTCAATCTGAGGAATACCCCTTGGTGACGGCGGGATACCGTCCAGGTGGAATCGTCCTATGGTTTTATTATCCTTGGCCATGGACCTTTCTCCCTGCAGCACATGAATTTCAACAGAAGGCTGGTTATCGGCAGCCGTGGTAAAGGTCTGGGTTTTCTTTGTGGGTATGGTGGTATTGGACTCAATAAGCTTGGTATTCACACTTCCCATGGTTTCTATACCCAGTGAGAGGGGTGTCACATCCAGGAGCAGCACATCTTTCACTTCACCGGTAAGCACACCTCCCTGTATGGCGGCACCTACAGCCACTACCTCGTCAGGATTCACTCCCTTGGAAGGAGTCTTCCCAAAGAAATCCTCCACAACCTTCTGGATTGCAGGGATCCTGGTGGAGCCACCCACGAGAATCACCTCGTTGATATCCTTGGCACTCAGGCCAGAGTCTTTCAATGCCTTCTTACAGGGTTCAACAGTGGATTGTATCAGGCTGTCGGAAAGACTCTCAAATTTAGCCCTGGACAGTGATTTGACCAGGTGTTTGGGAACACCATCCACCGGCATGATATAAGGCAGGTTAATTTCTGTCTGTGTGGCACTGGAAAGTTCAATCTTGGCTTTTTCAGCGGCCTCTTTCAGACGTTGCAGGGCCATGGGATCCTTTTTCAGATCAAGTCCTTCATCTTTCTTGAATTCTTCTGCAAGCCAGTCAATGATCACCTGGTCGAAATCGTCTCCACCCAGGTGGGTGTCACCATTGGTCGATTTGACCTCAAAAACGCCATCACCCAGTTCAAGGATAGAGATATCAAAAGTTCCTCCTCCCAGGTCAAACACAGCGATCTTCAGATCCGAAGTCTTCTTATCAAGACCGTAGGCCAGTGAAGCAGCCGTAGGTTCATTGATGATCCGTTTCACCTGCAGACCGGCAATTTCGCCAGCTTCCTTGGTAGCCTGGCGCTGTGAGTCGCTGAAATAGGCCGGTACCGTAATGACGGCCTCCTTGACCTCCTGGCCAAGATAGTCCTCAGCAGTCTTCTTCATTTTTTGAAGCACCATGGCTGAGATCTCCTGGGGAGAATATTTACGGTCATCGATCTGAACACGCGGGGTATTGTTTTCACCTTTGATCACTTTATAGGGGACACGTGCGATCTCCTTGGCCACCCTGTCATATGTTTCACCCATGAAACGCTTGATGGAGGATACAGTCTTGGTAGGATTGGTTATGGCCTGCCTTTTGGCGGGATCACCCACTTTACGCTCTCCGTTTTCGACAAAAGCCACCATGGAAGGGGTGGTCCTTTTTCCTTCACTGTTAGGGATTACAACGGGTTCGTTGCCTTCCATTACGGATACACAAGAGTTTGTAGTTCCTAAATCAATTCCAATAATCTTACTCATATTAATATCTGTTAAATTTTGTATTTCTCATCTTGGTATCATTTGATTATCTAAGATTATGCCAATCGGATTTTTACGGTTCCAGCGGAACTATTGGCACAGTTATTTGGAAATATCTGCAGGTATCATGTCAGGTTTACTGACAAATTGACTGCCAAAATGAAATTTATTGGCAACTTTGTAGCAAATCTTAATGCAAAAACTATGTCGCTGCACAGCAATGTAAAACGTGTGACCACCCACGTGCTTATGGCCATGAAGCTAAAAGGGGAAAAAATTGCCATGTTGACCGCCTATGATTATTCATTTGCACGCCTGGTGGATCAGGCAGGAATTGATGTGATCCTGGTAGGGGATTCAGCATCGAACGTTATGGCGGGATATGAAACCACCCTGCCCATCACCCTCGATAATATGATATATCACGCTGCATCTGTGGTAAGAGGTGTCGGCAGGGCACTTGTTGTGGTCGATCTTCCATTCGGCACCTACCAGGGTGACTCAAAGGAGGCACTGGTATCGGCCATCCGGATCATGAAGGAGACAGGAGCCAGCGCCATTAAAATGGAGGGAGGTATCGAGATTAAAGAATCCATTGAAAGGATACTCTCAGCCGGTATACCTGTGATGGGGCACCTGGGTCTGACGCCCCAGGCCATACATAAATTTGGCACCTATGTAGTCAGGGCCACTGAAAAGGAGGAGGCGGATAAGCTGGAATCGGATGCTGCAGTTCTTGCTGAAACAGGATGTTTTGGAGTGGTTCTTGAGAAAATCCCGGCCAAACTGGCCGGTGAGGTGACCAGGGCCATTAAGATCCCCACTATAGGAATAGGGGCAGGAGCCGATGTGGATGGCCAGGTTCTGGTCCTGCATGATATGCTGGGTATCACCCAGGAGTTTTCACCGAGGTTCCTCAGGCGCTACCACAACCTGCAGATGGAAGTAAAAGGTGCTGTCAAGAACTACATCGAAGATGTCAGGACGGGGCAGTTCCCAAATGAAAATGAACAATATTAATATTCCCGGTGACATCGTCATTTCCCCGGTTCCCGGTACCAAGAGAATGAGCATATTAAAACCCCCTGCAACCATATTGTATGAAGACAACCACCTGATGATTGTGAACAAACGTGTTTCGCATATCGTTCAGGGCGATAAAACCGGTGATGTGGCACTGGACAGATTGCTCAAAGATTTCATAAAGGAGAGGGAAGGCAAACCCGGGGAGGTTTTCCTTGGGATCCCGCACCGGCTTGACCGGCCAGTAAGCGGGGCGGTGGTATTTGCCAAGACCAGCAAGGCACTCAGCCGGATGGCAGTCATGTTTAAGGAGAAGAGGGTGGAAAAGATCTATCATGCTATCGTGGAACAGTGCCCTCACCCCGAGGCGGGAACCCTTGAGCATTACATCTCCCGAAACACCAAACAGAACAAGAGTTATATTCATGACAGTGAAGTCCCCGGATCCAGGTTTGCCCGCCTACACTACCGGAAACTGGCATCTTCCGACCGTTACCATTTACTGGAGATCATCCTGGAAACCGGACGTCACCACCAGATCAGGGCGCAGCTTTCCGGAGTGGGAAGTGTCATCAAGGGAGACAGGAAATACGGAGCCAGGAGGAGCAATCCTAACGGGGGCATCAGTCTGCATGCACGCCGTATCTCATTTGATCATCCTGTGAAAAAAGATCACATTGAGGTGGTAGCCCCTTATCCTAAAATGGATATTTTCCCTCTCTTTTTTAAGAAAGGTTCTCCAGCTTGAATGGAAGCGGCAACAGGTCTGTCATCCGGTTGATGATCTGGATCTTTTTACTACCGTAAAGAATAACTTCCATGGGAACTTTCCCCTGTGTTTCCTTCTCGTACATTACCTGCCTGCAGGCGCCACACGGAGCAACAGGCTCCTCCTGCAGGGTGCCCTTCAGGATTGCAGCAATAGCGATGGAAAGAACTGGAACATCAGGGTGCCTGGCACCGGCATAAAAGATCGCTACCCGCTCGGCACAGAGCCCCGAAGGGAAAGCCGCATTCTCCTGGTTACTCCCGATAACAATTTCCCCATTGGCCAGTCGCACAGCAGCACCTACGTGGTATTCCGAATATGGAGCATAGGCATCCCGCGCTGCTTTAATGGCGCTGTTTACTAAAAGAACCTGCTCTTCTGATAGTTTTTCCAGTTGGTCATATTCATACAACCTGACAGTATAGGCTCTCTGTTTCATGGTTGAGTTTAATTTTAAATTAAAGTTACAGAATATATGAGCGGTATAAGATATTGTTATCAACGACCGTTTATGAAGAGGAGATTGTTCAAAACTCCCGGCAGGACCTGGAATGCATATCTCTATTTTTACCATCGGCAAGTGTTTATTTAACAAAAAGGAGAACGTTGTTGAAATCATACGGAATAGAAAAGATGATGCTCTTAATGCTCGTCTTATGGGTACTGGTCCCCGGCCAGGTTATCGGTCAGAAGCAGAGCACCAGGGATGAGTATATACGGACCTATTCGGATCTGGCCATGAGGGAAATGGTGAGGGTGGGGATCCCGGCAAGCATTATACTTGCACAGGGGTGTCTTGAGTCCAATAACGGGAACAGCACCCTGGCGGTCAAGGGGAACAATCATTTCGGGATCAAGTGTCACGATGACTGGTCGGGGAAAAAGATCTATCATAATGACGATCGCTGGAGAGATTGTTTCAGGTCCTATTCGTCCGCCTATGAATCATATATGGACCACAGCGAGTTCCTGGTATCGACATCCAGGTATGCACCACTGTTTGAGATAAGCCCGCACGATTACAGGGGTTGGGCCAGGGGGCTGAAAGAGGCCGGGTATGCCACTGCCGGTGACTACGCGAACATGCTCATCAGGATCATAGAGGATAATCAGCTCTATCAGTACGACCTGATGGTACTGAACGGAACCCTTGAAGACATTGATACTACCGTATATCTGGCCGAAAATATTACTGAAAACAAAAGAGCAGTCATGGTGAATAACCGGATCGAATACATTCTCTCTGTGCCCGGGGATACCCCGGAAACACTAAGGGCAGAGCTGGGCCTTTACAAAAATGAGATCTACCGGTACAATAATCTGTACAAGGGCGCCAGGCTGGAAGCGGGAACCATGATCTACCTGCAACCCAAAAGGAAAAAAGCTGCTCCGGGGAATGAGATACACAGGGTGGAGGAAGGTCAGACCATGTACGATATTTCCCAGCTATATGGTGTAAAGTTAAAACACCTCTATGCGAAGAATCATATGATGGAGGGAGAGCAGCCCCTGGAAGGTACCGAAATCTACCTGAGAAGGAAAAAACGGGAACCTCTGTTAAAGCTGGAGCCTTCCCCGGTAGATTACGAAGAGGAGGAGACGCAATTCCGTTTTGACTTTTAGTCCTTTAACTCAGCTGCAATCCCGTAATATGAAATGGATTGCCGCTTCTCACTGGAGATCATCATATTTCCGTAACCCGATGCACTAACCACCAGGGACACCTTAAACTGATCTTTCTCCGATCTTATGGTAAATGCCGCGGTGACCGTCTTCTTTTTATCATTCCTGGTGATCTCGAGGTTTTCCGGGTCACCGTTGAATTCGATACCCCCATTTTCACCGTAACCTGCTGAATAGGCCCTGCCGAAATAGGGAAGGTAAGCCTGGTATTTGCCATCTGCCGCTTTCAGTGAATAAGAGGTGGTGATCTGTATGGTCCTGCCTCCTGAAGGTGAAGCCGACCGGATAGTGAACTCATAATTACCGCTCTTAATCAGAGATTCCATTTTGTCCAGTCCAGCTGCTCCCTGTTCCGATGTGGAGGAGGTCACCGAGCAATCCCAGAGAATCATGGCAAGCGTGATAGATACGATCGAAATTGTTTGCATTTTCATCATCATTGAAATGGTTCCAATATTTGGGTATACAAATATACCAAAATGTTCAAAACATGTTAATCATTTTGACTGTCAAAACTTTACATTGGTCTGCGGGTAGCTTAAATTTGTATAAAAACAGAACCATGGCCGAAGCAGAACCTCTATCTCCAAGGATGATACTACCCCCTGATGGCCGGCAAACGCGGATTGATTTTTTTGAAGAAAATGCCGCAAGAAAGCACTCTCCGGACTGGTGGCACTCCATTTCATCACTTTTCAGGCAACATCATAAAGAGACTCGTGTCGACCTGGACTTCTATGTAAGGCAACTGGAAAAGGAGGGATACTCGGAGAAATCTAGAAGGAGTTACCTGTTTATGGTCAAACGTTTCTTTGAATATTATGAGGGCCTGGATCCAGCCCGGATCAGTATGGGAGAGATCGAAGACTATAATTATGAGTTCTTTGTTTCCGGCAGGTACTCGCGCTCATACCAGTTGCAGTTTATTAATGCCCTCAAACTCTATTACCAGTTGATCGAGGGCATTGACCTTCACCTGAAACATCTCAGGAAAAGCGGGTTGCCCCGTTCGTAATGCTGAAGCCTGCCAGAAAATCTTTGATATCCATCTTCCTTTTACCCTCCTGTTGAACGGTGTGGATATGGAGCATCCCATCGTGCACAGCCACTTTCAGTGACTGTTTACCATCGGTATAGATAGTCCCTGGTGAAAGCGTGTGCGGCAGGGATTCAAAAGTGGCCTTAAAGATCTTGCATACGAGTGGTTCCCTGCCTTCTCTTTCAAGCATGGTAAATGCTCCCGGATTTGGACTGAGCCCACGGATCATGTTATAAAGGACTTTACCCGGGAGATACCAGTTAATACGACAATCCTCCTTAAAGATCTTTGGAGCTTTCCTGAGTACTGTAACAGTATCTGTGAGTTGATCCTGAGAGAGTGCTTCCAGCCGCCCTCCTGCAATCCTTTCAACAGTTTCCAGGACCAGCCCGGCTCCCAGTTCCATTAACCTGTCATGCAGTTCCCCGGCAGTCTCATCTGCACCTATGGCTGTTTTTTCCTGGAGGATGATCCTGCCGGTATCAATCTGTTCATCAATGAAGAATGTCGTAACCCCGGTCTCACTCTCCCCGTTCATAATAACATGATTGATCGGAGCAGCACCGCGGTATTGCGGAAGCAGGGAGGCATGCAGGTTGAAGGTGCCCAGTTCGGGGATACTCCACACTGATTCAGGTAACATCCTGAATGCCACCACAACCTGAAGGTCAGGTTTCAAATCAGAAAGCTCTTTTAAAAATGAAGGCTCCTTCAGATTCTCCGGCTGAAGAAGCGCAACCGGCCTGTCCAGTTTCAGCAGGTAATCCTTCACGGCAGAATGATGAAGCTTTTTTCCGCGGCCCGACCGGCGGTCGGGAGCTGTAACCACACCCGCCACATTGCAACCCGATTCCAACAATCTCTCCAGGGGACGTACAGCAAAGCCGGGAGTTCCCATGTAGATAATGCGTGGAAAAGGATCACTCATTTTTTTCCGGGTTCTTATACTTTGCGATGTTGAGGAAGTGGCCCATCTTGTCGCGCTTGGTCTCCATGTAGAACTGATTGTGCTTGTTCGAGGGGATCTCCAGCTGGATGGTTTCAACAATTGTGATCCCGTAGCCTTCCAGTCCGGCCCTCTTCACAGGATTGTTGGTGATCAGTCTTATTTTCCTGATCCCCAGTGAGTGCAGCATTCCGGCACCCACACCGTAATCGCGCTCATCATCCGAGAATCCCAGTTCAACATTGGCTTCCACAGTATCTCTTCCCTGTTCCTGGAGCTTATACGCTTTCATTTTGTTATAGAGGCCTATTCCACGCCCTTCCTGGTTCAGGTATATAATGGCACCTTTACCCATCTCCTGGACCATTTTCATGGCTTTATGGAGCTGCTGGCCACAATCACACCGGTAGCTGTGGAAAATATCTCCTGTAACGCATGAAGAGTGAACCCTTACCAGGACACTCTCCTCCGGGGTCCATTCTCCCTTGATGAGTGCTACGTGTTCGAGGCCATTGGATTTTTGAATGAAGGGGACCAGGTTAAAGTCGCCAAATTCAGTTGGAAGTTTCACAGTGGTTCCCTTTATCACAATAGATTCTGAATTGAGCCTGTATGCAATCAGGTCCCTGATGGTGATCATCTTCAGGTGATGCTCTTCCGCAATCCCGGCGAGTTCAGGAAGCCGTGCCATCGATCCGTCTTCATTCATGATCTCAACCAGAACACCGCCAGGTTTTAACCCGGCCAGGCGCGTCAGGTCCACTGCCGCCTCTGTATGCCCGGCCCTCCTCAGTACACCCTGCCGCTTGGATTTAAGCGGAAAAATGTGACCCGGCCGCCCAAGGTCTTCAGGCTTGGTAATAGGATCAACCAGGGCCCTGAGTGTTTTGGCCCTGTCACGTGCTGAAATGCCGGTTGTGCAACCGTGACCAAGCAGGTCCACCGAGACCGTGAAGGCGGTGGTGTGACTGCTGGTGTTGTTGGATACCATCAGGGGAAGGTCCAGTTCGTCACATCGGTTATCAGTCAGTGCAGCGCAAATCAGCCCCTTCCCATAGGATGCCATGAAATTCACTGTTTCCGGGGTGACCAGTTCTGCGGAGCAGACAAAATCCCCCTCGTTTTCCCTGTCTTCATCATCAACAACGATAATTATCCTGCCGTTGCTGATCTCTTCCAGAGCCTCTTCTATTGTATGAAGTTTAATCCTGATTTCTTCTTGTTGGTTGCCAGACATTGTCTCGAATCCCTCCTAAAAACCTGAAAAAACCGGCCAGCAGGGCCAGATTCATCAGAACAAAATGTGAAATAAAACGCAAAGGTATACTTTGGATTCCAATTTTCCTCAACATATAATCAATAACAGGGGTTATAAGTACCAATCCCTGCAGGAGTGCAAACATAAGATAGATGAACGAATGAAGACCCAGAAAGATCGATATTGCAAGGGATATTATCACCAGAAAGGGGACGATCCACCGGATGATCTTATGTGAGAAAAAGCAGAATCCGGTCCCCTTCGGACCCTTGAACAACATATACCAGAACCGGCAAAGGTTCTGAAAGTTTCCCGCAGAAATACGCTTCTTTCTTCTGAACTCCTCCCGGGGATCGTTGGAAACATCTTCATATACCTTTGAATTTGGGTTACTGATACAATATGCACCCTGATCCAGGACTGACATATTGATAAAAAAATCGTCAACCAGGAAATGACCGGGTACCTTCCTGTAAAGTGATCTTTTTATGGCAAAGCATCCCCCGAAAGGCCCCATCATGGCACCCCATAAACGGCTTTCATACTGTTTTATGCTGACCTCCCGGCCGGTATAGAATCTTTCCTGGCGGGAAATTCCATCGCTTTTGATCCCTGTATTTATCAGCATTGAGTCCACCAGCCCGATATGCTCTTCCCGGAACGGCCGGACAAGTTCCGGAAGGGTATTGCCCTCCAGCATCACATTGGCGTCTGTTATCACAAGGATTTCTCCGGTTGCTTTTTGCGCAAGCTCGTTAATAATTCCAGGTTTTCCTCTTCTCTCATGGAAGAGGGTGATATGCAGGGAGGGATTCGATTCCGCTAACTGTTTCAGGATGGTGTTTGTTTTGTCAGTTGAGGCATCGGAGCCTACCAGGACCTCCAGTTTATCTGACGGGTAGTTACTCCTCAGTACAGAATCGATTTTCTCTCTTATGTACTTCTCTTCATTGTAGGCAGCAATCAGTACCGAGACAGGGGGCAGCGATTCATTTTGGAATGATCCCGGACTCATCTCTTTTTTTCCCGAAAGAAGGCGGAGAATAAGCGGGAAGAGCATGTAGGAGTAAAAAACCATGAACAGGCTGATCCAGAATATGAATTGTAGCGCAATCACACCTCTGATTTATAAAACTGGTTTAACCGGGTTGAAAGCTCAAAGTTATCAAAGTTCTGGCTGATATACTGACGCGCTTCCGTTGCCATACGCGCCGGTTCCTGCATATTCTTAATCTGCCTGACAATCTGATCGCTGAATTTTTGCGGATCATCTTCCACCCGGATATACTGCAGGGCCCTGGCTTCTATTCCCTCGATACCTGCAGAGGTAGTCACGACAGGCCGGCCCAGGGCAAGACCTTCCAGGATCTTGATCCGGATACCGCTTCCTGTAAGAAGCGGTGCCACCATTACCCTGAACGATTGCATGAAACGGACCGCATCCCCGACCTCCCCGTGGTAGGTGATACGGGGATGTTTTAATTTTTTCTCAAATGAGGGCGGAGCATTTCTTCCAGCCACATGAAACTTCAGATCCGGCAGTTCGGAAACCACCTGATCCAGAACGTGCCGTATAAACCAGGCAAGGCCTTCCTGGTTGGGCAACCAGTCCAGTGCCCCGATAAAAAAAATGGATGGCTCTGCAGGGAGTTCACTCCATGGGTAGTCATCCATTGTTAATCCGGCCGGGATGGTCAGGGAAGGTTTATGAAAACCATGGTCCCTGAAATAGGCTTCATCCAGCTTGCTGATGGGTACCATGAAATCAGTTTGCAGGGCCATCTCCATCTCAAAGCGTTTCAGACGTTTGGACAGGTTATTCAGATACCACTTTTTGAATGGAGACTTCTCAAAAATGACTTTTCTTTCCCAGATGCGATGTTCCACATTATGTGCGCGTAGTGATACCCTGGCATTGCTGTATCTCCTGATTACGTCCATATATTGACCGGGATAGGGGCCCTCAAGCTGGATGATATCAAAAGGTTCCATTTTCAGGAGCCCGGCAAGCTGATTTCTGAATGCCCGGATATTGAACCTCTCGGCTATATAAGGCTTTTTCGAGAATAACAGGTTGGAACCCATCATCAACGGTCTGATGGAACAATCACAATCTACTTTTAGGATGCGGATGGTTTCCAGTATTTCAGAGGGAATCTCCTCTACCGGATAGTTATGTTTCAACGTGTTGATGGCCAGGCAGGTGACCTGGTTTCCTGCAAGCTGAAGGCCTTTCATCATGTTGAGTGTGGCAATGGATCCTCCATCCCTGGGGGGGTAAGGAAGTTTGTTGGTCAGGACCAGAATCTTCATCTTCTTTTGAAGAATTTCTGTGTGTTTTGCCAGAATTCCTTGGCCCAGAGAAAATAGGTTTCCACATTCATTATGACAGAGTCATTGGCCGCTTTGTAGGTGAGCAACACACTGATTGGGATCGTCAGGAAAGTTGATATCCACATCCCGGCAAAAGGAGGCATGATGCTTTCACGTGCAAACTTTTCCCCGATCATCGAGATCACATAGTATATCAGGAAAAGCAATACACTGACAATCACGGGCATTCCCAACCCTCCCTTTCGAATGATGGCTCCCAGCGGTGCACCAATGAAGAAAAAGATGATGCAAAGCAGGGAGAGGGTATATTTCCGTTGGATCTCGATCTGGTATCTTCGGAGTTTCGAGAGCTTCCAGTCGCCGGATCCCGCATTGGAAGTTGTTATGCTTTTATTGCTTCTGGCATAATTAATAGCCTGGGTAACAGCACGCCTTTTTTCCAGATTATTTAACTGGGCATACAGGGTGTCCACACTGAGTTTTAGAATAACGAGATCCTCCACGGGAATACTGGCCATCACTGAATCGGGGAGGATCCTGTTTCTTTTGATGAGCAGCTTCTTCGGTTTTTCCACCAGGGTTTTCTCCAGAGTAGTATTGAAATTGATGAGCATGGTATCCAGGTCACCGATAAGAGAATCCTCAAAATGCCTTAGCTGGCCTATGTTCAGCATGGAGTAAGCGTTGCGGAAAAGGTTTTCATCGGTTCTGTTCAGGCCAAAGCCGGTCATCTCTATGATCATCTCCTGCTCCTCAAAATGATGCCTTTGCAGTGGATAGCTCTTCACATTTTTATTCTCCTTCTTCTCCTTCTGCATCTCCTCCCAGGTCCGGCCATTGTAAAGGGTGAGCAAAAGGTGTTTTTCGTCGGCCGACATCTTCATATACCCCGAATCGGCAGTGGTCACTTTTATATTTCCCTGCTTCAGGGTATGGTCGAATATCAGGATGTCTTTCAGAAGATTTGTCCTGCCGTCCCTGGATCCTATCCGGATAGAATAGCCCTCCAGAGTATTGTCAAAAACGCCGGGTTTGATGGTGAGTTCGGGTCTTTGCTGTTGAATATCATAAAGCAGGGACCTCATCTTCAGGTTGGTAACGGGCATCACATAGTTGGCAAACATGAATGCACCAATGGAGATGACTACTGAGATAATCATCACCGGTGCCATGATCCTGACAAGCGAGATCCCGGAAGATTTAAAGGCCAGTAACTCCAGGTTTTCAGCCAGGTTCCCGAAAGTCATCAGGCTGGCAAGAAGTACGGCCAGGGGCATTGCCATGGGTACCAGGCTTGCACTTGTATAAAGCAGGAACTCTGAGATCACATCTAGATCCAGTCCCTTCCCGATGAGGTCATCTATATACTTCCAGAGAAACTGCATCAGAAGTATAAAAATGACGAAAAAGAAAGTCAGGATGAATGGACCGATAAAGGACTTTATAACCAGCAGATGAAGTTTTTTCACGCCTCTCCCAAGTTGTATCTACAATTTGACCCTCCTGGCATAAAGCTGCCAGAAATCGTCGATTTATTAATTCAACGCAAACAAAGTTAACTTATTTTGGAATAGAGAAGGTATCAGAGCCCAATGGCATGCTTCAATTCGGCAATCTGAGTATCCCACAGATCAATGGCATCATCCTTCTCATCTTCCTCCGCAAAATCCGTGATCAGGAGCGCCACATCGCCGGTCAGTTCGTGGGTATGGATCCGGAATTCGAAGAAGAGCTCCTTTTCTTCATCATCTTCCCAGTGGAAACGTATGAATTTATTGGCCTTTTTTTGCACTACCGAAGCCACCTGTTCGGTCCCTTCCCAGATAAAGTTATACTTCCCCCTTTTCAGGTTGACATTGTCGGCAAACCATTCAGACAGGCCTTCAGGAGTACTCAACCTTGCATATAGAAAATTAGGGGATGTATTGAGTGTATACTCAAGCTCGTATTTCGTCTTCATGGGGTTGGGAATTAACGCATAATTCGACCGTAGATGCAATATAAGAAATTTCTGCATATTTCAAAATCCACTCAATCAGAGCAATGATCAGGAATTCAAATAAATAGAATGAGTATAAAAAAGAGAGTTGAGATAAATCTTTATTGAAAAAAATTATATTTACGTTTCCAAATTCTCTAAACTATTAAAATACGACCATGAGCTCACAGAGTAAGTACAACAAGAATGTCGTCATTGTGATTGCCAGTATAGCGGCAACCGGTGGACTACTATTCGGGTTCGATACCGGGGTTATCTCCGGGGCTATCCCATTTTTACAGGACTATTTTGTTTTAACAGATTCACAGGTTGAGAATCTCACAGCCCTTGGTCTTATAGGTGCTGTTGTAGGAGCCCTGGTCACAGGGCGGATCACCGATTACCTGGGACGGAAGAAAGTGATCCTTGCATCGGCTTTTATATTTGCCACAGGTGCAGTCTGGACAGGATTTGCACCTTCTGTGACACAATTGATGATTTCCCGTTTCTACCTGGGCCTGGCCATTGGCGTTTCATCGTTTGCAGTTCCGCTGTATATCTCCGAGATTTCGCCAACCAAGATCAGGGGCACACTGGTATCCATGTTCCAGTTGCTCATCACAGTAGGTATTCTTGTTGCTTACCTCAGTGACAATGGATTTGCAGATAACAACAACCTGGAGTGCTGGAGACCCATGTTATGGGTTGGTGTCGCGCCGGCACTTATTCTTTTCGTTGGTATGTTTTTCCTGCCCGAGACTCCCAGATGGCTGATGAGTAAAGGCCGTCAAGAGGAGGGTGAAGCGGTTTTGCGCAGGGTTGAAGATCCTTCGATGATCGACAATTCGATGGCTGCCATGAGACGGGATATAGCTATTGACAGAGACCAGGAGGGATTCAGGGTTATCTTTAAACCATGGTTGAGGAACGCATTGATCATCGCAATTGGAATTATGTTCTTCCAGCAGTTCGTTGGGATCAATACGGTTATTTACTACAGTCCGAAGATCTTCCTTGCAGCTGGTTTTGAAGGTAAGGAAGCAGCCATTGCCGCCTCTGTGATCGTTGGTGCCGTGAATGTTCTTTTCACCATCATCTCACTTTTTGTGATAGACAGGCTTGGAAGAAGAAAACTATATTTTATTGGCGTATCCGGTATTTTTGTTGCCCTGATTGGTATGGGTCTTGGATTTATAATGCCCGGTGCAGGGAAATGGTTCCTGGTGATCTCAATGCTGGTTTACATCGCCTTCTTTGCCATCAGCCTGGGACCACTTGGCTGGTTGTTGATCTCCGAAGTGTTCCCGACCAAAGTTCGCGGACTGGGTGCTTCTATCGGATCCCTTTCAAACTGGGGTTTCAATACCCTTGTTGTCTGGACCTTCTATAAAATGGCCAGTGGGATTGCCAACGCGAAGGGTGTGGTTGTTCCGGCCGGTAAGGATGTGTCGGAAGTATGCCACTCCTGTGTAGGGGGTGTCTTCTGGATCTTCGGAGCAGTGGCTTTGATCGGTCTGGTATGGGGTTACTTCTTTATCCCGGAAACCAAAGGTGTTACCCTTGAGAAGATCGAGGAGCACTGGAGGAGTGGAGGGAAACCCAGACAACTGAAAAAATAGGGGCGAAGGGGGTATTTAACTCGTCGCTTAAATTTGTCTTGCAGACAAATTGTAGGCTTCCTCGTCAAACACCCCCCGTCGCCGTATAAGGGAAAGAATAGGCAGCTCATTCCAATACCCCTAACACCAATAAAGCGAAAGGAACAGGCTTCCTCGTCAAACACACCCTGTCACCGTATAAGGGAAAGAATAGGCAGCTTATTCCAACACTCCCTGTCGCCGAAAAAGGAAATAGGCCCGGCATTTTTGCCGGGCTTTTTTTTACCATTAAATTCCCGGACAGAGTAAGAAATCAATCATATATTCAGATGACACATTTTATTGATATTGCCAGAAAAAGGTACTCCTGCCGGAACTATGATGCCCGCGGGGTGGAGGATGATAAACTGATGCAGGTTCTGGAAGCGGGCAGGGTGGCACCATCTGCCGTGAACGTCCAGCCCTGGCACTTCTATGTGATCCGGGAGAAGGAGGCTCTGTAGCGGTTTCACAGCGCCTATCACAGGGAGTGGTTCCGGACCGCACCCTGTGTCATTGTGAGCTGCATTGATCATCAACAGGCGTGGAAGCGCAAGTCTGACGGGAAAGACCATGGTGATATTGATGCAGCCATTACCACCGACCATATGACACTTCAGGCCACCGAGCTGGGACTTGCGACCTGCTGGGTCTGTAATTTCGATGTTGTAAGGACCAGGGAACTGCTTCAGCTGCCCGGGCACATGGAGCCGATAGTGATCATACCCCTTGGCTACCCGCTGGATTCCTCAGATCCTGGAAGGCATAGTGAAAAACGCAAATCACTTGAAGAGATCCTCACCTACGTGAAGTGATCGTTTCCATTTTTTTACTGAAATCCACTGAATTAAATTAATTATATTAACTTTAGTTAAATAAATGACTAATAGTCATTAAGTAAAACTTTAGTCAAAATATTGCTATAATGGGAATAGCCGAAAGAAAGGAACGGGAAAAACAGCAGCGGAAGGAAGAGATTATTCTGGCAGCTGAAGGGGTATTCTTCAGCAAAGGATTCGACCTCTCCACCATGGATGACATCGCAGAAGAGGCTGAACTGAGCAAGGGTACCCTCTATCTCTATTTTAAAAGCAAGGAGGACCTTCATCTGGCAGTGGCCCGCAAATCCATCCGTCAGCTGCGGGAAGTCACTTTAAAGTCCATTGAAGGGGGTGGCAATGCACTGGATAAACTGGGAAAAATGGGACGGGCATGTATTACCTTTTCCAGGTCAAATCCGGACCGTATGAGAGCCATCATGACACTGGAGGAGATGGAGCGCCAGGTTTTGAACGTGACTGTCCATGATGTTCAGGAGATGATCTACAAAGAGTCGACCGTGGAAACTGTGATCGAGGTAGTGAAGCAGGGGGTCAGGGAGAACCTGATCCGATCGGATATTCCGGAAATGCTCATTGCCCATACGCTCTGGATGACCGTGCTCAGCGTTGTACGGTTCGTCACCATGAAACCGGCACTTTTTGAAGCCCTGGAACTGTCACAGGACCAGATTCTTGAAAGTTATTTTGAAATGGTATTAAATGGTATAAGACCATGAGTTCTAAAACGCTTGTTCCGCTAATCTTGTGCCTGGTGAGCACCATCCTCCCGGCACAGAATCCCCACCTCGAAGCCTATATCAGGGAGGGACTGGAATCCAACAAGGGATTAAAACAGAAGCAGCTGGATTATGCGGGTGACCTGATGGCACTGAAGGAGTCAAAAGGATTGTTCCTGCCCGATATCAGTCTGAATGCCCGCTATACAGTTGCCCAGGGAGGCCGTATGATCGAGTTTCCTGTGGGCGACCTGCTGAATCCTGTATACAGCACACTCAATATGCTTACAGGATCGGAATCATTTCCCCAGATTGAAAATCAATCATTCCCTTTTTACCGTCCGACGGAACAGGAGACCAAGGTATCGCTCGTGCAGCCCATCTTCAATTCAGATATTGTCCAGAATTACCAGATCCGAAAACAGTATGCAGAAATAGCCCGCATCGATGTTGAGCGTTATAAAAGAGAGTTGATCAAGGAGATTACAAAGGCTTATTATAATTATCAAAAGGCTCAGAATTTTCTGGCACTGGCCGATACTTCACTCTCGCTGGTCCGGGAAAACCAGAGGGTGAGCAAAAGGCTATTTGAAAATGACAAGGTGACAGTTGATGCGGTATACCGATCTGAAGCAGAGTCCAGCAGGGTTGAGGTCCAGCAGGCCCAGGCAAAGAATATGGTAGAGTCTGCCAGGGCCTATTTTAATTTCCTGTTGAACCGTTCACTGGATACTCCGGTAGAACTGATGGATGAATCACCTGTCCCGCCGGAGATCTCACTGGAGGAGGCCAGAATGATTGCCCTGCAGAACAGGGACGAGTTGCAACAGATTGAGGAATATATCCAGTTGAACCAGCACGTTACTTCTCTTCATCGTGGTAAGAACATACCCGGGCTCTTCGGAGTGGTGGATTATGGATTCCAGGGTGAGCAGTACGGATTTACCGGTGATGATGATTTTATGCTTGCATCCCTGGTAATGAAATGGAATCTTTTCCAGGGAAACATCAATCACCAGAAGGTGCAACAATCCAGGATCGAGGGTAAGAAACTTGATGAACTCTACCTGCAGACCCAGCAACAGATCAGCCTGGAAGTGATCAACCATTTCTACGGACTGAAAGCAGCTTATGAATCAGTTGAATCGGCCCGGACCCAAACCCGGTCGGCCACGAGGGCCTATGAGCTGATCAGCAGGAAATACAGCGTGGGACAATCCTCATTGCTGGAGCTGATCGATGCCCGCACCAGTCTTACAGGCGCCGTAGCCAATGTTATTGTTGCAAGGAGCGAATATTTCATTACACTGGCCGAATTTGAAAGTGCCATGGGTACAAACGGACTTGAAAATGAATGATCATATGAAAAACCAGTACATCATCCTGACGGCTATTATCATTCTGCTGACCGCATGTAAACCGGTCAAAGAAAAGGAGGCTCCTGAAAAGGATGTTATTCAGGTGAAGGTCCACAAAGTGGAACTCAGGGAGTATAAATTACCGGTCAGAGCAGCCGGACTGCTCAGTACCACTACCGAAATGAAACTGGGTTTTAAAACCGGGGGTATCGTCAGGAAACTCTATTTTAAAGAGGGTTCGTCGGTAAAACGCGGAGATGTACTGGCTGTACTGGACCTTTCAGAGATTGACGCCGGGGTGAACCAGGCCACCATTGGTATGGAGAAGGCGCAAAGGGATCTGACCAGGGCCGAAAATCTTTATCGCGACAGTGTGGTCACCCTGGAGCAGCTTCAGAATGCCAGGTCGGCTTATGAGCTGGCACAATCACAAAAACAGGTGGCAGATTTCAACAGGGAACATTCCAGGATCAAGGCGCCGGCCGATGGAAAAATCCAGAAGTACCTTGTTGAAGAGAACGAATTGATAGCCCCAGGATACCCGGCAATCCTTTTTGGCTCTACAGAGAGTGACTGGGTGGTTCGCGTGGCACTTACTGATAAGGATATTGTGAAGTTCTCATTAGGGGACTCTGCCCGTGTGGTGATGGATGCCTTCCCTGATATGAGGTTCAAGGCAGAGATTACAGAGCTGGGAGCCATTGCCGATCCTGTTACAGGAACCTACGAAGCGGAACTGAGGATCCTGCAATCAGATCCTCAATTCAGATCGGGTTTTATCTCCCGCGCCGATCTGTATCCGACCCAAACCATCAGTACAGCGGTGGTTCCGCTGGAATCTCTCCTGGGAGCCAATGATAACCTGGCATCAGTCTATGTTTACAGTGACGGTGCGGTGAAAAAGAGAAAGATCAGGACAGGCAGGATAATAGGTGACCAGGTTGTGGTGACCGAAGGAGTTGCACCGGGTGAACTGGTAGTCACTGAAGGAGCAAAATATATAATGAAGGATTCCAGCGTGAAAGCTGTGAACCTGGATGAAATCGACGAGCAATGAGACTTCCCGGACTGGCCATAGATAACCGCTCCTTTACATGGATGGTCTTTATTTTTCTGACAGTTATTGGTGTCAGGTCATTTATCACAATGCCCCGGACAGAAAATCCGGAGGTGACGGTCCCGGGTGCATCAATTATCGTTCTGATGCCCGGTTCGGGCCCCGTTGATATGGAACAACTGGTGGCACTCCCCCTGGAGGAGGCGATGAATGAGTTAGACGATGTCAAGAGGATCATCACCGATATAAGGGACGGCCTCGCCGTGATATCAGTGGAATTTGAGTTTGAATCCGATGCTGATGAGAAATATAATGATGTGGTACAGCAGGTGAACGCCGTTCGAAGCTCGCTGCCGGATGAGATCATGCAACTGGATACCTGGCAATGGTCCCTTTCCGATATGTCCATGATGCTGCTGGCGCTCATTTCGGAAGATGCGCCCTATTCGGAGATGGAGAGTACGGCTGAGGATCTTCGCAACCGTATAGAAAAGATCCGCTCCGTTCGTAAAGTCACCTCCTATGCTTTGCCCGATCAGGAGATTGATATAAACCTCGACTTTGAAAAGATGGCCATGGTCAACACCTCACTGGACCAGATAACCAAAGCCATTCAAAGCAATAATATGAATATTCCGGGAGGTGATGTTTCACTGGGAGCCACAAACCTCAGCGTGAAGTCATCCGGATCATTCAGGGATCTGGATGAGATCAGGAATATGGTGGTCAATTCACATATGGGAAGGCTCATTTACCTTAAAGATGTGGCCACTGTAGGATACGGTTATGAAGAACAGCTCTACAGGGCCCGGTTTGGTGCCAAATCCATCTGGAGGGAGAGCCCCGGAGGGGGACGATGCATTTTCCTTGGAATCAGTCAGAAGGAGGGATTAAATGTTTTAAAGACCGGCAGGGAGCTGGATCCTGTCCTTGATGAATTTAAAGAGGAGCTGCCCGACAATATGGGCCTGGAGGTGGTTTATAACCAACCTGAAACTGTACGTACGAGGATTAACGGATTCTGGATTAATCTACTGCAGGGTATTGTACTGGTGGGACTGGTCATATTCCTTTCACTGGGATTCCGGTCTTCAATTGTGGTAGCGATCGCCATCCCTATGTCGCTGGTCATCGGTCTGGGATTTGTGGATATGGCTGGTTTTGGCCTCCAGCAGATCTCAATAGGAGGGCTGGTTGTGGTACTGGGTCTGCTGGTGGATAATTCGATCGTAATGGTTGAGAATATCAACCGTTATATCCAGATGGGGCATAGCCGCAGGGAGGCATCCGTTTTAGCAGCTTCAGAGATTGGCTGGCCGGTTGTTACTGCAACACTGACCACTGTACTGGCATTTATACCAATAGCTGCCATGCCCGATAAAACAGGGGCGTTTATTAAATCGATGCCTGTTACCATCGCGCTCACGCTTACGGTATCATTGTTTATTGCGCTTGCATTTACGCCAATGATTGCCAGCAGGTTCTTTAAGGAAAAGAGTGAGGCTTCCCGGCCCAGCTGGAACTTCAGCAGGTTGCTCGTATGGGTGATTGAACACTCCTTCAGGGGCACCCTTCGCAGTGCACTGAAAAGACCGGGGATAACCCTTTTACTGGCCTCCATGTTTTTGCTTGGATCCCTTTGGATGTTCCGGTATGTGGGGATCAGTTTTTTCCCCAAGGCTGAGCAACCCAACCTGATGATACAGGCTACCCTTCCGGAAGGTTCAAGCCTGGACAGGACGGATCAGGTGGCGCGTCACATTGAATCGGTTCTTGATACCATGGGGGAGGTAAGATGTTATGCGACCAATGTGGGACATGGCAATCCCAGGATCTATTACAATTTCATGTCAAGGCGTTTTGACAATTGTTTTGCAGAGATCTATGTTGAATTATACAAGTATGACAGTGAACTGTTTGCAGGGACATTAGAACGGCTTCGTAAGGCATTTGAAGGTTATCCCGGGGCACGCATACGTGTAAAGGAGTTTGAGCAGGGCCCCCCGTTTGATGCCCCCGTGCAGGTTTACCTGACTGGTGAGGACCTCGAGGTGTTGAGAGGGATCTCAGCCGATGTGGAGGCGATGATCCGGGATCAGCCAGGGGCTATTAATATTGAGAATCAGTTTGTTAAGACCAATACAGAATTGTTGTTGAACATCAATAAGGAGAAGGCCAATATGCTGGGTGTACCTGTGGTTGAAATTGACCGGACCATACGGACCGCTGTTGCCGGTATTGCTGTTTCCAGTTTCAGGGATCCTTCCGGAGATGATCACCAGGTGGTCCTGAAGATGGATCGCAGTGATCAGTTTGGAATGGATCAGCTGGAACGGATCTATGTCTCTTCGCTTTCAGGAAAACAACATCAGCTCAAACAATTTGTGGATATGGAGCTGCAGCAGGCTCCCAGCTCAATCAGCAGGTACGATCTGGATCGGACGGCAGAGATACTGGCGGATGTGGAGAAGGGATATACACTGGACGAGGTGATGGATCCGGTAGTTGAACAACTTGAGCAGTATGCCATGCCGGCTGGTTACTCCTATACCATCGGGGGAGAGGTCGAAAGCCGAAGGGATGCCTTTGCCGGGGTCACCAATGCCATTATTATAGCCGTCATATCCATCCTCTCGGTACTTGTGCTGCAGTTCCGGTCATTCCGTCAGCCCCTGATCGTTTTCCTTGCTATTCCTTTTGCAGTCTGCGGGATGATATGGGCTCTCTGGATAACCGGGAATACCTTTTCATTTACAGCCTTTATAGGGCTGACCAGCCTGGTGGGTATTGTGGTGAATAATTCCATTATACTGGTCGATTTTATCAACAAACTGAGGGAGAAGGGGAAATCACTGGATGAGGCACTTCAGATGGCAGCTGAGACCAGGCTGACTCCCATCGTACTCACCGCCCTGACAACCATCGGGGGACTGCTGCCCCTTACCCTGAGGGGAGGTACATTGTGGGCTCCCATGGGATGGACCATCATCGGGGGATTGCTGGTATCGACCCTGCTGACCCTGGTCGTGGTGCCGGTGTCTTATAAGATACTTGAAAAAAAGAGATCTGTTCCGGCACAGGTTTGATAGTGTAATAACTTCGTCTTAACTTGCTTCTCAAAATAAACAGCATATGATGAAATCAATAATTATTATCACAATGGCACTTACAACAACGGTAGCATCCCTTCATGGTCAGTTTGCAAGTGACCGGATCAACACATCAGAAGGAGAACTTGAGATGTTCTTTATCGGCCACGGTACACTGATGTTTAAATTCAATAATAAGGTGATACATATAGATCCTGTCATGATGACGGCAGACTACGCCACCATGCCGGATGCCGACCTGATTCTGGTTACCCACGCGCATGGTGATCATCTTGATACGACTGCAATCCATCATATCATGAAAAAGGATACCAGGATAGTGATGACAGCGCAATGTGCTGAACAGGCCGGGGACTTAAGTCCCATGATCATGAAAAATGGTGATGTAAAAACCATAGACGGGATACGGGTCCGTGCCATACCGGCCTACAACATTGTCAATAAAAGACCCGGGGATGGACCATTCCACCCGAAAGGGGAGGGGAACGGGTATATACTGACCTTCGGCCAGACCAATGTTTTGATCGGCGGGGACACGGAGAATATCCCTGAATACAAGGACCTGAATATGAAGATCGATGTAGCTTTTCTACCCATGAACCTTCCTTATACAATGACTCCGGAGATGGCGGCCGATGCTGCAAAAGATATCAAACCTGCAATTTTGTATCCATACCATTACGGTGAGACTGATCCGCAGAAGCTGGTTGAATTGTTGAAAAGTGAAAATAATATAGAGGTCAGAGTTCGTAATTTGAAATAATAAACCTTTCCAGCCCCGATCCTTATTCGGTTATAGCATTTCATGCACGTTAGTTATTAACAGAATTGACTGTGGATAAATACTTTATTGATCCTTGTGCAGATTAATATATATTTATGTTTATGAGGGCAAGGATGATCTTTCTGTATCTGTTCCTGGGGGCTGGAATGGTGCTGAATGGACAGTATACCAAGGAGTTCAAGCGGATTTATTTCGATGCGGATTACCTGATGGAGACCGGGTTTTATGAGGAGGCTTTCAACCGTTACAAAAACTTATTAACTCTTGATCCCGGGAACTTCAATATCCTGTTTCACTGTGGTGCATGCTGTCTGAATATACCGGGAAAGGAGGAGCAGGCTGTCACCTATCTGAAGGAGGCTTCAGAGGGAATAACCCTTAAGTATAAGGAAAAATCCCATAAAGAACCGGGAGCACCTGTGATGACCTATTTTATGCTGGGGCAGGCCTACATGTTGAATTACCAGTTTACCGAAGCATTGACGGAGTTTAACAATTATATTGATATGGGGACCAAAGAGGATCCCGATCAACTGGATTATGCCAGGTTGCAAATCGAAGCATGTAAAAAAGCTGCAAATATTGAGAAGACCCGCCCGTATTTTGAATTCCATGGTGTTCTTGGGCATTTTGAAGGCGACCTGCCATCCTGCAGTAATCCGGTGATATCGGGAGACGGGAACACGCTGATCTTTCTGGTGGACTATCCTTCTGATAAAAAGATCATGATGACTACCCGTACCGATAGTGTCTGGTCCAGGCCGAGGGTGATCAACAGCGAGATCGGTATGGTTGGTGAGACCTATCCCGTTTCGATCTCATTTGATGGAAAGGATCTTTACCTGTCCCACCATTACTATTCTCATTCGGATATTTTTGTATCTCATCTGCAGGGGAACCACTGGACGGAAGCTGAGGCCCTGGGATACCAGATCAACAGGAGAACATCAGAGGACCATGCCAGTATTTCCAGGGATGGGAAGTCGCTCTATTTTACCAGTGACGCCAGGGGTGGATTGGGAAGTTACGATATCTATGTATCCCGACTCGATGAGAAGGGTGAATGGGGAGAACCCGTCAATCTGGGACCGGTAATCAATACACGTTATGATGAGCGGACACCCTTTATCTCCAGGAATGATTCCATACTATTTTTCAGTTCCCAGGGCCACGGATCTATTGGAGGAGAAGATGTTTTTTATTCCAGGCTCAATAGTGACGGTACCTGGAGTGAACCTCAAAATATGGGATACCCGGTGAATACTACCGGTGACGATCTCTTCTATAACCCTGGCTGGGACGAGATGGAAGGTTACTATGCGGTACCAAAAGAGGATGACCCCACCTCCAGTACGATCAATTCGGTGATGGCCTTGCAATATGAGGATGAACCAGTCCGGGATATTCCATTTGAAACGGTTCCGGCAGAACCCCTTGTTGCAGAGACAAATCCTGCGGCCGATACTGCGGTAAAGAAGGAGCTGTCAGAACCTATGACCATGGATATCGTAGAGCCTCCCAACACCCATGAGATTGAAATGGTTTTGAATGAAAGGACATCGGAGACAGATGAGGAAATCAAGCCGAAAGAGGAACCTGTTGTAGCTGCCGAATCTGAACCGGTACGGACCCCTGTGGTGACTTCTGAATGCACGAACGAACTTATTACAACCATTCCTTTTCTGACCAACGAATATGAGATGGGACCCCAGGCCCAGCTGGAAGTTGAGAAAGTAGCTGAATTGATGGCATTTTATCCTGAATCAAAAGTGGAGCTGACCGGACATACCGATTCAACCGGTATGGAGGAGTTTAACAAGCTGCTCTCAATGCAGCGCGTGGGAGAGGTCGCCGGATATCTTGAAATGAGGGGAATTGGAATGGAGAGAATTACTATGGTGGGGAAAGGTGAATCGGATCCGGTGGCGAAAAACAGTTTCTCTGATGGTTCGGATGCACTCCTGGGAAGGTACCTGAACCGGCAGGTACATGTCAGAATTACAGGAACCTTACCGGTCGACAATCACCTCTCCGGTTTGTATATTCCTGTAAACCTGAGGCCTATCAATGAAACCACTCCGGAAGCGATTGATAAAGAATTCCACTATACCATACAGATAATGGCCACCACCAAGCCCATTCCTGATCCCCGTTTCAAAAATGTTGCAAATGCTAGAGAATATGTTTGCACTGATGGCTACTACAGGTATACGACCAGCACGTACCATACGTTCCGCGAAGCCAGGGCCAGTCTTTTGTGGCTAAGGAGGCACGGGTACGAGGATGCCTTTATCCAGACCCGGGAGTGGTACGATAAGGCCATCAGGTAAGTTATATTTCCCAGCTGAAGTTAAAAACTCCGAAGAACCCGGACATAAGCCACATCGTCCTTGCCGTTTGTGAACTTGCCACCCGTGGCGAAACTCGTAAACCAGGCGTTGACTTTGCTTTCCTCGTCAGATCTCCAACTCTTGATAAATTCATCATATCCTCCAAGCACTGCCCTGTGAAGATACAATAGCTCCAGTTCATATCTGGTTGGCAGGTACCAGTCACTCAAATAAACGCCAGTATATTTAGTGAATACCTGGGGATCATAAGCTGTTGCATCCTTGATAGCAATAATCCGCCTGGCATTAAATTTATTTGTGGCGATTCCATCTCTGATGGTATAGCTGTCCGTATCTGTACCATCATGCCATTTGTTATAGTCGATTGTAGAGGTTATAAAACCATGTTTCCCTCCATCGTAAACATGAAACACAATACCGCCACCAAGGTATTCGCCAACGTAATGAATATCATTTAATGCATTGGGCTCGCTTAGCAGTGGATATGTACCTACATCTGTGTTGTAGTTCATTCCCCCTGTCGGGTCGGTTTCGGCTTTCATGAAAAATGTACCTGAGGTCCAGGAAATAGCCTCAAATCTCCCTGCAATTGGTGTACCACTACCCAGTTCAAAAGTAACAAGACCGTTTTGATCGGTTACCCTGCTATGAGCCTCTACATAAACAGGTGCACCTGTTTCAGAACCATCCAGAATACTTACCCTCAATCCAACAGGGCTTGAGGTTACCAGAGCGTTGCTTTTGTCCCTTATCTCAGCCAGATAATTCATGTTTGGGGTCGCCTGTCCGAACAGGTGTGCGGTCAAAAAGACCATCGATAAAATACTTATTACTCTTCCCATAACTATTTAATTTTGAGTTAGTTTAAATTACACTCTTTTATTTACAAAAAAATAGTCGGGGTGAAATAAGTCTGGCGACTGATAGTCGCTGTCGCTATGTGCGACTTTAATTATATTGGAGTAATAGGAATAACAACGAAACAGGCCAAATGTTTTTTCTTTAGGTGAGAATTACCACCCCCTGTCATCATAGATCCGGAATCATATCCCGGCAGAGCCTTTCATAACGATTACCTGCTGCCTGAAGGTAAGGGTTGGGGAGTACGCGTGGGTCCTGTTACCGATAACATATGATCGCCGTTGAATACAATTCTGTCGATATTCAGTATTCGCCTTCCACCAGGTTTGTTGGGGTCGGCATGCGAATGATAGATGATAAACCATTCTTTCTTATCAGGTGATTTTACTATGCTGTTATGTCCGGGTCCGCTGACACCAATGGATAGATCCTTTTTAAGTATGGGGTTGTTTTTGTTTTTTATCCAAAGACCAAGGGGACTGTCACTTGTGGCATAACCAACCCCATAGTCCGGATCAGCATAATGGTTTCCGGAATAGGTCATATAGTAGATCCTGTTATTTTTAAATACCGTCATTCCTTCATTTGAACGGGCTGTCATACTCTCCGGACCTTCCCACTCCTGGTTGCAATACAAACAAAGTATGGGTTCATGCAATGGTTTTGACAGATCGGGCGATAATTCAACACCCATCACCATACCCCACAAATAACCTTGGTTCTTCCAGTGTTCACCAATAGCGCCGACCATCTCGTAATAGAGGTAAGGCTTTCCGTCTGTATCAACAAAAATGTGACCATCGATGCATGAAAAACCAAGGTCGAATAATGGGGCATGTATATCTGTAAATGGACCGCCCGGATCATCAGAAACAGCCAGGCAAATCCTCATTCCCTTGTTGAACATGGTATTTCCCGTTGCACTGTATACCATGTAAAATTTATTTTGATACTTAATTACTTCCGGTGCCCAGAATGATCCTTCACCCCATGAATCATCTTTTTTCCTGTACGCATAACCTTTCTCTTCCCATTCGGATAAATTCTTTGATGTCCAGTATCTAAAACCATCACCTGCGGATGTCGCATAGAGATAGTACATTCCGTCATTGAACAGTACGCACGGATCAGCAACATACAGGCTGTCGGAAACGGGATTGCAGTAAGTCCCCCTCTGGCCGTATCCTGCTACAACGATGAAAAATATGATGATTAAGGTCAATGATGTTCTCATAATAGGTTCAGGCTTTATCCAGGTTTATTAATCCAACTCCCTAATCAATCTTTTGAGTTTGATCATAGCAGGTTTGATGCTTTTGCGAAAACGTTCCAGAATTTCCTGAAGTTCATCATCATCATCTGAAACATTTGCCAATAAATGACTGAATCCGTCCAATCGATCGTTGTAAAGCCATTCTGTTAATTCAGGATCCTTCCTCCAGATTTGCTGATTCCTCATTGTTCCATCCATCATCCTGATCCAATCTGTATCGTGATTGGGCAAAGGTACTACCTGACATAAATGATTTTTCATTTGTTCATCCGTATAGGCAGCTTCCACATGTGCAATAAAAGCCGCACTAAACACCATTTGAGCACCTCTGACCGGCTGTGGTGTAATGGTGTTACCTGAGAAGACAGGCTTGATCTCAGCATGGGCCAGGGCATTTGCAGAACAATCAACGACGATTTGGGCGGGATCGCTGGCAATGGTGCCTTTTTCAAGTATGATCTTCTCTATCTCAATGCGTTTTACCTTACCCAGACGAACTACATTCTTTATACGCCTTAGCTGTTCCAATTCGAGCTGACTGATGGTGGCACCCCTGAACATTTTAGGCCGGATGTTTGTGTCGATACGCACCAATGCTCCACCTTTCTCAAGTCTGTCAAACAGATCAGTGATTGATTCAGCCTGTTGAAGGGCTTCAAATTGAACGACCCGGTCGAGTAAGAAATATTTCAGATAATCCTCCGAAGGCTGAAGGTTTTTTCGATCTGTCATCCAAGCGTCCCTGGAGATGATCCAAGTAATTTTTTCAGGGCTGACATTTTGCTCGATCAACCACAGGCAGGCATCAACCCCGGTTTTCCCGCCACCAATAATAATAAATCCTGATGGTGGCACAGTAATTCCCGGCAAATCGTTGACCGGTATAAACCGTACCCCGGGAGCAATTTTGAAATCAGGTGTATGGGTGGACGGCAACATGGTTTTCATATGAGTCGCTTCTACTGTTTTTCGATGAACCTTCACCTTATAATATAGGCCGGTCAGCGTGGATATGAATTCCCCGTCGCCCTGATAATCGCATAAAGGAAAATATTTCACCCGGCCACTGGATAAAAACCGATGTTGCATGATATCGTCGTAGTAGGCACTGATAGCCGCACCTGATGCAAGGTGTTTTAAACCCTTGTTATATCCGACTTCATCTATGCCCTCCTTTCCCAGCTCAGACGAACTCACCCCATAGTATGCAGAAGGCTGATGGAGTCTCACGAATGGATATGCCATATTCCAGTGGCCTCCGGGCTTTGGATATTTATCCACAATGATCATGGTAGCGTCTGTCTCTGAAAGGATAATATCAGCAAACGCCATACCCGTAGCACCGCTACCTACGATCAAATAATCGGTTTCGAGCATCTCATCAAATGGATTCATCTCCAACGGAACAGATTACATTGCGAATTAACCACCTGTTTTACTTGATTCAATCAGCTTAAAAGAGTTTTTGGTCGATGAGATACAACATTGCTGCCATGGACGCACATCCCATTTCAAGTTCACGCTTGTTTACATTTTCAAACACATCCGCTGCTGTATGGTGGAAATCGAAATAGCGCTGTGAATCCGGTGCAATTTCAAATAAGACAATCTCGGGATAAAACTGTTTCAGCGGATCAATGTCCGTGCCAGCATAACCATTCTCAAAGTGATACAATTCATAAGGTTTGAGTATCTGGGCTACCTCCTTTACCTTCTCAAGAAATGAAGGAGATCCGTTATTAATGTCGAATCCCAGTGGTGAAAATCCTCCACGGTCACTTTCAATGGCTGCCACATGTTTTTCACCAGCTTCAGCAGCGAACCGGGCATAGGAACTCCCTCCCATATCACCGTTTTCTTCGTTCATAAAAAAGACAACTCTTAATGTATGCCTGGGCTGATAGTCCAGTTCTTTCAAGATTCGTAGGGCCTCCAGTGAATGCATCATTCCTGCACCATCGTCATGGGCCCCTTCTCCGACATCCCAGGAATCTAAATGTCCGCCTACTGTAATGATTTCATCTTTTTTGGAGGTTCCTGTAATTTCACCTATTACATTGTAGGTTACAGCTGAGCCCAGATCTTTACAATTCATTTCGAGCAGTAATTCTACTTTGCCTTGTTTCAACCAGTTTGTCAAAAGCTCTGCATCCTGGGTAGATAAAGCTGCACCTGGTATTCTTTTAACTTCGTCATTATATATTAATGAACCGGTATGAGGATATTCATCCACGGGAAAACCCAAAGAACGGATCACTACAGCCAATGCGCCTTTCCTCGCAGCTTCTACAGCCCCCAAACCCCGATTTGGATAGCATCTGCCATAGGCATTGAAAGTTAATATTTGCTTATCGTCCATGGCTTGAGACAGGAATACAATTTTTCCTTCGACCGCCCTTTCATCTGCTTCTTTTAGATCTTCGAGGGTTTCAAATTCTACTATCTCTCCGTTAAGTAGTCCTTTCGTCCCCACAGAGCCGCCCAGTGCAAGCACTTCCACTTTTTTTATCTCTCCCTTTTTGTTTTTGATCCAGGCAGCTTCTTTCGTGCCCCTCTCCCAATGAGGTGCTTCAAATTCCTGTAGATAGACCTTATCAAAACCATACGCTTTCATCTTATTCTCACCCCAGTATACGGACATTTCAGCTCCTGCTGATCCGGTCAAACGGGCCCCGATATCTTTACACAGGCTTCGTAGATTTTCATAAGACTGGCCCCGGTCCAATGCCTCGTCATATATTTTTCGTATCAGTACAGAGTCTTGATCCTGACCAAAAGCAACCTGTGATGTCAAAAGGAAAAATAGAAATAGTTTTCTCATTGGTTTATTTTCTGTTTGCGAATTGTGCCACAGATGATATAACCAGATTGGGAGAAATTTGTTTCAACCCCCTTAAAAACCAGACAGTTTTGGCAATATTTATCAATAATGCCGTTGAAGGGTTGAATTATGCGGCGTATGGAGTAGGGGGGCATAGCTGCCGCAGCATGGTACAGGATTTGCCTATGCTGTTATTGTTGAGACATGCTTCTATCCAGTGATTAGATATGCCTAATTAGATCCTGACATTGATTCCTACAGAGGTGACGATTGAGCGGTTGTAGATGCTAACTTCCTCCCAGAGCTTCATATCGCTGATATCATGCAGGCCATGGTGATATTTAGCGGATATTTGAATAGAATATTTATCACTGATCTTATATCCTAAACTTATGCTTCCGACAATCCCAAGATCCCAATCAGAGACATCTTGATTACGGCCCTTGGTGATATTTTCGTTTTCGGAATATCCAATGGGTAGTGCCGGATCACCCAGGATGTCATGATCGACCGGGTCGATATATAAGTAATCACGTTCGGAAACCCTTGAACTCAGGTAATATGAATTAAAAACTCCACCGCAAATGGATAAGGTTATTTTATTTCCGAATTGATATCCAATCAACCAATCATTGTTAAGATAGTAGTGGTCAATCTTCCATTCCAATCCTTGATAGCTATTCTCCATTTGACCGTTAATAGTAATGATAGGGGTCTCATAATAATAACTGTATCCACGTTGTAAAATCCCTAAATCAATCATAATAAAGAAATGTGAATTGAAATTTACCTTACAAGAAAGCTCCCCTGCAAACCCCACACTGAAACTATAGTGCCCAAACAAATAATTTTCAACTTTGATGCCGGAGAAAGTTGTACCCCCTGAAACCCCAAGGGAGACTTTCCTGTCCTGTGAGATAAGCATTATAGAGTAAAGCAATAAGAAAGATGCCAGACAGTATTTTTTCATATTGTCATTTTTCGAGGTTGCAGTTATTTCCTGACAGTATTCTTTACTTCTATGAGCATGACTGGCAAATGGCGCCTATCTTAAACCCATCTGCTATGAAGTAATTCGACTTAATTGAAGTCCTATTGAAAACTCATTCTTTTCAATATCTTCCTGTCCGGTTGCAAGAATAGAAATTCCAAAAAAGAATAGCATTGGATTTGTTTCATATTACTACCTTCATTTAAATTCTATTAATTTTCGAGCATAGAACATTAGAGCCAGGTGGCGCCCGCTGGCTCTCTGCCATATTGTAGAGATGATGTATTTGTTCGCGTTAGTTCAATGTTAACCGGCAAATTCTACCAGCATGGAGTCAATGAAGGAAGACCAAACAGAATCTGGTTCCCATATTTGCTTCATCGGTTCAAAGGCTTGTTCTTTGGTTTTCCCTTCATGAATAAAGAAATACAGCCCTAAGAAAGCTGATACACGCATATTTGCGGCACAATGTACATGAATCCTCTTTCCCTTATAGGATTCCATAACTTCAAAAAATGAAACCAAATCACTTTTCAATGGCGAGTCAAATTTTACCGGGATATGGATATATCGCATCCCAAGTGACTCAACATATGATGTTTCGTTCGATAAAGAGTATCGTGGATCATCATGAAGAGCCAGATTTATGACTACTTCATACCCATCTTTAACCAATGCGGAAAGCTGCGCTTCTGTTGGTTGGCCGGATGTCGAAAGGGAATCATTAATTGCAAGAAAGTTATATATGTCGGTGATTTTGTTCATTTGAGCTACCAATGCAAGTTAACCGTGGAATAAAGACGTAATAGCTTGGCAAATACTCTGCCTTTTCCGCTTATTAATAGCTGGTGTTTTGATATCAGCGTTAATAACATTGTTGCAAGCAGGCTATTCTTTTTTCTTTATATGTATCAATTCAAACCCTTCGGCCCATTCAGAACCGTAACCTTGCCAGTGCATCGTATCACCGCTGATCTGGACTTTCCAATAACTATCGTCATCGGGGCCAACATCACTGTCTAAGAACAAAGTTTTGTCTATAGAATTATAAACATATTTACCGGTATTCCTGCCGAAGGGTCTTCCTCCACTTTCAAAGGTGCTGTCGTCCCGCAGGATCAGGAAACGCTCGTCAAATGGATCATGCTCGGAGGTTACATCTGCACCATCCTGAATGACTTTATACATGATCCACTTTCCAGTGATTTCCTTCTCAGTATTTGATTGGCATCCTGCAAAAATTACTATGATCAGTAATGTGCTTAATATTTTCATGGGTTAGTTATGAGTAATTTCATTTCCCTATTGCCATAAGAAAAAACAGGTTCGTTTTGCATGGGCACCCCTTTCTCCAAATGAGCCACGAAAGCCTGTGCGACATCCTTCTGATGAATATTCCCCCAACCGATGGAATCCGGTATTAAGCGAGTAAAGAGAGTAAGCCATCGGGGAGTGTGTGCATTACCAACTATCATTCCCGGCTTGAAAACAGCCAGTTTCTCAAACTTTACATCCAGCACTGTTTTGTACTTTTTACCCAGCACCCTTAATCCTTTGATTTTAGAGGTGGTATGGGTTTCTTTAACACCAACGGCAGTCAAGAGTTCAAAGATCTCAATACCGGCCGCTTTGCAACCTCTCGCGTATTTACCCAATATATTGACCTCCACTTCCATCATTTGCTCTTCACTCATTGAAATTGTGCCACTTCCAATTCCAATGCAACTGATCGCGACGTCATGGCCTTGTGCAACATCTTTCACAATCTTTTCAAAGTCGCTTGAGTTTGTGTCAACTACGACCTGATTAACCTTTGCCTCATCTTGCATTGAGGTAACGGTTCGTCGGCCAAGCATCGTCAATTTGAAGCATATATCACTCTTGATCAGCTCGTGGGCAACAGCCCCACCAACTTCACCACTTCCACCTAAAATTATACAGTTCAGTGATTCCAAATAATTATTGTCTTTTGAAACGATCTGGTTCGCGGGTAATATTAATGATTAACAGCATAACAAATGGCATACATCTAGTTATAAGCTGTTATTTTTTCGCCTTCTTCGATGCGATTTAAATGGCAAAACAATAATTCGCCTGTTTTTTCATCTCTCAAATGCATTCCATTTCCTTCACAGTAATCAAAGAATTCACAGTTCTTACAAATTCCTGTTCTTGTCCAGCTTCTATCCCTGTACATCGAATATTTATGGACCCAGACATCTTTAAAATTGTCTTTGTAAATATTTCCCTGTATGAAATTATCCCGCAAATTCGGGCAGGCAGAAATAGAGCCATCCACAAGGATCGAAGCTACATTTATTCCGGCCCGGCAGAAAAAGAAATTATCCCTGACGCGTCCTTCGTAATCACCTAAAAAGCCCTCACACCCGTAGTTTAACTTTATCTTATCTTCTTCCCTGACTTTCTCTATAAAATCAAACAGGCCTTTAAATTCCTGTGGATTTAATTGGAGTAAATCATGTTGTTTTGCCCTGCCAATTGGAAATACTGTAAAGATCCGCCACTCCTTTAATCCCAACTTCAATAATAAATTATATAATTCCGGCAGTTCAGATATATTTTTCTGATTGGCACATGTTACAACATCATAACGCAATCCTTCTGTGTTGCCAAGTATACTTATAGCATTTACAGCATTCCTGAAACTGTTTTTATTACCACGCAACCAGTTATGTGAATCTTCTAAACCATCCAGACTTATTGTGATTGCCCGGATACCCGCCTGGAGCAGTTTTGCAATCATCGGCTTATTCATACCCATGCCATTGGAGACGACACCCCATGGGAATCCCCGTCTGTACAGTTCAGATCCAATTTCAGAAATATCTTTCCGCAAAATAGGCTCTCCACCGGTCAAAACAATCATTGTTTTATTGGGAGAAATGATTGGTGCAACTTCATCCAGTGCTTTAAAGAAATCCTCTCCGGGCATATCCTTGATAGATGAGTCTTTCATACAATCGCTGCCACAATGAAGGCAATTCAAATTGCATCGCAGGGTACACTCCCAAAAAAGATAATTTAATTGATGGATCTTTTGCTCATTGGCACGATACCTGTTATGAAGTTTTAAAGCAAGTTTCTTTTTAAATGGGATTTTTTTGACGGTCATTCCTTGTCTTTGAGCTTTACATTAATCTCTTTTACCGTCTCTCCTTCATTCCATGAGCCTGAGCCACCGGAAAATTCAGGATCAATAAATTCTACAATCGTATCCTGGGGTTGATATGCTCCATTCACTACCCCGTCAACATCTTCAAATTCTAATAAGAAAGTCTGATCCTTGGGAAATGCCATGTTTTCAACCTGATAGTTACCCGATTCATCGGTAAAGGCTGTGTCATAGCCCATAACCACTCTGATATAAGGCAGATTATCTGAGGTCATTTCTGACTTGACGTTCCCGTTAACTTTAAAAGTTGCAGTTGGGGTACCATATTCCACGGGAGGACCGCCATATTCACAACCGCCTATGGTACAAGCTGTTCCAAATCCAAGAACAGATAACAGTAAACTTATTATTGTATTATACTTTTTTAAAAGTGCCCGTTTCATTCGTGTCAGTTTTACTAAAGATGCCAGGGAGGTGGTGCAGGTTGCTTTTAGCTGTCCATTGCTCGAAAAATATTTGTATTCTTGATTCCTAAGATAGTGTTTTGGACGCAATAACCGTGACTGGCAAATGGCGTTTACCTTGTGTCAGCTACAATTTTGTGTTCCGTCTCTTTCTCAGCGCCTATTAAGGCTTCCTGCGTCGAAGCCTTGAATATATTATATGACCATGTAGCTCCGCTAATAACGTCTACACTATTGAGATCCTGGTATTTTAATAAACTGTCCGGGTAGGACTTTATACCAATCCAATTCATTCTGCATTGCAATACATATTCCTTATTACCTGTAAAGTATTTTTCATATTCTTCGTTAAAATATTCATGCTTGGACGAATCTCGTACAGAAAATTCTACTTGAATAATGTTTCCATTTTCAACAATGATTTTTGAAAAACCATAATATGGCTCATTGACGTAAATTGCTCTGGAAGTGCCACAGTAAATGCCATCTTTATAAGGTCCGTCAACAGAAAATCCCATAAGTATTATTACAAAAAAAATAAAAATAGCTCTTTTTATCATGTAGTGAAGTATGGTTATTTAACAATATTCATTGTTATATTAATTAAGATGTACAATACTGTAAATACCCTTTTCTGAAAGCAAGGAAATTGTTGCTATGTTCTAATTATTTGTTCAACAGCAATATTTCCGATTATTAGAATTATATGTAAAACGCAGGAACAAAGCTATCGCATCAGCACTGCTGTTGCTTTTGTCCGGTTTAGGGATTTGATAAAGTAATTTCACTGAGTTTCATACTGCCTGGGATCAATGGCTGCTGGTGACCACTGGTTTAAGAACTCCAATACTTTTTTGGTGCTGTGGCCTTTCCCTTCTTCGAGATATGCACTATTTTGAGTATGAAGTCTATTCCCTTTCCCATCTAAAACCACAAAGACAGGAAATCCAAAACGTTGGGGGTAACCAAGTGATGCTAAAACATCCTCGTTCTTATTTTCCTGGCTATAATTCACATGATAAACCACAAAATTCTTTTCCATAGCTACTCGCAATGTATCATTTGATTTTACTTTATTATCAAATGCTAAACACCATCCACACCAATTTCCTCCTATTTGTAACAGCACGTGTTTGTTTTCATTTGCAGCCTTTTTTACTGCTTTAGCGATTTCTGCTTTTGCATCATCTGAAGGGTCATATAGTTTATTTTCCCCAGATGTTGTTGAGCTTTGTGCAATAGCACCGGAAGTAAGTATTACAACCGCAATAAAGAAGAGGTATAATGTTTTCATGATCGGTTTTGATAATCTTGATTGTTGTTCAAATATAGTATACAAGCTATTATCTACCTAACGACTACCATTTAACAGTGGAATTAAGCCGCCGCAGGGTGGGAACGGGCCACCTTAGGTTTTGGTGGATTGTTCAGCAGATATCCTCTTCTCCATTCTATAATTCTTAAACTTAACCCCGTGGTAATCTACTTCTTGAGGCTTCACAATAACAAAGCCTCTTCTTTCAAAAAAATGACGTGCTGTAATACTCGCTTCAGTGTAGAGCCGGATAATCCCTGAACGCATTGCCTCTTTCTCAATCTGCTTCAAGAGATGGGAGGCAATCCCTTCGCCTTGATGATCATGATGAACGTACAAGGCATCAACATGACCATCGGTTTCAAGCTCTACGAAGCCAACTAATTCCCCTGCACGAGAGGCTATAAACGTTTGTTTAGTTTTCATTCTCGTTCTCCACTTTTCAGGCTCGGGTGCGGTCCCAGCCCAGGTTTCAATCTGAACTGGTGTGTAGTCCCTGAAGTTGATCCGGCGAATAGTGTTATGGAAAAGGGATGCAATTGCGTCCACATCCTGTAAATTCGCCTCAAGGATCTCAACCATTTCTCTCATCTGAATTACGGTGGAACCAAGCTGCCTCCCGGTATTTATTTCCACGCTTTATTGATTCAGATAACTTTTCTCGAAGCGAACCTGAAGAAGTATAAAATGAATCAGTCCTTGCATTAATGACTAAATGAAAGCCCAATGAATCCGATAATGCACGAATAGCCGATATTCTTTCACAAAACTCCATTTCGTCAATTAGTACTGGATTTAAATCAATGCTGTCTTCAATGTTAATTCCAACAATTCCAGTTGCAATTATCATTTTTACTGAATCAATAATCTCATTTATATTATTTCCGTATCCGGCTTCAATATCCACAGATACAGGAACCTTTACTGCATTTACGATCCCAGTAATAACTTCAATCATTTCTGACAATTGTATTACCTGGGAATCAGGATAACCTAAAGAAGCAGCTATTCCCATACTTGTTGTTGCGATTGCCTTATAGCCGCATGCTTCAATTAGTTTAGAACTTCCAATGTCCCATGAGTTTAAAAGAACCAGGATTTCTTCGTCCTGATGAAAATTCAAGAACACTTCAGCTTTTTGTTTTTGAATACCTGAAATCATGGTCTTATCATTTTATTTTGTCAAACAACATAACAACCAAGACTTCTGATTGATTTGCCTTTAACATCGATATTAACAAAAATCTCGAGTATTACTATAATCTAATACGGAAGTAGAACGGTGGAGCTCAGCTGCCGTAACGTGCTACGGGCTTTGCCTATACTGCAATGGGAGGTATAAGCTTTAGGAACGGCTTCATTGATTTGATATGCAGCGTCTTTTGGTCCAGGATCTTCAGTCAATTATTCTGAATCATATTTTACTTATTCTATCCGGCCCTCATATGAGAGTTCCCCGTCGTTAAAATTGCCACTAACAGTTAGTTCACCAGTTAGTCCATCATCGAGTTTCATCTGACCTTTTACATTTCCTCCTGCTTTAACATGAGCAGTATAAACGAGGGTACATGAGGTAGATTTTTCTCCGATAGTCCCTGAAAAAGATCCGTAAGCAATCCATTCTTCATCATACTTTCCAGGTATAGGAGGTACTTCGCAAGGCCCAAAGGTGATAATTCGGTAATTTATTTCGAGAGATCCCGAAAGAGATCCCGAAATGACATATGCTTGCTTAATATCAACAATACAGCTCCCACCTGCATCTTCACGGACGGGTGGTGTGAGAGGAGGTCCTTTGGGTATAAATGTTCCTGATACCTTCAATCCATTTACAGCCATCAGTGACTGTCCGGTAGTATCCTGGGCCGTTATTGGTGAAGTGAATAATGAAAAGAAGATGACTACAAGACTGTAAAGTGTTGCTGTTTTTAACATATCCCTCTATAGATTTATATTTTACGTAGGCACTGACATTCGGATTGCCTGGATCTGTCCAATCAGCCTCTGTGAAAACTTGATCAGTTTTTTCATGTCCATATCCAATTGCGGCAAAAGAAGAAGTTAAGACCACCCGTTTGACCTTTTCCTGCCCGGCTATCTTCAATACGCGAAGGCTGCCCTCACGGGCTGGCACTATTAATTCATTTTCATCCCTGGGCATTTTAGCTGGAAAAGGAGAGGCGACATGCAAAACATAGTCGCAACCGGAAATTGCATTTTGCCAGCCTTCATCTTTTCTCAAATCAGCGGCATAGAAACTGAGGCGCTCTGTTTTTTCCATTCCTCCAAAATTCAGCATGGCGAGCACTTCTTCTTTTCTATCAATTGAACGCACTGTTGTTCGAACATTGTACCCCAGCTCCAAAAGCTTCAAGAGACAATGTGAACCTAAAAATCCAGTCCCCCCTGTAACCAATACTAATTGATTAGAATTTTCCTTCATGCTTCCATTATCAAAGTTGATGCATAGTTAAGATATTCAATTTTTGCGATTTAGATCTCATTACGTTTAATCAATATTGTGCGTTGACTCTGTTAATAGAGAAAGGGGATCAACATCTTAGTTTTCCTGGCATACTCATCATAACCCCTTCCATATTTTTCCTTTAAATATCTGTCAAGTTTTGGTGCATTATAAAAAGCGAAAAAACAGAACAAAAAAACTGGAATTGTGATGGACCATACATTTTTTGTAATAATTGCATAAGCGCTTACCCATAATATGTCCCCGAAGTAGTTTATATGTCTTGAATACTTGAAAAAACCTTCTGTGTAGATTTTTCCTTTGTTTTCAGGTTTCTTTTTCCATTGATCCCTTAGAATTTCCCCAGCGCTGTTAAGTATACAACCAATGCCAAATAATGCGAATGCAAAATAGTCAAGTCCATCAATAGGCGTGGAGGTGGACAGAACGAATAACGGAAATCCGACATAGTAGAGAGCAAATGCTAACGGGACGCTGATACTCTCTTCCCAGGGTATTTTTCTTTTTACCAAAAAAACCATCGTATATGCAAGCCTGAGGAAGATAATTATGTTGAATGTAAAGATTATTGTTCTTCTATCAGCATTACCGGCTGCATTATGAATATTCAGATGATTTTCAAACCAGTTACCGCCGCTTTGATATAAAATCCAATAAGACATATACAATAATAAAATCTCTATCAGATGGATAGTTATTTTCTGTGGTATGCTTGCACTTTTATGTCCGTATAAATCCATTTCTTGTGATTTTTTAGGGTTACATACAACTTGCCAATAGATGTGCTTTCAAAACTTAGATTGTAGTTATTGTGATTGAGCCACTGCGTATGAGGTCGGCTTTATTGATTTGTTCTAGGACTGAGTTTCTTCCATTCTTCAACTGATAGATATATTCTATTTCATAATCATTGTTGTTATAACGAGTCAGTAAATTGATGTAATTCCATCTTTTGAGTTGATGGTTATCCCTGAGTACGATTAAAATGAGTACATAGCTCCAAGTTGGATAACCATATTGGTGAACTTAATGTCTCCAGTTATATTCTCATCGAGTGGAATTTCGTCATAATTGAATCGTCGTCCTTTTATTATGAACGACAAACCAAAACCACTACTGAAATATGTACGCAGACCACCAGCGAAAGAAACGAAAAGAGCATTGTTATCTATATCGCCATAGGATATAGCACCTCCTGCACCAAATTTAACTAAAGGCACAATTCTCCCGGTAGGATCTTTTAATGGGAAAAATAATCCTTCAATTTCCAGGAAAAAGGAATGAAAGTTAAATGGAGTTTCATTCTTATCAACTTTTATTTCTGCCGGGAAAATGCCGGCACCTCCGCTAAATCCAAAGTATCGTTTTGATAATTCAAACTGGCCGTTAAAAAACAGTTTTGAGTTGAATGAACCTGTTTCGACCAGATTCTGTACTCCCCCGGTTCCAGCATATAAAGGATGAGAATATTCCCAATTATTACTTCCAGGGGGATATCCAAAATGAAGTAAAATTGTTTTATTCCATATTGGCAGTGAAGATTCCTGTGCATCACAATTTTCAATTACGCATTGAAACAACATGACCAATACTAATATATCAGGTAATATCTTAATAGATCTTTTAATAGTGGTAAATTTTAATTGTTGTTAAATGATTGAAATATTCCATACTACTTCCAAAGATATGTACTCCACTGTTTGATTGCAAGATGTCAAAATTCACATTGACAGCTCCTGGAATTTAATATTTCATAGGAATATTGTCAGACCAATTTTCAATCCAATGGTCCCGATAATCTCTCTTACATTATTCTCGTTATCTTCTTTAGCTTTTAAAATAAATGACTGATAACCCACCTTGGTATCAAATGAAACTTTCTCTCCCAATGGTACCCCAAGCCCAATTCCTATTCCATACAGTTGCACCTGATATTTGCTCTCACCGCTCAATTCGTCATTGTAATATGATTTATATCCACCTGAACCTATTGAGTAATTTATTTCTGCAAACGGGAGAAGCTTTGGAGTTGGAATATAATACCTTATAAAAGGGCCTGCTGAAAATTGAGTTCGATTATAGATATATACGCCGCTATTTTGATTCGAATGAGAGTAGGTAAGAGATAAATCCAAACCAACCGCAAAGTTATTTAAAACAAAGTATCCAAATCTTGGAATAAAATTCATTGAGAATTGTTTATCCGGATCTGAATTGTCTTCATTCCCAGTATCACTTTTTACCTTAAAGGTGGTCATCCCGAGGTTCATTGTCGTCACAGAACCAGATCCAAATATTTCAACGTTAGATAATTCTCCAAGTATAAATTTACCCTGGTTCGTTTGCGCTTTTAGGGATCCACTGCTGACGAAAATGACAGCTGTCAGGAAAATTAAAGCTCTATTTCTCATGTTGTAATTATTGTGGTTAATATTATGTTTTGGCGTAACTTAATTCAAATGTATCTCTCAGGGTTAGCCTTTGCTTATTAGTGTACGAAGAACGGTGGAATTAAGCCGCCACAGCGTGGCGCGGGATTTGCACTTTCGCAAATGGCGTGACTCGCGTAAGCGGTCGGCTTTAGTATCACAAACTAACGATTTGTTCTACAGGAATCATTTGAAGTGGTATAGAGGAACATCAGTTCCCGTGAGCTATCAACCCTGGTTTACTATTTGCTCGATGCACTGAATAATCCTACCGTACCTTACTTCACGCGTATCGTAGGATAGATTTCCAAGAATGGCTTCCTGCATAACATTGTCGTTCAGGATTAATTGGAGCTGTTCCTTGAGGTAGGGTTTAACATCATCTGGTGATTTGCCAATCTGCTCAACGATATCGGTTAGATTGTCAATTACATACACGATGTCTTCGAAATCATGACTTGTTCTGGGATCTTTGCCTCCCCGACCAATATGAGCAGCAAACTTAGAGGCAATAAAGTATGGCAAGGGCAGAAGCTGAATCTGCTGATCGCCAATTTTTACCTCCACTCTTTGAGCATATCCTGGTGCGAACCACGGATTTGTAGGTGCCCAGCCGACCTCTTTTGTACTCATTACATCCGCTTTAATATTGTCGTAGCGAAATCGACATAATACTTTGTCTTCAGGAGATTGTTTGAATCCTTTCTTGACCAGGTCCTCTCGAATAGACTCCAATTCTCCTAGAGAGGCAATCTCAATTGTAATATCCACGTCATTTGTTACTCTCGCATCTTCGGCGCCAGGATCATCAATGTATAGGCCTATTGTTGCCCCTCCCACAAAAATTACCTGTTCATTCATTTCTCCAAGTGCGAGAGAAATTCTCCTTATTACCTCCCTGTTGAATTCTAAGTTACTTAGCATATCCTGTGTTTCAACTCTTGAACAGCTAGATTCTTCTCGCGTACTTTTCCAACTCGCAATGCATCAACCAATGAAAGCAGTTCATACAATTGCTCATCTTCCATTGCTGCCTGAGGCACCGAGGCATATAATGGAGTTATGCCATGCCCTCTGACGTTACCCATGGCAAAAGGCCAAACGTAGATCTCTCCGCTACTGATCTCCAGGTTTAATGGTGCAGTAGAGTGTGCTGTTGGCATACCTCTAACGATGGCTCCTGGTTTCACTGGGAATACAACAGCTAATCCGTATTGCAAGAAATCATTTAATGCCCGTCTCATCACACGTTTACCACTATCATCTAGTAAACCAGCATATTTGGAACGAGCTACCGATTGGCTTACTTCACTTTGACTCATTTTTAAAGCATAGGCCACAGGGATTTGCTGCCAATTATCATTGTTAAGCGCAATAATCTTGAGCAAAACAACAATATCCTGAGGCTTCATGCTATTTTGATTCTTTATCATATTTAATCATTATTGTATATCGCAATATGCAATAATACATAGAATACCATTAATAGTCAAATTTATACATGTATATATCGTATATCGCGATATGCAATAACTAATAATTCCAGGTTAACCCTTGTTTAATTATGTTCCTGTGGAACGGCAGTCTGTCTAAAAACTCCTGCCGGGTATTGGTATTTGAATTAGCCTTAGCCGTTTGACAGGGAGTATTTTATCCAGGTTCCAATATTGGCTTTTTCTAAGAAGTGCCCACAACGGAGCTAATACTCGGTTCAGTACTGCTATTTTATTGAAAAACAAGGCTGTCCTATCCAGGAGGAACTCCCTGAATCGCTCCATGCCCAGGATATTTATGATGCGTCTAAGGTTATATGCAGTCATCATAAGGCCGACAACCGCACTGGCCCTTTTCTGGCTCTTTTTTGTCATGATATAACTGAACCCCCATTGTCGTTTTATGGTGCCATAGGGATGCTCCACAATGGCCTGTCGCCGTTTGTATAGCACCTTATTCAGCTCAACCCGCTCCTTGTTATGCTGTATGTATTTATGAAATTCGCTTCGGTGTACACCTTTTCCGCGAACGGATTTAGTACATAGTTTTTTTGCACTGCATGATTTACAGGCCTTTGTGGCGTATCTCTTGAAGGAATAGGCTTCTGTTTTGTGACATTTTCCTGTAGTTGTCAACTGCTGATTCTGAGGACATAAATAATAATCTCCATCCGGGATATAAGTAAAGTTCTCCGCATTATATGCCGGATCAGGAGCCTGAAAAGTTTGCCTGGGTATCGCCACCAGGGTATTGATGTCCAGATCATGCGCCATTTTAAACTCCGATCCTGTATGATAGCCTTTGTCATAAAGGGCCGTAAACTCATTGGTGCGCAATATGCTCTTGGCCCTTCGCAGCATATTGCCCATGGCCTTGACATCGTTGCAATTAGTGACCTTGTAGTCTATTAGCAGGTTGTTCTTCGCATCCACGGAGGTTTGTAGGCTACTTCAGTGATGCTGTTGCGGGTGATCATCTGGCGGCTGTCCGGATCTGATGCGGATACCTGCGACTCATCGCTTTCCTTTAGTTGGTTTTCGATCTCTCTATATCCGTCAGCTCTTTTTTTTTGCTTCTCGATTTCAGCTTCAATATGCTCCTTGTTGTCCCCATCGCTCAGGGCAAGGGCTTTATTATACTCCCGAAGTTTGTTTTCGATGTATGTTAAATGCCTGGATATTTTCTTTTGATTGAAGTTATTTTTCTTGCTGTTTTGGGCCCTGAACTTAGAGCTGTCCCCGGCTATCAGGGTACCACCAATGAGATTGAAGTAGTTGGCTATTTTCACAGTCTCCCTAAAGACTTTCTTAATCGCAATGGGATTATCTCTCCGGAAATTAGAGATGGTGTTGTGATCTGGCTGTAGATTACCAAGCAGCCACATCACTTCTATGTTGCGTTTGCTCTCCTTCTCAAGATCACGCGATGAACGGATCCTGTTCATGTAGCCATAAATGTATAGCTTGAGAAGGTCTCCCGGATGGTAAGCAGGTCGTCCGTTTTCGCCATGATCTATCTGAAAACCGTAATCCTCTAGTGCCAGGCTATCCACAAAGACATCAATCAACCGAACTTCATTGTTATTATTAATGGCATCATCTAAAGAAACCGGAAAAAGATAGGTCTGCGACCTGTTTTGTCTCTTTATGTACTTCATGCTATAAGTTACAACTAACCAGAAGTATAGTGAAAATTAGGCACCCTGGATTATAAACAAGTTATGAGGTTTTTAGACACTCTGACGGTGGAGCTAAGCGGCGCCCGCTAGCCCAATGCCTTTTACCGAATGCGATTCCCGCGTCCGCTTTAGTGATTTGTTATATGTTTCGATTTAGAATGCTCACAATGAGTTTCTTTACCGCTTTCATTTCATCGGGCTTACTTATTGCAACAAAGAGCGTGATACTGGCGAGAGCTTCATTGCTGATAATAGTTCTTCCATCCTCACCGCTTAACATTCCGTTCTTTTCTAAGAAAAGAAGAAAACAAGCTGCGGCTATTCTCTTATTCCCATCTGCAAATGCATGATTCTTTGTTACCAAGTATAATAATGTTGCGGCCTTTTCTTCAATGCTAGGATAGAAATCTTGGTCTTCAAATCCTTTTGTGATTTGGTTTATTGCACTGTCAAATCCATGGTCTTTTTCGACTGCGAATACATCTGATTTAAATTCTGTTTTCATTTGAGAAATCAAGAGTTGATAATCCTCTCTAGTGGGATAGACTGGCCTCCCTTTCGTTAGTCCAGTTGAATCAAGCATTTCTTGATCATAGTCATCTAAGAGCTTAAGACCTTTTGCAAATTGACTTAGCCATTCTGTATCCTGGGCTTGAGACTTGTCTTCAATGGCTCTACCAAGTATTCGAATCCCCGAGCGCAAAACCTGGAGTTCCTGAGATGTTTGCTCGAGACGTTTCTTGTTTACTGAATATCCTTTGATTAAGTAGTCTTTTAATCTTTGACTCGACCACTGTCGAAATTGAGTACCACGGACTGACTTGATCCTGTATCCCACCGAGATAATTACATCTAAGTTGTAGTATTTGGCCTTTTTTGTCTGCGTCTTTCCTTTTATAGCACCATGTTGAGTGGTGTGTGCAAAATCTGCACATACCACTTCTTCAACCAATTCTCCCTCACTAAAGATGCTTCGGATATGACGACCAATAACAGTCCTATCTCGTTCAAATAATTGACTTAGTTGCTCTTGATTCAGCCAAACAGTTTCATTGTCAAATGTGACTTCAATTTCTGTCCGTCCATCAGAACTATGATAAATTTCAATACTACTATTTGGTATCATATTTTGGTTAATGTACTACAACATTGGTACAAGCGCAACTGCATACTCCGATTCAAATCATATAACGGTGGAACTAAGCCGCAAACCGTACCGGCTGCATTTTCTTCAAGCATAGGAATCATATGTGACTTTCAATTGAAAAACTGAACGGTTTGTCGGCTTTAGTGTTAGCCTTACGGCTTACTGGATTATGCATTCTTCGTAACAGGGATATGTAGACTTACTGGAAGAGCGGAATCCTTTTCCGGATACTCCTCGAATACTGGATTCTTGGGATAAAATAATACTGATGCTGCAGGTAACCATTTCGTGAATATGTTCTGATAGGATAACCCAATGCTATCAACATGGCATTCGAAAATTGCATAGTCACCTTCGGGAACAAAACGTTTCACTAATCCATTAGGTACGAGAGTATCATCTGGAACCATCATACCTGCTAAGTACTCTGAGATACTCACTTTATCAGTTGGGAAGTTTACCCCATAGTATTTTTTAGAAGAAGATAGAGACTCTAAAATATCCCTTTCTGCCTCGAATTTCTCCCAGATACGTGCAAAAAGCTCTGTTGACTCTGAGCCTTGTTTTACACTTGACTGAATCCCAAGGACCGTAAACGATTTTCTATGTTTAATTTCTTGATTCACTATACATTTTTACCGGAAGGTTAACGGTGGAATTAAGCCGCCATAGCGTGGCACGGAGATTTGCCTTCTTTTCCGCAAAGAACGTGACACGCGTAAATGGTCGGCTTCAATGAATTGTTCTGCAGCGCAACAGGTAATGTTAAATACTGCATTATCTATAATGAAATACTCAGGCTACAAGACGTTCATTAAATCTTGCCGGCCTACAATAGCCATTATTTCAACAATGCCATTAGTAATTCTGTAATAAATGCTATCAGCGCCACAAGCACAACGCCTATAACCATTTCGGACATAATCAACTGACTCGAACGAATATGGTTACTGAGCGATGATGTCAAAACACTTGAAGAACGAGTCGTAGTATTTATCAGCCTGAGCCATCCCAAACTTATCCACGCCGTATTGATGAATTCGTATCAGGTCTTGTTTGGCTTCATTGGTTAGCTTATAATCAGCCATTTAATGAAGACTTTGATTGAGCCAGGATCTGTTCTTTTGTATCGTCTGTAAAACCGCTTTCTTCAGCTCTTTCCAACTTCGCTCGGATCCAATCAATTTGGGCCTGCTGTTTTCTAGCTTGTCTGATAAGGTCGTTTACCAGCTCACTTTTGCTAGAGTATTCATCATTGTCGACTTGTGCTTTTAACCACTCGTCATTTGTTTTTGTAAAGGAAATACTTTGTCTAGCCATTATAATCGTTTTGGTGTAAAAATACACCATTTTTGAATCAAATACAAGCAAAGGTAGATCGATATGTACAAAGAATCACATGATGATTACGTTCTATTTTGCGCTGTGGAACGGTGGAACTAAGCCGCCGTAGCGTGGCGCGGTCTTTGCCTTTTCTGCAAAGAGCGTGACACGCGTTGCGGTCGGCTTTAGTGATTTGTTCTACTTCTATCTATTTCTTGTTGAGAAACGCAATGACATCAATGTCAGCCTGTTTCAATATTGCTCTGAGCGTTCCTTCCGGCATATCGCCTTGGTGATTCGGAATGGTTGTGTATCGTTTTGTTTTCGGATTGAACCAAATTTCATGGCTCCCGGCTGCCTGGCGCAGAAACTCAAATCCGAACTTTTTCAGGATCTTGACAATCTCCCTGTATTTGTACCCCGCTAAACGGCCCATTTAGATGCCAATTACCAGCGGGTAATCAAAACTGTCTTTCAAGGGATTCAGAAATTGGATCTGGTCTTCCTGTGCTTCGATGAGCTTTTTGGCTACATCTTTTGCGATTTCGATTGTCTCTGCAATAGTCCTGCCTTGCGCTACTAGCCCCTGGATAGTATCCGAAGTAGCTAAATAGTAACCTTCAGGTAGTTTTTCGATATGTAGGTTTATAATGCGTTCCATGTCATGTGCTTTGTGTCAAAGGTACGAAATTCTAAGTTGATGATATGTTGAACTTAATAGAAGTGGAACGGCAGTCTGTCTAAGAAGTCCTGCCGGGTATTGGTATTTGAATTAGCCTTAGCCGTTTGACAGGGAGTATTTTATCCAGGTTCCAATATTGGCTTTTACTAAGAAGTGTCAACAACTGGGCTAATACTCGGTCCAATACTGCTATTTTATTGAAAAACAAGGCTGTCCTATCCAGGAGGAACTCCCTGAATCGCTCCATGCCCAGGATATTTATGATGCGTCTAAGGTTATATGCAGTCATCATAAAGCCCACATCCGCACTGGCCCTTTTCTGGCTCTTTTTTGTCATGATATAACTGAACCCCCATTGTCGTTTTATGGTGCCATAGGGATGCTCCACAATGGCCTGTCGCCGTTTGTATAGCACCTTATTCAGCTCAAC
>Ga0210098_1000012_pt1 | contig 73995 bp, 64 predicted proteins | sample Joice_ThreeSqA_D_FD_184870 | JGI IMG/M metagenome (GOLD analysis project Ga0210098, IMG submission 184870) | Wetland microbial communities from San Francisco Bay, California, USA, that impact long-term carbon sequestration - Joice_ThreeSqA_D1... | ecosystem: Environmental > Aquatic > Marine >...
CCAGGGCTACCTGGTTATCTTCAATTTCAGGATAATAGGGATCCAAACACCCTGCCAGCAGAATGCAGATAAATAGTATCGGTGCACCTGCCCTACTAACTGGCATAATTCCCAAATTTGAAATTCCATGATAAACTCACGATTGCAGTGCCGAAGATGGCATTCAGGTTTATCGCATTTGCGAGTTGATCCCAGCAAGTAATTGTTATTTTTGAAATAGCTAAATTCATGCTTAGCATTTCAGGGATAAACACCACAAGTTAAAACATTAATTATCCGTTTAAAAGAGATTTTGCACTTAATAAATAAGGCGCCTTTGGGGAGTGATGAATTATCGACGTTGCATCAAATTGTTAAACTTCTGCATCTCGATCTGTTTCTTGCTATCCACGATATTATAATAAGTCTTAATAGCGTCCGATCTATAGCCTGTTATCAAAGAGACAGTCTCCGGGGGTATATCCAGGAATACAGCCAATCTTAAAAATGTTCTAAGGCCGACATGGGCTGTTAACAGCTGCCATTTAGGATGTGTGGTTTCAATCCTTTCATGACCTTTATAATGTATTTGAGTAACCTCTTCATGTAATTTTGCGCGCTTTCCTATTACTTTCAGGTATTGATTGTACTTCTGCTGCGATACAACCGGTACAGGATTGATATCTCCGGAGTCCTTATACTTCTCAATAATAGCTTTGGCAAGATCAACCAATGGTACGCGGATACTCTCCTCAGTTTTTTGTGACATGATTATCAAGTAATTATACTTAATACTGGATCGGCGTAGTTTTTTCAGATCAGAATAACGTAATCCAGTAACACATGAAAACAGGAACACATCCCGCGCTTTTTCAAATCTGGTTTCATTCATATTAAAGGTTAGCTGATTTATCTGGGCAATTTCTTCAATTGTAAGGTAAACAACATTGGTCTCAGACTTCTGAGTATGAATATTCACATCTATATCCCTGTAGAAAGTTGATATATGGTAACCTTGCTTTCTCGCCCATCTTACAAACTGGATAGTCATACTGATATGGTTTTTTATGATCACGTTCCCCCACCCTTGATTAACCATTGCTATTACAAAGGCTTTAGCAAACTGGTCGTTTATAGAATAAAAATCCAGGGGATATTTCCTTTTGAATTTCGCAAGGTTGTTCCTAAAGAACTGCCATTTTTTTACAGTGCCCGATGACCAGTTATTCCGCAAACTCTCCTTCTCTATGAATTCATCCAGTACTCCTATGAAATCAACAGATTCTGTTTTGTTGTATGAAAGTTGCTCTTTCAAATACTCAACCGTACAATCTATTCCGGCAATACGGGCTTTGCGCTCGATGGTCCGGGGTTCTTCAGCTAATACGTCCAGTAGATCATTAAGTGATGCGTGACCGATATAACTGGATTTGGCCCGTTGCTTTTCCGGGCTCCAATCATCTGGCTTTATGCGCTCACCTATATAGTACCTAAGTCGATGCGCGCGGTGATGGATGTTGATATAAACGGGGGCAGCACCCTCAGAATCTACCAATTTGTTGATCAGATAGTACCTTGCTCTCATAGCAATTCCATTAATTAGGGTTCAATATTTAAAAATTAAATCAATATTGGCTTTTAATATTTCATTATATATGACGTTAAGTATACGATATTAATCTAGAATTTGATACTATTTACTATATAAATTTAAATCAAATGATTAATATTCAACCTATTCACATCAAAGGGTTCAATGATTTATTTTTACAGTTACAACCCAAACAGAAACTCGATTTATTTCGGTCAGCAATTTTTACCTTTAAGTCATCCTGAAATTGGCTGACAAATATATAGTTTTAACAATCTTTAGTATTTGTATACCAATTAATTAACACTATTTAAGAGTCTAAACTAGCAATGTAATTCTATTATAGTGAACTTTGGATACAAAGTCTATGAATCCATGTATCGACACTTAATTGTAGTCTCATCTCCATTGAATCAGGAGGCAGAAATACGGTTAAGACCAAAAAAATATGAAATAGGTGAAGTAGTTGTAAGGAGATTTAGGAGTTACGACTCTTTTAAATACCATGTTATCCATCTTGATCTGCCTGAAACCAAAACAACTGATTTGAGAGAATATATTAAAGTAACCTCCACTGCAGTTGCAGTGGAAGCTGACAGAGAAAGAGCGATAAAAGAAAAACTGGATAGATTCGGATATACAGCACCGTTGGGTGGAGGCATAGACCGTTATAAAGCATTTAAGGAGAAAACCATTAATCTGAAAAAGAGGGAACAGGTTATAAATGCGAAGTTTAACAGGGTGCTGGTTGGAGAAATAACACGTCAGGATGGTGATGAACTAACCGAATTTATTGCATTGTGCAATTTTAGTGAAGAATACCTGTATGAAACCGATTTATATACTATTGTTGAAGACATTTATGAAAAACTTAAGGACTATCACAACATGATTGATACAATTCCTTCTTTTAATGAAGACTGAGAGCTATCAATGTACTGACGAACATTCAACAATTTAAGGCCATTTAACCATAGAACACATATAAGCCAGAATTGACAGGTCATGGAGGGGCACTTCCAATAAAAGAGACCTGATCGAATTCGATCAGGTCTCTTTAATGGTTGTATTATATCAGCAAGAGAGCTATTTTTCTCTGTCGTGAATGCCAAATACTCTGAAACTCATCAGGATTCCCAGGTAATTATTTGAGATCTCCTTCGGCTCTCCAAACTCAACAGTCACCAGCGTACTCCCTCCCACAAAGTGATACATGGCCGAGAGTTTGAAATTCCCGAATGCGAACCCTATTTCAGGAGCAAACCCGAAATAGTTACCTGCCGTTATGGAAGCTGCTCCGGTTCCAGAAGCTGAGGTATTGGCTATGGTATACCTGCCGAGGCCCACGCCCACAAAGGGGCGTGTGTTATTCTGACCGACAAAATATTCACCTCTGAGCGCGATAAGTGCACGTGTCGACAATCCCACTTCAAGATCCTCAGCCACATCAGAAATTTTGCCACCGAATAGCGCATCACCTTCAAATCTAACTCCGGCAGTGATACTTGGCCCTATTGTCACCTTGGGTTCTGTAAAGGCAGCAATCCCGTAGGATTTCATTTCACCAAAAGTGAGACCTGCGCCCAAACCCGCATCCAGGCGGAAACCGATATCCTGCGCGAACATTGCAGCTGACATACACATCAACATGATAACAAATAGCTTTTTCATAGTCGTATGTTTTTAGGACAACTATACGACTCGGGGAAGCATTTTGTTATAAGAACTTTACGACGAAACTTTATAATAATCTGATTAGGTGTAATTTGACCTGCGTTCTATTTCTCGACTATCAGCGGAAGTGTGGAATAAACCGTTTCTCCATGGATCTTCAGAAAATAGATCCCCTCCTGTATATCGTGGAGTTCAATGTGCGCATTATTACCGCTTATTTCTATGGTCTCCTTATCAACAAGTACTCCTGCGGAACTGTAGATCTCCATATCCAGACTGCCGGTAATAGCCTCTGGAAACTGGAGAGAAAAGCTGCCACGGGAGGGATTGGGATAGATGCCCATTTCTATGGAGAGTTTATCTGATTGATCCAGGCTGCTTTCATCCGGGATCCTCCACTCCTGAATATTGGCTAAGATAACCGCCCGGATACTGGAGTCCGGGTTATAATTGGACCATGCCAGATAGATTGTATCACGCAGGATACGAACATCAGGGTCGACCTGGGTAGGGAGAGGGGTACTCCCCGCTAAGTTATTATTTACAGTTGTTGCCCTGAAATTATGTCCAACAGTTGAACCCTGGTTGTCCATCTGTTGTATATAGATGAAAGTGGTATCGTTACTACTGTAATCCTGCCAGGCTATCAAGAAATTTCCGTCAATATCCATGTCACTGCTCATCGGGAACCCGTTATGGTATATTGCCTGATCATCGGTGACCTTGGTATTTACGCCGATACTGGTCCCATTATTACCAATAACCTGTGAAAAGATATCCGCCTCACCGCCTATTGTCCGTGACCACACCGCTGCAAAATTACCCATGTTATCTGCGCAAAGTGAGAAATTTGAAATAAAGCTGCCTGGATCCTTGTCGCTAATCTGAAAGGAGGCGCCGGAAGGGGTCCCGTCACCTGAGTAAATGCGGCCCCAGATATTCCCGTCACTTGCATCAAGCCATGCCAGTACTAGATCGCCTGCATAGGTCATTAATCCATACAACGCACTAAAATTCTGAGCTTCAGGTTTAAGTACAATGGTGTTTGACAGGTATTCCCCGTTTTCCGAAAACATCTCCACGATCACACTGTCCGATCCCACAAGGCATGCTGCAAATTGATTCGAGCTGTTGGTGTAAAGTGATGATCTGAACATATCGATCATTTCGGTCGTATTTCGGTCCACACGCAGGGTGTCACCAAGCTTGTCACCTGCAGGATCAAAGCTCTGTCCCATGACCAACCACTGGCTGTAGTAAGCACCAAATATCACCATGGAATTGCCTATGTCGTTAAGTGCCACCCTGGCTTGCATAGTGGAAAACGGGGTGTCCGCCGTAACCTGGCCACCCAGTACTTCCCCCTTTGAGGAGACATTCCGGAGCCAGATATCACCTACGCCTGATGTTCCCCAGACTACTATCATATCGCCATTATTATTCACAGAAATCTGGGTGGAATTGTAAGTATAATCGCTGGGGTCAGATACCGGAAAATCGGATTTCACATAGACCTGTCCAAACGAAATTGAAATGGGCAGGAGGGCCAGAAGTGCAACACAAAGAAGCTTATAACAGATCAATCTGGTAGTTGGCTTCATGATGGAAAAGGATTGGTATTGAGTCAAATTATAATAATTTTTTGATATGTGAAAGTGCCAGGTGGACCATCCTTCCCATATATGCAGGCATCAGCTATTTTTAACAATTTTTTAACATTTGCCCTGTTGAAATACTATTGGATTGAAATCACGCATGTATATTTCATCTTTTGTGCGCATTGACTAATTTCGTATGTTCAGATAAGTTCAACGACACATGAGTTCAGTAATCCAAATAATTGATGATTTATGAAAACACTTTGCACATTTACCTTATTCTGTTTGCTTACCCTCCATCTGGCAGCCCAGGATGAGCAGCAAACGAAGAGTGATAATAACGGAGAAAAACCATCCATGTGGCTGGGTGGTGAAGTGACTTTTGGCTCCATGTCAAGCCGTGATTTCACCTTTGGTCCTGATTTCGGCCTGCTGGTCGGTCAGCATATTGGTGTGGGATCCAAGTTGATGTTTTCAAGTGGAAACAGCTCCTTTGCTTGGAACCTGGAACCCTACTTCAGGTATTATCTGCCTGTAGCCGGCCAGTTCTCTTTTTATGGTGAAGCGTTTATAGGGATCGGCGGTGGAGACTATGACACAAATAATAACGGTGGTAACTTTAATACATTGGATTTTGGTGCCAGGGCCGGCCTGCAATACTGGTTTACCCCGAAATGGTCAGTAGCTGCTTCAACCAATGTTCTAACCTATAACTCCACCAACAACAATGGAGAATTTGGGGCAGGAATAAGCTTTAACTCTGTTTGGTTTTCCCTCTATTTTCATTTCTGATCTTCTTGACTATCAGCGGATTTTCCCGTCATCGGAACGAATCTGACCGGGTAGTACTCCTTCTGTGTGATACTCCCCTTCCGGTCCTTCCTTACCTCAACCAGGAACTGGATCCCTGACTGTGCTCCTACAGGGATCACCATTCGTCCCCCCGGGGCAAGCTGGTCCAGCAAAGGTTCCGGAATGTCTTCCGGTGCGCAGGTTACGATGATCCTGTCAAAGGGAGCTTCCTCCGGCCATCCCTTGTAACCGTCCCCTATCCTGACGTGAACCTGTTCATAACCAAGTTCTTTCAGAAGTTTTTCCGCCCTTCTGCCCAGTTCCGGTATGATCTCAATGGTATAAACATGATCGCACAACTCAGCCAGTATAGCTGCCTGGTACCCGGAGCCCGTGCCAATCTCAAGTACTCGGTATTCCGTTTTCAGCCTGAGCAGCTCTGACATATGGGCCACTATATAAGGTTGTGAAATCGTCTGGTTGTATCCGATATACATGGGAGTGTTCCTGTATGCCAGATCACGGTACTCTTCCGGTACAAAGAGGTGCCTGGGTACCCTGCGCATGGCCTGCAGTACCTTCGCATCTGTCACCGGATAAATGGGATAACCTTCGATACCGTCATGGACCATCTGTTCACGTTCGGCCAACCTTTCTGAGAACCCCGGGTGTTCTCTGTTCTGCCTTCTCTCCTCCTGCGACAGAACGGGAATTCCATGGATGATGAGCAACAAACAAAAAATGATAAAAATGCGCATAACAGGGGTGATGTTATGATGCTTTCAAACGTATCATAGAAGCTTTAATGAGTCCTTCAAGCACTTTCATATCAATATCCTTCAGGTTTCTGATATAGAGGCATCCCTTGCCATGCTTGAATTTACCCAGGTTCGCAAGGATTTCAGTATAGAATTCCAGGTATCCCATCACATAGATGGTCAGGTACTGTTTACGGGGAGAAAATCCGGTCCGGAACCACTCCCCTTCCCGTCCACTGGCGTATTTGTACTTATATGTCCCAAATCCTACAATAGAGTCACCCCACATCCTTGGCTCAGAGCCGGTTAATCTCTGCATCATCCCTGTAATGGCGAGACATTCTTCCTTTCTTCCGTGATCTTCGATCTGTTCCAGAAATTCCGGAACACTTTTTGCAGTGGGTTTCGTCTTATTTTCAGCCATTCTTACACCGGGTTGTTTCATAAGTGAACGAAAGAGATCTTATTATGTTCAGGAACTGAGGGCAGCATATACTTGTTACTACAAATTTTGCGTTATAGAAGACATTATCAAACATCGAATAAGGATAATGGAGCAGTTGATATGAAACATCGAATAAGGATTTTTGGGCTGTTGATAATGGTCAGCATGAGTCTGGTCATAGTTCCGGCGTGTCAGAAAGATAATAATAATGGGAGCGACCTGCCAGCGGACATCCTGGTCCTGGACAACTGGATCTGGGAAGGCATGAATGAAGTCTACCTATGGTCAGCATATATACCCGATCTGGATCCCAAACAGGAGCCCGATCCAGAGGCTTTTTTCTATAAACTGCTATATAAGGACGATCACAACTCCTGGATCACAGACAACTATGATGATCTTGTGGCTATGTTCAATGGCGTACAGATGGCCACCGGAATGTCGGCCCATCCTGCATACTATACCGGATCGCAAATCGTATACTTTGTGGAGTATGTCACTCCCGATTCACCTGCAGCCGATTCGGGTATAGCTCGCGGCGACATTATTTTCACCATTGATGGTAATTTGCTTGACATCGATAATTATCAATCTCTTTACTACCAGAATACGGCCACTTTTGGATTTGCTGACTGGAATGGAAATGAATTGATTCCCAACGGTAAGAATATCTCTCTTACAGCTATTGTGATGAATCAGGACCCTATCATATACCATGATGTGATCGATTACGAGGGCTCGAAAATCGGATACGTCGTGTATACACAGTTTACCGATGGAGAGAACGGGGAGTGGCTGGATGAATTGAATAGTGTTTTTGAAGAGTTCAAAACGGCAGGTGTGAGCGATGTGGTCGTGGACCTGAGGTATAATCCTGGCGGAAGCCTTGATCTTGCCGCCTATTTTGCAAGTACCCTGGCTCCGGTAACGGCCATGGAGAATAATGATGTTTTTGTGAACCTGGTCTGGAATGACTTTTATAACCAGTACTGGGCCGGAGCGGACCTGGATGAGGATGGAAAGGCAGATGGGGTGGAATCCACACAGCTGCGCATCAGGCTTCCCCAAAGTGATGAGAACCTGGATCTTTCAACGGTCTATTTTCTCACCACCGGTGGAACAGCATCCGCCAGTGAATCGTTGATGGCCGGCCTCTATCCATACATGGATGTGGTACAGATTGGCACAACCACCTATGGGAAATGCTATGCATCAGTTACCATCGATGATTGGGCAGTGCCCAAAAGGCACAACTGGGCCATGCAGCCTTTGGTTATCAAATACTCCAACGCAGAAGGATTCACCGATTTTGTTGATGGTATTGAACCAGATATCACAGTTCAGGATAACCTCCTGTATGCCAAACCTTTTGGAAGCCTGGAAGATCCTTTATTAGGCCGCGCCCTGGAAGAGATCACCGGTGTAGCCCCTGCAGCAACAAAATCGTTGCAGTACCAGACCACCTTCAAATCCATCCCGGTTCCAAGGAAACCACTGGAGGAATGGCATGCCGATCTGCCGTTCAGGAAGTAGGATGTTTAAACAGTGCTTCGTTTCAGAATGGCGCGGTTGATGCGCCTGGCCAGTGCAGGCCCTTCGTATATGAACCCTGTATAGATCTGAATGAGTGAGGCTCCTGCATCCAGCATGTTCAGTGCATCCTGAACACACATAATGCCGCCAACTGCAATAATGGGGAGCTTTCCATTGCTCCTCCGGTGAATATGCCTGACTACCTCGAGGCTCCTGCCCGTAAGGGGTGCACCGCTCATACCACCGCTCCCTATGGCCTGGATCTCCTCCGCAGTGGTACGAAGCCCATCACGGCTGACGGTGGTATTTGTAGCCACAATGCCGTCGATCTTTAGACGTTCTACAATTTCGAGCGTTTCATCCAGTTGCATTTCATTCAAATCGGGCGAGATCTTCAGCAACAGAGGTTTCCTGATCCCTTTTTGCTCCCGCAGCTTCATGAGCCGTCCAAGTATCTTCTCGAGGGAGTCCTGGTCCTGCAGTTTGCGCAGGTCTGAAATATTGGGACAGCTCACATTGACCACAAAATAGTCCACACCGTCATAAATGGCATCGAAAACAGCCTCATAATCATCCGCAGCCCGCTCATTGGGGGTATGGGTGTTCTTACCTATGTTTCCTCCCAGAATGAGCCCTTTGGGCCTTTTACGGGCCAATCTGGCCGCAGCTGCCTCAGCCCCATGGTTGTTAAATCCCATCCGGTTGATCAATCCCCTGTCCTTTTTAATCCTAAAACTTCTGGGTCTTGTATTACCAGGCTGACCAAGCGGTGTGACGGTCCCTACCTCAATAAATGAAAATCCAAAAGCTTGAAACTCCCTGTATATACTGGCATTCTTATCAAATCCGGCAGCAAGACCCACGGGGCTGCTGAAATGCAATCCCAGGAATTCTGTCTCCAGAGACTTATGTTTTACACTGTAAAAACTTCTTACGAGAGCGAGAAGACCCGGGATCTTAAAAGCAATGCGGAGAAAGGAGATTAACAGACGGTGAATGGTCTCAGGCGGAAAAAGGAATAAAATGGGTCTGATCAGTAACCTGTACATTCGGTTTTTGACTGCAAATATACGCAGTTTTCTATTGTGCAGGTGCGAACGTCCTGAAGGTATCATCCTCGTATAGGATCATCACCTGTACAATTCTTCTAGAACCTTTTGAAGCAGGTACAGTGTGCAGTGCAGGCCTATCTTCTCTTTCCAACTCGCCTGAATGAACGCTGCCCTGTTCTCCCTCTTCCTTCTCATGGTCAACATCGGTGAGTGCCTCAAAAGGGTCGGGCTCAGTTTCATCGCGATCCTGAAGGGATTCTCGGGTAATTACTGCCTCCCTGCCACCACCATCAGTGGTTTCGAACAGGTTTCCTGAAATATTTCTGCCCATCTGTTCATACATCGTCCCCTCTCCCAGCATCAGCCACGAGGCATTTAAACCGGGAAAAGCCTTTAAGGTTTTCTGCAAAAAGTCAAAACTGGGCTTATTCCTTCCTGAGATCACGTGAGAAATACTGCTGCGTTGCACCCCGATGATATCAGCAAATTTAGAAGGTGACAACTGTTCCAGGTCAAGTAGCTGGATAAGGCGTTCTTTCATGATATTTTATTTGATTACAAATGTAACTACTATTTTGTTTCCATTTGTAACATAGAGCAATTCACATTTGTAACATTCTATAAAATATAGCAATTTTTAGTTATTTCACCCTCCTGCACCACAAGTTTTGTGTTACTGAAGTTATATTGCATATAAAAAGATTATAACTTAATTTAGCTATAAATTTTGTACCTGCCTTATATAAGGGATTTCATGCCTATAAATAAACTAAAGAAGGGGTTTGTACGGCCTGTAAATACAGGGATTTTCAGGCCATTTAAGGCATTTTAATGATACTTGAACTAAAAATTCAGGTATTTTGCATATATCATTGGTTCAGTGCTATATATATTGCATAAGTATCAATTTGAAAGTCAATATCCTGCAATATGGAGGTAAATTTATTCAAGTAAATTATACATAAACTGAATAAAACACTGGTTATGTGATGGTTAAATCAACTAACTTATGAATTGAAAGTGTTTTGATTTTTGTTTACATTTGTAACACGGGAAAAGAGACAGTTTTGTATTGAATTGTATATTTTTATTTCATATTTCTTGCGTTACAATTGTAACCGTTCTTCATTTGGTAACATATGTCAATTATGAGAAAGACTATCTGATATGTTCGGAAACCTTATATACTGGCACTTTCTTTCCCCCTTTGTAAGAGTGGCTATAAAACTTTAGAGGTAATATCTACCCGAATGAAGCAAGTATGGATAAAGACTGGAAATTATACGGTCACCCTCCTCCCCTTCGCTGAAAGACACCTGTCGGTATAATTTTCTGTAGAACCGTAGAATTCCACCTTTTCCCTGTCACATTTACCAGTGACTGGCCGGGTATAGGCTGAATATCGCCTTCAGAAGGACTTAAAACTGCTGAATATCGGGCCCTAAGCCTTGTAACATAACTAAATAGGAGGATTACAGGGTCAAAACACAACTGGAGTAACCAGCTGAAATTCGCAGTCTTTCAAGGTTTTTTGGACAGTTCACCCTCCGAGCGGGCTACAATGGAGGCAACTGTGGAGTCTCCTGTAATATTGACCACAGTCCTTAACATATCCAGCGGCCGGTCCACACCCAGGATCAGTGCAAGCCCTTCCACCGGCAATCCCACAGAATTCAGCACAATGATCAGCATGACGATACTGCCACTGGGAATACCTGGCGTTCCGATCGAGGCAAGCGTAGCGGTAAGTACAATCGTGAGCTGCTGGATCAGCGTAAGTTCAATTCCGAAAACCTGCGCAATGAATACCGCCGCAATGGCCTGGTAACAGCTGGTCCCGTCCATATTGATCGTTACCCCTACCGGGAGCACAAAATTGGCGATGGATTTTGAGACCCCCAGTTCATTGATAGCCTGCTTCATCGTCACCGGCAAGGTGGCAGCGCTTGAACTTGTTGTGAAGGCCACCAGCTGTGCAGGCAGGATACTTTTCATGAAGTGAGGGGTCTTCATCCTGGCAAACAGGCGCATCAGAAGCGGGTAAAACCCAAATATCAGCAGGAACAACGCGATGATCACAGTGAGCATATACATTCCCAGTGCTGAAAAGATATCCGAATCACCTGAAAAATCCACCACAAGTGCCGCCATCAAGGCAAAAACACCGATGGGTGCAAACCGCATGATCAGATCCACAATTTTAAGGATCACATCATTCAGTCCATCAAAGAAATTCTTGACCACCCGGGTCGTATCTCCGGGCACAAGCACCAGGGCAATACTGAAAAGGATCGCGAAGAAGATGATCTGGAGCATCTTGGAGTTATCTCCGGCAGCCTTGAAAAAATTATCCGGGATCATATCTTCGAAAAAGAAGAGGGGTGATTGGTCCTTTAAATCCTGAGCCGACTCCTGTCTCATCTCGATCTCTCCGCCGAACTGTTCCCTGTACTGCTCCTGCTTGTCAGCCGGGAATACATTACCGGGCTTTATAATATTGACCATTACCAGACCGACAGTGGTCGCAAAAATTGTAGTAGCGATGTATATCACAATGGTTTTGTACCCGATCCTGGAGAGCTTGGTGATATCGGTCAGACTGGAGATCCCTTTGATAAGGGAAACGAAAATAAGCGGAACAGCTATGAGTTTCAGCAGCTTAAGGAAAATTGTGCCCCAGGGTTTTATCCAGTCAGTGGTGAAGGATTCCCATCCCCTCCATACAGCAACGAGTCCCCATAGGATCCCCAGTCCCATCCCAATAAATATCTTTGCCCAGAGTGGAAGTTTTTTTAGCATAATATTTCAGTTATCGTTATCGATCTATTTTAAAGCATGATATAACACTTCGGCGGGATGCAATGGCAACCGGCCTGTCCCTTCAGTGATCTGGTGCCTGCAACTGGTGCCGGGAGCCACTATGATTGTATCTGCATCTGCCTCACGTACAGCAGGAAACAATACCAGTTCACCCACCTTCATGGAGAGTTCATAGTGCTCCTTCTCATATCCAAACGAGCCTGCCATACCGCAGCAACCTGAGGGTATCTCCTCAATACTGTAATTCTCCGGGACGGAGAGTAACCGCCTGGTGGGATCAGTACTGGCTATGGATTTCTGCTGACAATGTCCATGCAGTTTTAGTACTCTTTTTTCTTCAGTGAACATGGAGCTGTCAATGAATCCCTTTGCCAGCAGGCTGTCCAGGTATTCCTCGACTGTGAAACAGTGCCGGGAAAGTGTGGTTGCACGATCTATCATGTCTTTGCCAACCAGCTCCGGGAATTCGTCCCTGAATCCCAGGATGGCTGAAGGCTCAATACCAACAAGTGGCCGCTCTTCCGATACCATTCCGGAAAACACCTCCACATTTCCACGGGCGATCTTTTTAGCTTTTTTGAGCAGTCCCTTGGAAATATAGGTACGTGCACTCACAGGATGCTTTACAATCATAATCCTGATCCCCAATCTGTTGAACAACCTGATTGTGGTGATTCCCAGCGAAATGTCGTTGTAGTTGGTAAACTCATCCACGTACAGGACAGCCTCCGGTGCATCAGCCTGAAGGGACCCGTTCAGACGCTCCAGGTTCCTTCCTGCCCATTTTCGAAGGGAAGTCTTTCCGATCGGCGGAATACTCCTCTTCGTGGCAAAACCCACCATGCGTTTCAGCATGTGGGAGGTCAGTTTCCCAGTTGCCACCCGGTTAAACAGTCCCGGGAAGAGCATCCCCAGCCTGTTGATCTTAGATATGTTGGCAATCAGCAGTGTGCGGAAGGGTACCCGGTGGTGATCATACCAGTGTTGCATAAACTCTGCCTTTATTTTCGCCATGTCCACGCTGGATGGGCACTCCGATTTACATGCCTTGCATGAGAGACAGAGATCCAGCACCTCGTATATTTCAGGCTGGTCAAACGGTTTTTTCAGATCACTTCTGGACAACAGTTCACGCAGTACATTGGCCCTGGCTCGCGTTGTTGCGATCTCATCACGCGTGGCCATGTAACTGGGGCACATGGTTCCTCCTGTGATTTCAGTCTTCCTGCAATCTCCTGATCCATTGCACTTTTCGATGAGCTGCATCAATCCGCCTTCACGCGGATAATCAAAATAGGTGCTAAATTCCGGGGTGGAACGGCCGGCTTCAGATCTAAGGTGGCTGTTCATGGGAGGAGTATCTGTTATCTTTCCGGGATTGAATATCCCCTGCGGGTCAAAGAGACGCTTTATCCTTCGGATCAGCTCAAAATTGCGTTCACCTACCATCATGGGAATAAACTCCCCCCGCAGCCTTCCGTCCCCGTGTTCTCCACTCAGTGATCCCCTGTATTTTTTCACCAGTCTGGCCGTCTCCAGCGCAATATCGTGAAACAGTTGAACGTGTTCGGGATCCTTGAGGTTCAGGATCGGTCGCAGATGCAGTTCGCCAACCGAAATATGCGCATGAAACACGCACGTAAGTTTATGCTTTTCAAGAAGTTGGTTAAAATCAGTGATATATGATTCCAGCAATTCCACACGGACACTTGTATCCTCGATAACTGAAACCGGCCTGCCATCTCCGGGTAGGTTGGAGAGCACCCCTAATCCTGCCTTGCGAAGGGCCCAGACCCTTCCGATATCGCTGCCGGTAACAACGGGAAAATGGTAGCCCAGACCGGCCGATCTCATTTGCTTTTCCATGGCAGCGATCCGCTGCATCAGTACCGCCTTATCCTGATCCACAAGCTCAACTACCAGTATGGCTCCCGGGTCGCCTGACAGGAAAAAACGGTTCCTGGACTGCACCAGGTTCCCTTTGGTACAATCGAGGATGGTCTTATCCATCAGCTCCACAGCGGTGGGAGCATGTTCCAGGGCCGCAAGGTTTCCCCTGATCGCCTCCATGACGGAATGAAAGTGAATGGGTACCAGCGCTTTATACGGAGGAGGAAGGGGAACCAGGTTCAGTTTTGCCTCGGTGATGAAAAGCAGGGTTCCTTCAGATCCGGAGAGTAACCTGCAGAGGTTGAAATCAGCATGACCGGCACGCTCTCCCATATATTGCTGAACATTCAGAAGTTCATCTAGGGCATACCCGGTGTTTCTTCTGACTACTCCGGGATCAGGATATCCGGATACAATCTCTTTCTGGTTGTCAGGATCACTGAGCATGGCATGGATCTCCCTGTATATCTGACCTTCATATCCCTCATTATCAAGCTTTTCCTTGAACTCCTCGCTGCTTAACGGGCCAAACTCCGCCGTTGAGGCATCGCACAATACTGCCCTTACGGATATGGTATGATCCCTTGTGGTTCCATGAACAAGTGAGTGAAGTCCGCAGCTGTTGTTGCCGATCATACCCCCTATCATACTCCGGTTGGATGTGGAGGTCTCCGGACTGAAAAAGAGGCCTGTGTGACGAATTGCAATATTCAGTTCATCCAGGATAACGCCAGGTTCAACCCTGACCCAATGCTCATTTTCATTCACTTCCAGGATGCTGTTCATATACCTCGACATGTCCACCACCACTCCACTTCCCACTACCTGTCCGGCGAGGGATGTGCCCGCTGTCCTGGGTATCAGGGAGATACTGTTCTGACCGGCAAATCTGACCAGCTCGCGGATATCTTTCTCATGCCTGGGATACACCACGGCCATGGGCAGTTCCCTGTAATCCGAAGCATCTGTCGAGTACAGGATCCGCCTTAACCGGTCGGTGAACAGGTCCCCGTCGAGACGTGCCCGAAGTTCATTTAATCCGGATGGTTCTATTTGCCTGGATCTTTCTATAATCCAACAAATATAACAGTTTCTTCAGATGAACAAAGTACCCGTTACAGCGTGTCCTTTAATGATCAGGAAGCGCGAAAGTCGGTGCTCTCAAAGATCTTATCAGCCGAACCTGCAATAAAACCACTGAACAGTTTTCCTCCGGCGTCCGGGTACCTCATGGCAAATTCATAATAACACCCTGGTACGGTCCATTTTCCATCGGCAAAGCTGACCTCCACCTGTTCGGCTAGTGTGCTCGACTGCTCCAGCAGCTGTGCCGGTGTTCCCTTGATCTCTCCTCCTGAGCTATTGAGTTGAAAACCATGCTGTTTCAGGAACGAATTGACCTCTGAAATCCCGTTAAATTTTTGCAGATAATTGATACTGACCGTAAAGTGGTTGGCCCTGTAACCAAAAGCATACAACCATGCTGCGTATTCAGACTCCTCTCTCAACCGGTTGTAGACCGGGTAGGTGGCACCCCTGAAAATAGGGCCCTGGAAAATCAGTTCAGGCGAATCAAGCAGCTCCTGTGAAGTTGCATCCAGCTCTTTTTTAACGGTGCCCCGAAGCTCTTCGGAAAACTGATCCAGGATGAGCTCACTTATGAACACACGTGGTAATTCAGGTTTGCCAGGAATCTCATAATGCCTGGCTCTCAGCTTCTTCACTTTAAAATGGTACTCTCCGGCCGGCCTGTACCCGACCCTGATAAAGGGCTTTGCGATCACATCTATATTGACCCTTGGATCATCATATGTGCGGAAAGCCACATGGTCATTTACCACCTTTTCACCCGAATGGATAAAAAGATCATGGATTTTTATGGCAACGGGATTCTCCTCAGAGTACTGTTCCCATAACCTTTCAAATATGGATTCAGGATTCATTTTTTCAGTGTTTTTATTCTGTATAACCACACTGTGGCGAAAGTGTTGTAAAAGATATTATAGATGGATTGGGCTACTCTTTTTTTTAATTAACTTTGAATTTGAAATACTATAATCCAAATCACTGATAATCAATGGATCTAATCAATAAAATTAGAGAAAATGCCCGCTTGGACTGCCAGCGGATTGTATTGCCGGAAGGTTTTGAAGAGCGAACGATTCTGGCAGCTGATACGATCATAAGGGAACAATTATGCTGGATCTACCTGATTGCAGATCCCGTGGAGCTTGAGAAAAAGATCCTTAAGTACGGGCTGACCAATATTCAAAAAGCGAAGGTGATCAATCCCAAGGATCATCCAAAAAAACAAGCCTACACTGAACTACTGTATGAGGAAAGGAAATCCAAGGGACTCACCATGAAGGAGGCCGCCAAACTGGTTGAGGACCCCCTCTACCTTGGAACACTGATGATCAAGGCCGGTGATGCGGATGGAGAGGTGGCAGGTGCTGCCAATGCAACGGGAGATGTCCTGCGTCCGGCTTTCCAGATAGTAAAAACACTTCCCGGGATCAGCATCGTCTCGGGTGCATTTATCATGATCATGCAGGATAAGTCATTTGGTGAAGACGGGGTGATCGTATTTGCAGATGGCGCTGTACATCCCGATCCTGACGAAAAACAGCTGGCAGAGATCGCTGTAGCTACCGCTGCCACTACCCGTTCAATTCTCGGGTTTGAACCACGGATCGCCATGATCAGCTTCTCAACCAAGGGAAGTGCAAGCCATCCAATGGTGGATAAGGTGGTCAATGCCACCAGACTGGCCAAAGAGCTGGATCCAACCCTTATCATCGATGGTGAGCTGCAGGCCGATGCTGCACTTGTTGAAGCAATAGCCAGCAGTAAGGCACCGGGCAGCCCCATTCAGGGAAATGCCAATGTCATGATATTCCCTGATCTTAATGTGGGCAATGCTGCCTATAAACTGGTTCAGCGGCTGGCGAAAGCGGAGGCTATCGGTCCCGTCCTGCAGGGAATGGCCGCACCGATCAACGACCTGTCAAGAGGCTGTTCAGTCAGCGATATTGTCAACCTGGTGGCCATTACCGCCAACCAGGCTGCCGGTTTGAAGAAGGCAAAATAAAAAGTGATTTAAAGATTTAAACAGACTAGTATCCATGAATATCTTAGTATTAAACTGCGGCAGTTCATCTGTCAAGTACCAGTTGTTCAAAATGGGAAAAGAACAGGAGGATGTTATTGCAGTTGGAATGGTGGAAAGAATCGGTTTTACCGATGCGGTTATCTCCCATAAACCAACGGGGAAGACCAAGTATAAGGAGATATTGCCCATTATGGACCATACAATGGGGATCAACCTGATAATGAAGGCTATGGTGGATAAGGAACACGGGGTCGTGAAGAGTATCGATGAGATTGCCGCAGTGGGTCACCGCGTGGTGCAGGGCGGGGAGAAATACAAGGAGAGTGTTCTGATCACAAAGGAGGTTATTCAGGATATTGAGGCTTGTATTGACCTGGCCCCTCTTCATAATCCGGCCAATCTGAAGGGTATCATTTCCATTGATTCGCTGTTGCCTGGTATCCCGCAGATAGCGGTATTTGACACTTCCTTTCATCAGAGTTTGCCACCCCACGCCTACATGTACGCCATACCCCGTGAATATTATGAAAAATATGGGATCAGGAAGTACGGGTATCATGGAACAAGCCATAAATATGTCTATAAAAAAACCAGCCAGATACTGGGCAAAGATACCCGCAAGATGAAAGTGGTCTCCTGTCACCTTGGGAACGGTGCCTCTGTAACGGCCATTGAGCATGGAAAATCGATGGATACATCAATGGGCTTCACCCCGGTGGACGGATTGATCATGGGTACCCGTACCGGTGATATCGATCCGGGCGTGCTGCTTTTCCTGGCTGATAAAGAACACCTAAGCCTGAAAGGGATCAGCAACTTGATCAATAAACGCAGTGGAATGATGGGAATATCCGAGATCTCATCCGATATGAGGGACCTGGAACTGGCTTATTATGAGGGGAATGAACGTGCCAATCTGGCCCTTACCATGTACGCATACAGGGTAAAGAAATTCATCGGGGCCTATGCTGCCATCATGAACGGTCTTGATTGTGTGATTTTCACAGGAGGTATCGGCGAAAATGATTTCAATATCCGCCGGATGATCCTTCAGAACATGGAGTATCTGGGCATCGATTTTGATGAATCTGCAAATCATGGTGTCAAGGGCGAAGACAAAATCATCACCAAACCTGATTCCGATGTGACAGCCATAGTGGTGAAGACCAACGAAGAGCTTGTAATTGCAACGGATACGTATAAGATACTTGAGAAGTGCTGTTAACTCCTCATTTTCTATGTGAGGAAATATAACTTTAGATATGCTGAAAAAACTTTCCCAGTTAAGTGATTTACTGGACAAAAGCCACAAACCCAAAAAACTGGTACTGGCCGCCTCCGAAGATGCACATTCGCTTAATGCAATCGTGAATGCAGCCAGTGCAAAAATTATTCGTCCCATCCTTGTGGGAGACCGTGAGAAGACAGAGGGAATGGCTGAGATCCTGAATCTTAATATCAGCAAGTTTGAGTTTATTGATGCGGCCAGCCCGCAGGAGGCTGTTAAAATATCTGTAAAGTTGGTACATGACAGGAAAGCTGATGTACTTATGAAGGGAAAAGTGGGGACCTCGGATATGCTCCACTGTGTTCTTAACAAGGATTATGGGCTGAGGACCGGACAACTCCTCTCCCATTTTGCCTATTTCGAGGTGGAAACCTACCATAAACTCATTGGGGTAACAGATGTGGCAATGAATATCGCGCCCAACCTTACCGAAAAGATTGCAATCCTCAACAATGCAGTTAAAGTCCTTAACAATCTGGGGATTAGTAAACCAAAAGTGGCTGTTCTTGGTGCCGTTGAAAAGGTGAATACTGAAATGGGCGCTACGCTTGATGCGGCCCTGCTTTCCAAAATGAACCAGCGTGACCAGATCCTGAACTGTATTGTGGACGGACCGCTGGCCTTTGACAATGCTGTATCGGTGGAGAGTGCCAAACATAAAGAAATCAAAAGTGACGTCGCCGGTGATACAGATCTGTTGCTGATGCCCGATATCGAAGTGGGTAATGTACTATACAAATCGCTGGTGTTTTTTGCCAGGGCCAAGGTTGCCTCTATGATCGTAGGTGCTTCTGCCCCAATTGTATTGACCTCCAGATCTGATTCTGAGCAGGCAAAATTCGATTCTATCCTTCTGGCTGCGGTAGCGGCGGAAAGCTATTAAAACTGCTGAAGAATGAGCTAAAAACAGGCTTAAAATGGATGCTAACTATATTCTGGTGATCAATCCGGGTGCGACCTCAACGAAAATTGCAGTCTACCTGAACAATAAATCGGTATTCCTGAAAACCATACGCCATGAGTGCGGGGAGCTGGACACCTTTGAAAAAACCACAGATCAATTGCAGTTCAGGCTCGGCCTGGTACTTAAAGAGGTGGAGGAAAATCATATTCCCATGGATAAAGTGGGGGTTATTATTGCGAGGGGTGGTCTGATCCACCCCATTGAATCAGGTATTTACGAAGTGAATAAGGCCATGATCAGTGACCTGGAAGATGGTGTCATGGGTGACCATGCCAGTAACCTGGGTGGATTGATCGCCTATAATCTGTTGCAGACATTCCCTAACGCAGGAGCCTATATTGCTGATCCGGTTGTTGTTGATGAGATGCAGGATGTAGCCCGGATCAGCGGGCATCCACAGTTTGAACGGATATCGATCTTCCATGCACTGAACCAGAAATCAGTAGCCCGGACCTATGCGCAGTCGAGGGGCCTGGAATATGAAGATCTGAACCTGGTCGTTGCACACCTTGGAAGCGGCATTTCGGTGGGGGCACACAGGAAGGGAAGGGTAATAGATGTCAACAATGCCCTGGACGGCGAGGGACCCTTCGGACCGGAAAGGTCCGGTACACTGCCTGCCGGTGCACTTGCCAGGTATTGCCTGCAGAATGAAGTAGAGTGGAACGATGTGAAAAAAATGCTGACAGGTGAAGGCGGGCTGTATGCCTATGTGGGACATAAGGATGCCCAGCTCATTGAGAAAAATGCACGGGAGGGTGATCCTGAATCCCGGCTGCTTCAAAAGGCCATGGCCTACCAGATCAGCAAAGAGATCGGGGCCATGGCAACTGTGCTGGAAGGAGAGGTTGATGCCATCCTGATTACCGGCGGCATTGCCCACAATCCTGATCTTACAGCTGAGGTGAAGGCGAGGGTTGGATTTATTGCCCCTGTTCTGATCTACCCCGGGGAGGATGAGATGAGGGCCATGGCCGAGAACGGTGCTTTGCTCCTCAGCGGCAAAATCGGTGCCAGGAAATACACGGGACAAAAGCAGGACAGATGAAAAGAGCTGTGTTACTGATACTTATTGTTGCTGTATCGTTTTCAGTAACGGCTCAGGAAGAATCTCCAGGCAGGAAAGGAAAGTTTTTTCTTATCCCCGAGTTCTGGCTCTCATTCGGCACCAACACCTATATTGAAGTATCCCCCATGGTGGGATACCATGTACTGGACCGGCTTGTTGTCGGGCTGGGACCGCACTACATGTATCAATCGCAGAAGGCTACCCCTTTATATCCATACTCCTACCAGACACATTCCTACGGACTCAAAGGGTTTGCGAGGTTTTCGCTGATCACGAATGCTGAAGAGTTCTTACCCATTAAACTATTCAGCGAAATTTTCGTACATGTTGAATATGAGGGTCTCAGCCTGGAGAAGAAGTACTATGTTCCGCCTTATAACGAAACGGGCCGGTTCTTATACAGGGGATTATTTCTGGGAGGCGGATTCTCTCAACGGATCGGGGTCTATAACAGTGTGTCGTTTACAATTTTATGGGATCTCAATGAGTCGACCATTTCACCCTACACCAACCCGATATTGCGCGTCGGATTTAACACATATTTCTGATGGAACACTTTAATTCGAACGGGCTGGTCATCGTCGGCTCGCTCATCATCATTATCTCTTACCTGTTCAACCTGCTGGCCAGCCGTTACAGTATACCGAGCGTCCTCCTCCTGATCGTACTTGGACTGACTTTGAAACTGGTTGTATCCACCACGGGCATTCAGGCTCCCGATCTGACCTCCATACTGGAGGTACTTGGAACCATCGGACTGATCATGATAGTCCTGGAAGCCTCGCTTGATCTGGAACTTGAAAAAGAGAAACGAAAGGTGATTTCACGTGCTTTTTTCACCTCGCTTGTTACGCTGGTTCTCTCCGCCTTTATTATTGCGCTGGTAATGCTCATCTATCTGAAAGTCAACATGACCACCGCTTTACTCTATGCCGTTCCTCTTTCCATCATGAGCTCTGCCATTATCATCCCGAGTGTATCGGCCCTGAAAGAAGACAAACGTGAGTTCATGATCTATGAGAGTACCTTTTCAGACATTCTGGGTATTATGTTCTTCTATTTCCTGATCAGCAGTATGGAGGCCGAAACCATAGGAGAGATGAGTCTCGATGTATTATTGAACCTGGGCCTGACCGTTCTGGTCTCGGTGGCTGCAAGTTATTTCCTGATCTTTCTGTTCCAGAAGATACGCACCGAGCTCAAGCTCTTTCTGTTGATTGCCGTCCTGATCCTGCTTTATGCCATCAGTAAGATGTTCCATCTCTCCAGCCTGTTGATCATCCTGGTATTTGGACTGATCCTTTCCAACCGTCATATTTTCTTTCCCGGGAAGATGAGCAAATGGCTGAATGAACAACAGATGTCAACGATCTTTAAGAATTTTAAGATGATCACCCTGGAATCTTCATTCGTGGTCAGGACCTTCTTTTTTGTCATCTTTGGCTTTACCATTGTACTGGCCAGTCTGCTGGACCTGAAGGTCTGGCTGGTCAGCATCCTGATCCTGGGTATTCTTTACGGGATCCGTTTTGCATGGTTCAGATTGGTCATCCGCAAGGATATCTATCCTGATATCTGGATGGCTCCCCGCGGACTCATCACTATTCTGCTTTACTACTCTATTCCTGATAAGCTTGCGGTTGAGGCTTTTAACAGAGGCATCCTGTTGCTGGTTATCCTTGCATCCAGCATCACCATGGCAGTCGCCCTGATCAAATATAAAAGAAGCGGATCAGAAGAGCTGGCTGTGGAAGAGTCCGGACCCGCAGAAACGGTACCTGCAGAATCAGCTCCTTCAGAAACAGGACCCGCAGAAACAGGATGATTTAAAAAAATGTTAAATCGCGTATCTGATGAAATTTCTCTTTAATTAACGGGAAAAAATTGTTTTCTTTGCATCTTCAAAAAATGAGACCATGATTGCAGAAAAGAACAATGTTATTTCCATCGTATATGAACTTCGTTCCGGTTCCAGGGAGGGTGAGGTTGTTGAATCGTTGACCAGGGAAAATCCACTCACATTCCTGTTTGGAACAGGCGGATTACTGCCCAAATTTGAGGAGCAACTGAACGGTCTCACCGAAGGTGACCAGTTTGAATTCCTCCTCAACAGCGAGGAAGCCTATGGACCTGTCATTGAGAATGCTATCGTGCATGTTCCACAGTCTGTCTTCGAGATCGATGGTGAAATAGATAAGAACCTGATGAAGATCGGTACCATGGTTCCCATGATGGATGCCGAAGGCAGGAGACTGAATGGAAAGGTCCTGGCCGTGGAAGGAGATGCGGTCAAAATGGACTTCAATCACCCGATGGCCGGGAATGATCTCTTTTTCAGGGGAGAGGTAACCGATATTCGCAGTGCAACAGAAGAGGAGCTCGCGCACGGTCACATTCACGCTAAGGGAGGTTGCGGATGCGGTGGAAGCGGTGAAGGATGCGAAGACGGGGCCTGCGACGATAAAGATTCCTGTAGTGATGGTAGCTGCGGTTGCGGCTGCTGATCCATTCAGGTTTACCAGCCGGGCTCAAACCGGTCTGCATCTTTCCACACCGGAAACTTATTTCTGAATTCTTCTAATTTGCACAGAAGGAACAGGGAACTCCTGATCCCGGGTTTGTCGTCCATCCTGTAGATCTCCACCCCGGTCGGGTCAATGGTACATGTTCCCCCCAGTGAAAGGATTCCGGTACCATCCGTTCCTACGCGGTTGGTTCCCAGTAAATAGCATTGATTTTCAATGGCACGCGCCCTGGTCAATACCTCCCATACCTGGTGCCTGGCTGCGGGCCAGTTGGCCACATAGATGATCAGATCATAGTCGCCGCGGTTCCTGCTGAAAACCGGGAACCTCAGATCATAACAGATTTGCGGGAGGATCCGGAATGATCCAAGAGAGAAGATCTTCCGCTCATGCCCCCTGCTGTAGTTTTCCTTCTCCCCTCCCGGACGAAACAGGTGGCTTTTATCGTAGTGATCCTCCAAACCATCGGGTGAAACCCATAACAGGCGATTGAACACAGATCCGTCATGGTCCCTGTAGATCAGGCTGCCGGTCACATAGCACTGTTTCTCCCGGGCCATCTTTTTCATCCACCGGACCGCCTTCCCATCCTCCCCTTCAGCCAGTTTTCCGGACTGCATTGTAAAACCAGTGGAGAAAGTCTCCGGAAGTACCACCAGGTCTGTATCCGGCTCCATCTTCTCCAGCATCCCTTCAAGCATATGCAGATTGGCATCAATGTCTTCCCATACTAAATCCGGCTGTACCTGGCAGACTTTTATTTGTTCTTTCATATTAAATCAATTCGAAGAGGGATTGAACATAATCCATTTTTTATACATTTATCTGTAATTATAAGCCGATATTAACTTAACATTAAATTAATGTTGCTTCTCAATTTTTAGGCTATTTTTGCCTATATCTTAACAATTACTTTGCATGGAGGCTTACTACATTCTTATCGTTGGGGTTCTTTTTCTTCTTGCTATATCTGACCTGGTTGTGGGAGTTAGCAATGATGCTGTTAACTTTCTGAATTCTGCAATCGGCTCAAAAGCTGCTCCCTTCAAAATTATTTTAGCCATTGCTGCACTTGGCGTCCTGATTGGAGCCACCTTTTCCAATGGGATGATGGAGGTGGCCCGGAAAGGGATCTTTAATCCGGAAGTGTTCGCTTTCAGTGAGATCATGATCATCTTCCTGGCAGTCATGCTTACAGATATTCTGCTGCTGGATTTTTTCAATACCATTGGCCTTCCCACATCCACCACAGTCTCCATTGTTTTTGAACTCTTAGGATCTTCGGTTGCTGTTGCGATTTACAAGGTAAGCAGAACTGCTGGTTCTGTATATAAAGTGGCTGACTATATTAATGTAGAGCGTTCTGTTTTGATTATCGTGGGGATATTCCTGTCTGTGGCCATAGCATTTTCAGTAGGGATTATCGTACAGTGGATCGTGCGTCTTGCATTCTCTTTTAATGTGAAGAAGACCCAGAAATACTGGACAGGGTTGTGGGGCGGTTTTGCCATTACGGCCATCCTCTACTTCCTGCTGATGAAAGGGGCCCACGGATCCACACTTGTAACAGATAACATGCTCTCTTTCATCCAGATACATACTGCAAGGATCCTGTTGATCAGTTTTGTTGGATGGACGGTCATTTTCCAGTTGATAACGCTCTTTACAAAAATCAATATCCTGAAAATAACGGTGTTGTTGGGCACCTTCGCACTGGCTATGGCATTTGCAGGCAATGATCTTGTTAATTTCATTGGTGTTCCCCTGGCAGGCTTTGAATCTTATAAAGTATTTGCTGCTTCCGGAAGTGCTGAGCCGGCAAATTTCCTGATGACCGCCCTTCACGAACCTGTGAATACACCAATTTTCTTCCTTCTTGCTGCCGGACTTGTTATGGTGCTTACACTCAGATTCTCGAAAAAGGCAAGATCGGTGACCGCTACAACCATTGATCTGAGCCGTCAGAGTGAAGGCACTGAGCGTTTTGCTTCCTCTTCACTTGCCAGATTCCTGGTGCGGCGTGCCGTGGATGCGAGCAATGGCCTGGCCAGGATCACTCCAAAATCAGCTGTTCAATTTGTTCAAAGCAGGTTTAACACAGAAAATCAACAGGAAGGGCAAGATCAAAAAGGGGCATTTGACCTGGTTCGTGCATCGGTGAACCTGGTGGTGGCAAGTATCCTGATCGCCTTTGGAACGTCACTGAAACTTCCACTTTCGACTACATATGTGACTTTCATGGTTGCCATGGGAACCTCACTTTCAGATGGGGCCTGGGGAAGAGAGAGTGCTGTTTACCGCATCACAGGTGTTTTAACGGTGATCGGGGGCTGGTTCTTTACTGCCTTCTGCGCTTTTCTGGCCTCCTTCTGTATTGCTACTCTCATATTCTTTGGAAAACTTCCTATAATACTGGTATTGATCATCATATCAATCATTATACTGTTAAGGACGCACGCATTCCATAAACGAAAGATCGAAAAACTGGAACGGAAGGAGACTGAGATAATCTCACACTCACTGGCGGTACTGAAATCTTGCGATAAGGAGGTTCAAAGCTCTATTACCAGTGTCGCTAAGATCCTGTTCATGACCTATACAGCCCTATCCAAGGAGAAGCATAAGGAGCTGAGAGATCTGAGAAAAGATTCTAAAAGACTTGGGAAAGAGATAAAGGAGATCCGCGAAAATATACCCTCAACCCTCAGAAAATTCGAGGAGCATGAACTGGAGAGCGGACACCATTATGTACAGGTTGTGGATTATATGAAGGAGATGAGCAACTCACTGATGCATATTGTTCAACCCGCCTTCGACCACCTCAATAACAACCACCCGCTGGATAATGATCAGGCTGAATCGTTGAAAAGGTTCCTTGAAAAATCTGGTGAATTCTTCAGTTACCTGAACAGTATGTTGAAAAGTAAGAATTTTGAAAAAATAGATGAGCTGGTTAAACGGCGTGATGAGACGATCCACATGGCCAATGAGATCCTGATCAACCGAATCAAGATCCTCAAGAAGAAACAGAAGGGTGTCAAGATCAGTGTGACTTACATTGAGATGCTTTCCGAGACCAAGAACCTGCTTCTGAATGCCGTCCATCTGGCAAAAGCAGAATCGCTTCTTCATGAATCAATGAGAAAAGACAAGATTGATATCGAACTGGATATACTGGACTAACCCCGACAAAATCAACAACAGGCCTCTTATTATCCCTTCCTGAAGCCTGGTTCAATTTTATTTGAAAAAGGTAATAGCATGATGTTATTTTAATGTTTACTAATTGTTTTCTTTATACAAAGAAAATGAGGATATATTCTTTCCCCAGCCTTTAAAAACTTAATCATGAAACACCTGTTTGTCCTGCTGCTGCTATCCCTTCTCCCTGCTGTTAAGGGACAGGATAGTATTCCGGATCAATCCGGACCCGGAGAAGTGTCGGCAAGAATATTCTCACACTTCAACCTGAGTCTCGATCCTGAAAACAGAAGCTCAACATTTGAGGTGAAACGGGCCTATTTTGGTTATAAGAGGGAGTTTGACAGCCATTTCTCCGCAGAGGTAAAGCTTGATGTCGGGAGTATCGATGATGTATCGGAATTCAGCCTGATCCGACGCTATACATACTTTAAAGATGCATACGTCAGTTACAAATCTGGTTCTATAACCACCTGGTTTGGCCTGATGGATATGCTGCAGTTCAAAGTCCAGGAGAAATTCTGGGGTTATCGGTATATCTACCGCTCCTATCTTGATGAATACCGTTTTGGATCAAGTGCGGACCTCGGAGCAGGAATTCAGTACAGTCCTGGCAGTCGTTTTACAGCAGACCTGGTCCTGAGTAACGGAGAGGGGTATAAAAACCTTCAGATTGATAATTTTTACAGGGTTGGTGCCGGGGTTACCCTTAATCCATTGCAGGGTCTCACCTTAAGAGCCTATTATACAATTAATACAAGTGATGTACATGAGATGATCTTTTCCGGATTTATCGGATACAGGTTAGAGAAACTGAGATTTGGAGCAGAATATAACCATCAGCAGAATTACAAGTTTTACGAGGGACACAACAGATACGGATATTCCATCTATTCCACTTACCAATTCTCGGAAAAATGGGAGATCTTTGCACGCTACGATCAGCTTTATTCAAATATCTTACCTGAGGATGAGCTGCCCTGGAACCTTGCAGAAGACGGCAGTGCCGTTATAGGCGGACTCCAGTATTCACCAATAACACATCTCCATCTCTCACTTGATTATCAGGATTGGGTGGAATACGCGCAGAACGGGATATCAGAGCCCTACCTCTACCTGAACATCGAAGTAGTATTTTAATTCACTTTTCAATCCAAAAATGATCCCAATTATCAGATACAATTCATTTCTCCGGTTAATGGTATTTATTTCATTTCTAACGATCTTCACTACCTGCAGAAAAAGCGATTATTACATCGAGAAAGTGGAGACCGTTACCGATCAGGGGGGTGGAACCGGCACAGTTACCTGGACCAGTGATAAGGAATACCTGCTGAGTGGTTTTGTTTTTGTAAATGACGGGCAAACGCTGACCATCGAGGCTGGCACGGTCATAAGGGGAAGGACCGGCCAGGGGAGCCTGGCAAGTGCGTTAATCGTAGCCCGGGGGGGCAGGATCATTGCCGAAGGCTCTCAGTTGAATCCCATTATTTTCACCGTAGAAGGAGATGATCTGAAGGGAAGCGTACCTGTGGAGGCACGCGGATTATGGGGTGGTTTGATTATCCTGGGAAACGCCACTATCAACACTGAATCGGGAGAACATCTTATCGAAGGGATCCCCATCAGTGAGCCCAGGGGAGTATATGGTGGTAATGATGACGATGACAACTCCGGGATCCTCCGTTATTTATCCATACGACACGGAGGGACCAAATTAGGTGAGGGAAATGAAATCAACGGCTTGACTCTGGGAGGAGTAGGGCGCCTGACCACTATCGAATATGTGGAGGTGATCTCCAATGCAGATGATGGAGTTGAATTCTTTGGCGGCGCTGTAGACTGCAAAAACCTGGTTGTTGCATTCTGTGGTGATGATGCCTTCGATATTGATCAGGGGTACCACGGCAAAGGACAGTTCTGGTTGGGTATCAATGAAGATTCAGATAAATGCGTTGAAGTGAATGGTGGATTGGAACCTGTACCCGGACTGCCTGACAGTCAACCTGTTTTATACAATATGACGCTGATCCAGGACAAGAATTCTTCCATAACCACCCCCATTCATTTTCTTCTATACAGCGGGGGGTTCATCAGAAACTCAATCTTTCTGAATCCCATGGACGGTGCTGCCATACGCTATACAGATCTGCCGGGTGACAGCTGGTCACTGTTCCAGTCAGGCAGACTCGGTTTTAACAACAACATTCTCTATCCCGGGTCTGATAATGCGAAAGCCTACAATTTCTATTCGGACCTGGGAGAGGATCTTACAGCTGAGAACCAGGTACTGAACGATTCGACTATGGCCTGGCTTACCAGCTTTGAAGATCCTGGACTGTCGGACATGAATGGTTACAAGTTGCTTCCCGATAAGACTGTATTTGAAGACATGGCTCCCTATTCAAGCGATTGGTTCGAACAGGTAACATATAAAGGAGCTTTTGGATCCAATCTATGGATCGAGGGGTGGACCCTGCTTTATGAATCGGATTTGATTCCTGATTGACGTTATAATTTCACATTATGTCCTGTGCTCTTCTCTGCACAGGTCAAATACAGTTTTTACGGGAGAAAATGTTTCCAGCGGTACATCCACAAAGAGCGTGAGCCAGTCGGACATTGAGCCATTCCAGAGTCCGGGAAGTTCAAGTGCCTTTAGCGTCCTCCCGCCCTCCGATTTCTCCGAGATAAATCCTGAATTGTGGTCCACAAAATTTATAAGGTTAAATTTCTCCCCCCTGTAGTCACTGATACTGCAAACCAGGTCAACCGGGTTAAAATGGGTTGATTCTTGTAACAGTTTCACTTTCTCAGGATCCTTCAGATCGATCTGGGATGATTCCACGATCTGGAGCGTTACCTCACCCGATTCAGAACGAACGTAAAATGGCCCCCCTCCTGGCTCACCCTCATTGCGAACCATTCCACAAACCCTGATGGGCCTGTTCATGGTCGAAACCAACCATTTCTTAAGGTCATTTACATCCCAGCTTTCAAGCATGGCCGGGATGGCAATTCCCAACCGCTCATGCAGATATGAAACCATACTGTCAAGCCGGGTCTTCTCCGGCTTCTCCTCCCCGGTCAGCTGTTTCAGATAGTAGAAGATCTTGGATCTGATCTCCAGCAATATACCACCCAGAACCTTTTTCTGTTCTACCCTGGATTTCTTCAACCTGTCAGGTGCCACATTATCAATGTTGCTGATAAAGACGATATCGGCATGCAGGGTATTCAGGTTCCGGATAAGGGCACCATGCCCGCCTGGCCTGAACAGCAGCTTTCCGTCTGAAGTGCGGAATGGTTTATTATTAAGATCTACTGCAATGGTGTCCGTTTCCGGTTTTTGAAATGAGAATGAGATATCGATGGTCATTCCTGTCTCCTTTTCTATCTCAGGAATAATCCTGGCCGCCTCAGTCTGAAAACCATCCAGGTGATCAGGGGAAACAGTCAGGTGCATCCTGACCTGCCTGTTGCGGTTCCCACAATATTTTACGGCTTCTCTAACGTGTTCCTCAAATGCTGTTCTTCGATCTGTTTCACTGTATTTGTGGAACTTTAGCAAACCTTTGGGCATATTTCCGTAGTTCAGTCCCTCACTGCCCAGTAACTGCCATAATATCCTGTCGGGTTCCACTGCTTCCGGTTGTGAAAGGTCATCGTAAAACGGATACATATCCAGCCGCTTAAAGAAATGCTTTATCTCTTTCTCATTGGAAATCCATTCCATCTGTTTCTCCGGTTCCAGGCTCTTCAAACTATCAAGAGCATAGTAAAGCTTTTTGAACATCCTGGATGCTGCACCTGAAGCAGGTATAAAGCGGATTATACTGAAATCGGGAGCGTTGTCATTGAACACTTCCAGAAAATGCCGCTGGTCCCCTTCAGTCAGTAAAAGAATACCTTTGCCAGGTGTTGCAGGCAATGTGATATCACTTGGGGGAAATCCGTTCTGAAAATGTTTTATCTGTGTGTTGATTTCATCAATAGTGGTCCCCCTGGAACGGATCTGCTGAAGATCTTTTTGAGTGAACATAAAGCGGCTTTTTCACAATAACATCATGAAGATATAAAAGTTTCAGATCTTCACTCCGTTTTTGCCTGCGTTCAGTGCATTTATGTTAAGTTGGACCACCTCCTCCCCTTTTCTTCCAAACAGTCTGCTCACAGCACCTTCCAGCTTCTCCATGGAAATTCCCACATATTCCGATGCAGCACCCAGCATCACCATATTGGATACCTTTTGCGATCCGATCTCCCTGGCGATTTTATATGCATCAATGATCACGTGGTTTTTGACTTTCCTGATCTCCTTAAAAAGGTCTTCCTTGTCCGGATAATCATCGATATTTTCAAAGGTCCTGCTGCTGGTCACCAACCAGCCATCCCCTGAAAGGAACGGCAGGTAACGCAGTGCCTCCATAGGTTCCACAGAAAGGATCATATCACAGCTGCCCTGTGGGATCAGGTCCGATGAGATGGGTGAGTCAGAGATCCTGAGATGTGACTCGACTGCTCCCCCGCGCTGACTCATGCCATGTACCTCGGCCTGTTTCAGGTACAGTCCGGATTCAGCAGCAGCCATCCCTAAAACTGCGGCAATGGAAAGGATTCCCTGACCACCCACACCCGCCAGTATAATATCCCGTTTCATAACTTTAGTTTTTACTTTTTGCGGCGTGACGCCGTCTGGATACACTCCCTCTGAGAGATGATCACTGAAACTCCCTCGTAAACCAGCTCTTCCGCCACCATTCTTTTATTTGCGTCGTGGTGTTTTTTAAGCGGATTCATCACCCTCAGGTGCTCCTCCTCAACGCCTAATCCCCGGCATATCCCAAGGAGCCGGTCCGTGGCATGTGATTGTTGCCCGCCGGTCATCCCGGTAGTTGAATTATCTGAAATAATGACGGTTACCGGTGTTTGCTCCACTACTGCATCCAACAACCCGGTCATCCCGGAATGGGTGAAGGTAGAGTCACCGATAACAGCCACAGCTGGTCGCAGTCCTGCATCCGAAGCTCCCTTGGCCATTGTAACCGAAGCCCCCATATCCACACATGAATTAATCGCATTGTAGGGTGGAAGGGCTCCGAGTGTATAACATCCTATATCGGAAAAGACCCTTCCCGGGCCATAAGGCTCCAGCGCTTCATTCAGTGCATTGTACATGTCTATATGGCTGCATCCCTTGCAGAGTGCCGGGGGTCTGTTCTTTACTATGGAGGGAACCTCACGAGGGATCTTCACGGGGATCTTTAGTGCTTTTTTCACCAGCAGGGGATTCAACTCGCCATCCCTGGGCAGCAAACCATTCAGACGTCCCCCGATTTGATATACATTTTCAAGAACACCGTTCAAAGACTCTTCTATAATGGGCGCACCCTCTTCCAGTACTACGACCCTGTCCACCTGCAGCACAAAGTCATTAAGCAGCTCAACAGGAACCGGATACTGGGAGATCTTCAAAACCGGGTGATCCAGGCTTGCTTCATCAGCCACTTCCCTGTAATAGTTATAGGCCATTCCGCAGGCGATGATCCCCCTGGAGGGATCCTCCCCGGCTTCTATCCTGTTATTGCCCGAAGTGGCACTCTCCTTGTCAAGCTTCTCCTGGCTGGATAACAGTAACCTGTATCTTTTTCTTGCCAGTGCAGGAAGCAGGATAAACTGTGTCAGGTCGGCAGGCAGTTTCAGCTCATTCTCCCCGCGATTTTCCAACCGCACCACCTCGGACCTGGAGTGGGCCAGCCGTGTGGTGATCCGCAGCATAACCGGTAATCCGGTGCTTTCCGACAGGTCAAACCCGTACCTGGTCATCTGATACGCCTCCTGCTGTGTGGCAGGCTCCAGTACCGGGATCATTGCAAACTTCCCGTAAAACCTGGAATCCTGCTCATTCTGGGATGAATGCATCGAAGGGTCATCCGCTGCCACCACCACCATTCCTCCGTTCACCCCGGTGATAGCCGCATTGATAAAGGCATCAGCCGCCACATTAAGGCCCACATGCTTCATGCATACCAGGGCCCTTTTCCCGGCATAGGACATACCCAGTCCTGCCTCCATTGCGGTTTTTTCATTTGCCGACCACCGTGTATGAATAGGTCGCTCCGCTGCATCTTTTGACCGCTGTATATATTCCATGATTTCCGTGGAAGGAGTACCGGGATAGGCGTAAACACCAGAAAGACCTGCATCAAGGGCTCCCTGGCCTATGGCTTCGTCTCCGAGCAAAACTAATCCGGTCATAACCAACATCTTTAATGATGTATAAAATTATACAAAATAAGTACGGGGAATTGCTATTCTATAACATGAGCGAATAGCAGGAATACCAATGAATCAGGAGATGATGGATATGACCAGGCGCCTTCCTCCGCCGTGGTTCCTGAACTCGCAGAGATAGATACCCTGCCAGGTTCCCATGTTTAAGATACCATTGGTAATGGGGACGGTCACTGAGGCGCCTATGATGGAGGCTTTCAGGTGGGCCGGCATATCATATCTACAATATTTTAATACATAAAATATTTCATCGTTAGATATAGAATATCAACTACTTAGGACCAATTTGTCTGTTGGTAACTAAACTCTTTCTGTTTCGAGGCTTTACTATTAGGGTCATTCGGTTAGAACAAAAACTGGTGATTGTTGGTAGTCATATATTGTATCAGTCAATATCATCAGTTCTTTTGTTTTCCAATTCATTAACCCGATTTGATATTTTGTTTCCTCTGTATCTGACAAGTCCATTACCAGCCAATTGCCGTCAGGTGACCAATTGTGGTATACTTCACTTCGATGATTGTCGGTCAGTTTCCATTTTTTCTTTCCATCAGGAGTTACTCCATATAAACTATATTTTCCGTTTTGGAAACTTGCATAACTAATGAAATTTTCTGTAGGATGCCATCTTGGTGGAGCGGCTTTGTATGAATACCACTTGGCGGTTGTATCGGATTTAGGGTATTCCGTTAATTTCTTCAACTCAGTACCATCTTCGTTTATTACATAGATTTCATCAATAAACCCTTTATCACGTTTAGATTTTTTATGAGCACCACGAAAAGCGATTTTCTTTCCATCTGGTGAAAATGTTGGGTCAACTGCATATGGCAAACCAGTATTTACTTTCTTAATCACCTGACCATTCAAGTTAATGATGTAAAATACCGAATCAACGCTTTCATGTGGACTTACAATAATTTCAGTCCCGTTTTTCCGAAACCCCATCCAACTGTCTCGCAATCTGAAGTTGGTTATTTTATGGTCGTTTTTACCATCAACGTCCATTTGGTAGAGAAACTCACACCTCCCATAAGTATCCTTATCACTTATATATGTTATCCTGTTACCAAAAGATGTGTACGTCCATGCAACATCGGGGTTATTAGAGATATTAATAGATTGTTGATTTTCTGGATTTACAATAAAAATATCATAGTTGTCCCTTTCGCTATCTACAAGAACATTATAAGCAATAACATAGTTCTGCATTGACGAAGTTTCGGAATTCTGTTGATTACAGGAATAGATAAGAACAACCAACAGAATTGTTGCTATTTGTGATGAGAAACCTGCTTTCATTCGTTTGCTCGGTTTTTGGCAATTTCAAGAAGGTCAAATATGTCTTTTTTCATGTCCGCATTATCTCGGATTACTACCATATGTGAAATCCTTGCCATCGGTCCTGTCAACTTCGCCTTTTCTACGAACTGGTCAAAGGCTCTTTCTCCCAAATCCAATCCCAGCCGCAACTCGCCTTTCTTTATATTGATAGCAGCAAATTCCCGCTTTTTCGTAATGGAAACATATGTTTTTTTGATAACAAAATCAATGGAATTGTCCCAACTCAGGATGGCATTCATTAGGTTTTCAAATAACGGTCGCATTTCTTGATATTTTTCAAATTGAATGTCCAATAAAGTTTGGTCGCTGGAATAAACTGGTTTACCATCATTTGCATAAATGCCCATCAATAGACTCGCATTCATATGACCTAATCCGTGTTTGTCTTTCAGCCATTTAATAATATCATTACGTTTCTCAATACCACTTTCCCTAATTGCGGATAACCAAGATCGAAGGTCTTTACCAGTATCCGTATTAAGTCCAACAATGAACTCTTGTTCTATTTCTTTAGATGTCTTTGCCAATCTTTACATTTATCTCCAAATACCCAAAATAAAACCAATTACAGAAAAATAGACAACCATGTAACCACCATTTATTAATATATATTTCCAACTTTTTCTTTCAAAAAGAGCGATTGTAGTAAAAATTGCTGCTGCCCAGCCGAACCCTGCCAGAAATCCTGCGGTTAATCCCCATATCCAATCGGTGTTTGCATCTCCTAAAAAGAAGGCAAGGTTATACGATATTATAAATGCAATTATTAGGCTAATGCCGTATAACTTCATAGGATTTGATTTTTTGATATCTTCGTCCGTCAGGTTGTTCTCTGATTTCCATGCGTTATAAAAAAGTGCTGGGGAATACCAAATTGCACCTAAGACCAGATTAAAAATGGCACATACCAAAACTGCCCAATGGTTGATAATCATATTTTCCATAATAATTTGTTTTTATTGGCAAATATCTGCAATTGAATAGACTACAGATAGGAAAAATTTTACCTCACACTACTTTATTGGCACGTAGTTTAAACTTTCGCCTTTTTGATTCTGGTATTCGGTGGGTGTAAAACCAGAGAATAACTTGAAATCTGCAATAAAATGTGATTGGTCATAAAAACCGCAATCATAGGCAATTGAAGACCAATTAACCATATGTTGTTTCTCAATTTGGTGTATAGCAAACTGAAAGCGGATGATTTTTAAGAATGTCATCGGTGCTACACCCACATTTTCTTTGAATATCTTGATAACGTGTTTTTGAGAATAGCCAACTCTCTTTGAAATTTCTTTGATGCTAATCTGATTTGGAGAAGCGAGTATTTTGGAAATTGCGAATTCCACAAATGGATTATCCCCTAACTGATTTAAGTAGCAATTCAAAAGACTTTTTTCAAGCAATATAAATTTATCCTCTGGTGCTTTTGAATCCATAAGGCGTTCACGTATGTTTATTATTTCCGAATTTAGTACCAATTCCGCATCGACTACGTAGTTAGTCAAATTATGCATAGGTTCGTTCACAAATGGAAAGGCTTTCCCTTTTTTAAATTGTACAACCAGCATTTCGCTCTCTTTACCAGAGGGAATGGTTATTGGCTCTGTTCGAAAGCCAGAAAACCAAACATTCTGACAAGATTGTAATTCTTTTAAGGTTTCATTGTCGTATATGAATTTTGGATAATCTGTCAGGTCAAAAACTATTTGAACTTCTCCGTCTGGTAAAAATCGGTCAACAGAATGTTCTGGATTGAAACCAGTATAATAGAAGAAATGGTCAATAAATTGATTTAGTGGATAATTCGGTATGTGGATTTTTGTTATCAATAGTCTATTTGCATTGTCCCTTTTGTATTTCCCCAACCTACAGATGGAAACAAAAATATTCTTTTTCATGATTTCCTTCCCAACCATATGATGGTGTCAAAACCAGATTATTCTTAAGGAAATAATCTTACTTAGCTATAAACAAAACATTACAAATTTTGTTTCATTCAAATAATAGACAATCAAAACGTAGAGGTCTTTTTTTAGAGTTAAAAAGTTAATTGCTTTCAGTTTTTTGTATTAGTTTAATGACGCTAAAAAATTATGCATCGAGATTTTGTAAATTTCGGAATCCAGCAATAAATAAGACCATCTCCTTAAGCCGTTCACCAAGCATATACTGATTGGCTGCCTGAACCAATACAAAGCAGTCTAAGATAATCAACTGACGATTGTTGCTAAAATATTTCTGCTTCCACCGTGGTTCCTGAACTCGCAGAGATAGATACCCTGCCAGGTTCCCATGTTTAAGATACCATTGGTAATGGGGACGGTCACTGAGGCGCCTATGATGGAGGCTTTCAGGTGGGCCGGCATATCATCTGCTCCTTCAAAAACATGTGAATAGAGGGGATGGTTTTCCGGTACGAGATGGTTCATAAATGATTCGAAGTCATGCCGTACCGAAGGATCTGCGTTCCCATTCAGTGTGAGACCGGCTGAAGTGTGCTGGATCAGCACATGCATGATACCGGTCCCGGGCAGCTCTCCTGCTGCTTCCAATATGTTCCTTGTGATCAGGTGAAAACCCCTGGGTAAACGAGGCAGAACGAGTGTTTTCTGGATGGTCATTGAATAATAAAGTTGTTAATAATTCACAAAAATAGTCCTTAAAAGTCGGCGGCTGCTCTGTTACAGCTGTTTTTTTATCTATTTTTGCTGCATGTTTTCGGGGAGATACAGGGCATTCATTCGGATTCTGATGGGATTGTTCATCCTGTTGATCTTCACCATACAGGCAGAAGCTCAGAGAAAAAGGGACCAGGCGATTGTGCAGGATGATACCCTGGTACAGTTTTCCGGAATAGTACGCGATCTGGAGCACCGTCCCCTGCCCGACGTGAACATCATCATTCTTTCACAGAAAAGAGGGACCACCTCCGACGAGCGGGGCATGTTCTCCTTCGTGGTAAGGCCCAATGATACTATCCTCTTCAGCCATATGGGGCACAAAGGGACCATTCATGTGATACCCGATTCACTGGGTGGTCAGCAGTATCCTGCTGATATATTTATGGTGAGTGATACCTTCCAGCTGGCTGAAGTCAGGATCTATCCATGGAAGACCTACCAGCAGTTCAAAGAGGCATTTCTGGCACTGGAACTCCCCGATGACGATGAACAGCGGGCTTATTATAACATCGCCCTGATCAAAACACAGATCAAAATGAATGATTTTGGTCCCAGTCCGAACATCAACTTCAGGGAGGTGATGAAACAGCAGTACAACCAACTCTATACGGCCGGTCAGACTCCCTACTACACCATTTTTGATCCCATGCGATGGGCCAAATTCTTTGAAGCCTTGAAACGAGGGGACTTCAAGAATGATGATAAATAAGATTCTGTACAATTTTCCATCATTTTCGTCAGTTAGTACTATATTCGGAAAATTTCTGATTGTGGATAACCGGCTGCTTCTTTTTTCACTGTTTCTGATCGTCGCAACCGCACTGAACGGCCAGGAATCAGGGGTGTTAAAAGGGAGTGTCCGCGATAGTGTCGGGGATCCGCTTGATCTGGCCAGCATCTCCCTTCAGGGCACCGGGGTGGGGACCATATCCAACCTGGACGGATCCTATGAACTGGTGGTCCCGGCAGGCAGGTCCTATACGGTGAACATCTCCTGTGTAGGCTATCGCTCCAAACAATTTGCCGTTCACCTGGATGCAGGAGAAACCAGAAACCAGGAGATCACATTGTTCAGAGATATCAGGGTTCTCCGGGAGGTATCGGTGAGCGCCCGGCAGGAAAGAGGAAGCACCTTTCACCGCATTGATGTGGAGGATCTTAACTATATGCCAACAACCACCGGGAAGGTGGAGACCATCATCAAATCCCAAGCCGGTGTCAGTTCAAACAATGAACTCAGCTCCCAGTATTCCGTAAGAGGGGGTAACTTTGACGAGAATCTTGTCTATGTCAACGATATTGAGATCTACAGGCCTTTCCTGGTCCGGTCCGGTCAGCAGGAAGGTCTGAGTTTTGTGAATTCCGACCTGGTATCGTCCATCAAGTTTTCGGCAGGAGGATATGATGCCCGGTATGGTGATAAAATGTCATCGGCACTGGATATTACCTACAAACGGCCCCGGGAGTTCGGGGGAGCGACCTCCATCAGCCTGCTGGGAGCCTCCGCCTACGTGGAGGGAGCATCAAAAACCAATAGATTTACCTACCTGGCGGGCTATCGCTATAAAACCACCTCCTACCTGCTTAACACCTTGGAAACCAGCGGGGATTATAAACCTCAATTTTCTGATCTTCAGGCTCTTTTTACCTACCAGATCTCACGCAAACTGGAAGTGTCATTGCTGGGGAACTGGTCCTCCAACAAATATCAGTTTATCCCTGAAACCCGAAATACCGAATTTGGGACCAAAGACCTTCCACTCAACCTGAGAATTTATTATGATGGTCAGGAAGTAGACCGGTTCAGCACCTACCTGGGTGCACTCTCATTGCAATGGAGACCTGTAAAGGAATTATCGCTCAAATTGATAGGATCAGCGTTCCGGACCTCTGAAGAGGAGACCTTTGATATCATGGGACAATACTGGATCAATGAGCTCGACAATACGATCAATTCAGAAACCTATGCAGACTCCATTCTCAATATAGGTGTCGGCACTTTGCTGACACACGCCCGGAACTACCTGGATGCATATGTGTTTTCCGCCTCACACCTGGGATCCTACCGGAACGAAAACAATTTTGTGCAATGGGGGATCTCCTACCAGTACCAGGATTTTTATGACCGGCTCAATGAGTGGGAAGTGACCGACTCGGCAGGTTATATCATTCCATATAACGGGGAAATGCTGGAATTTACCAATCAGAGAAAATCTGATCATCATATCTCCTATGACCAGGCCTCCGCCTTCATACAAAATACATTAGAGTTCAACGGAGAAGGTGCTGATGTGTTCTTTACCGCCGGGATACGTGGCAGTTTGTGGAACTTTAACCAGACGACCATGATCAGTCCCCGTGTTACATTCAGTACCCAGCCCAACTGGAAACACGATATGATGTTCCATCTGTCAGCTGGCTACTATTATCAGCCACCCTTCTATAAGGAGATGCGCATGCCCGATGGTGAAATAAACTATAATATTGAACCACAGCGATCGATTCACCTGCTCCTGGGCGGTGATTATATTTTCAACCTGTGGGAGAGGCCTTTCAAGCTAACGGGAGAGGTCTATTATAAATGGCTCAGCAACCTGATACCCTACAAAATAGAGAACGTCAGGGTAACCTATGCAGGTGATAATATCTCCGAAGGATTTGCCAGGGGGATAGATTTTAAGCTGAATGGTGAATTTGTTCACGGAGCGGAATCCTGGCTTACCCTCTCCCTTTTACAAACCAGGGAGGATGTGCAGGGGGATCGCATTATCGCCTGGAACGGTTATGGATATGTAAGTCAGGATGCCGGTGCATTCCCCAGGCCGACCGACCAGTTGTTGACCGTCGGGATGTATTTCCAGGATTATTTCCCTAATAATCCCGGATACAAGGTGCACCTGAATGCATTCTACGGAACCGGTCTGCCCCTGAGCAGTCCCAATGAAGGACAATACTATACCAACCTGAGAATGCGGCCTTATCGCCGGGTCGATATCGGTTTTTCAAAGGTGATCAAACGGGAAACAGATATCTGGGGAGAGCGCAATCCCCTGCGTTTTTTTGAAAGCATCTGGATCAGCGGCGAGATCTTCAACCTTCTGGGAATCAACAATGAAGCATCCTACCTCTGGATCAGGACCATCTCTGACCAGCAGGGTGTGCCGGGTATGTTCGGCATTCCCAACTACCTGACCGGGCGCAGGTTCAACCTGAGGATCTCCATCAGTTTCTAGTGCTACTTGCACTTACCCTGAACCACGAAATTGCTGATCTCCATCCGTGTCCGCTCCCTGGTTTCCCGTTCAGCATACTCTTCAGGAAGCTTTGAAATATCCCCTTTGTAACCGATGGCAATGATGGTCATGGGTTCAAACCTTGCTGGGATGGCCAGTAACTCTCTGGCCCGTTCATAATCGTATCCGCCTAACTGGTGCACAAACAGTCCCATGGCGGTAGCCTGTATCAACAGGTTTCCCACTGCCATTCCAGCTTCGTAATAGGCCAGCCTGTCTGGTCTGTTCCTATAAGTGGAAATGACCTGTGCCAGGGGCATCACCAGCAGTGGTGCCGTGGAGGCCCATATTTGATTATATTCACTCATGAGATCCAGAAAAATGGGATATTCCGGCATCTCCTTTGTAGTATAAATAAAGCGCCATGGCTGGGAATTTCTGGATGAAGGTGCCCACTTTGCAGCTTCGAAGATCAGCTGGATCTTATCATATTCCACCGGGCGGTCGTCAAAAGCTACCGGACTCCATCGATCGGTTATCAGTTTGTGTATTTTATTCATAATTGATTGATTGCTTTAGGATAATTATACTCTAGTATAACAGGCACACTTTGAAATATGTTTTATTACCTTTATCCGCTCATTTAATAATCATATCTGAACCGATTAATTATGAACACAAAAGAGTACATCCAGCGAGAGGATCAATATGGAGCACATAACTACCACCCGTTGCCGGTGGTGCTTGATCGTGGTGAAGGGGTCTATGTCTGGGACGTTGAAGGTAAGAGATATTATGATTTTCTTTCCGCCTATTCAGCTGTGAACCAGGGGCATTGTCATCCCAAAATAGTAAGTGCCATGACTGAACAGGCCGGGAAGCTGGCACTTACCTCCAGGGCATTCTATAACAGCACGCTGGGTGAATATGAACAGTATATCACCACCTATTTTGGATATGACAAGGTCCTCCCTATGAACTCGGGGGCCGAAGGTGACGAAACTGCCTTGAAACTGTGCCGTAAATGGGCCTATGAGAAAAAAGGCATTGCCGAAAACGAGGCCAGGATTATCGTTTGTGAAGGTAATTTTCACGGTCGCACCATCACCATTATCTCCATGTCAACAGATCCGGATTCATACAAGGGTTTCGGGCCCTACACCCCGGGTTTTGTAACCATACCCTACAATGATACAGATGCGCTTGCAAAAGCCCTGGAAGATCCAAATGTGGCCGGATTCCTTGTGGAACCGATCCAGGGTGAAGCCGGGGTGTATGTTCCCGACGATGGTTACCTGGGCAAAGCATATCAATTGTGCAAAGAGAAGAATGTACTGTTTATCGCGGATGAGGTCCAGACCGGACTGGCCCGCACAGGTAAATTGCTGGCATGTGACCATGAAGGGGTCCGCCCGGATATCCTGATACTGGGGAAAGCGCTTTCAGGAGGTGTTTACCCGGTATCCGCAGTGCTTGCAGACGACGAAATCATGCTCACGATCAAGCCGGGTGAACATGGCTCCACCTATGGGGGTAACCCGGTTGCAGCCAAAGTGGCCATTGCTGCACTGGAGGTCATAAAAGATGAGAAACTTGCCGAGCGGGCCCAGAAATTGGGGGAGAAATTCCGGGCTGAATTAAAGAAGATCGATTCCCCCATGGTAGAGCTGGTCAGGGGCAAAGGACTGCTCAATGCCATCGTGATCAAACCGACCAAGGGTAAAACCGCATGGGATGTATGTCTTGCCCTGAAGGAGAACGGACTGCTGGCCAAACCCACCCATGAACATATTATCCGTTTCGCCCCTCCCCTGGTCATCACCGAGGAGCAGTTGATGGAGACTGTGCAGATCATTACAAGGACCATTCATTCGTTCGAAGCATAGTTCGAAGCATAAGGTTTGCCCTATAGCTCTTTATATCAAAAAAACCGGGAGCCTTCTCCCGGTTTTTTTATCTGACCTCCTGAGACTCTAACTTCCTGTCGTTCCTAACGTTTTACATACCTGACCGTCGCATCTGTTCCAGGCCCCTTGATCCTGATAAAGTACATCCCATCATTCTCCCTGGAAATATTGATGCTTCGGGCTCCGCCTGATGAATGGATCTGCTCTTTATGGACCATCCTGCCATCGGTTGCGTATATCTTAACCTGGTAATCCCCGGCTGCTGGAAAATCAACAAGGATCAGTCCCGGTCCCGGATTGGGATAGATCTGTATGGTCTCATTCTCCAGCAGGGATACTCCCGTGGGCCAGCCAATGTAGATCCCCTCCTCGCTGATCGTATAATCGAGTCCGGAAACTATCTGGTCTCCTACAATGGTCACTTCGTGGATCTCCAGCATATCCAGGCCCGGAACCTCAACAAGGAGGATATAATCCCCATCGGGAATATTGGAAAATGAAAACATGCCGAATTCATCCGTCTCCGTATAGGCAACAATCTCACCTGCCATGGTCGACTTCTTGGTCGACTTAATCAAAATTACCGCAGATTTTGTTGCAGGACGGGCGCTGATACCCTTCAGGGCATCTTGCTCTACCGCATCTTCGTATACGATGGTTCCTGACAATTGTCCTGAACCATCGCCTGGCCCGGGAGGAATGGCTTCTTCAAGCTTAATATTTAAAATATTTGCATTGAACTTGGGGTAAAAATCATTGAAAGTAACTGTTTTCCAGCCGGTTTGATCTCCATAATAGGTGGGGATCGCATAGGGATACTGGTCCCTGTCAGGAACGGCCAGCAATGTATAGTTCCCGGGATAGAGATTTTCAATAAAATAGTTACCCCCGGGATCGAGCATGACCGAATCCACCCGTGGATAGATTCCCCACCAGGTCGATTTGATCGCCTTTACATACCCCGGGTATACCGGGTTATCACCTGCATCGGTCACCTTCCCTCCAACCACCAGGTCGGGAGCCAGTTTAAGTAACCAGCTGGATTGCGGGGAGGAGAGGTCACTGACAACTGACTCACCCACAATAATATCAGTGGCTCTACCCATTTTCAGTGAGGTAAATACCTCTCCGTTAGGAAGCACTTCCAGATCCGTACCATCCAGATCATAATATGGGGCTGCGGGCAGACTGGCATTGACATACCAGAGTGGTTTTCCGTTATAGTCGAGTCCCACATGAAAGATAAAACTGCCTGGTACAACAGCCGCTTCTGTAATCCCGTCCAGATCCTGCGTCAGGTAATTATAGCCCATCAGGGTGACATTTCCTGCACGGTCGGCATCGAAACCATAAATAGTTGCATCATTGGAGGAAACCGCATATCCCCATAACTCAGAGCCGTCCCAGAGGTCCAGCGCAGCAACATAGATACCCAGGGGATAGGTCAGGTTCATGCGAGCCCCCGCCACGTCAAAAGCAGGATTCTGGAATGGGGCTGTCAGGTAAAGGAGCCTGTTTTTCCAGTTGATGGCGTCATAGTATACCCTGTTGTTGAATACCTCACTTGCTGCGCTTTTCTTCTTTCCTTCCTGGACAGGTCCCTGGCTTTCGAAAGGCGTGGCCCATGCCAGGCTCCCCGATGAATTGATCCGGAAAACAAACTGGTTGTTGGTATTGGCATTGGTGAAACTAAACTCGGCCTCTCCAAGCTTATAATATCCAGTATTGGTATTACCCGTCAGTACAAAACCTCCGTCCGGCATGGGGAATCCTTTGAAAATACTGGAGGCATTACCATAATTGTTCAAGAGTCCCTCGATTACCATGCGCTCCTGTCCCCCTTCGTCCAGTTTCACTGCAAATGTGCCATAACCGTCCAGATAGGGATTAAGGGCAGTCCCTGCTATAACCGGACTGCTTTCGGCTCCATAGGTCCCCGTTACAAGTGCTTCACCATTGTTTCCCGGGTAGACCTGAATACGGTCAAAATATGGAGATGTTCCCGATAGAAGCATATCAAAACCCACCTGGTAGACCCACTTAAAATCCAGATCCCGGTTGTATTTGATTACATAAAAATAACTGTTGGGAGAATCCAGGTCCTTTCCCAGTGTTCCGAAGCCTCTTAGTTCAAGGGGTTGGCTCGCTTTACCATACACATATACCGAACCATCCTGTTTATCCATAATGGCCTCAGAATTGGGATACTGGTTGGCCGTAAGTGCCCAGATGTTGATAATCCTGATAAACTGGCAATCAGGATCATAACTGGAGATAAACTCAACCATACTGGAAGCGGGAATTGGGATCACCTGCCCGCTGGCATCCACTTCATCGTAGGCCTGGGTCATTACCGTCAGGCCGCCTTTAAAAGAGGCCGCATAACGGGGAGAATAGGTGCCTCTTATGAAATTGGCCTTCAATGGATTTCCTTCACTGTCATATTTTATAAAATAGAGGCTCCGGAAATCGGGAGTGACTGCCTGCCCCAGCAGTGGGTGGTCCGTACTGGTGGAATAGGCGCCGGAGATCCTGTAGAATGTGTTGGCATCAGACTCTACAAGGTAGGCGTCCGACGGGTATTCATCCAGGTGCACCACATCATGGGTACCCGGGACAAGCTGCTGGGTTGCTGCATTTCCTGCAATCAGCAACAGAATTGAAAAAAGTAAAACATATTTCATGATGACAAAAATTTGGTCTATTTCAAATAACGAATTCCGATAACCAGGATATCATCCACCTGGGGCTCTTTACCCATCCATCGGTTCAACTCCTCTTCAAGCAGGGTGGCCTGTCTCTTTACAGGCTCACTGTTGATCTGGGCCAGAAAGTTCTTGAAGGGCAAGGCCTTGTACTTCCCTCCTTTTTCCCCTCCAAACTGGTCAGGGAATCCATCGGAATAGAGGTATAGCATATCATTATGCTCAAGCAGTATCCGATGGTTGGTAAATGGCGCTTCCTCGATGATATGTTTTCCCACGGGCATTTTATCCCCCTTGTACTCGATTATTTCCCCTTCTCTTATAAGGATCAATGGATTATACGCACCTGCAAACTCAAGCATATCCAACTGCCTGTCAATCACCACCAGCGAAATATCCATGCCGTCCTTGGCCTGTTCTGCCTCATCTTTATGGGACATGGAGCTGATAATATTTTTTCTTAACCGGTTAAGTATCTGGGAAGCCTTGGTAACACCTTCATGGTTTACGATCTCGTTCAGGTATGTGAGTCCCAAAAGGCTCATAAAAGCACCGGGCACACCGTGCCCTGTGCAGTCGGCTGCGCAGACCACAATCTGCTCCTCCTTCTTCTCCACCCAGTAAAAATCACCACTCACAATATCCCTTGGTCTGAATAGAATAAAATGTTCGGGCAAATTTCTTTCCAGGGTTTTCTTGCCAGGCAGAACGGCCTGCTGGATTCTCCTGGCATACTGTATACTGTCTGTAATCTCTTTATTCTGCATGATAATCTGGTCCCTCTGCTCTTCTACAAAACTCTTCTGCTCTGAAATCTCATCCCGCTGTGCCTCAATCTCTACCTTCTGGTCCTCTATCTCTCTTGTGCGTTCTTTCACCTTCACCTCCAGTACTCGTTTCTCTTTAACCAGCTGTCTTTCCCGGATTTTAACGATGCTGAAGATCAGTGCCAGTCCCGTCAATATCTCCAGCATAATAAACCAGAACGTCTTCCAGACAGGTGGCTTGATAGTAAAATCAAAGCTGGCTTCATTCTCCACTTCCACACCATCCAGGTTGTAAGCCTTGACATGGAAAATATAATGTCCGTTGGGAAGCCTCATATAGGGTGCCGAGCGCTCATTTGACGGTTGGGACCATCCCCTGTCGAATCCCTCAAGATACCAGGAGAAGGTGTTGCGGGACGGGTTGATCGTTTGGATCCCGGTAAAATTAAATTCCAGGGAGTTTTTGCCATAGGGGAAGGTCATATTGTCCGGGAACATCCCTTTGATGCCCCTGTTCTCAGGGACAAGACTGGTGCATAATAGTCCGTCGACAACAGGAGGATAGAGCACCAGTTCAGGCGGATTACGATCCTTGGTATTATAGCGGGGATCGTAATGGTAAAGTCCTTCCAGCGTGCCAATCCATAATTCACCACCTGCTCCCTTTGAAATGGCTCTGGCATTTGTCTCCAGCGGATAGAATCCTTCATCATACCCGTAGAAATCAATGTCACCGCTTTTAATATTGAGCACATTTATACCCAGGTTGGTCCCTATCCAGAGCGATACACTGTCTGCAAACTCGACAAAATAAGTGGAGTTGGATACCAATCCCTGCTCTGTGCCGTAATTCACTATATCTCCGGGTATCCCCGGATTGATCCTTGAAACCCCCCTGCTCTTGGTAGCCACCCAGATGTTATTCTGATAATCGGAGGTCACATCCAGGTATACCGCTGATGCCAGGCCATCCTCCTCAGTGTAGTTCCGGATATGTTGTCCCGACAAATCAAAAAGGGAGAGCCCCCCCTCTGTAGCACAGCAGACCACATTACCCATCTGCATCAGGCTGTTCACCTGCAGGTTCACCAGACCGTCCTCCATTCCCAGCTGAGTAGATTTCCCATTCTTCAGGATATACACCCCGGAGTCGGTGGCGCACCAGAGCTCCCCGTCATTCGTATAGATCAGGCTTTTAATTAGTGCTTCCGGCCCCACTTTTACGACTGAGTGTCCATTGTAAAGAAACAATTCCTCCCCGGTTCCTATATATATATTTTGATTACGATCCTCAGCAAATGAAAGTGGAGTGGCTTCCAGGGGAAAATTATACTGTTCATCAAGGGTGATCAATTCATTTCCAAGGATATATTCCAGGTTATTGTCTGCTCCGAACCACACTCTGCCCCGGGAATCATAAAATACTGATTGAATGTTATTGGCGGGTAGCCCGAAATCCATATCATAGTTTTCAAATATGGCCCTACCATATTTAGAAACTCCTCCCTGTGTACCCATCCATATACTGCCGAACCTATCCTCAAAGATCATCGTCACATCATCATTGACCAGATTATTGGTAACAGTAAAATGTTTGAAAAAATCACGGTCCATCAACCATACTCCGTCATTAAATCCTATGATCCACAGCCGTCCCTGCCTGTCCTCATAAAACTCAGCTGCAACGGGTTCCGTATCATCGGGAGTATCCACATGCCGGAAGCTTCCCTGTTCATATAGGTAGAGCCCTTCCGGGTAAACACCGCACCAGATCCTCCCATCTCTTGCTTTCAGCATACACAGGACATTCTCCTCTCCTGATCCATTTGTAGGGTGCCGCCAGTGTTCCCCTCTTTCGTCCCTGACCAGTATCCCTGCTCCCTGTGTGGCATACCAGATCTCACCGGGAGAAGCCTCGATGATATCACGCACGATCATCTCCTGTGGTAATTTTTCGTATGAATACGGATCGTTAAAAATGGTGATCCCGGGTTTGGAATGGGTAGCAAATTGGACCCTGCCTTGCGAATCCACCATGACATCAAGCACATTGTTACCGCACAGGGCATCTTTCATGGAATAATTCAGAATGGTATCTTCAGTAACCACGGAGATCCCGTTAATGGTCCATATCCAGATATTTCCGGCCAGGTCCCCGATCATACCGTCGATCCGGTTATTTACCAATCCATTCTCCTCTGTTATCTGATCAAATTCATTGCCATCAAATACCGCAATGCCACCCTGTGTTCCAATCCATATTCTTCCGAGGTGATCAACAAGGAGACAATTCACCTCGTCATCGGGCAACCCGTTGGAGATATTAAAGTACTCGTAGGTATAGCCATCGTAACGCGCAGCACCAACCTGGGTGGCAAACCAGATGAATCCACTGGAATCCTGGACAATATCGGTGACGGTGTTCTGTGGCAGTCCCGTCTTCAGTGTATGATTCTCGAACGAGACTTTCTGTGCCTGAAGGGCTACAAGCGAAGCACTTGCCAGCAAAAAGCAGATGAACCTTTTATATAAAGAATGAGCGGATCTTTTTCTAACTTGCATGCCCAATCAATTATTCAATCAATTTATGAAAAAATATGTGTCGCTTCTGATCTACTTATCAATACTGTCCGGATGCAACAATCCGGGAGGAAGGACCTGGATGATCCCGGTAACCATAGATCCTTCGGATCTAGATTATACGCCATCGGCAATGGAAAGTTTCGAAGTGCGCCGTGATCATTTAACCGACTCTCTGGGCGACGGATATGCTATTTTAAGATCGGCTGATCAATGCAGCATGAACCGGCATGAATTCAGGCCCAATAACTACTTCTTCTACCTGACGGGTTACAACGCCCCCGGTTCCTATGCGGTCATCGGACCGGATCCCGGCAACAGGTTCACACTTTCGGTGCCGCCCCAGAGCATCAGGACCCTGATCTACGAGGGGAGTGAGCTGCCGGAAGAGCAGATCAGGGAGAGGTACAGTCCTCAGAAATTGATATCCTACATGGAGAGCAGGGTGCTGATAGACAGTATTGTTCAATCAGGGGCAACCATCTATACGGACCTTTCGGACCGCACTTTCCTGGATCAGCTGCAAAGGATTGCCGGAGATGACAAGAATATACGGTTCAGGAGTATCGGCGAGCTGGTGGATGAGAGCCGCGTTTTCAAGGACCCATCGGAAGTACAGTATTTACAGAAAGCATGCAATATTACGGCCATGGCGCTGTTCAAAGCTATGAAAGATGTTAAACCCGATATGTATGAATTTGAGACGGAATCGGTGATCGAAGGCACTTTCCTGGAGTATGGATCGGCCATGCCCGGTTTTGCATCCATTGTGGGATCTGGTCCCAACAGCACCATTCTCCATTATGAAGCCAATACCCGGAAGATGGAGGATGGCGACCTGCTGCTGATGGATATCGGTGCAGAATATGGCTATTATACCGCTGATATCACCCGCACCATTCCTGTCAATGGCAGATTCTCACCCGAGCAGCGTACCATCTACCAGCTTGTGCTGGATGCACAGCTGGCTGCCATAGAGCAGATGAAACCAGGAAAAATGTATACGGACGGACACATGGCTGCCAAAGATGTGATCGTGAAAGGACTTACCGACCTGGGACTGATCACCGATCCAACCTCACCCTGGCAGATCAAATTCTATATCCTCTATCCTTCGTCACACTACCTGGGACTGGATGTTCATGATGTGGGCGATATGGGAGGGTCCTTCTCTCAATTCATGGAGCAGACTCCCGGTGAGTCCATGGAGAGCCGGGTGCTGGAGCCGGGAATGGTACTGACCATTGAGCCGGGACTCTATTTCCGGGAGCAGGGATTGGATCAGATATATGACATTTTTAAGGAGGAAGCGGACAGCACAGAAATTGAGCAATTTATTGAGACGGTGCGTCCTGTCTATGAACAATATATCAATACGGGGGTTCGTATTGAGGATGATATCCTGATAACCACAGGGGGAAATATCAACCTCTCAAGGTACGCTCCCAAAGAGATTGAAGATATAGAACAGATAATGAGATAAAATGAGCAAAGCAGAGATCCATACCGAAAAAGGGGTAATGAAAGTTGAATTTTATGATAACGATGCACCCGGAACGGTTGAGAATTTTATTAAGCTATCCAAAGAAGGTTTTTATGACGGACTTACTTTTCACAGGGTAATACCTGATTTTGTGATCCAGGGAGGGTGCCCCGAAGGTACTGGAATGGGGGGGCCCGGATACACCATCAAATGTGAACTGGATGGAGATAACCAGTATCACGACCGTGGAGTCCTGTCCATGGCACATGCCGGAAGGGATACCGGTGGATCGCAGTTCTTTATCTGTCACTCCCGCAATAATACAGCACACCTGGACAGAGTGCACTCCTGCTTTGGAAGGTTATACGAGGGTCTCGAAGTGATTGATGACATCCGCCAGGGCGACAGGATCGAAAAAATAGTGGTGGAAGATTAACCCGTCCTCTATCGGTGCCGTTTTTTCAGTACCGATTCCACATCCTTGATATCAAAGTTTTTTGCAGACAGCAGTACCAGCAGATGGTAGACCAGGTCGGCTGCCTCGTTGAGGAAAAGTTCATCGTTGGTGTCCTTCGATTCAATGACCAGCTCCACGGCCTCCTCACCCACCTTCTGGGCGATCTTGTTGATCCCGCTGCGGAAGAGCGAGGTGGTATAGGAGCCTTCCGGCATCTGCTCCCTGCGGCTATGGATCAGTTGCTGAAGCTGCATAATAAAGCCGGTCTCATCCGGTTCATCTGATATCCTGTTGGTCTCATTAAAACAGGTATCGCTGCCGGTGTGACAGACCGGACCTGCCGGAGTGGCCTTTATAAGCAGTGTATCGTGATCGCAATCCTCCAGGATATCTTTTACATAAAGGAAATTGCCGCTCTCCTCTCCTTTGGTCCACAGCCTGTTCTTTGTTCTGCTGAAAAAGGTCACTTTACCCTCTTTCCTGGTCATATCCAGTGCCTCGGGAGTCATAAATCCAAGCATGAGTACAGTGGCGGTCCCGGCATCCTGTATGATGGCAGGAACAATCCCGTTGAGTTTTTGAAAGTCCATTTTATCTCACAATTATATGATGCTTCCTTAAGTAATCCTTCAGTTCCGGTACCGGGATCTCGTTGTAATGAAAGATAGAGGCTGCCAGCGCTGCATCGGCCTTCCCCTGTTCAAATACCTCCACGAAATGCTCCTTTTTCCCCGCTCCGCCCGACGCGATCACGGGAATAGTCAGCCTCTCTGAGAGTTCCCTCAACGCTGCATATGCAAATCCGTTCTTGGTTCCATCGTGGTTCATGGAGGTGAACAGGATCTCCCCGGCACCCCTCTCCTGCACCTCTTTTGCCCAGCTGAACAGTTCCCTGTCAGTGGGGATCCTTCCACCATTGACAAAAACGGTCCACCGGTCGTCCTTAAGCTGTGCGTCGATGGCCACGACCACAAACTGGTTCCCGAATCCCCCCGCAATGCGATCTACCAGAGCGGGATCCCTGACGGCCGACGAGTTGATGGATACCTTATCGGCACCCGCAGAGAGCAGCAGTTCTGCGTCGTATAGCCCGTCAATACCTCCGCCTACGGTAAAGGGTATATTCAGGTGCTCTGATATACGCTGTACAAGATCAGCAAAGAGCTTCCTGCCTTCATGGGTAGCGGTAATATCGAGGTAGACCAGTTCGTCCGCTCCATCACGTGCATATTTGGCTCCGAGCTCCACCGGATCGCCAACGTCGACCACATTTTCAAAGTTGATCCCCTTTACCGTCTTTCCGTCCCTGATATCCAGGCAGGGTATAATCCTTTTAGCCAGCATTTCAGCTATTTTTTATGATGTATGACTGCAGAGTTTCCAAAGTGATCTTCCCCTCATATATAGCCTTCCCGACGATCACCCCGTCGATCCCCGCTTCATCTAACTGTTCAATATCCTTCATGCCTCTGATCCCGCCGCTGGCCACCAGGTACAGCCCTCCGATCTCAGCCTTGAGTTCCATATAGGTTCCCAGGGAAGGACCCTCCAGCATGCCATCCTTCTCAATATCAGTACAGATCGCCTTTTCAACGCCTTCCGACAGATAACCTGAAATAAACTCCTTCAGCTCCAGCCGGGAATCTTCATGCCATCCCGATACCGAAACCATTCCGGACCTGAAATCGGCTCCCAGAATAATGCGGTCCGGCCCGTATTGTTTCAACCAGCTGATAAAGCGTTCACGGTCCTTCACCGCAACACTTCCACCGGTTGCCATACGCGCCCCCGAATCAAATACGATACGCAGATCCTCATCACTTCTTATGCCGCCCCCCGCATCAATGACCAGGGAGGTGCGTGACGCGATATTCTCCAGTATTTTATGGTTCACCACCCTTCTCTCCCGTGCCCCGTCCAGGTCGACCAGGTGCAATCTCCTGATACCGTGACTTTCGAACTGCAGGGCCATTTCAAGGGGATCACCATACTCCTTTTTCTGGTTGTAGTCGCCCCGCGCAAGGCGCACACATTTACCCTCAATGATATCTATGGCCGGGACAATCTCGATCATAACTTTAAGAATTGTTTCAGAATGATCTCACCCGGATCGCCACTCTTTTCCGGATGGAACTGTGTGGCATAGAAGTTGCCGCGCTGCATGGCAGCGCTGAAGGTTACCATGTAAATGGATTCGGCTGCAGTATCATCACATACCGGCACATAATAGGAATGAACAAAATAAACATAAGCCCCCTTCAGTGATGCAGGAACCAGTTCTCCATTCACCCTGTCGAGGCTGTTCCAGCCCATATGAGGGACTTTCAGACCTTTTTCAGGGAAACGCCTGACCGGCTGATCGAATATGCCTATACAGGGTGTATCGCCCTCCTCCGACCAGCTGCACATCAGTTGCTGGCCCAGGCAGATCCCCAGAACTGGTGTGGTAAGCCCCTTCAACAGTACATCCAGCTCCCGCTCCTTCAGATATTTCATGGTCCTGGTGGCCTCTCCCACTCCCGGGAAGATCACCCTGTCTGCATCAAGAATGGCCTGGTGGTCATCCGTTATCAGCGCCTCAACCCCCATCCTTTTCAGTGCATGATCGACCGATCTGATGTTCCCTGCATTATATTTTATGATAGCTACGTTCATCTGGTATCGTGCGTTACAGTTTACCCTTGGTAGATGGAAGCCTGTTGCTTTCAGGATCCAGCTTTGCAGCCATTCCCAGGGCCCTGGCAAATGCTTTGAACAGGCTTTCGATCTTATGATGCTCATTGCTCCCGGTCACCTCCATATTCAGGTTGCACTTTGCTGCATCCGAAAAACTTTTGAAAAAGTGGTAAAACATCTCGGTGGGCATCTCCCCGATCTTCTCCCGCTTGAACTCTGCATTCCACTGGAGCCATGGCCTGCCACCAAAATCGATGGCCACGCTGGCAAGTGAATCGTCCATAGGCAGCACAAAAGCATAGCGCTCAATGCCTTTTTTGTCACCCAGGGCCTCGAGGAACGCCTCACCGATGGCAATGGCCGTATCCTCGATGGTATGATGTTCATCCACATGCAAGTCTCCCTTTACTTCAACCTCCAGGTCCATTCCTCCATGCCTGCCCAGCTGATCGAGCATATGGTCAAAAAATCCGATACCCGTGGAGATGGATGTTTTTCCCTCACCATCGAGAGAGAGTTTTACCGTAATATCTGTTTCACCGGTGGTCCGGCTGACAACCGCCCTTCTTTGGCGTGTCCTGATAAAATGATAGATCATGTCCCAGTCCTCACAGATCACAACCGCATGCGGGGTCAGTCCGGAAGCTTTAAGTTTACTTTTCAGCGACTGGCTACCCAGAAGGATCCCCCTGGCACCCAGGTTCTTTGCCAGCTCGATATCGGTGATACGGTCGCCGATGACATAAGAATTCTCCAGGTCATAACCTCCCTTCATATACTCCGTAAGCATTCCGGTCCCCGGCTTTCTGTTGGGAGAGTTTTCCACGGGAAGTGAGGGATCCATGTGTATGGCATCAAACTCTACCCCTTCGTTTCTGAAAGCCTCCAGGAACTTCTCATGCGGAGCGCTGAACACCTCTTCCGGAAAAGAGTCGGTGCCCAGTCCGTCCTGGTTGCTGACTATAACCAGTTCATAGCCTGTAAAGTGCCTCAGCTTATAGAGGTTCCTGAATACCCCGGGCATGAACTCCAGCTTCTCAAGAGAATCAACCTGCAGGTCCCCGGGTGGCTCCTTGATCAGTGTACCATCCCGGTCAATGAATAATACTTTTTTCATGGCTTCATCATTTTTAAAGCATCCATCAGCTGTCTGTTCTCCTTTTTCGTCCCGACGGTGATGCGGATACAGCCCTCACACAGGGGAACCGACGAGCGGTCGCGGATAATGATCCCTCTTGCCATTAAGAACCGGTAAACCATCACTGGATCATCCACCTTAACAAGCAGGAAGTTGGCATCTGATGGATACACGACCTTTACATACGGCATCATGGCAATTGCTTTGGCTATCCTGCCGCGCTCTTCAATAATCTCGCTGATCCATCCCTGCCTTTGCCCGGGATCATCCAGTCCCTTCAAGGCTTCCTTAATGGTAAGGCTGTTGATATTATATGGATACTTCACGCTGGTCAGGTATCCCACCAGGGCAGGATGTGCAAACAGGATGCCCAGCCTGATCCCGGCAAGTCCCCACGCTTTGGAAAGGGTCTGTAAAACCACCAGGTTGTCCTTCTCATGCAACCGGGACAGCAAGCCCGGTCCCATGCTAAAATCGATATAGGCCTCATCAACCACAACCATACAATTTACTCCATCGATAATTTTTAACACGGCCTCCCTCTCCATTGAGTTGGAGGTGGGATTATTGGGCGAACAGAGAAAAATGATTTTTGTACGCTCATCGACAGCTTCAATGACTGCATCGGCATCCAGGCTGAAATCCCTGTTTAAAAGGACATTTCTGCGCTCCACTCCATTGATCTGAGCGCAGACACCGTACATACCGTATGTGGGTTCGACCGTTATCACATTGTCCCTGCCCGGATCACAGAGCACCCTGAATAAAAGATCGATGCCTTCATCACTACCATTCCCGAGAAATATATTATCCAGCGGCAGACCCTTGATGGCAGAGATCTTCTTCTTAAGTTCCACCTGTCCGGGATCGGGATAGCGGTTCAGCGGAGCATTGAACGGATTCTCGTTGGCATCCATAAATACAGATGCAGATCCGGAATATTCGTCCCGTGCCGACGAGTATGGCCTCAGATCCAGGATGGTTTGCCTGACAAGGGTTGCTATGTCAAATGAGCTACGCATCATCATTGTGACTTAACCGGATGGAGACCGCATTGCTGTGAGCCCGAAGCTCCTCGGCATTGGCCATTGTCATGATGGAGTCCCCTATGTTGGTGAGTCCGTCCCTGCTGATCTCCTGGAAGGTTATCTTCTTGAAAAAACTATCCATATTGATCCCGCTGAAGGCATGTGCCCAGCCGTTGGTAGGAAGGGTATGGTTGGTACCCGATGCATAATCACCTGCACTTTCGGGAGTATAGTCGCCCAGGAAAACTGAACCGGCATTGATCACCTGTCCGGCCAGGACCGAATAATTCCTGGTAGCGATAATCAGGTGCTCAGGGGCATACATATTGACCAGTTCCATGACCTCGCCCTGGTTTTTTAATAGAATGATCTTGCTGTTATTCAAAGCCTTCGAAGCAATCTCCTTACGGGGCAGGCCTTCCAGTTGCCTCTGGATCTCATCCTGGACACTGTCAATCATCTTTTCGGAATCGGTTATCAGCAAGACCTGGCTGTCAGGGCCGTGCTCTGCCTGGGAGAGCAGGTCGGATGCGATAAACGCCGGATTGGATGCATGGTCGGCTACAACTGCCAGTTCGGAAGGACCAGCCGGAATATCGATGGCTACTTTTTCCTGGCTCACAAGCTGTTTCGCCATGGTCACATATTGATTGCCAGGTCCGAATATCTTGTTCACTGCCGGGATGCTCTCTGTACCGTATGCCATTGCTGCGATGGCCTGTACGCCTCCTACCCTGAAAACCCTGTCAATTCCAAGCAGTCCGGCGGTATATAGAATAGATGCATCCACTTTCCCGTGAATGCCGGGAGGTGTGCAGAGGATCACCTCGCCGCACCCCGCAATTTTAGCCGGTATGCCCAGCATCAGTACGGTGGAGAACAACGGGGCCGATCCGCCGGGAATGTAGAGTCCGACTTTACTGATCGGGACAGGTTTCTGCCAGCAACGCACGCCGGCGACTGTCTCAATGACTTCGGTCTGTTGCACCTGTTTTTCATGAAATGTCCGGATATTCCGGTGAGCCACTTCTATGGCCCTTTTAAGCTCACCGCTCACTTCATCCGGGGCATTACCGATCTCCTCCTCTGAAACCTCAAGGATACCTGTACCATACCCGTCAAACTTTTTGGAATAGGATCTCACAGCAGCATCGCCCAGGGACGCTACATCATCAATAATCTTCTGCACCGTCTCTTCAAGGGCGTGAAGATCAAACCGGGGACGCTGAACCAGCGCAGCCCATTCGCTCTTATCCGGATGACGAAAAATATTCATGTTATATCATTTCAGATTATACAATCATCTTTTCAATAGGTATGACCAGTATGCCCTGTGCACCAACCTCCTTGAGACGGTCGATATTCACCCAGAACTCTTTTTCACTGAGAACTGAATGAACCGAGCTCCAACCCTCCTCTGCCAGAGGCATAACAGTGGGACTTTTCATTCCAGGCAGAATATTGATGATCTCCTGCAGGCTCTCATTGGGGGCATTCAACAGGATATACTTATTATTTGATGCTGCCAGCACACTCCGGATCCTGAATATCATATCGTCGAGCATAGACTGCACATCATTGCTCAGGTTCTGATTGGCGATCAATACCGCTTCCGAATCCATAACTACCTCCACCTCTCTTAATCCATTACTGATCAGCGTGCTTCCTGAGCTCACAATATCAAAAATGGCATCCGCCATCCCGATGGAGGGGGCCAGCTCTACCGAACCGCTCAAAACATGTATTTCTGCCTTTATTCCATGCTCCTGCAGGTAATTCTCAAGGATTACCGGGTAGGATGTGGCAATTCTTTTGCCATTCAGCTCTTCCAGGCCCTCAAAGGGATTCGATTTAGGTATGGCAATGGATAACCTGCACCTGGAGTAACCCAGTCTTTCAACCAGGTCCACCCTGCATTTCTTTTCCCGGTACTCATTCTCCCCCACGATACCAATATGTGCTACCCCATCTTGCACATATTGTGGAATATCATCATCCCTGAGAAAGATCACCTCCATGGGGAAGGTATGTGACACAGATCTGAGCCTCCGGGAACCATAACTCAGTGAGATCCCGGCTTCATTCAGAAGATCCAGTGATTTCTCACTGAGCCGACCCGATTTCTGAATGGCGATTCTTAAGTTTTCCATCCTTTTCTGTTTAAACGAAAAAAGGTCTGCAGTATCTGCAAACCTCAAAACCTATTATATCGGATTACAATGTACTACACAGCTTCCTCAACCGTTCACGTGGTGATGGTGATAATGAATGCTATGTTGCCTGTAATACCTCATTCCATTAAAATGTTATGCAATATTACGCAATAATCTGTAAACCTCAAATAGTAATCCCTCAAATATCCTTTAACAGGATATTGGATGGCGACTCCCTGATTGAGTGCAGTATATGCTCATGTAGATGGGCAATCTTGGTCAATACATCAGATTCTGTGACGATCATACGGGCCCCTCCTATCTTTTCCATCTGGTTGTAAATGTACGCCACGGTGATCTTATTGATGTCCACGGCTGGCTGGTAGGTGCGGTCCTTGGGGTTGGCAGCGGCTAGTTCCGCCAGTATGCCGGCTTCCACAAGTTCAAAAACAAGGCTGTTGACAAGACGTATAGGAATGCCCAGCTCATGACTGAGTGCCTCTGTATTCCATGGAACGGTTCCCTCCTCGAAATTTTTGATGATCTTGTGCGCCATCAGCAGTGTAAGGATCCTTTTATTGTTCTGGCTCAGATTAAGGGCATTCTCCTCAAATTCATAATTCTCAATATTCTGGTAGGCAAAGCTGAGTTCGGCACCCATTAACACAATAAGCCATGTAATCTGCAGCCACATCAGGAAGAGAGGAATAAATGCGATGGTCCCATAGAGGGTCCCCCACTTCATCACACCGATCTGGAGGGACTGGTAGAGGGACTGGAATATGAGTGCTATGGTACCGGCAATCACCCCGGCAATCACTGCGTATTTAAACTTCACCTTGGTATTGGGCATTACTATGTAAATGATGGTGAACAGGATCCAGATGGAGACGTAAGGCACCGACTTGATCAGGGTGACGATAATAGGTTTAAAGAACTCTAATTCATTGGCTGCTGATTGAATTTTAAGCATGAAACTTCCGGAAAGCCCTATGGCGAAAGGGCTCAGGATCATGATGGCCAGGTAATCCGAGAATTTACGCATGGGGCTGCGGGGCTTGCGTATCTGCCAGATATCATTGAATGAAGCTTCTATATTATTCAGTACCTGAATGACCGACCAGAAAAGTATCACACCACCCACGCCGGCGATAACCCCCTCCTTTGTTTCCGACAACAGGCTGTCCACCATCCCTGTTACCCATTTCATCACTTCCACCTGGTCCTGCATATGTTTGTTAATGAATTCATGCAACATATCCTCAAATCCAAAATTGCGAGCGATGGCAAAAGCGATGGCAAAGATCGGCACGATGGAAAGCATGGTAAAATAGGTCAGTGCAGCCGCCCTTACTGCTGCCCTGTCCTCAAAAAAGCCTTTGAATGCAAGAATATAGATTCTTGCCTGCATAATTAAGAATGAGCGGCGGCGGGACTTGGAAGTGAGGTCGTGCGACCAGATCTCCTCCTTGAAGAAAATCCTTAACTTTTCTAACATAGACTGACTTTGGCAAACAAATATAATAAACTTGCATGAAGGTACAGGGAAAAACTATCTTTGCTTGAAAATGTAAAAAATGGCCAATATAAAAGATCGATTTACAAAATGGAAAGAGAAGAGGTCCACCTTGCAGAAAATAGGCGATATCGTGTTCTGGTTGCTGATCATCCTGTTCCTGGTCCCTGGTCCGAGAAAAGCCATACTGACCACACTGAACCGTGCAGTATTATATGTAAAGGCTCCCAGGATGATGAAGGAGGAGGATCAGGGTCAGCTTTCTGACCTGGATTACTACTGGACACTCGCCTGGGACCAGAATGAGCCTTTTTACTTCAGTGTCGCAAAAGATCAGGTGATATTCCTGAATTTCTGGGCCACCTGGTGCCCGCCCTGTGTTGCCGAGATGCATGAAATACAGGCACTCTATGAAAGATGGGGCGAAAAGGTGGCCTTTATGCTGGTGACCAATGAAAAACCAGATGTGGTAAAGGCCTTTATGGAAAAACACAACTATCTGATGCCTGTTTTCTACCTTGCCGGTACCCCGCCACCCGAAGCACTGAGGTTCAAAGCACTCCCAACCACTTTTATTATCTCAAAGGATGGAAAGGTTGTAAGCCGTAAAACCGGTGCATCGAACTGGGACTCCAGGGCCACTGATAAAATTTTCGAGGAGCTGCTCAAGTAGTTTTCCGGTAATTGGTGATAGCCAGGGTAAGGATAAGCGTGGCATAGATCAACAGGCTGTAAAATTCACGGCTGATATCCCTGAATGCCGATCCCTTTAAAAGGATCCTGCGGATCACATTCATGAAATAGGCCACCGGATTGATCACATTGATCTTCTGTGCCCAGGTGGGCATACTGTCAGTCGGTGTAAATACGCCACTCATCAGCATAAAGGTGATCATGAAGAAAAATGCCAGGAACATAAGCTGCTGCTGGGTATTGGAGATGGTTGAGAGAAAAAGTCCTATCCCCAGTACCACAAAAAGGTAGATACAGGTGAAGAGGAAAAGCAATCCCACACTGCCTTCAATGGGAAGTCCGAAGAGGAGCCTCCCTATGACCAGTCCGAAAGCCAGTTCAAAAAGTGCTATCACCATAAACGGGATCAGTTTGGCCATCAGGAACTGGTACTTCCTGATGGGCGTTACATTGATCTGTTCAGTGGTCCCCATCTCCTTCTCCCGAACCAGGTTCAGAGCGGTGAGCAACATTCCGATCAGGGTCACAATGATTACCAGGATCCCCGAGAACATATAGATTTTATAATCGAACAATGCGTTATACCAGAACCTGGGAATGACCTCCAGGGACTTGATCCTGCCCGAGCCTTCCAGCCCGAACCAGTCACTCCTCAACTGATTGTTATAGTCGTTTAAGATCCGCGTGCAGTACGAGTTGATCAGACCTGCCTCTGTGGCATTAATGGCATTCACCACCAGCTGAAGGTCCGACTCCTGCTCCAGATACAGATTTTTCTCAAAATCATTTGGCATCAGGAGGATGACATCCACCCGGTCCCTGGTAAGCTCCCTTACCGCTTCCTGGTAGTCCGTGGTATTCAGGTTGATCTCAATGTATGGCGAACCCTGGAAACGGGAGGTCAGCAGTCGTGATGCCTGGGAATAATCCTGGTCCACCACCGCCATTTTAATATCCTTCATCTCCAGGCTGGCAGCATAGGTAAGCAGGATCATCTGGACCACCGGGACTATAAAAATAATCGGAAGCATCGTCCTGTTACGGAATATCTGTTTGAACTCTTTAACGAGCAACGTTGCCAGTATCCTCATTCCTCTCATGTCAATTGAGTCTGATTTTAAACCTTTTTACAGAGGCCAGGATAAACAGGAGGGTCATCCCCAGAAGAATAAGGGTCTCCTTCCAGATAAAGGCAAACCCGGTCCCTTTCAGCATAATGTTCTTCACCACCACAATAAACCAGCGTGCCGGCATAATGGCTGAGAGCCACTGCAATATCCTGGGCATATTATCGATGGGAAAAATGAATCCCGAGAGCAGGATGGTGGGCAGCATCAGTCCAAGCATACTCATAAACATGGCCATCTGTTGTGTCCTGGCACTGGTGGAGATCAGCACTCCCAGAGAGAGTGCCAGTGTGATATATAGCATACATTCCAGCATCAGCAGCCAGATGCTTCCCACCACGGGAACATTGAAGACCAGGAAGCCCAGCAGAATGATGGTCACAGCGTTGACAAACGACAAAAGTACATAGGGCATGACCTTGCCCAGAATAATTTCCCTGGGTTTCAATGGTGATGCCAGCAGCAGCTCCATGGTCCCGAACTCCTTCTCCCTGGTGATGGTAACAGAGGTCATCAGGGCCGAAATGAGCATCAGTATCAGTGCCATCAGTCCGGGTACAAACATATAGACACCTTTAAGCTCCTCGTTGTAAAACATCCGGGATATCATATGTATGGTCCATGGCAACTCTGTATCGGGATTCAGCGACTTGAAATAGGTCATCAATACACCCTGCAGGTAGTTCAGTGAGATCTGTGCAGAATTGGCATCCGATGCGTCGGTGATCAGGTGAATGGCCGCCCTGTTCTCCCTTACCAGGTTCTTTTCAAAATCCTCTTCAAAAATGACGACCACCTTGGCATTTCCGTTGCGAAACAGCGCTCCGATCTCCTCCTCACTGTGCAGATATCCTGCCGGAACAAAGTAACCTGATGAAAATATCTTTTGAGTGGCCCGGATGGTGGTCGGATCCATGGAACGGTCCCAGATACCAACTTTCACATCCCTGATCTCGGTGGTAACCACGAAGCCAAACAGGACAATCATCACAATGGGAAGTCCAAACAGGATCACCACCGTCCGCACATCCCTGAAGATATGCTGAAATTCCTTTTTTACAAATCCGAAAAACCTGTTCACCTTCTGGCCAGTTTTAGAAATACATCATTCATATTTGTCGACTCAAACTGCTTTTTCAGTGCAGCCGGGGTATCCAGGGCATCGATCCGCCCATCCACCATGATGGATACCCGGTCGCAGTACTCTGCTTCATCCATATAGTGGGTGGTCACAAAAACAGTGATCCCCTCTTCAGTTGCATCATGGATCATTTCCCAGAACTGCCTGCGGGCAATGGGATCCACACCTCCGGTAGGTTCATCCAGGAAAACAATGGCCGGTTGGTGAAAAATGGCCACTGAAAAAGCCAGTTTTTGTTTCCACCCCAGCGGTATCTCCCTGATCAGCCTGTGCCTGATATGAGACAGTCCCAGCCTTTCCAGCAGATGCTCCTCACGCGAGAGTATCTTTTTTCTCCCCAGGCCATAGATCCCCGCATACAACCGGATATTTTCAGAAACGGTTAGGTCCTCATAGAGAGAGAATTTTTGCGACATATATCCGATCTTCTGCTTGATCTTCTCCCTTTCCCGGTAGACATCATGGCCCGCTACCATCAGTTCACCGGATGTGGGATAGGAGAGTCCGCACAGGATCCGTATGGCTGTGGTCTTTCCTGCACCATTGGCCCCCAGGAATCCAAATATTTCACCTTTCTCAACGTGAAAGGTGAGGTGGTCGTTGGCAGTGAAGGAACCAAACTTCTTGACCAGTTCCTTTACCTCAATGATATGTTCCTGAGGGGCCATCATATCCTGTTTCCGGTAACGGTGTCCTCTTTACCTTCCTGTTCCATCAATGCCATAAACAGGTCCTCGATGGAAGGCTTTATAGGCTGCAATTTCAGTGATGGATCATTCCAGCTCTCCATCACTTCCCTCATCCTCTCTGCATCAGCCCCGGATTCCAGGGTCACGTGCAGTCGGTCTCCGAATAGCCAGGCATGCCGGCAACCCTCCATGCCCCGTATCTTCTCCAGGTAGGTATATACACCCCTGCTGCTGCTCAGAGAAAACAGCTGCAGATTGGCTTCCTCGCGTGGACTGGCAGGATCGATCACCTCCAGCAGCTTCCCGTTCTGGATCATTGCCACTCGGTCGCATAACTCCGCTTCATCCATATAGGGGGTCGAAACCACGATGGTAATTCCCTGGGCCTTTATTTTTTGAAGCATGCTCCAGAATTCCATGCGGCTTACCGCGTCCACACCGGTGGTTGGTTCATCCAGGATCAATATCCCGGGCCTGTGGATCAGGGCGCAGGAGAGTGCGAGTTTCTGTTTCATTCCCCCTGATAGCTTTCCTGCCAGTCGTTTTTTAAAGGGAGCGATCTGTTCGTACACCTCCCTGACAAGGTCGTAGTGTTCATCAACGGTTGTTCCAAAGACCCTTGCATAAAAAGCCAGGTTCTCTTCCACGGAGAGGTCCATATAGAGGGAAAAACGACCGGGCATATATCCTATGATCTTTCTGACCTCCCTGTAATCCCTGACCACATCATATCCCTGCATGGTGCATCGTCCCCTGTCGGGCACAACCAGCGAGGCCATTACACGAAAGAGCGTAGATTTTCCGGCCCCGTCGGGACCGATCAATCCGAACAATTCTCCATCCTGCACCTGGAAATCTACCTGGTGAAGGGCCCGGACTTCCTTATAATATTTATCGATATGGTCAACAATGAGTGGCATCGGGACTTCTTTCCTTAAAACAACACTTCTCCTGGCATTCCTATCTTCAAACTGCCATCGTTTGGGACCAGCACCTTGATGGCATATACAAGGTTCACCCGCTCCTCCCTGGTCTGGATGATCTTGGGTGTGAATTCTGCGCTCGGTGAGATCCAGCTCACGACTCCGGTAATCGTCTCCACACCCCCATCCCTGTCATAATTGACACTGACCTCTCCCCCGATATTTATGGAAGAAAGCTGGTTCCCAGATACATAAGCCCTGAGGATCAATTCCTTCAGATTGGCCATTTTATAGAGAGGCTGTCCAGGCAGTGCCATTTCTCCCTGTTCCCTGTATTTGGTCAACATCACACCTTCAGCAGGACTCTTTACGGCACATTTCAGGATTTGATCCTCAACCTGGCGGATCTGCACATCAAGGGTATTCCGTTCCGCGTAAATGGATGATTTCTGCGATTCTGTGGCATCGATCTGGGCCTCAAGGAGTGCCAGCTGACCATTGATATCATCCTGCTGTTTGGTGGTGGCTGCTCCGCCCTCCACAAGCTTGTCGATCCTTCTCTTCTCCCGCTCCAGGTTATCCAGCTGGACCTTGCTGGCACGCACCTGTGCCTCCAGTGTGTTGATCTTGGATCCCAGTGAAACAAGGCCCGATTCCAGTCTCTCCTTCTGCAGATACAATTGGGTGGAATCGATAACCACTACTACTTCATCTTTTTGAATCGTTGTACCCTCCTCCAGTGCAAAATGGAGGATCCTTCCGCTTGTTTCAGATGAAACCATCACCTCAATGGCCTCAAAGTTACCGTAGGCATCGGCATTATCCTCATGATCGCTGCACGCCAGTAGGGTAAACAGCAGGAACGGTATGACATATCTGGTAGATCTCATGTGTATGGATTTTAAAGGTTGCCCTGTATGGTTAAATAGTTGGCCATGGATTGCATCAGCAGTACCTGGTGGGTGGCCAGCGTGATCCTCGCCAGGTTCTCTTTATTTGATTCTGTGATGTATTCTGTTGCGGTCATGGTGCCATTTTCAAGCTGTACGGCAGCCTGCGCGGAGATCTTTTTCTGGAGATCCAGGACCTCCCGGTCCATCTCCATGGTCTTTCTGTACTGTTCCATCCTGGCCTCTTCCTGAACCATCATTGATTCCATTTCCCTGTCAAATGTGGTCCTCTTATTCTCCAGGATCTGCTGCTGGTACCCGATCAGCTGCTTCTCCCTGGCACTGTTGCTCCAGTCCCAGATCTTCCACCTCAGACCGGCTCCCACCATATAATAATAATCCCATTTCTCGCTTAACATGTTGTACCCGGGTTTACCATAGCCGGCCTGTCCGAAGGCATACAATACGGGCATCCTCTTCTTTCCCGCAAGCTCTTTGCCTCTCTCCATGGTGGTATGTTTAAGATCGAACAGTTTCTGTTCGGGACGGTTCATGCCAGCGTATTCAACTCCTTCGAACCGGGGCATTTCAAGTACGGCATCATCCTTTACACCCTCTCCGCAGAGCACCCGCAGGGCTCCCAGGTATGATTTCTTGCGTGATTCGACCTCAACGATGGCCTGCTCCACTTTCAGTTTCTCCACCTCTATGACATGAATATCCGTTTCCTGAAGGATGCCGTTTGCAACTGCTGTCTGAACCACTCCATACCGGGCCTCCAGGTTATCCATCTGAATATCAAGGTTGCGCCTGTTTTCCTGCAAAACCAGTATGGCAAAATAGAACTGGTTGACTTTTCCCTTCAGCCCGTACAGGTCCACCTCCACCTGCTGAAGGTCCGCATCAGTCATTGCCTCTTCATAGCCCTTCTTGCTTTTCGAGATCCCCCCGTCGTATATATTCTGTGTGATGTCGAGGTTCAGACCATATTGATCATGAGGAACTTCCGGAAACGCTACCGGAATGACAGGATTGGATAACTCCACCGTCACCACATCGGACTGATAGGAAAGCTTCCCATTCAGATTGAGGGAAGGATACAAGGATGTTCCGGCCTGTTCTATATTGATATCGCCCATCTGCCTGATCAGTTCAAGATCAGCCCCGCGGGGAGCATGCTCCCTGGCCATATCCTGGCAGTCAGACAATGTGATAGTTTCCTGGCCCATCAGTATACCGGAAAACATGATTGCGAATTGAAATAACAGTGTTCTCATAGTGATCGGTTTTGACTCATCATCTGAATTATCATCGGGATGTTTTTCTTACGATCCTGCATTGACCCTATATAGGCCTCGTTGTCCCCGTTGAACAGGATATCCAGCAGCACCGGCTTTGCGGCAAAAGGAAATATACAGAGGCTGAGCAGGTTGACAATGACCTGCCTGGGATCCATTCCCGGAATAGGCGATGCTTCTGCTCCAGCCTCCATTTTCTTAATGATCTTTTCAGGATCGATTCCCATCTCCTTGATGATCTGCGGCATCCTTTCAGGATTGGATGACAGCTCCTGCAGAACAAAAATGGGAACCTGGGGGTTGGCGATCATGGTATCGATGACCTTTTCTACCAGTGCAGGCACATAATCCTCGAAAGAGATATCACTGTTCAACAAGCTGGCAAGTTCAGGGACAAAGCGTCCCATGGCATCCCGGAATACCGCTTCAAAAAGCTGGTCCTTGCTCCTGAAATAGTAGTTTAGCAGGGTCCGGTTGATCCCTGCATCATCTGCAATATCCTGCATGGAGGTCCCGGCTTTCCCTTTCTGGTAAAACAGTCTCTCTGCAGAGACAATGATCTTCTGTTCCGTTTCCGTTTGAAGTACCATCCTTAACTATAATGTTTAACTATTAAGTCTAACGTATATGTTAAACGAAAATGTAAATGTATTATCTTTTTCTATTCATGTCAAGTTATTCTTGCAAAAAAAATAATAATCGTATCTTGCGTGGCTTAAATTATTTGATCTGGTTAAATGCATAAACATCACATAACAACTTAATTATGAACAAGATCCTGTTATTGTTTCTGGCAACGCTGCTGCTCGCATGCAAACCAAAATATGATGAGGAGATCACCATACCCGAGATTGAGGGCCATATTGCCTTTCTAGCTTCTGATGACCTGAAAGGACGTTACCCGGGAACACCCGAGGATGCCGAGGTCACTGCATACATTGCAGGTGAGTTTGATAAAGCCGGGCTTGACCTTTACGGGAAGAACGGCCTGCAACCGTTTGATATCGTGAATGAGACCGTGGCCGGACCGGATAATCATTTCCGGATGGGCGATACCGGGTTTCAGTCCGGAACTGACTTCACTCCTTTTTCATTCAGCCAGTCGGGCCAGGTAGCAGGTGAAGTAGTTTTTGCCGGTTACGGATTCCAGATTGATGACGGGGATACAAGGTGGGATGATTACAACGACCTTCCGGTAGAAGGCAAGTGGGTCATGATCCTGCGCGGAGTTCCAGGGGACCAGGAGTCCTCCCCGTTTGTTAATTACAGCGAAGACAGGGGAAAAGCACTACGCGCTTCAGACCAGGGTGCCGCAGGTGTCATCTTTGTTTCAGGAAACTCGTTTGATCCTGAAGATCATCTTGTTGAACTGGAAGGGAAACAACACCCGCTCTCCATCCCGGTCGTGCAGCTGAGCCGCAGTGGAGCAGATCAGTTGCTGACAGGGTCGGGGCATGACAGCCTCTCCTGGTATGAATCCGGGCTAACCCGGACGCATCAACCCTCCTCCTTTTCCACGGGGGTGGAAGTTGATATAACAGTGGACCTCCAGCCTGTTAAGATAGAGGCCGCCAATGTTATAGCCACCCTTGAAGGATCCGATCCCGTGTTGAAAAATGGGTATGTGGTCGTCGGTGCCCACCACGACCACCTGGGCATGGGCGGCACGGGGAGCTCCTCCCGCAGACCCGATACAATTGCCGTTCATAATGGAGCAGATGACAACGCATCCGGGGTGGCGGGGGTACTTGAAATGTCCGAGTGGCTGAAATCCAGGTTGCCTGCCAGAAGTATTCTGTTTGCCACATTTGACGCCGAGGAGATGGGTATTATCGGTTCCAAGTACCTGGTTGAGAACTCCCCGGTTGACATCGGAGATATACAGACGATGATCAACCTGGATATGATTGGCAGGCTGAACCAAGAGCGTCAGCTGCAGGTCGGGGGCGTGGGTACCTCACCCGGTTTCAGGAACCTGCTCGATTCAATTAACAGGAATTACGGGTTCGACCTTAAATACGCCAATGAAGGATATGGTCCTTCCGATCATGCCTCTTTTTATGCCAGGGATGTTCCCGTACTGTTTATCTCCACCGGTGCACACCCCGATTACCACACCCCTGACGATGATCTTTCAAAAATCAACCTGGAGGGAGAGCAGGAGGTTATCTCATTTGCAGGAGAACTGGCAGAAGTCCTGGCCAACCAGAAGGAGCGTGTGCCATTTACCGAGGCAGGTCCCAAGGTAAGGAGTTCATCACGTGGAAGGTATGGTGGAATTACCCTGGGATTAATGCCGGATATGACCTATGATGGTACCGAGGGAATGCCTGTCATGTTTGTAACTGAAGGCAGGCCTGCTGCAGTTGGCGGTATACAGAAAGGAGATATCATTGTTGCCATCGAAGGCAAAAGTGTTGGGAACGTGTACGACTATATGGAGCGGCTTTCCGATCTGAAGGAGGGGATGTCCATCGTGGTCCGGGTAAAAAGGGAGGACACTTTCGTCGACCTGGTAGTCCGCATATAATAACAGCTTTAAATTAAAATGTCATTATGAAAACGAAAAAAATATTGTTCTGGGTACTTGCTGTAATTATTTCACTGGGTGCCATGGTCTACCAGAAGATGACCGGCCCCACGTACCCTAAAAAATATAAAATAAGTTACAGGAATGAGGAATTCCGTTTTGAGCTTCCCCGTTCCAATAACGGTAGACCGGGTGCCTATCCGGTTGAAATAGAGCTTCCCGAAATCTTTTCTGCCCAATTGGTATGGAGACTGTTCCCCACTGAGAACCCCTGGGATACCATTGAGATGGAGCGACAGGGTGATCTTCTCACAGCCAGCCTCCCCCATCAGCCGCCAGCAGGTAAGATTGAATACCACCTGGCGCTGACAGCAAATGGAGAACCTGTTGATATGCAGGATGATGAGAATGTGGTCATCCGGTTCCGTGGTGATGTGCCTGCCTGGGTACTGATCCCCCATGTGTTGATGATGATACTGACCGTCATCTGGTCCATGGCGACCATCATCTTTGCGCTGGCCAACATACCTTCCTATAAAAAGCATATTGGGGTCACCATTATCTTCCTGCTTATCGGAGGATTTATCCTGGGGCCGCTTGTTCAGAAATTCTCGTTCGGACAGTACTGGACCGGCTGGCCTTTTGGCGATGACATGACGGACAATAAGACACTGTTTGCACTGATCGCATTCGTGATTGCCTGGTTCCTGAGAGAAAAATCCTATGGGAAATGGCTGGCCGTCTTCGCCGCCCTTGTGATGCTGGCTGTTTACCTGATCCCGCACAGCATGAACGGGTCAACACTGGATGTAGAGACCGGCGAAGTGGTTACAGGATCGCTGGTGTTACTGGCAGGGGGGACCGTAATAAAAAGAATTGAATAAACAATTGTTCGCCAACAATGCAACGTTACCAGTGTACAGTATGTGGTTATGTGTATGATCCAGAGGAGGGTGATCCCGACGGCGGTATCGCACCAGGGACCCCTTTTGAGGATATTCCCGAAGATTGGTATTGTCCCGTTTGCGGTGTAAGTAAGAACGAGTTCGAACCTGTGGATTAGCAAATTGCCAGCATGGTGATTACCGGCAACTGTCGGACCAAGAAGAGCTTTATCAGGAACCGGCCTGGGGGATCTGCCTGAGCATCTCAAGCAGGAATTTCCAAAATTTTTCTACAGTACCGATATTGATCCGCTCCTCCGGTGTGTGTGCCCCTTTGATAGTCGGACCAAAAGAGATCATATCCAGATCGGGATATTTTTGCAGGAAAAGACCGCATTCCAGTCCCGCGTGGATCGCCTTGATCTTCGGTTCCTCATTAAACAGTTTCTTGTAGAGTTGTTCCGAGATCTTCAGTATTTCAGAAGATGGATCCGGTTTCCATGCGGGGTATCCCCCCGTATGCCTGACTGTCGCATCCATCAGTTTAAACAGGGATCCCATCCGGTCAGAGATATCCTGTTTGGCAGACTCGACACTGCTTCGCTGACTTGTAATGATCTCAATAGCCTCCTCCCCGGTATGCCTGATGGAGGCCAGGTTGGTCGAGGTCTCTACCAGTCCGGGTATGGTCTGACTGTTTGCAACCACACCATGTGGACAGGCATAAAGGGCATTAAAAAGCTTTCTCTGGTATTTTCTGCGCATCACAAATTCGGGGGAATCAGCCTGTTTCATGGTCATCGTGAAGTCAGGTTCCACCATTTCCATCTCGGCCTTCAGGATTTGAACAAACGATTCAAAGTATACACTGATCAGTTCGGCGGTACCAGCGGGCAATGTGATCAATGCCTCTGCCTCCCTGGGGATGGCATTTCTGGCTTTCCCTCCTTCGAGGGTTGAAAGCCTGATGTTGAAACGCTGATCCGCGTTCCAGAGAAACCGGTTCAGGATCTTGATTGAGTTTCCAAATCCGCGGTGGATCTCATCACCTGAATGTCCTCCCTGCAGTCCATTCACACTGACACGCAAGGCGAACCAGTTCCTTTTAATCCGGCTTCTTTTATAAGTGTAGGTGGCCACAGTGTCAATACCTCCCGCGCAACCGATAAAGATCTCACCTTCATCCTCAGAATCGAGATTCAGTAACACAGACCCCTTCATGAACCCCGGTTTAATGCCCAGAGCCCCGGTCATTCCGCTCTCCTCATCAATGGTGAAAAGGCATTCAAGGGGACCATGCTCTATTTTATCGGATGCCAGGATGGCCAGTGATGCGGCTATCCCGATGCCATCATCGGCTCCAAGGGTCGTCCCGCTTGCTTTTACCCAGTCTTTTTCAATAAAGGCACTGATAGGATCACGCTCGAAATCGTGTTCTATTTCAACATTCTTCTCCCCCACCATATCGGTATGGGACTGCAATATGACGCCCTTCCGGTTCTCCATTCCTTTCGTTGCCGGTTTAGAGATCAGAAGGTTACCCACCTGGTCCAGCTGATAATTCAATTTATGAATGGCAGCGAATTCTACCAGGTAGGCGGTGATTTTATCTTCTTTTTTGGAAGTTCTTGGAATAGAGAGGATCTGATTAAAATAAGCCCACACTTCTGCAGGCTGTAACGCTGTTATATTTTGCATAAAAAGGATCGAATCTTTGGCTTTATGTTTTGCAATATCTTTTATCTCAATTATGAACTCAAGACACAAAAGAGACGGATTAATATTCTACTTTCGCAAAGATAACATTTATACTACCTCATACTAAACTGTTTATAAACATGCAGAAACAAACCGTTGTAGCACTTCCAGGGGATGGGATCGGGAGGGTTGTACTCGAAGAGACGATCAGGGTACTGGATCGTGCAGGGTTCGATGCCGAATATGTGGAGGGTGATATTGGTTGGGAATTCTGGAAAAAAGAGGGGAACCCCCTGCCCGATCGCACGATCGCCCTGTTGGAACAACACAGGATCGGACTTTTTGGTGCGATCACGAGTAAGCCCAAAGATGCTGCAGCTGAAGAACTTGATCCTTCACTAAAAGGAAGGGGGTTCATCTACTCCAGTCCCATTGTCGGGCTAAGGCAGCATTTTAATCTGGATGTTTGTATCAGGCCCTGCCATACCTACAGGGGAAATCCTCTCAATTTTATCCGCAGGGGAGCCGGAGGTGTTATTGAGGAACCGGAGGTGGATGTGGTCATTTTCCGGCAGAATACCGAGGGGCTCTATGGAGGAGTGGAATGGACCAATCCCCCGGAGATCGTCTACCAGGGGCTCTCCACCCACCCTAAATTCGTGAAGAATTTTGGTCATGTGCCCGTGGAGGAGCTCTCTGTCTCAACGAGGATCTTTTCCCGGAAGGCTACCGGCCGGATCCTCATGGCTGCCTTTGAACATGCCCGAAAATTTGGCTATAAAAGTGTGACCGTCTGTGAGAAGCCCAACGTGATAAGGGAAACTTCAGGGATGATGTACAAAATGGCACAGGAGATCCAGGCTGCCGATTTTACAGAGATCGAGCTCTGGAACACCAACATCGATGCCCAGATGATGTGGCTGACCAAGAATCCTGAAAAATATGGTGTTATAGTGGCAGGCAATATGTTCGGTGATATTGTTTCCGATGGGTTCGCCGGTTTGATCGGCGGACTGGGTTTTGCATGCAGTGCCAACCTTGGAGAAAAGGTCGCCGTCTTTGAACCCACCCATGGATCGGCCCCCAAATACGCTGGCTACCCGGTAAGCATTGTGAATCCCATCGCCATGATTGAATCTGCCTGCATGATGCTGGATCATATCGGTGAAGGCGGGATGGCAGGAAGGATTAGGAACGCTATTGCAAACGTGATTATGGAGGGAAAGGTGCGCACCTACGATATGATGAAAATGGCCGGAACGGCCGATGTAATTCAAAAGGGCGCTGCCTCCACCGGGCAGATGGCAGACGCCATCATAGCAAAACTGTAACTATGGAAACAATTGATGCTGAAGTACTGAAACTGTGGCCCGAGCTGGAGTGGATCGAGAACAAAGATCTTCGACAAAGAACCGCAAAGGTCTGGGAGCGTGCACTTGAAAAGAGTGTGCTCACACCCGGCGATCTGAACCGGATCCCTTTTACCCTGTTGTGCGGGCCCGGTCTGAAAGTCACATTTATGCAGCACAAAAGAGCGGTGGTCCATATAACCAGGGAATGTGGCCATAAGATGAACGAATTCTTTGGTGACGAGCTGCCGGTGGATATGGATGTACTGATCTCCGGTGCCATCCTGGCCGATGTGGGCAAGTTGCTGGAGTATGTGCTGGATGAGAACGGAAAGGCGGTCCAGGGTGGCTATGGAAGGTACCTGCGCCACCCATTCTCCGGGGTATCCATTGCCGAAAGCTGCGGTGTCCCTGCGGAAGTCTGCCACATTATCGCGGCTCATGCTGGTGAAGGGGATATGGTGAACAGGAGCACCGAAGCCTATATCGTGCACCATGCCGATTTCATGACCTTTCTGCCCTTTAAGCAGCGGAGCCAGTAAAAAGAATAAGCCTCTAATACCACCCAACAATGAAATACAGTAACATTACATTAACCGGCTTCATCTGCCTGAGCCTGCTCTGGAGCTGTGACCGGCCGGTGCGGCAGGAGCTTTCCCCGGTGGGGATCTGGGTCAGCTCCCCCGACACAACAAATGGTGTTGGTGAAAGCAACTGGACCACCGCCCTGTTGATCGGTGAAGGCAGTGGAGGAAACATTGTAGCCAGGGGCTGTTTTATGTGGGAAGGCCGCTATTTTAATCCCTGGGAGGTGGAACAGGTCTCTTACAATGACTCCATCCGGACCCTCACACTTCTGGACAGCGACGGGGACCGTTACGTGGGGATAGCGGACCCCGGTCTGCAAACCATCCGTGGCTATTTCTGGTCGGACGATCCCGATGAAGATACACCCTTCGATACGGTCGATTTTATCAGGGCGGAATCCGGACTGGCACAAACGCTTTTTTATCCCCGGCCACCCGGAACCAGCGGTGATCCGGCATACAGGTACAGGCAGCCTGAAACCATAGGGGACGGGCTGAGAACGGCAGATATCAGCACTTTTGGCGTCGATAACTCCGCCCTTCATGCGCTTTTGTCACAGATCATTTCTCAGGATTACGGAAGGCTGGAATCGTTGCTGGTCATGAAAGACTCCAGGCTGGTCCTGGAGGAGTATTATTATGGATACGACAGGACGAAGAAACATAACATACACTCATGTACTAAAAGCATTGCTTCTCTGCTGCTGGGAATCGCTATGGAACAGCACAGGGAGGTCGAAGTCACACACCCGGTACCCGGTTTCTTCCCTGAATATGACTCACTGGCAAGGGACGGGAAAGAGCTCCTTACCCTGGAGCACCTCTTAACGATGAATTCAGGTTTTCCGGCGGAGGACGTTCCGGGTTGGATCGACCTGGACGACCAGTTGCTGAACATCCTCAGCCGGCCACTGGCACAACTGCCCGGAACAACATTTCATTACGATAACGACAACTCCATATTGCTTGGCGGTATTCTCCAGAAGATCACAGGCAAGCCCCCAGACGTGCTTGCCGGACAATACCTCTTTGGCCCCATGGGGATATCGGACTGTCAGTGGTCTTATGAAGACGGACTCCCTCAATGTCACAGCGACCTGCATATGCTGCCAAGGGACATGGCAAAAATCGGGCAACTGGTATTGAACGATGGCACATGGGAGGATCAGCAACTGGTACCCTTGGAGTGGATCAGGGAATCGACACGTATCCATGTAGCAGAAAGTGAGTTTTTTGATTACGGCTATTTCTGGTGGCACAGATCAGAAGGCAACAAGGCCTGGTGGGATCGACCGGCAAATGGATACAGCAAGGAACATGAGATCATCCTTGCCCTGGGATTCGGCGGACAGTATATCATGATCATCAGGGACCTCAACCTGGTGGTGGTCACCACATCCAGTGACTATGCAGATGGACGAACAGCACGCAGCAAGGTCCCCATGGTCATCGAAAAGCTTGTGCCGCTATTTAAACAATAGCCGGAATTACATACCTACAACCCGATGCCCGCCACCCCCTCTTTGGTAGGTATCACCTGTCTGATGGTGCCATCTTCATTGTAATAGAGGTAGTCCACGCAAATGGAGCGGCGGAACGGATGAACCTTACCCGCAGCCCAGCCAAAGACCGGCTCCTCTTCTGGATGCTGCCGGAAGTAGAGATCGGAGTTGTGGTAAAAGAGGTACCATTGTCCCTTGTACTCCACAATGGAGTGGTGATTGGTGCCGCTGTTCATTTTGTCCAGGATTACTCCCTTGTATTCAAAGGGTCCGTATGGATTGTCGCCCATGGCATAGAGGATCTGATCCCGTCCCGAATAGGAGAGGTAATACTTTCCATGGTACTTGTGAACCCAGATGGCCTCAAAGAAGTCATCCACTCCCTCCAGCACCCTGACCGTATCGGAGAAAGAGATCATGTCCGGGTT
>Ga0210098_1000013_pt1 | contig 73368 bp, 47 predicted proteins | sample Joice_ThreeSqA_D_FD_184870 | JGI IMG/M metagenome (GOLD analysis project Ga0210098, IMG submission 184870) | Wetland microbial communities from San Francisco Bay, California, USA, that impact long-term carbon sequestration - Joice_ThreeSqA_D1... | ecosystem: Environmental > Aquatic > Marine >...
ACTTACTATAATCTTTATAGAAAGCTGGAAACCGGGCTCCAAAGCACAATGAACAATGGGACACAGAAGTGAAAGAACCGACCGGTATAAGAGCCCTGTAACTGCTATTTTTACAGGAGTCTCAGACCTGTTTAAACACCCGGATCATCAACTGGATATCAACGATCTCCCGGCCCTGGATCAAAAAAAGGTGCTTATTACCGGAGCGAGTTCCGGGTTGGGATTTGCAACCGTTGTTGAGCTGGCCAGGCGCGGAGCTCATGTGATCATGGCAGTTAGAAGCGGCATACCCCAAAAGGGAGAAGAGGTAAAAAGGAGAAGCGGCTCAAACAGGGTGGATATGATCCGGTTGGACCTGGCCGACCTGGAATCACTTGTAACCTTCACTGAAGAGGTCCTGGAAAGATTTGGCCCCATGGATATCATTATATGCAATGCAGCGATGGTAGCCAGCAGGAGCAGGCCTCTGAAACAGGGCCTGGATGAAATGTTCGTGGTCAATTACTTTGCCAAATTCCTGCTGGTGAACCGGGTTGTTGAAGGATCACTATTGAATAATAGCGGGCCGGACCTGCCCAGGATTATTTTTGTCACCTCTGAAAGCCACAGGAATCCCTCTTCGTTTGACTGGGATGGATTCGGGACATATAAGCCCTATGGGATCAACCAATCGGTAGCCATGTATGGTTACTACAAGCTATTGCTTGTGACCATGGCCAACGAGCTATCCCGCCGGCTGAATCCTGGCGGGGAGGTGCAGTGTTCCGTTTTTGCCCTCTGCCCTGGACCTGTAAATTCGAACATTGCAAGGGAGGCTCCGCGTCTTTTTCAACCCTTGCTTAAACTGGTGTTTGGTATTTTCTTCCGGTCACCCCGGAAAGCCTGCCGGCCGGTCATATACCTCGCTGCCTCAAGGGAAGTTGAAGGAACAACAGGGAAATACCTGTTCCTGATGCAGGAAAAGGAGATGGACCAAAAAGCGGTGGATCCGCAAAATGGGAAACGGCTGTGGGAACTCTCAGACAGATTAAAGAAACAGATATTAAATCCATAAAGACAGATGGCTGAAGGTCGTTTTACAAACCCGGTTGTGGCATCGCTTGCCGGGGTAAAAGATTTCTTTTCAAAACAGGAACTGGCTTCCAGATTCTCTGATAAGGACAGGGCAGATGGCATGACGGTACTAATCACAGGGGCCAGTTCAGGACTGGGATTCGCGCTTGCCGTGGAGTTTGCCATACGGGGTGCCAGGGTGATCATGGCTGGAAGAAGCAAGATTCCGGAAGCAGGAGAGCGTGTAAAGAGACTCTCCGGATCGAACAGTGTGGAGATGCGTTACATTGATCTGAGCAAAATAGAGACCATTCATCAATTTGTCAGGACACTCACCCGGGATGAGGTCCGGGTTGATATCTGTATACTGAATGCGGCAACTGCTTTACCCGGTTCACGACAGACTGCATCGGGACAGGATGAAATGTTCCTGGTCAACTACCTCTCCAATGTCATACTGACCCGGCTGCTCCTGAGCACATCAGTGATCAGCCTGAATGAAGGATCCCCTGTTTCAAAGATGATCTTTATCTCCAGTGATTCGCACCAGGGAGCCACCTACATCGATTATGGTGAGTTCGGCCGCTATTTTAAATACGGGGTTTCCAAAGGGATCTCCAATTACAGTTACTTTAAACTGGTGTTGAACACTTACGCCACCGAACTCTCCAGGCAGATCAACAGTGATTCTGTTAAACTGAGTATCAACATGATATGCCCCGGCCCGGTCCATTCCAATATTGTAAAGGAAGCTCCCTGGTTGCTCAGAATGACACTGAAGGGCATTTTCTGGATCATATTCAAATCACCGGTCAAGGCAGCCCGGGCCGTAGTATATATGGCACTCTCCTTGGATTACAATGGGACAACCAATGAATACCTGCATATGTTTAATCCGAAGAAAATGGATCCCAAAGTTTATGAAGTGTCCGAAGGAGAAAAACTCTGGAGCCATTCCATGGACCTGCTTCAGTCGATCGATCCCGAACACACGGCATATATGTAATTATACATATCCATAATTATCTCCCCGGTATGCCGCTGGGCGTGTTAATTATTGTACCTTTGCCGCCTAATTTAAAATTATGGAATTTAAGGACTTAGGATTGCCAGGGGATATTCTGAAAGCAGTCACCAGGCTAGGTTTTGAAACCCCCTCAGAAATCCAGGAGAAGGCGATCCCTATCCTTTCGGAGGGTAACCGGGATATGGTGGGTCTGGCCCAGACCGGGACCGGGAAGACAGCCGCATTTGGACTGCCACTTATCCAGCATGTCGATTTTTATTCAGGAGATACCCAGGGACTGGTTCTCTGTCCCACCAGGGAACTTTGCATGCAGATTACAAAGGATCTGACCGCGTTTGCAGTTTACCAGGGGAAGCCCAATATTGTTCCTGTTTACGGAGGTGCCAGTATCACTGACCAGATCCGGTTGCTTAAAAAAGGTGCCCAGATCGTAGTGGCAACACCTGGCAGACTGCTGGACCTGATCAACCGCAAGGCCATCAGGTTGAAAACCGTATCCCGTGTAGTGCTGGATGAGGCGGATGAAATGCTGAACATGGGATTTAAGGAGGATATTGATTCCATCCTGGATCAAACCCCTGAAATAAAACGGGTCTGGTTGTTCTCTGCGACGATGCCAAAAGCGGTCCGGCGTATTGCCGAAAACTATATGAAGGATCCGGTTGAAATTGTGGTCGGGAAGGCAAACAGCGTTGCTGCAAACATTGAACACCGTTACTACATGATGAAGGAGCGGGATCGTTATTATGCACTCAAAAGAATACTGGATTATTACCCCGACATTTTTGGATTGATCTTCTGCCGGACCCGGAGGGAGACCGGGCTTATCGCTGATAAACTGGAAAAGGAGGGTTATGATGTGGTGGCCCTGCACGGTGATCTTTCCCAGGCACAGCGGGATGCGGCTATGAAGAAATTCAGGGAGAGAACAGTGAAGGTACTGGTTGCAACGGATGTTGCTGCAAGGGGACTGGATGTGAATGATATAAGCCATGTGATCCATTACAACCTTCCCGATGAAATTGAGAGCTACACCCACCGGAGTGGTCGTACCGCCAGGGCCGGGAAAGCAGGTAAATCCCTGATCCTGGTCAATACCCGCGAGGTAAGCCGCATCCACCAGGTGGAAAAGCTGATCAATTCCACCGTTGAACTGAGGCGGATCCCGGAAGCTGAAGATATATGTGAAAAACAGATGTACGCCCTGATGGACAGGGTGGTGAATACACCCATCGACGAAGAGGCTATCGACCGTTACTGGCCGGTTTTCTACAACAGGTTAAAAGGGATCCCCGCCGAAGAGATCGTATTGAAGTTCATCTCAACCGAACTCAATGCCTTCCTTGATTACTACAAGGGTTCCGGAGATCTGAATGCCAGTCAGGAGAAGGGGAAACAGCGAGGAGAAAGAGAAGGAGGAAGAGAAGGAGGAAGCCACAACAGGAATTTGACAGGCGGGAAAAAGAGGTTCATGATCAACCTGGGGGAGAACCAGAACATGAATAAAGGTGCACTTGTAAGGCTGGTCTGCACCGAGGCGGGTATCAATAGCTCCCAGGTCGGACGTATTGATCTACACCCCAGGTACGCCTTCTTTGAAGTGGATGAGCAGGTATCTAAAAAGATCCTGCCCGCAATAAAACAGGGGACCTATGAAGGGAAATCATTCGAAGTCTCCTTTTCAAAAGTGGTGGAGCAGGGAACAAAGCAGGACAGGAAAAAGAGATAATTGAGCAAACCTTCTGCTGTTATTTTACGTATTTCTGAAATATGCCTACCCGGAAAATAGCCTGTCTGGCAACGGTGTTGATAATACTTATCTCATCGCATGCAAAGTCTCAGAATCTGGACAGCCTGAAGGCACTGCGTGATACATCACTGATCAGTGCGGAACAGATCGATCTGCAATTAAAGATTGCCTATGCAGTAAGCGATTCAGATATCCGTGAGGCATTGAATTGCGCAAATCTGGCTTTGAACGATGCTGAAGAGATCGGGTCTGTACGCTGGATCGCTGAGGCCAAGCTGGCCATAGGGAGATTTTACGACTTTTTGGGTGTAAACCTGAACGCAGCGGAGTATCTTTTAGATGCATTCACCAGCTTTGTGGAACTTAAAGATTCTGTAAAACAGGCATCCACCCTGATGCAGATAGGTAATAATTACTTCTATGTCGGACAGTACGAGTCAGCCCTGAAATTCTACTCCCTTGTTTCAGAATATGGACATTCATTGAATGATACCGCCTTAACAATCAATGGATTAATAGCAAAAGCGGCAGTATATGGAAATACATCCAGGATGGACTCTGCCCTGATCCTGTTTAAAGAAGCCCATACCCTGTCCCGCCAGTATGGTGATCTTCCGCTTGAAATACTGGCCTATTATAATATTGGAGATGTATATCTTTATTCAGGTCGCAAAACGCAGGCGCTGGAGGTATTTCAGGACCTGGAGAATTATTATGATCTGAAGAAGAACAGTCCCAAGCATCTGTCAAGTCTCTATAACTCTATGACCAAAACTTACCTGGACAAACGCAATCTCAGCATGGCTAAAGAGTATTCTGAGAAAACACTCGGGGCCCTCCAGGATAACATGAGGCTTAAGGAGTACGCTGAATATTTCCTGCATCTCTACAGGATCGATTCCATGGACAATCATCCGGATCAGGCACTGGCCGATTACATCAGGTATAATGAGCTGAATGATAGCCTGAACAATTCAAGTTTTAAGGATAAGCTGGAGAACCTGAATATCTATTTTGATCTTCAAAACAAACAGAGCCAGATAGAACGGCTCACCCTGGATAATCAACTCAAGGATCTACAGATCAAGCAAAAGCGGCTTATCAATTATGGATATGTTTCGCTCTCATTGTTGATGCTGGTCATTATTTTCCTGGTGATCCGGTCCTACAGGAAAATAGAAGAGAAGAACAGGCTGCTTGAGAAACAGAAGGGGGAACTGCAGGCTGCTCAGCAACGACTGGTCCAGTCTGAAAAAATGGCTTCCATTGGAACATTAACTGCGGGGGTGGCCCATGAAATTAACAACCCTCTTAATTTCATTTCCGGCGGGCTCACCATCCTGCAGGAGGTACAGGACCGTATGAACTGGGAAGGACAGGAGGTACTGAAAGAACGTTGCCAGGCGGCCACAAAGATGGCCTTCGACGGACTGGAGCGATCGGCAGGTATTGTCAGGGCCCTGATGACTTTTTCGCACAGGGGCGGATCCAAAAAAGTGGAAAGCGATCTGAACGAGATCATCGATAATACCTTGATGTTCCTGAATTCAAAGATCTCGGACGATATCCAGATAATCAAACAATATAATGTACGTGAGCCTGTTGCTGTATTCCCGGAAAAGATGCACCAGGTGGTGCTGAATATTATCGACAATGCCATCTTTGCGGTAAATACCTCGAATTCCTCTGCAAAAAAGATCATCATTTCGAACCGGATGGCAGGCGGGAAGCTGATCCTCACCTTCGCCAACTCGGGACCCCACATTGCTGAAGAGCATCTGCAACAGTTATTTGATCCCTTCTTTACGACCAAGGAACCGGGACAGGGAACCGGCCTGGGGCTCTCCATCTGCTATACACTTGTATCGGAGCACGGGGGTGAAATTGAAGCAAGAAATATTCCGGAAGGAGTCATTTTCACGGTCACCATTCCTGCGGAATAGAACCGTTCAGTACTGAAAATCCATATCTATTAATTCCCCTGTCCGGATATCCAATACCCATCCATGTATGGTCGGTGTACCGTAATGAAGGATCGATTGCCGCACTACATCAAGCTTTAGTACATTGCGGCATTGTGCTTCCACATTTAGTTCCACAAGCCTGTCATAACGCTCCTCAACATCATTTAGGCTTTCCAGTTCCCGCCGGTTTAATACTGCAACATTCCGTATAAGATCGAACCAGGGATCGAGGGGCCCATCCTTACTGCTCTTCATAGCAGCGTCAACACCTCCGCACATATAGTGACCACATACCACAATGTGTTTGACCTTTAACTGATTCACCGCAAAATGGATCACGCTTGTGGCATTACGATCAAACAGATCGACCTGGTTGGCAATATTGCGGTGTACAAATACTTCCCCGGGTTCAGCCCCCATAAATATTTCAGCGGGTACCCGGCTGTCACTGCATCCGATATAGAGGTAGTCGGGTTTATGTTCTTCCGACAGCTTAATAAAAAAATCTTTTTCGGACCTGTTTTTTTCAGCCATCCACCTCCTGTTATTCTCGAAAACCTGCTCGTAGCTTAACTCCATATCCAAAAGTAAGACAGTAAATCGAAAAAAAAAATGTATCTATGTTCCCATATGGAATCAGTAACTTCAAAAAAGAATATCCGTGTTCGTGTTGGAAAGCACCTGTTGAAGATAAAGGCTGCTGCTTATTCCCTGTTCAATCTGCGGCATCTAATCCGTGTAGTAAGGCTCCGTAATCAATATGAAGGGATACAGCTGAGACCAGCCGAGTTGATCAAGATATTTCATGCAATCGGAAAGTTCGAAAAATGCAACATGCTGGTTTTCGGATTGGGATATGACTCACCCTTCTGGTGCAAAGCCAATAGTAAAGGCCGCGCGGTATTTCTTGAAGATTTTCAACCCTGGTTTGAAAAGATCACGGCCATGTATCCGGAAATTGAGGCCTATCCTGTTTCCTATCATAATAATATCACCCAGTGGCGGGAAGTACTGGATCAACCCGGGCAACTGGCTGTTGAGCTACCCGGAGAGGTCCCTCTTCACAACTGGGACCTGGTCCTGGTAGACGGCCCGAGGGGACATCAATTTAAAGAGGAGATCCCGGGCAGGATGTCCAGTATCTATACCGCCTCCCAACTTGTTGGGAAAAACGGTTATGTGTTCGTACACGATGCTGAGCGTATTGTTGAAAGCGCCTATGCCACAAAATACCTGGGCAGGGAACACTTTGTGGAAAAGGTCCGTGGACGGGCCCTGTTACATATTTATCACTTTCCGGACTAGGTCAGCAGAAATTTTGCGCTCGCTTCAAATGTATCAGGAGCCATCTCCACGAAATAATTCTTAACTCCCGTCTCTTTTGCAGCTTTGAAGAGGTCATCCCAGTCGACTACTCCCAGGCCGATCGGCACCTGTTTCTTCAGTTCGGTGGAATAATCGGCCAGGTGGGCCGAAATGAACCGCCCGGGATATTTCCTGAAGAAATCCTGAGCCTTGTAGCCTTCGTCAATGACAGCCACCTGGAATTGCATCTTTACCAGATCAGGATCAAGTTCTTCCATCAACGCATCGTAGATCAGTTGCCCGTCGATCTTCTGCACCTCAAAATTATGGTTGTGGTAACCCATCTGGATCCCGGCCGCTTTGGTCTTTTCTGCTATTACATTGAGCTCCTGTGCCGCTTTGCGCCATTCGTCCATGGTGGCAGTCCTAGTATTCAGATTTGGCATGGACTGTATCATCTGCTTCATACCTATCTGAGATGCCCATTCGATCCGGTTATCCAGGGAGTCCTTAAGTTCTCCCGAAGTAAAATGAGAGCTGATACACTTCAACCCGGAATCCTCTATTATTTTCCGCATTTCCGTACCTGTCATCTCGTTCAGCGACTTGAAGCCGTAACCCAGAGGTGAACACATTTCCACCTGGGTGTATCCCATGGCTGCCATTTTTTTCAGTGTGCCTGCAAAATCTTCAAGCAGATCATTACGTACCGTCCATATCTGAAAGCCAAAGGCGTCCAGTTTTGCTAACGGCGGAGAGGCCAGTAAATCAAGTGGCAGGCCTGAGAATAATGCAGTGGAAGCCATCGCTGCCCCACTGGTCTTAAGGAATCTTCTTCGGGTAGTTTTCATATCATGAAGGATTTATTGAAATGATCTAACAAGATAGGAAAATCTGAAAAGTCACTACCAGGTAATTCAGGAAAATTTTAACTGCTTGATTATTGTTCTGTCAGTGTAACAGCCATATCATAACCATTCACGAAAAATGAGAGCATCCCATCCGTTTCTCTGCCTTTGATGGCTTCCATCTCAAGCTCCGATCCATTCTGGATCTTCTTCTTAACATTCATAGCCTCTTCGTTGATATCCAGCTTGCCATATTTGACACTGGCATTGAACCTGTAGTTGAGACTTTTCCCGATTGCCATTTGAAGATCAACATACTTGCCATTAATATTCACCTCCTTAAGGGCCCCGGTTTGTTCTATTTGAATCTTATCGGAATAACCATCTTTAAGCACAAGTGAATGTTCCAGGCGATCTAATTTGAAAACCGAATATTTTGATTCATTTATACCGAGATCACCCAGCTCTTCAATTTTAAAATTATCGTTATATGCAGTGATTATATTCAGTTTATTGATCTTATTCATTTCATATTTTCCATATTTCGACATAAGGTCAACATCCCGAACCTTTGAGATATTTACAGTGCTGTTATAACAGTTCAGTTCAACATCACCCGCGTTAAGGACATTCAGATCAGAGTATTTATCAGTGAACCTGATATCGCCGGTGCTTCCAAAGGAATATTTATCGTTATAGGCCTCGATATGGAGCCTCCCTGCATTTCCCATTTCCAGATTTGAATATTTCGATATGATATCCAGGTTCCCGATATCGCCGGTTTCAATGTCAGTATTATAAAGATTGGCCTCGATGTTTTTCATTTTCTCAAACTCCAGGGTGCAGTATTTTGCCGTAATTTTCATATCGCTGTTTACATCACTCCCAAAAAGTTTATCATTATAAAGATCCAGATATACCTCACCGGACAGATTATCAACCTCTATCTCCGAATACTTTGAATTGAGATGCAGGATGCAATTTTCCGGGATCCACATCTCTCCTTCCATGTTAAATTCGGTATACTGGATGGTTTTAAGTCCCTTCACGGTCATTGTCTTTTTGCCTGCAACACTCACCCTGCTTGTCCAGAAGTGGTTGTTAAACTCAATACCCCCTGAGGTACGGGAAAACTCCAGTCCCTCAATAAACTGATCCAGACGGCCGGCGTCTTCTTCCGATTTCAGGGTAGCATCAACCGACATGGCATACTCAATATCAGGTTTATCCCAGGTATGTATGGTCAGATTACAATCATAGTTATTGAAAGTGAGGCTCACATGTTGATCAGCGTTGTATGTCCACCTGTAGGTTTTCTCTATATTCTTTCCCTGTCCATATCCAGCAACTGATGTGACCAGAATGGAGCAGATAGCGATGATGCTATAGAAATAAGTTCTCTTCGTTTTCATGATTCTTGATTTTGTTATTTTCCAGTATGATCAGTTCGAGCAGGTAGATCTTTTTTTCGTAAGTGTCGAAAATGGTTTGAATAACCTGCTCGTTATACCCAAGCTCGTTCAAGTCCTTCAATGTCTCCGCATAGATCGTATCCAGTTTCCGGATCTCTTCAAACAACTCGGCAATGATCATATTGTCCGTGCTGTTAAAAGCGCTTACTTCCTGTTCTTTGAAACTTACTATCTTCCTGTACTCCTGCTCCCGTACACCAAGATTGCGGTCAATATCAGAAAGGGTGATGCTAACTGCCGGCCTTCGGTCCCCGATAAGATCAACGATCATATATCCCACGCTTATAACAATGATGATGGCAGCAGCCATATTCCGGATCCTGATCCATTGCCGTCTCTTCCTGCTTGAGGACCGCGATCCCTGAAGACCCTGCCTGATACCCTCCCAGATAAGTTGATCATCGGGCGACTCAACATCGAGTTCTTTCCGCCGGTCATTCAGATATTTTTCCAGATCAGTCGGCATCAATCTTTCCTTTTAGTTTCCTGTTTAGAAGTGTAAGGGCCCTGCTGTACTGCGTTTTACTGGTGGAGACAGAGATATCCAGCATCCCGGCGATCTCTTTATGGGAATATTCCTCAAGTGCCCTCAACACCAGCACGGTGCGGCCTTTTGCAGGCAACTCCCTGATGGCAGTGTGAACCAGTGCCGGATCTATCTCAGGGATCCCACTTTCAATTTCATCTGCAGCATCATGCATTTGTTCATCGATCTCTTCAAATTTTATTTTTCGCTTTCTATGGAGACTGATACAGTTATTGATCACAATTCTCTTGAGCCAGCTGCCAAACAGGTCCCGGTTTTGCAGCTCCTCCAACCTGCTAAAGGCTGTGACAAAGGATTCCTGGAGAATATCCTCCGCATCCATTTTATTATTCAGGAACCTGATGGCAATATTGAACATGGCTTTTGCATATTGCTGGTAAAGCTGGTACTGAGCCTTAATATCTCCTTCGAGGCATTTTTCAATCACCCTTCTGTTGATATGAATCGTCTCTTCCATGAAAGCTCAAACTAAGGACGCAACAATGTTTAAAAGGTTGGAAATAAATTTACAGAGGAGTTGTGGTATCAAACTCTGACCCCGATCACACAGACATCATCGATCTGTTCAATATTACCGCGCCACTTCTCGAAGGTCCCCTCTATCTGTTTTTTTTGCACTGTCATTGGCTCTGAATGGATCGACAGGAGCAGCTCCTTGAATTTCCGGGTTTTGAATTTCTTTCTTTGACCCCCGCCATATTGATCAATATAGCCGTCAGAGAAAACATAGACTGCATCCTTATCTTTCAGTCTGACCTTCTGGGTGGAGAAATCCTTCTCTTCCCAGTGGATCCCGATGGGTTGTTTGTCGCCCTTCAATTCAAAGAGGACTCCACTTTTACCATTGACCGTTGTTTTAATACCGGGTTCGTTCCCTGTAAGATGCTCCCTGTCACGAATAAGATAGAGCGGGTTGTATGCCCCTGAAAATTGCAGCTCCATTTTCGCTTTGTCAATGACACCAATGGCCATGTCCATGCCATCTTTCTGATCCCGAATGTTTCCCTCCTGTACCAGCATCGTCTTGACCTTGGACCTGAGCTGCCCCAGGATCTCACCAGGTTGATCAATATTGCCTGGTACGATCAGTTCATTGAGCAGCGTAATACCCAGCATGCTCATAAATGCTCCGGGAACTCCGTGTCCGGTACAATCGGCCACTACAATCACAATGGATGAATCGACCTCTTTTATCCAGTAAAAGTCGCCACTGACAATATCCCTGGGTTTAAAGAGTACAAAATAATCATGAATCACCCGGTCCAGGTAGGTCTTATGGGGCAGGATTGCTGCCTGAATCCGTTGTGCATAACCTATGCTGTCGGTGATCTCTTTTTTCTGTTCAAACAGTAGATCCCGCTGTGCCTCTATTTCATCACGCTGCGACTCAATCTCCTCCTTCTGCTCACTGATCTCCCTGGTTCTTTCACGCACTTTTTGCTCCAGCTCCCGGTTCACCCTGTCCTTCAGCTTCTCATTCTCCTTCAGCTGGTCAATGATCTTCTTCTGGTTGATCTTCTTCTCTAACTCATCGAGCCTCATTTTCCTTGCCAGTCCAATGGAGAAAATCAGAATCTGAAGGATCGCGGCAATGTAAACTCCGGAAGCCCTGAGAATGCGCATCAGAGTTGATTCATTAACAGTATTAAAAGGGAAGGAGAAAGTGGCTGTATTGATGGTGATAAGGGCCAGTGGGATCAGCACAATATTGGCAATCAGAAAATACCAGGCAGGGTGGAAACCGGACCGGATCCTGAGTATAGTAGGGATTAGCAGAAGGAACAGGGGGATAAGCGTCACAGAAAAAATCCAGACGAGCAATACTACATCCTCAAAAACACCTCCTATCTTAAAATGAAAGAGGGATCCAAGTAGAACGGTTAATACCCGCACTCCTACAAGTCCCAGGAGAGTCACAACGATCCAGTACCATCCGGGTAATGTTCGCCGCAGTTCCATATAAGAGATCCCGAATAGAAGAAAGAAAACGGTAACCAGTGAAATGGCGAATGCTTGTGCCTCTGTTACCAGGAGCGACTCAAAAACATTGGCTTTCCACAAAAACTCCCCCAGGTATCCTTCTGATACAAAGAGGAAAATGGCAAAGAAGAGAATATAGAGAGAGAAGAAAATATATTGCCTGTCATGAAGTGCAAAATAGAGGATTAAAAAGAAACATGAGATAATGACCATCATGCCCAGTAAGGCGAACAGGACCATCCTCTCAACACGGTCGTGCTGCACGATGGTCTCCTGTGCAATGAAATTCATCAGGGGTGGGCCAACCTCCGATTCGGACCTCCAACGGATATAAAAGGTCTGCTCCGCACCCTTTTCCAGCTGAACAGTGGAGGCATGCCAGTTTTTCAGCACAACATCCCGTTCGTTCACCGGTACCAGGATCCCTGAGCGCCTCTCCACAACCTCTCCGGAGGGAAGAGAGAAGAAGAAGTTTGCAGAATCTGTTCCCGACATCTCGGGAAGGTTGACCAGGTAGGTCCGGTTCTCAGATATACTGTTCACGGTAATAACCTTCAGCCACACACAGGGAAAGTTGAAGTCCCTGCTAAACTGGCTTTCGATGCCGTCCAAACTTTTAACTGCTGAGGGTCCGGGATGGATATACATAAGCGAATCTCCCCTGAGAACAGTAAATGAGGTATCCACTGCCATTGTCCTGAATATGCCGCTGTTGAGATGATAGAAATAATCCCTGTCCATCTCATCCATCAGGCTGACCACCAGGTCGCCCGGCATCAACCCGATCTCTTCTGCCGGACTTCCTTCCTCGACCGAATAAACCCGGCATTTGGACAACAAAGGGTTTATAAACAGTGAATCCAGTGAATCGGACATGATATCGGAGATGTCCCACTGCTCAAGGGAGTCGACCAGGTATTCAAATTCATAGGCTTTGATCTGATTCAGATAGGGCGCCCTGTTTAAAGAGAAATGTAGTAATGAATCCTCTCCTTTTCGCCTGATCAGAAGGTCGATGGGTTCACCCGATTTATTGAATAACAGGTCCTGAAGATCCCGGCGGCCGATCCCATTCCCGGCAATAACCGAATCATTGATGACAATGATCTGATCGCGAAGCCTGATACCGGCCTTCTCAGCAGGACTCCCTGGTATCAGGTTTATAACACTGGCCGTGTCATTCTGTATATGAGGGCTGTAGATACCTGTATACCCGTCATATATGAGAACCCTGGTCTGACCCGCTACCAGCGTAGTTGAAACCAGCAGGACAATGGAGATTACTCTTGATATGATGGAGGTCATCGGGGTTGAATTGACATTTTTTACCTGATAAAGGTATGTTTTGGGGCGGAATTAACCAAAGTATGTATAAGATCAGGCTCCGGCCGGAACCCTGCACAGATGCATGGTTGAGCTGATCTTTTTTGTTGTGAATCAGAACCGAAGGCTTAGGTTTTGAAAGCGTTGCAGTGATTTAATTAACTTTCACACCGAGAACGCTGATGTCATCGATCTGTTCATAGGGACCTTTCCAATCGTCGTAGGCTTTTTCGATTTTATATTTTTGAATTTCCATGGGGTCTCTCTGAACCGAAAGCAGCAGCTTTTTAAAATTCATGGATTTGAATTTCTTCCGGTCCTCACCCCCGAACTGGTCTATATACCCATCGGAAAAAATGTAGAAAGTATCCTGCTTTTTGAGATATACCGATGTGGTCCTGAAAGGATGCTCTTCCCAGTAGCGTCCGATGGGCTGCCTGTCTCCCTTGATTTCAAACAACCTGTAATCGCCGTTGTCTATTGAAGCATATTCCTCCAGATCTTTCTCGTCGGTATGATTCTCGCGAACGATGTAGAGCGGGTTATTGGCCCCGGCAAAGTGGACCTCCCTGGTCTTTTTATTATAAACAGCAAGGGCAATGTCCATCCCATCCTTCTGTTCATCGCTGTTACCCTGTTGGGCCAGCATATTTTTTATTTTTTCCCGGAGCCTGTCAAGTATGGTACCCGGTGCATCATAACATTTATCACTGATCAGATCGTTGAATATAGTGATCCCCAGCATGCTCATAAAAGCACCCGGAACCCCATGTCCGGTACAGTCCGCATCCAGCATAACCACATGATCCTGCACCTCCTTGATCCAGTAGAAATCTCCGCTTACAATATCCTTGGGCCTGAATAAGATAAAGTGTTCGGGAAGAACCTCTTTCATTAATTCCTCCGAAGGCAGGATGGCCGACTGAATACGCTGGGCATAGGTAATGCTGTCGGTGATCATTGCTTTCTGTTCATTAATCTGCTGGTTGGTTTTCCTGATAAACCTCATCCTGCTGTACAATCCTCCGGCCAGTACCAGCACTAAAAGCCCGACAATACCAACCGAGATGCTGATAGCTTTCTGTCTTTTGCCCGTCAGTTGTTCAATCTCGCGTTGCTGCTCAAGTAATGTTATTTCATCCTGCTTCTTATCCAATTGATAGTTGAACAACAGATTACTGGCACTATCATTGGATTGGAGCCTGATCATGGCATTATCAACTGTATTCTGGAGTGAAAGGTATTTATAAGCATTGTTGTAATCAAAAAGCTTCGCATAATTGGTTGCCAATCCTTCATATGCATTTGATAACTCATGCTGGAGCCCGATCTCCTCCGAAATGGATCCTGCCTGTTTATAATAATCTATGGCTTGCTCCGGATCGTCCATATCCTCATAAGTTAATGCCAAACCCAGCATAATCGCTGCAATCTGCTGCTGAGAATTCTCCTTTTCAGCCTCCTTCATTGCATTGTTGTAGGTTTCTATGGCATGCTGATATTCTCCTTTTTCACGATAGATAATACCCATATAATTAAGGGCGTTCGCAAAATCTGTAGAGCTGGAAACATAGGTCAAAGCTTTTTGTTCGTAATTTATTGCCGCTTCATATTCTCTCTTGTTAATGCTAATCTGCCCAAGATTCATATAGCTGGTGCCTAGTATATCGTTTCTATTCAATGCTTCACCCATTTCAATAGCCCTCAGATAGTAATTCCTGGCTGTATCCAGAGCCCCGGGAAGGTCAGCATAAATCGCTCCTATATTCAGCAAAAGAGTTCCCATCCTGACAGAATCCCCCAGCGTCTCCGCCATTCTAAGGGCCGGAAGGTAATTTTTAAGGGCTTCAGGATACTCGCCCATATAGAAGTATGCGGCACCGACATTTCCTTTTATGTTTGCTGCCATCTGGTCGTCACCCAGCTCCTCATAGATCTCGAGAGATGGCTCCCAGTATTTCAATGCTTCCGTATATTCCCCCTGGTCAAAGTAACCGATTCCTATGTACTTATTAGCTAATGCCTGTCCCCGTGTATAATTGAGCAGCTCTGCCAGGTTTTTTGCTTCTGTACCATATTGAATGGCTCCATTCCCACGTAGTTCTAAGGCGATGGCATTCAGTGTATTCACCCTGGTAGTATCCTGTCCCTGGCTATTCAGTACCAGTTTCAGGCTATCCACCGTAGGATTGCTGACGATGGCAGCGTCCTCTTCCTGGACTCCCTGCACAGCATTCAGAGTGTCATCCTGGGCAACCTGGGCGAGACCCGAGAATCCCGGGACAACCAGGATGAATATCAGAAGTAACTGATTGTATTTCACTTTCTAAAGTCCATTTACATATCGTCCGGTGTATCAGATCGTATTAAATTGTTAAACAAATAATTCGCCCAATGGTTCTGATATTTAAAATAATTTAGGGAAGCCTTCCGGGTATTATTTTAAAAGAGGCCGTCTCATCTTACTTTATGAGGCGGCCCCTTTCCTTAATTACGATTACGATATGAAGCACTCAGCAGGCTGATATTACAGCTACTGCTTCACAATTTGAACAACCCTTATCGAATCCTCCATCACAACCCTGAAGAAATAATGGCCGGCCGATAGCTGGGCCATATCAATCTCGAGGTTATCGGTCCTTTTAACTATTGAGTTAATTGGGAAGGACCTTCCGGCAAAGTCATACAGCTGAATCATCTTATAGTTCTCAATATCCTTCATGCTCAGATATACCTTTTCACCAACCGGGTTGGGATAAGCTACCAGCTGATCCGGTGCAGGAATCCCTTCTTCTACATCTGCCAATACTGAAGCAGCTTTCGTGTTCCCGGTACATTTGGTGGAGCTTGAGTTGGCATTTGCCCCGTTACGTACCTTTTGCTTCTTGTCTAAGGTAGTGACATCCCATGAAATATCTGTGCCATCAAAGAATACGTGGAAGGATCCACCTCCTGAAAGGAACAATTCCGGTACCGGATCTGAATTCGCCCAGTCGATCCCGCTTCCTGTAAGCATATTATCGGGTCCCACTGGAGTAAAGATATAATCACTGTTATCATTCTTATACTCAAAATTGGCAACGTAATAACCCTCACTGATTTCCTGGATACAATTCAGTATGGGCTTCACAGCCTTGGTATTGTTATCGTTAGGATTCACAAACAGGGTCCCAGTTTCATAGTCATACGTATAGTTGCTGTTCGAAGGTGCCGGAGTGACAGTATAGCTGCCGGCCGACGTACTGGATGATGGATCATAAGCAGCACCATCCGTATCCCTCAGAACAGTGTACCCTTCATCTCCGTTGTCACCGGATATCCAGCCGTTATAGATAAAGGCAAACACCGGCAAAGGATCTTTCTCATAAATATAGAGGAAGGACTCAGTCGGAGTAACCGTCACTGGCCTGGGAGTAATTTCCCCGGTAAGGTCATCCACATAATTAACCATGTAATTATTGCCTGCATTCCCATCGTCAACCACCAGACCGCTTGCAGTCAAGGTCTTTCCTGTTCCTGCATTCTTATTGTCAAATACCTGAACGGGACCTGCGGTAACTACATCACCAACCATCAATGGATCAACGGCGGGATCTCCATCTGAACTGGTGTTCCCATCATATACCTTACTATCCGTGACAGCTGTAACATTAATCCCCAGCGCAGTGATCTCTCCGGTATTCACATCAACATAGCTGACTGAATAGTTATTCCCGCCATTTCCGTCATTGATTACCAGTCCGCTTGCTGAAATTGTTTTCCCTGTACCGGTATTCTTGTTGTCAAATACCTGTAAGGGGCTGGTGGCTATTTCATCTCCGTCCGCCAGCGGATCCACTACCGGTATACCGGCTGAACTTATGTTCCCGTCGTATACTTTGCTGTCTGCAACAGCTGTGACGCTAATGCCCAGGGTGGTGATGTCTGCCGTAGTATCGGCTGTTACATTGGCCAGGTAGTTTGGAGCATCTTCACCCGTTACCGATACATCGGCGGTGACCAGCTTATCGGTTCCCACATCTTTGGTATCGAAATGACCATTTTCGGAGGATACGGAGATATCATCCCCTTCCACCATACCATATTCCACAAAGGCAGTTGTGGCAGCCGTTGTGGTACCATCATAGACCTTGTCAGCTGCTGTTATCTCAATCTCCAGTACACGCTGGCCAATGGTAAATGTTGCAGTATCAAAAAGAATAGTGTAATCACCTCCCGCAGTCACGCTCCCCTGCAGGATATCATATTCACCAACATCCTCACCCTCTTCACGGATAAGTGCTCCGGTGATGGAATCCTCTCCCAGCAAACCCGACTCCGTAAAAGTCAGCTCCGGGTCTGCCTCGCTATAAATCTTGCTTTTGTCATCTGCTGTAATGGTCAGCTCGGCCGGTTCAATGGTCAGTGTTCCAAGCCCGTAGGTTATATTAAATTTATTGCTGGCATTAATGTTAGCATAGGTGCCAGGAACAATTGTCTGGAAACCAACCGTGGTCCCGGTGATAAAGCTCATGGGAGTGAAGCCAACATTTTGAGATGTATCACCTATTTCAGTAGCATCAAATACCAGGATGCTTGCGCTGTTACTGTTTTCATTGACGCTGGACCCATTTACCAGGGCGGTTCCCCTGACGTTCAGGGGAGAACCATTTACCAGGGCACTGCCACGAACATAGTTCAGTGCATTCACCAGGGCGACACCCCTGCTCGTGATTGAACTTTCAAAGACAATCGAACCATCATCCTGGATCGTCCCGGCAGCAAGTCTCAATGCCTCTCCATCCTCACCATCTATCCCGTTCACCAGGGGCGTACCTCTTACACTATTCAGGCCGTTTGTCAGGGAGGCGGCACTTGCCAGGAAGTTCATATTTTCCAGGTTCACCACATCTTCACCATCAGCATTGCCTGCTGTATCGGGTACCACTATACCGTTCACAAGGGCGGTTCCCCTGCTGAGCAACTCGCCTCCATTAACCAGTGGGACATCATTCACCAGTGCAAGTCCCCTGCTCACGCTCAGACTGTTGATGAGCACCCCATTCTTATATACATCAGTGACCTCTCCATCATCCACATTTATCTCAAGGTTGTTGACCAGGGCAGTCCCTCTGTCGAGCGGTATCCCATTCACAAGCGCGATCCCGCGAAGAGCAGGTGATCCGTTTACCAGGGCAACACCGCGACCTGTTGGAAATCCGTTTTCAATTTCGACTTCCAGTCCATTCACAAGGGCAATACCCCTGGAGATAGAAGAGCTGTTTACCAGGGCAGCTCCCCTTATCACAGGTATGCCGTTGATTTCAACAATACCGGCATTGGGAACCGCCATACCGTCTATGGTGGTGATACCGTTTTCAACAATAACGGTATGTCCGTTCACAAGGGCTACACCCCTGATATTAGTCCCTCCGTTTACCAGTGGAGTGCCTCGTACAGCCAGTACTGTACTAGGCAGGGGAACGCCGTTTAACTCGGTCATGTAGCCATCAACAAAAGTAACCTGATCGCCATTGACCAGGGCAACACCCCTGATGATCTCAGTCATGCTTACAAAAGGCCGGTTGTTCACCAATGCGACTCCCCTGACCAGCGTACCACCATTAATCAGCGGTTCTCCGGCCACATAAACCGTCGTATCTGTATCGACTACTTCTACCTTCACTTCAATACCGTTCACCAGTGCAACACCCCTTTGCAATGTCACGCCATTGACGAGTGCGTTCCCCCGGATCACAGGAATTCCATTGACCAGGGCAACACCCCGGATCAGCCCTATTTCATTGCTGATCGCAGCGGTATACTCCTGTTGTACTGATAGCAATATTGAGTCCGGATTCGTAATAACAACCGAAGAATCTCCTATCTGGAACAGATACTGGAATCCTCCTTCAGCTATCTGCCCTCCATAGACGATACTTGTATCCATGGGAGTGATTTTCAGATCCAGCTTTTCAATGGTCAGGGTCCCATTCACAAGTTCCAGGATGAATTTTTCAGTGATTGCATGATCTATTTCCGTTAATGGATTATCTACATCCAGTACCGGATCAAGCGAGGGCCGGATGATATACTGGCCTGCAATCGAAGTATCCTTAGCCGGTGTACTGAAGGATAGTCCCGATAACCGGTCGGCCTCTGCCTGCAACATAATACCCCCGGAAACTGCCTCTCCAAGAGAGAGGGTGTCATCATCCACCGTTATCACCATGAAATTGGCTGAATCTGCAGGTATCACCTCTCCAAATTTTTTAGTAAGATTATTGGCGGTGATCACTACTCTTTGCTTGACCGAATCAGAAAAATAGACCGGTTCTGATAATCCGCCATCCAGTTCGCTTGATGATAGAACCGGATTATACGCTTGTACCTCAGGATTTCCAAGAAATCCGGGATGGTCCACTATAATGGTATGTTCATCCTGGACAACTACGCCCTCTTCCAGTGGTTCTCCCCTGAAATAGATCTGCGTCGAATCTGTGAAGAAGTCACCCGTCACCGTAAACGAGAAAGGTGTAATGCTTTCTCCCGGAACCCCGCCCTCGGAGGTAAGAATCAGGTTCTCCACATATGGGGTTGGATTTGCAAAAGTCATGATCGCCTTATGGGCCTGGATAAATCCTGATCCTGATACATAATCCAATCCGGGATCATCCATATCCAGCGCCGTACTCCTGAGTAATGATCTGATGGTATCCGGGCTGACATTGCTAATTGAATCAAATTTCAATTTGGCCTCCTTGATCAGTGCCGCAACACCTGCTGCATGAGGTGAAGCTGCTGAAGTCCCGAAGAAGTTAGGGAACAATGTGTCCGGATCGACGGGATCATTCCAGTCCCCGTTACCCAGATCGATCGTGGTGTTGACCCCGTTTGGAGCGGTGATATCCGGCTTGTCACGAACAATGCCGTTCACGGGTGTACCGCCCAAGGAGGAAAATGACATGATCACTGGCTGGGGATATGTAATGGGATCCCATATGGGGTTTTTATCAAAACGAACCGCTCCTACTGCGATGGCGCCGGCAGCATTGGGATGGCCAACTATAGTGGAGTTACCCTGGTTGCTATATTCCTGCATCTGGAAAGTTGGACCACCCCTGAATAACATGTATTTAAAAGTCACAGGAACATCCGGGCCTGCGGCCCTGGAAACTACAATATTGATAGGTACACTATCCAACAAAACAGAGAAAGGTACCACCTCTATTGGAAAGCTCCCGATGTTTTCCCGGTTGAAACCCAGGAGGGAGAATCCCACATCATCGGACAGGAAGACATCCAGGTCTGTAGCGGTGGTATTCATGGTAGGATCTGAACCATCATCCCACTGCATAACCAGTGTATAGTTACCTTGTAAAAGCAGAATATTCTGGAAGATATCTCCCATCCCATCGAAATCATGAGCGGTCCCGGTAATGGTGGAAGGTGCCGGTGCCGGATCATAAACAGCTGTATAGGCGGTCCTTCCAAAATTACCCGCCGAAGAGAAGAAGGAGACCCCTTCGTTTACCACAGAGTCAATGGTTTGGGAGATCACCCCGTCCCGGAAAAATGGCTCCGTAATATAGGAGAGGTCATCTACAATGATATCTGCTCCGGCATTGGCCAGTTCCCTGATACCAAGGGCCATATCCTGCTCACCCAGGTATCCTGTCCGGAATGCCAGTTCAGCTCCCGGAGCAACATCATGTAGGATCTGCAACATGGCCCTCCCTTCATCGGAGAGCGATCCGCTGGTCAATACAACATCTTTAATTACATCCACCTCGATGGTGTCACCATCGGGATTACCGGGACCCGGCAGGTCCCCGTTCGCAACATCGGTGCCGGCTGTGCCCTGGGTGTTATAACTGTTGGACAGGACACCTATCTTCACACCGGACCCGTCTATATCATACCCCAATCGAGCAAAATCGGAGTGCATGGAAAAATCTCCCTGGCTCTTGGTCACCCCGGTGGCGGGAACAATATAATTGGGCACACCCAGGTAGCTGTTTCTAGCATATAACAGGGAGGAAATAGAGTTAAGAGTATACAGGTTGCTGATCTCTATCCAGCCGGTGACCCTCTTTGATCCGGGATCAGAAGTTACCAGTTCAAATCCAAGGTTGTCCAGGCTATCCAACATATCATTATAGGTATTGGGATAAGAGAAAGCCTCGATGAGCACCTTGGTACCCTTAATCTGGAATATATCATCGGTGGTTTCCGAGAAACCGGTGGGATTGGCCATGTAAAAGTTATACAGGGAGGTCAATTCCGCGCCGATCTTGGAGTTGAACTCTTTCCCTCCATCGGGTGGCTGATACCCGGGGACGATGTCCAGGCTTGTCTGGGCATCCCTGCAGTGGTTTGAGTTGATATTGGCATCGGTTGTCTTTTCTGTTCCGTCAGCTAGTACTACAGTCCACTCCACACGATCTTTGGAGTCAAACTCCTGGGTAAACGCATCCTCTATCACCCCAGGTTCAAAAGAGTAAATTCCATATTTTTTGGCCTGTCCATGGTTATAAGTCACCACGCTACCGGTTTCATCAATCACTACAGTTTTCTTCCCCGGATTCTCATACCCGAAATGGACCTTCATTTTCCCATCACCGATATATTCAACACAGGAGACAGTGATATAGACGTCATTTTTGGAACCTCCTTTGCCGCCACCCTGGGCAAGCAGGTCGAACGGAAGGAGCAAAACAAGTGAAAAAAGAATAAAACTAAAAACGTGGTATCTCTTCCTGGAATAGTAGATCTGTTTCATAGTTTAAGCCGGATTTTTTAGAAGCAATACAAACTGATCAGTTAATTTTGTGGTTTACTGTAACTGCAAACATATCGTTCTCGGCAAAGTTTTTACAAAAACCGTTTTTAACTTCTGATTAACAGTTTCTTATGTTATTCAACATAACGGGAAAACTACGGGAATAACACCATGATTGTTGTGAAATAGTCCTTAAAATGGATGAATACCCCAAAGTTGAAGTTGAATGGATAATTCAGGGTGGTGAGATACTATCTGGCACTGTAATACTCCATCGCCTTGGGCATGATCCGCTGGAGTTTCGAAATACGGTTGGAAGGATCGGGATGGGTGGATAGGAATTCGGGTGGTCGTGCGGTTGACATTGCCTCCATCCGTTCCCAGAACGCGATCGCAGTCTGAGGGTTATACCCGGCCATGGCCATAAAATAAAGTCCCAGTTCGTCAGCTTCACTCTCATGTGTCCTGGAATAGGGCAGCATGACACCTACCTGCGCCCCCACACCAAAGGCCAGCATGGCCAGGTCGATGGTCTCCTGTTTCTGGGTCTTCAGTGCCTCGGAGAGCGCTATCCCGCCCATCTGAATGGCAAGCTGCTGGGACATCCGCTCATTACCATGCTGGGCAACCGCATGTGCGATCTCGTGACCCATGACCACAGCTATTCCGTTCTCATCCTGGCAGACAGGGAGTATACCTTCATAATAAACAATCTGTCCCCCGGGCATACACCAGGCATTCAGTTCTTCAGATACCAGTACATTATACTGCCAGTTATAACCGGCAATAGCAGACTGCAGGTTATTCTGTTGCAGGTACGTTTCCACCGCTGCAGTAAGCCTTTGACCCACCTTCCTCACTCTATTTACATATGCACTATTATTAGATAGTTTTCCTTCAGCCAGCACCTTGGAGTAGCTCTCATTACTCAGCGCAATCATCTGGGAGGAAGGAATGGCCACAAACTGTTTACGCCCGGTCATGGGTACAACTGCGCAGGATATCAGGAAAGCAAAAGAGAGAATGATCAGTTTCTTCATAAAATATTACACAGGTTATTTGTTTAACGAAGGATTAACGTTTTGAAGGACCTTTTGTTTTTATTGTGATTACAGGTTACTGAAAGCTTTTACAGTGGCGGCCCTGCCCATTTCAAGCATCTCTTCGGCTTTGAAAAAGTCAAAAGTACCACAGGCATCATGGGAGACTTCGATTAAAAGATCGGGTGAATAGTTGTTCAATGACATTTGTGCCATGCGGTCGGTCATCAGGCTGATTGTCTCCCTGCTCCTCGTAGAAACCCAGCGAAAGTTCCCATTTCTTTAATGTATTCACCCTGAGGCTATCCTGACCCAGACTGTTCATTATCGCCTTCAGGCTGTCCACCTTCGGATCCTGTGGCTGAACAACATTTACCCACAACAATAAAAGCAGTACACAATATGTCCGAAGTCTTTTCAATTCCTTAATGTCCTGATCATGAACCCTGTTTGTCCGTCGGTACGCTAATCATAATACCGCTCTGGAAGAATGGTTCGGAATCCTGAATCATATTGATACTATGATTCAGGTCCTTGATCAAAAAGGGGGATCCATATGAATCCCCCTTCCCCCGTTTCGGCACTACCTTTTGCTAAATACCTCCTTCCCTAAAACTTATTTTTCATAATCTGAACCACTTTGGATTCATCTTTCATTACTACCCTGATGAAATAGTGTCCGGATGAAAGCCGGGTCATATCGATTTCCAGTCTGTTCTTCCCTGTTACCAGGGGAGTCACAGGATGCGACCTCCCGCCTAGATCATACAACTGGACAAGTTCATAATCCTCAATGTTTTTCATTTCCAGATAGACCCTGTCAACCACCGGATTTGGGTAGGCAGTCAGCTTCAATGATTCAGGACCATCTTCCTGCTTTTCCGGGGTAACTTTGGCCGACTTCTTGCTATCACCATCGTCACCACCCTCAGGCCATAAATTCAGCACAACCAACGTTCCATTTTGAATTTTATAACTATAATTCCCGTTTGTGGGAGTCGGTGTCAGCTTATAGATTCCTACTGAGTGTATTGATGTATTATCATAGGGGATCCAGTCCCAATACCTCAATGCCGTGTAGCCTTCATTTCCTTCATCCCCGGAAATCCATCCATTGTAATAAAAGACACCCTCTGGCAATGAATCTGTTTCATGGATATAGTAGATCCACCTTGTGGAATATACATTCACTGGTTTCTGAGTGATGCTGGCCGTAGTCTGGGCCGTGGCATCAGCGCTGTAGTTACCCGCATCAGCCCCTGATATCGAAACTCCCGCGGTTACCGTCTTGCCGCTGCCCACGTTTTTATCCTCGAATGCTCCGTTGATGGAACCAACAGTAATGTCATCTCCATCCAGAAGTCCGCCTGAAACAGCTGCCATGGTACTGGCTGCAGTATTACCGTCATAGACCTTATCTTCGGCAGTCAGCCCGATCACCAGTTCTTGTGGAGTGATGCTGGCCGTGGCCTGGGCAGTGGTATTGGCACTGTAGTTGCTTGCATCAATCCCTGTGACAGATACAGCTGCGGTAACCATCTTGCTACTGCCCACATTTTTGTCCTCGAACATTCCTCCTGTAGAGCTCACCTCGACTGCATCTCCTTCTGCCAACCCCTCCTGGATATAGGCTGTAGTGCTTGCAACAGTAGTCCTGTCATAAACCTTGTCCCCAGCACTCAGTCCAATTACCAGTTCCCTGGAGGTAATGCTGGCTGCTGCTTCGGCTGTTGCATTGGTAGTGTAGTTACCCGCATCGTCACCAGAGGCTGATACATCGGCAGTCACCGCCTTGCCGTTGCCCACATTTTTGTCTTCGAAGGCTCCGTTGACCGAACTAACCGTCACTTCATCTCCTTCCACCAGTCCGCTCGAAATAAAGGCTGAGGTCGTAGCCGCAGTGGCACCGTCATAGACCTTGTCCTCTGCATTCAGCCCGATCACCATCTCTTTGGCGGTGATGCTGGCCGTGGCCTGGGCCTTGAAATTGGCGCTGTAGTTGTCCACATCAACCCCTGTGGCGGTTACATCCGCAGTTACCATTTTGCCGCTGCCCACGTTCTTGTCCTCGAACATTCCTCCTGCAGAGCTCACCTCCACGGCATCCCCTTCAACCAATCCGCTCAATATGAAGGCTGAGGTCGCAGCTGCAGTTGTCCCGTCATAGACTTTGTCCCCGGCACTCAGTCCAATTACCAGTTCCCTGAAGGTAATGCTGGCTGCTGCTTCGGCTGTGGCATTGGTACTGTAGTTGCCCGCATCATCACCAGAAGCCGATACATCTGCCATCACCGTCTTATCGATCCCCACATTCTTATCCTCGAATGCTCCATTGGTGGAACTAACCGTCACTTCATCTCCTTCGACCAGTCCGTTTGATATAAAGGCAGAGGTCTCAGCCGTAGTGGTACCGTCATAGACCTTGTCTTCTGCATTCAGCCCTAACACCATTTCTTTGGCGGTAATACTGGCTGTATCCTGGGCCGTGGTGTTGACGCTGTAGTTGTCCGCATCCTCACCAGAAGCCGATACATCTGCCATCACCATCTTATCGATCCCCACATTCTTATCCTCGAATGCCCCGTTAGTGGAACTAACCGTCACTTCATCTCCTTCGACCAGTCCGTTTGATATGAAGGCGGAGGTCTCAGCCGCTGTAGTACCGTCATAGACCTTGTCCTCTGCATTCAGTCCGATCATCATCTCTTTGGCGGTGATGCTGGCCGTGGCTTCAGTCGTGCCATTTGCACTGTAATTGCCTGCATCGGCACCCTCCAGCTCAAATTCCACGGTTACAAGCTTATCCTCTCCCACCAGTTTATCTGCAAATGTGGCTGATGTCACCGAAAACTCTACCGTATCACCATCCAGCCTGTTGTCGGCAAGATTTACATCTGCTTCATCGGTACCATCATACACCTTGTCCGAAGCAGTGGCGGTAACTTCCAAAGAAGCAGGATGGACAGTGAATGCAGCAGGAACAAAGGTCCCGTTGTAGTTTTCACCGGCATCCAGGCTTCCCTGATTAATCTGATAGGTTCCGGCATCTTCACCCTGTTCACGACTCAGCACTCCTGTCCATTGATCACTTCCCACAAGTTCGGTAGCCTGATAGCTCAGTTCCGGATCGGGCTCCCCATAGGTTTTGCTTTGCGCTTCAGCTTCTACAGTCACCTCCTTCGGAAGTATATTTAGTTCACCCAGTCCATAGCTGATTTCGAAGTTATTAGAAATGTAGGTTCCTGGGACTATCCAGTGTTTGCCTGCAGTGGTCCCGGTAATGAAACTGATGGGACTGAAACTCAGGTCTGCCGGATCGGCACTCAGATCGGTAGCATCAAACACCATGATGGTACCCATGTTGCTGTTTTCGTTGATTGAGGAGCCATTGACAATGGGATTCCCGTTCAACAGCGGCTCACCATTCACAAGGGCAGTACCCCTAACATAGTTGAATCCGTTCACAAGAGCCAGACCCCTTGAACCGACAACCACGTTTTCGTAAACAATGGTGCCATCGGATTGAATTATTCCTGCAGCAATTTTTAAAGCCTGCCCATCCAGTCCCTCCAGCCCGTTCACCAGGGCGGTTCCCCTGATGTTTGGAATACTGCCATTGGTCAGGGCAACCTGACTGGACATCAGGTTCATATCCTCCAGGTTAACAACATCCTCGCTGTAACCGGAATCATCAGGAAGAGCAATGCCATTGACCAGGGCCGTTCCCCGGAACAGGCTGTTACCGTTTACCAGTGCCACGCCACGGATAAAACCAATTCCGTTTTCAAGAGCAATACCGCTGACTACGGATCCATCTTCACTGACCTGTGTCACTTCTCCATCAAATACTTCCACTTCCAGGTTGTTCACCAGTGCAGTTCCCCTGTTTAATGGAATACCATTGACCAGAGCCAATCCCCTAACATCAGGGATGCCATTTTCAATGGGAACCTCCAGTCCGTTCACCAGAGCTGTTCCCCTTAAGATTGACCCGCTGTTCACCAGCGCTGTTCCCCGGATACAGGATATGTCATTGATCTGGACAATCCCCTCGTCCGGGACCGGCATACCATCGACCGTGGTGATGCCGCTCTCTGCCAGTATGTGATGTCCATCTACCAGAGCTTCTCCGTTGACAAGCGCCAGACCCCTCGTGGCCGGTACCCTGTTTTCCAGTGCCTCTCCGTTTAATTCGGTCATAAATCCATCCTCAAAAGTGATTTCGTCACCGTTCACCAGAGCCGCACCCCTTATGATATCTGTCAGATTTAAAAAGGGAAGACCATTGACCAGGGCAAGGCCTCTGGGAAGGGTCATACCATTAGTCACAGCAACACCGTCCACGTAAACTGCTGTATCATCTTCGTCGATCTGTACGCTGACTTCCACACCGTTAACCAGTGCTACTCCACGGATCATCCTTCCTCCGTTAACCAGGGCCGTTCCGCGGAGAAGGGGAATTCCATTTACCAGCGCAACTCCTCTTACCAGTGATATTTCATTGGTCAGTGCACTGGTGTGCTCGGTTTCGACACTGCTTAAAATACTGGCCGTATCGACCACCACAGCGGTGGAATCTTCAATCTCATAGATAAAATCAAATCCTTCCGCAGGTAGTTCATCTCCATACACCATCTCCACATCCTGGGGAGTGATCTTAAGTACCAGCTTCCCGATGACCAGGCTTCCGTTCATGTAATCCACTATATACTTTTCTGAAATGGCCTGGTCCAGTTCCGTTTGAGGATCCTCTAAATCCAAAACAGGATCAAGTGCCGGCTGGACAATATACTCCCCGGCATCAGAATCTACAGTGGCCGGAACCTGGTAAAAGACACTCCTGAACCGGTCCGCTTCTTCCTCGGTAACCAAACCGCTAAGTACGGCATTATCCAGTGTAGTCGAATCCCCATCGTAGCTGACAACCATGACCTCGGAAGCAAAATCCGGCAGTTGTTCTCCGTATTTCTTTGAAGCATTCAGGGCCATAATATATACCCTTTGTCTGATGGGATCCGAGAAATATGTGGTATCGGATAATCCTCCGTCCAGACCACTGGGAGATTTGGGCGGATTATAGGCCTGAACCGTTGGATTCCCCAGGAATCCTGGATGATCTACTTGTATGTTCTGGTCATCTTCAAGCGTCACTCCTGACGTCAAAGGATCTCCCCTGAAAAGAACCTGGGTCTCATCTGTGAAAAAGTCACCGGATATAGTAAAGGACAAAGGATCCAAAGTTGCTCCGGGCTCTCCTCCCTCCGGGTCGGGAATCAGGTTCTCTAAATAGGGTAACGGATTTGCAAAGCTCAAAAGAGCCAGGTCCGCCCGGATAAAGCCTGCACCGGAAATATAGTCAAAACCGGGTGTATTCATATCCATGGCTGTGCTTCTCATCAGGGTACGGATCCCTTCAGGATCCAGAGGATGGTCAGGATCAAACTTCATGTTGGCTTCCATGATCAGGGCCGCCACTGCCGCAGCATGGGGGGAAGCAGCAGAGGTACCGAAGAAATTGGGATAGGTATCGGCATCGCCATCCCAGTCCCCGCTACCCAGGTCTACCGTAGTATTGATCCCGTTTGGAGCTGCAAAATCAGGTTTAATCCGGACCACTCCATCCACCGGTGTTCCACCCGTAGATGAGAAACTCATAATCACTGGTTCAGGATAGGTGTCCGGGCTGTAGACCGGGTTTTTATCATAGCGTACCGCACCCACGGCAATGGCCCCTTCTGCGTTAGGATGCCCTACAATGGTGGACGTTCCCTGTATATGTTCAAGCATACGGAATAGGCTCCCTCCACGGAATACAATGTATTTGAAGCTCACCGGAACATCCGGACCACTGGCACGGGATATAAGGATATTGGATTGTACGGTATCCCCCATCACGGAAAACGGAATCACCTCAATTGGAGGACCTCCCACATTTCCTCCGTTGAATCCCAAAAATGTAGTGGCAGCGTCATTGGTCAGATAAAGATCCATATCTGTGGAAGTGGTGGCCATCTGCGGATCTGATCCATCGTCCCACTGCAGCACGATGGTATAAGTACCTTCAGGTAATTCGATTCCCTGCAGGATATCCCCTCCCCCGAAATCATGGACATCCCCCACGAGGGAAGGCGGAGCAGGCGCGGAAGTGAATGTAGCCGCGTATGAGGCACTTCCAAAATTCCCGGAAGATGAAAAGAATGCCACCCCATCGCTTACCACCTGGTCAATGGACTGTGAAATGATACCGTCACGGAAAAACGGTTCGGTGATATAGGTCAGGTCATCCACAATCACATCACAACCGGCAGCAGCCAGTTCGGTGATGCCTGTGGCCATATCCAGTTCACCCAGGTACCCGGTCCTGAAAGCCAGTTCAGCGCCCGGAGCTATGTCATGAATGATCTGAAGCATGGCCCTCCCTTCATCTGAAAGGCTCCCGTAGGCCGGAGTGACATCCTGTATCACATCCACTTCCGTTAAATAACCATTGGGGTTGGCAGCTCCCGGCAGATCTCCGTTCCCCACATCTTCGGATGCCCTGCCCTGGGTATTGTAGCTGTTGGATAGGACCCCGATTTTCACTCCGGATCCATCCACGTCAAATCCCAGACGTGCAAAATCGGAACGCATAGCCTTATCCCCCTGGCTATTTACCAGTCCGGTGGCCGGCACCACGAAGTTTCCGATTCCCGGGTAGACAGGATGTGCGGAATTGAGGGGTTGGACCTCATTGTAATCAAGAAGTCCTCCGATTTCAGTCCAGCCGGTTGCCTTCCCAAGATTTGGATCCTCAATTACAGCGTTAAATCCCAGGCTGGCAACTTCACTCATCATTTCAGTAAACTGACCACTCTCCGCAAAAAGCTCAATGTATACCTGGGTACCATTTATCTGGAATATAAAATCCGTTTGACCCTCAAAGTTGTTCGGATCGGCCTGAAAACGTGTATTCAATGAGGTTAATGCTGCCCCGATTTTCGAATTCATGACCTTTCCTCCTTCCGGAGGAGCGTAATAGGGTATGATGGGCAACTCCCCTTCACAGATATCTGATGCACTGGTAGCCAGTGCCCATTTATAATTCAAAAATCCCACTCTTACTATCCATTTGACCCAATCATCCTCATCAAATTCCTGACTGAATACTTTATCGTGTACTCCGGGTTCAAAGGTATTCAGAACCTTTCTCGTGGAACGTCCGTGGTTGTACCACAGGATACTCGCCAGGGAGGGAACCGTTATGGTAATCTCATAAGTATTCTCATATCCGAAATAGGCCCGGTAATGTCCGTCTCCCAGATCTTCCACACAGGATACAAAAATGCTTATCGTGTTGCCGCCGGAACCGGTCGCATGACTTTGAACCGGGAAAAGAAAAATAAGAATGATAGTGGCGATATAAAGAATGCGAGGTGTCTGTAATCGTGCGGAGGAATTTTTCATTAAAGGTTGGTTTAGATCGGAGTAAAGTTTCACTAATGCACTAGTTATAATACTTTTAATAAAGGAGAACGAAGTTCAGGAATTCTCATCAACCCTTTTGTTAAAGAAATTATAAAAGATTAACTATCTGTTGAATAGGAATCAAATAATTGATGGGTATAGTGAATTCTTAGACGAATGTATCCAGACAATACCCTCAAATCACAGAACCAGGAGAAATTCCACTTCAACGGAATCAAAGAGACTCTTTTTCAGTGATCCGGCTCCTGGGACCTCCTTTCAAAGGCCCGGACAGTGGCAACCCTGCCCATTTCAAGCATCTCTTCGGCTTTGAAAAAGTCAAAAGTACCACAGGCATCATGGGAGACTTCGATTAAAAGATCGGGTGAATAGTTGTTCAATGACATTTGTGCCATGCGGTCGGTCATCAGGCTGATTGTCTTTTCGATCAGGTTGAAGTAACCCATGCTTTCCTCATGACTGTGCGGATGCTTCTCTGCATGGCCAAGGGGCAGGATCTTTTGAAGGTGTAACTGGAATTCCTCGATCTTCTTCTGGTAGGCTTTTTTTTGCTTTTCATCCTCCTCTATGGAGATCTTTGGCCGGTTTACCGGTATAGATGCGTTGACATTGACCACTACCAGCATATCTCCGGGAACCCTTTTTGCATGGTTGATAGGGATGTTGTTCATAACGCCACCATCCACCAGCAACCCGTTCTTTGTTTTAACCGGGGTCAGAACTGAAGGAATTGATACAGAGGCACGTATGGCATCAAACAGGCTGCCCTCCGTAAAAACCACCTCCTTTTTGTTGATCAGGTCGACTGCCACAGCAGCATATGGAATTTTTAAATTTTCGATCAGGGTATCCGGAATAAAATCCTTCATCTTATTAAAGACCCTGTCACCTTTTATCATCCCCTGTCTGCTCAGGGTGAAGTCCACCAGGCTGAGGACCTTACGCCTGTCGAGCGTGAGCATCCAGTCCCTGAAAGGCTCAATGGCGCCATCGGCATATACACCTCCGACCAGAGCCCCCATGGAGGTCCCTACCACCGATACAATTTCATACCCTCTTTTTTCAAGTTCTTCGATAACACCTATATGTGCTATCCCCCTGGCTCCCCCGCCAGACAGAACCAATGTTACAGGAGAATTCATTATCTTTTAACTCACCATAAATTTAAAAAAAAACATACATTTATAGATAGGAGTTCAGCACCAGATGTCCACGGATGCAATACAACATAGCGGCTTGATCCTCGGGATCGATGTAGGTTCGGTTTCCATCTCTGTGGTTGCCCTGGACCGGGAGGGAAAACTGACAGGCCAGGCTTACATCTTACACCATGGAAATGTCAGGGAGTCGCTGAGTGAACTTCTAAAGGAGTACGGGGACCGGGAAATTGTCGGTGTGGCCACACCTTCCGGTAAATCTCATTTCAGGGAGCAGGTTGAGGTATTTGACCAGCAGGTGTCACTGATTGAGGCCATACACTTTCTGGAGCTTGATGTGCGGTCTATCCTGCATGTGGGAGCAGAGCGGTTCTATCTGGTGGAGCTGGACGAGAATGGTAAATACATTCAAACCAGTTACAGCTCTTCGTGTGCTGCCGGAACAGGCAGTTTCCTGGACCAGCAGGCCATGAGGCTCAACCTGAAGGATACGAGCCACCTTTCGGATATGGCCCTCAGGAACAATTCTCCTGTTCCGGACATTGCAGCCAGGTGTTCCGTATTTGCAAAGACCGACCTGATCCATGCCCAACAGAAAGGGTATGGCCTTGAGGCAATCTGCGACAGTCTCTGTAAGGGTCTTGCAGACAATATTGCCGACACGCTTTTCAACAAGTTGATCCCTGAATCGCCCATCTATATGTCGGGCGGAGTATCGAAGAACAGGTCAGTGGTAAGGCACCTGCAACGTATCATCGGCAAAGAGATCGGGGTCCATCCCCTGGCCCATCACATGCCTGCCATCGGTGCTGCCCTGCTGCTATGGAAAAACATGAACCAGGGGGAGGAATTTCCCCTCCTCGATCTTAACAATATGGTGGCTGACCAGGGAGCCCTGGAATATTTCTATGAACCACTTCAAATCCCTGATACTGCGAAACAGGGGATCTCCATTGAGAAACAGTACATACATCACCCATCCATTACAGATCATACAGCCGGGATACAGGTTGACGTGTTAAAAACCTCCCCCACGGGAGATCAACAATTTTACCTGGGTATTGACGTGGGTTCGACCAGCACCAAGGCGGTCATGATTGATGAAAACGGTGAACCATTCGCCGGATTCTACACTTATACACTGGGACAACCACTGAAGGCGGTCCAGGCACTGTTCGAGGCCATTGATCACCTTGCTGTTGATTCCGGAAATCCATTCCGTTTTAAGTCGTGTGGAACTACCGGATCGGGCAGGAAGTTCATTGCCGGGATTGTCAGGGCAGACCATGATTATGACGAAATTACCGCTCATGCCCGTGCGGCTTATGAGTTGAACCCGCAGACAGATACCATCATTGAAATAGGCGGGCAGGATGCCAAGTTCACAAGGATGAAAGACGGGATGGTCACCTTCTCACATATGAATACTGTATGTGCAGCTGGAACCGGGAGTTTTATTGAGGAACTGGCAGGAAGGCTCGGGGTGGAGCTGAAAGATTATGAGCGACTGGCCATTGGCCGGCCGGCTCCCCTGGCCAGCGACCGGTGCACCGTATTCATGGAACGCGACATCAACCAACTGTTGAGCAATGGCTACAGCGTTGAGGAGGTACTGGCCACCGTCATCCATTCCGTTCGTGAGAACTACCTGAAAAAGGTGGCCAGCGAGGCCCATATAGGCGAACACATCTGTTTCCAGGGAGCCACCGCAAAGAACAGGGCACTGGCGGCTGCTTTCGAACAGCGCCTCGGAAAACCGGTATTTATCTCACCGCTCTGTCACCTTACCGGGGCCCTTGGAACCGCCCTGCTCCTGATGGAAGAGGAGGAGGACAAAACATCCGGATTCAGGGGGCTTGATCTCTATAAAAGGACCATTCCGGTGCAGACCGAAACATGTGAGATTTGCCTGAACCGGTGCACCATCAGTGTTGCAGGTATTAACGGTGAGAAGCAGGCTTACGGATTTTTATGTGGCAGGGATTATGAGACCAAGAAATTTGTAAGTAAATCACGGGCCGGGTTTGAACTCATGAAGGAGCGCCGGAAGATAATCCGCTCCCAGGTCAACAAAACTCCAAAGCATTCCCAGTCATCACCCCTGGTTGGGATGCCGGCTACGCTCCACCTTACCGAGGACCTTCCATACTGGACAGCCTTTTTCAGGGCGCTGGATATCCCGCTGCAAACCAGTGAAAGTTACAGGGATTCACTTAAAACCGGGAAAAAGATCGCCGGGGCCGAATTCTGTGCACCAATCGATGCCATGTACGGCCATGTAGCCCATATAGCCAGGACCTGTGACTTTGTCTTTATGCCGACCTACCTTGAATCGAGGGAAAGCCCGGGCAACCTGACACATAATTTTTGCTACTATACCCAGTTCAGTGCTTCACTGGCTTACCAGGAGGGATCACATATGAGGGAGAAATTGATCAGCCCTATGCTGAACTTTAGTAAAAGTAATGAACACAACGCCAGGTTGCTCCTCCGGGGATTCAAACAGATGGGATATCTATCTGTAACATTATCCAGAATCCTGCGGGCCATGAAAAAAGCGGATACTGAAGCCCGGCAGATAAGGGAACGCCTGCAGAAAAAATTCCGAAAAAAACAGAATGAGGAGGAGCTTTCGGTAGTACTGCTTGGCAGACCCTACGTGGTCCTCTCCGATACACTGAATAAGGGGATCCCCGATATATTTACAGGAATGGGTGTCTCCGCCTGGTACCAGGATATGCTGCAGATTGATCCGGACAGGGATGAGGCTTTAAACCGACTGCTGGAGAAAACGCCATGGCATTTTGCTTCCAATATTCTGCGTGCGGCAGAACTGGTCGGACGAACCAGGAATCTCTACCCGGTGCTGATCACAGCGTTTAAATGTGCCCCCGACTCATTTATCATCGACTATTTTAAGCAGTTGATGCACCTCTACAACAAACCTTACCTGATCATCCAGATCGATGAGCATGATTCAAATACAGGGTATGAAACCAGGATCGAGGCAGCCCTCCGTTCGTTCAGGAACCATGCCCGTTCGGCGGATACTATTCCTGTACCGGATCTTGATTCCCTGCTGCCCCTTGTGGAGAACCGGGTGAATGGCAAAACGCTTCTGATGCCCAACTGGGACGGTTTTGTCAGTCCCCTGGTGGTAGCAAACCTGAAAAGGGCCGGACTGGATGCCAGGTTGCTGGAGCCAAGCGAACTGGGTATCCGGAAAAGTATGGTACACAATACCGGGCAGTGCCTGCCCATCAATATCATTGCCCAGAATTGTATCGACTACATTGAAAAACATCAGCTGGAACCTGCCCGGACCACTCTGTGGATGGCCGAAGGTTACATTAGCTGTAACCTGAGACAGTATCCCTACTACATTAAAAAGATCATGGAGAATTACGGGCAGGGCCTTGAAAAGACATCAGTCTATACAGGTAAGATCACTCACCGGGATATTTCAATTAAAGTCACGTACTATGCCTATTTTGCCTACATGCTGGGCGGCTTGTTCCATAAGACCGCCTGCCGTATCCGGCCCTACGAACGCATTCCCGGCCGCACTGATGAGGCATTTAAAGTGGTGCACCGGATCCTGATGGATGCATTTCTTGGAAAATCATCCCTGGAGCATGCCATAGAAGCCGGTATGGCCCGGGTAGATGAAATTGATTATGACCATTCCTACCGCAAGCCACAGGTGGCCATTTTCGGGGACCTTTATGTGAGGGATAATGAAACCATGAACCAGGGACTGATCGATGCCATTGAAAAGGCAGGCGGGGAGGCGGTCATTACCCCATACCATGACTATACAAAGCTCACTATTGAAAATATGTTCCGCCGCGCCCAGGAACGGGGTGAATACCTGGAAACAAGTATGAACAGGGCGCTGCTGTACGTTGTAAAATTCATGGATGAACGTTATTACAAACCCTTCAGTAAACACCTTGGACCTGCCCCGGTTATCAAACCCAGGCATCTGGAGAAGCATCTTGAACATTTTCACATCGATCCTCTCCATGGGGGTGAATCCTACGATAATATCCTGAAGATCTTCTACCTGATAGAGAACTACCCGGAGATATCCCTGTTCGTCCAGACCAATCCATCCTATTGCTGCCCGGCCCTGGTTACCGAAGCCATGACCCGACGGATCAAGGAGTTGACCGGGGTTCCCATTGTCACTCTTACTTATGACGGAACCAGCGACAGGATGAACGATGCCATCGTACCTTACATTAAGAATGCCATAGCCGAAAACAGGAAGGTAGCCCACTCCAGGGAATATTCAGACTCCTTAACCAGCGTATAGGGTCCAGACAGTATCTGCCGGTGAATCGTGAAATCCGAAATGCTTACCGTCAATCACTTTCATCATTTTGAAATGTTCCTACTTAGTTGATAGTGTACAGTCCATTGAACTATCCTGAATGCTTTGTTCCGTCTCATCAGCTTTAACATGGGTGAGTTGATTTCATCACTGTCCAGATAGGACCAGTCATCCAGCAATTTTATCCCCCTGTTCCAGCTTTCGATGGCATCGCTGTCGGGGATCCCAAACTTATAGCTTGCCCCGTCTCCAAATTTCAACTCCTGTTTTAATTTGTATTCCGTCATTCTTTTCCTCCACCCTTTCAACCACCTGGAACTAAACACCTCAAAAACAATTTCCGGATTATCGAGCCGGTCCTGAAGTTTGAGGAACAGTGCTTTGACATCCTGCTCCCTGCAATACATAAACACCCCTTCCGCCACAAGGATCACATGATCTTTCTGAATCTGATCAATCCACTTAAAATCAAAAACAGATCCGGATATTTGATGGTACCGCTCTTTTTCAGGAAAGATCTGCCTTTTTATATTCATGATATCCGGGAGGTCCAGGTCGTAAAATACGATCTTTCCGTTATCCACCCGTTCGAAACGGTGATCGAGTCCGCAACCAATATTGACAACAACCGCTTCAGGGAACTGGTCCAGGAAATCCCGGATGTAAGTGTCATATTTTTTTGCACGAAGAGCAGTATGGGTGATGAGGCTGGACCTGACTCTGTTCTCAAACAACTTTTTATGCAATACCCGGTCGGAATCTGCAAAATGGTTCTTCAGGAGCCCGAGCGTATGGATGGCGCTTATATCATATAATACAGGCCTGGGAGATTGGGCATCGAGCGCATGGCACTGCAGGGTTAAAAATGCAGTTTCCGAAATATCATTGATGTTTCTATCGAGTTCCATTTTAGAGCTACCTTTTAGTGAATTCCCTATAATTTACATGATTCCAGCATAGCGCTGCATAATTGTCAGGTATAATTCCTGCCGTATAGCTGGAATGATATATTTTTCCAGGATCTTAAAGGGTGGCTTTCTGGACATATAGTTACCGCCTGTAAATACAACAACAGTGCTGACCTCCGGCAACACCATGATGTGCTGTCCCCCGAAACCGGATGCCGTATACATATGTACCATGGTTCCGCGTACTGAATAGACTTTTGTCCACCAGTTGTAACCATAACCCAGCTTTCCAGAGGGCTCTTCGGGAATTTTGATCCCTTTGTTATTCCCGTATGCAGTGGTACTCTTTTCCACCCACTCTTCCGGTACAATGCGGTTGTTACTCCAGTTGCCATGATTCAGGTAGGTAACCCCAAATTTCATCATGGCCCTTGGGGTGAGCAGCAGACCGTTGCCATCATATACTCCGTTTGGGAACTGCTGTGGCCAGGAAAGCGTATCAATTCCCAGTTGATCAAACAGGTATTTCCTGGAAAATTCATCGATATTCATGCGTGAAGCGTTCCGGATGATCTCTCCAAGCAGGTGCATATGGCCGGTGTTATAATTAAATCTGGTGCCGGGTTCACTGACCAGGGGTTTTCCCAGGATAAAGGAGACCGGGTCTTTATCCTGAAACCAGATGCCAATATTGGGATTTTCGGTGCTGCTGTAAGGCGCGCTCCACTCTTTCCATTCCAGTCCCGAGGTCATGGTCAGCAGGTGCTCAATGGTAATCCTCTCTTTTCCACCGTTCCTGAACTGCTGGTGGTCGGGCAGATAATCAAAAATGGACTGATGGACACTTTCAATAAAACCCTCCTGGATGGCGATACCCGTCAGACACGAGGTAATGCTCTTGGACGATGACATGAGATCATGTAACATGCCCGGATCCCAGGTAACCCATGCCCCATGGTGATAGGCGGCATCCCACTGGTATTGATGTCCCTGGAAGTATTCGTCCAGGACCAGCTTTCCGTCCCTGTAAACAAGCATGGAATGTACTTCCGGGTACCCACCATTCTGAATTTTGCTGACAGCTTCTTCAATGAGCCTTGTATTGATATTCACTTCATCCAACGTGCCAATATCAAATCCATCACTGAGGGAGTCCGGGCAATGATAGGAGTACTGCCCGGAACTATTATACATTTCACAGCTGGTAACCAGAAGTGAAAGGAGGGCTATTTTAAAAATCCTTGCTAACATTATATGGGCTTGAAGATGTCTCATTTCCCAAACTGTACAACCGGCTGCTTAAAGGGGGCAGAAATGTCCTTATTTATGACGCGCAATCCAAAGAGTGGTCTTAAAAAACTTAGCCTCCTGATCAGCTCGTAAGAGGTGAAACATCCGGTGAATGTAAACACCACAACCAGGAAGAACTTCATCAACGCGGAGATCTCCATGTGGAAAAATATCCTCGAACCCAGATACAGGAAGATCATATGAAGGATATATACCGGGTATGCAGCACTGGTTAAATATCGCAGGGCGTTCCCCGGCCGGCCCAGGTATCTGTTGGCTGTTCCGAACACTGCAAATATCCAGCAGCACGCTTCAATGGCGGAATAAAATAGAGGTGCTTCTAAATGAAATACCTTCAGGCGAACGATAAACATTGCCACAGCCAGCACAAGCATGGCCCATCTCCAGGAACGTACTGTTTTCCAGAATTCGTCTCCACTGATGACCGCCAGGAATCCAAAGAGAAATGCCAGGAATCCTATTACCAATCCGTGCAGGGTTAAGGCAAACAGCTCAAATGTTTCGGGTTTGACCACAAATGTTTCAACTACAAAACATCCTGCAATAAACAGCATCCCGATTGGATTGCTGAAGAGGCGCTTGATCCACTTGCTCAATCTTCCGTTTTCATTTTTTTTCAGATAAAAAAAGAGTGGAGATAACACCAGCACATAGATGAAGATATTGGCAAGGAACCACAGGTGTCCGGGAGCGGGAGCATACTTCAGATCCTGGATGTAATATTTTTGCCAGATGAGAAGGTGAATGGGAACGATGAAGAATACACCCACAATAAAGGGCACCAGTATTCTCCTGGTTCGTTCAAGGAGCAGCTGCTTCCAGTTCCTCTTTGAAATGGCAAAACAGACTCCCATGCCGGATACAAAAAACAGCAGGGGGATCCGCCATATATTCAACATTGACATACCTGGCCATAAGGATTGGATCGGTTCATTGTTCTGAATGAATCCGATGAATACACCCCACGGCTGGAATCCGATGCCAATGTGATACACCAGAAGCAATCCAATGGCAATAACCCTTAACCAGTCAATATCGTATCTTCTTTCTGCTGTTTTCATGATCTTTAAATATTAATAGTATACTTAGCGCAACATGTCTGCAATAACCGGGCGGGTCTTTTCAATCTGATCATAGTCCAGTTTCAACCCCAGGGGTCCCAGTTGCCTACTGAATTCATCATATATACCTTTCACTTCGCTGAATGGACCGGAGACCGATGCAAGTGGTGTTGATCCGTAAATGTTCTTCAGGTCTTTATCTGCACCATTTTCCAGCAACAGCTTAACGATCTCGGTGCGACAGAGAAAAGCGGCACTGTGAAGTGCTGTTGAACCCTCCTGGTTCTGAATGTTCACATCTGCGCCGGCCTCAATCAGTGCCCTGGCAACATCGGTCTTCCCGAATACGGCAGCTGATATCAGTGCTGTGGATCCCATGGTTGGCTCTCTTTGATCCAGGTCAGTGCCTGCGGCGATGTGCTGCTCCACTGCGCCAAGATCTCCCAAGAAAGTGGCAGTGTGAAGATCCATACCCGATGGTTTTACTTGAACTGGTGTTTCGGCAGCCTGTTCGGCTTCCGTATCTGAATCCTGCTTATTATTCCCACAGGAGAACAGCGTAAGGATGATGGCGAACATCATGGTGGAGATGATTGCATACATTAGATTTGCTTTCTGTGTTTTCATTTTATTTCTGTTTTTGGTTTATCAAATTGTGATACTGTAAAGGTCCGTCAATCCATGATGCACTGCTTATCAACCCTGTGTCAAAACATGTCAAGTTTGGACCAGTACTATTAAACATGTTGCAGGGGTATAAATTATGACGCAAGAAGCATTATTTGTATCTTGAAACCGATGTCTGATCCAAACTCCAGAGAAAACGTTTTCATAGGGAAAGTCACAACCATTATTGAAGAGAATATTTCCAATGAACAGTTTGGTGTATCTGAGCTTGCATCTAAAATAGGTATGAGCAGATCCAACCTGCTCAGAAAGATAAAAAAGGCTTCGAATCTTTCTGTGAGCCAGTTTATCAGCCAGGTTCGCCTTAAGAGGGCCATGGATATATTGCAGGAACAGGATCTGACAGTCTCAGAAGTAGCCTACAGCGTTGGGTTCAGCAGTACCTCTTACTTTATAAAATGTTTCCGGGAACATTACGGGTATCCCCCGGGAGAGGTTGGGAAAAGAGAGGTAGCGGAGAGTGAGATGGTGGAGACCGGTTCCGGAGAACGCGGAATATCCGGGAAAAAGCGTCTGATCTTAATCATCAGTGCCGTGGTTATAGTAGTTGTCGCTGTACTCCTGATCACTGGCAAAAAACCAGCCAGTGGTACAAAAAGCAACCTGGAAAAATCCATTGCGGTATTGCCATTCAAAAACGACAGCAATGACTCAACCAACATCTATATTATCAATGGATTGATGGAGTCTATTCTGGAAAACCTGCAGAAAATCGAGGACCTAAGGGTCATCAGCCGCACCTCGGTGGAGAAGTACAGGACCAATCCCGAAACGATCCCGGAAATAGCCAGGGAATTGAAAGCCAATTACATAGTAGAGGGAAGCGGTCAGAAGATCGGGGATCAGATCGTGTTGAATATCCAGCTCATAGAGGCTGCAAGCGATAAACATCTACTGGCGAAACGATACAAAAGAGAAGTTGTCGATATTTTTGAACTGCAACAGGAGGTGGCCAAGAGTATCGCCAGGGAGATCGAGGCCATTATTACGCCGGAAGAGGCTGAACAGATCGAGAAAATCCCAACCACTAACCTGGAAGCGTATGATTATTTCTTAAAGGGCCGTGAATTTCTGCGCAAGGGGACCCGGGAAGATCTGGACGCAGCCATCCCAATGTTCACTGAAGCCATTGAGCTAGATCAGGATTTTGCACTTGCCTATGCAGACGTGGCAATCACCTATGCGGGCATGGATATGTACCAGGTTAAGAAAAACCATGCTGAGCAGATCGATTATTACGCTGATAAGGCGATGTTACTCGATCCTACACTTTCACAGAGCCTGATCGCCAAGGCCATGTACCACAATAGCAGGGGAGAGTATGGGCTGGCGCTGCCCTATCTTGAAAAGGCACTGGAATACCATCCCAACTCTTCACTGGTCATTAACATGTTGTCCGATTATTATACCAGGTTTGTCCCCGACACTGAAAAGTACCTTGAATACGCGCTGCTGGGAATAGGTCTCGATATTGCCGCAAACGACTCATCAGATGCCAGTTTTATATATCTGCATGTTAGTAATGCCTTCATGCAGTCAGGGTTTGTTGATGAGGCAAAGAAATATATTGATCTTTCGATTCAATATTATCCGGAGAATCCCTTTACCGGGCTCTTGCGGGCATATATCCTGCTGGCTGGAGGTGCGGATCTGAATCAAACCAGGAGCCTGCTCGAAGAGTTGCTCCAGAAGGACCCATCCAGGTACGACATCTTAAAAGAGCTGGGAGTGATCTGTTACTATATGAAGGATTATAATAGTGCATATGGATACTATAGCAGGATGATGGAGATCACTGCAGAGCAGGGACTGGATCTGTACAACGGTGAAAAAGCAAAAATAGGATATATCTTAGCTAAACTTGGATACGAAGATGAGTCGCAACGATATTTCCAGGAGTACCTCGAGTGGGCAGAAAACGATCAATCTGTCTACAAACACCTGAGCCTGGCAGCCTATTATTCGTATATGGGCGATACAGCGAAAGCCATTGAAAACATGGAACTCTTCTCAGAACAGGAGAATTATCCCTACTGGTATATACTTTTTCTGTATATGGATGACCCCCTGTTTGATAATGTAGACAACCTTCCTGAGTTCCAGAGGATATTAAGTGAGATTAAAGTTAAGTTCTGGAGCTATCACAACCGTATCAGGGATTCACTCAGGGAGAAGGGACTCCTTTAACCGGGGATTGCTCTACTTCGGGGAGCCTTTGTCCGGTAAATGCACCGGCCAGTCCGAACAGGGAAAGTATCAGGATGATCCCTTGTGCAGGGATAAATGAGGCCAGCGCACCGATTCCTCCGGTTATGAGAAGGACCACCCCGATGATGGTATTGCTGACGGCTACGTAATCGGTCCTTCGGTTGCCGGCAGCCATATCCAGGATATAGGTCTTTCGGCCCAACCGGACTCCGCTGTGTGCGATCCCCAGTACAAAAAAAGCCAGGGGATAGAGCCAGAAGGAATGATTCATCCCGGGAAGCCAGGTGACTATCACAAACAATACGATCCCGGTCGCAGCTGTAATCATGGCTGCCCTGACCATCACTTTCCTGCTGGAAATATCCGCCCATTTTCCCCAGAAAGGGGCACTAATACTTGTTGCGACACCATTGGCAACAATAAACAATCCAAGTATATAAAGATCTTTTCCAAGATATTCCTGGGCCAGTATAATATAATATGGTGCTGATAATGCAGAACAGAGCAGTAATGAACGTGTGATGATAAAATTACGGAAGGGCCTCTCTTTTTTCAAAAGGGACAGTCTTGAAAGAGCATCTCTGAACCCAACCCTGCCTCCTGAAATTTCACCCGGGTACTCATTCACCCTGGAATAAACAACAGCACCCATCAGCCATAATATACCTGAAAAAAAGATCAGGTACACATAGAATCTAATGTCTGTCTTTTCAGCGGATCTCAGCAACATAAAGATCCCTGCAATGATAACCAGTATACCGGATGCTGCTGTTGTGTAGCCGTTCAGTCTTCCACGTCTCGACCTTGGGATAGTCTTTCCCTGAACATCCTTGGATGCAACAGAACTGAATCCACGCGAGAAGCTGAAAACGATCAGCAGGACAAGCATGATCCAGCCAGCCCGGTTCCCTTCAAAATAAAATGCTGCGAACCCGATCCCGGCCATGGCTGCAAACTGCAGCAACGATCCGGAAACCCAGATCCATTTCCGGATTGCAATCTTTCGAACAAAACCTGCAATGAAAATCTGCAGAAGCATGGATCCAGATTCACGAATGGGCACCAGGAATCCGATCATGGCAACCGGAGCACCAACATATCCCATTAACCATGCCAGGACAGTTTTTGGATTGCTTAAAGCGTCACCCAGTTTCGTGAGTGTACTGCTGAGTATGATAAGGAAGAAATTCCTCGGAACATGTTTACAGGCTTCATCGGAGATTCCATCACAGATCCTTTCATCTTCGTCCCTGATCAATCGTGCATATAGTGAATCTACCCTGCTCATAGCCAAATTAGCTTATCAAGGCTAATTTAACTAAACGAGCGATCAAAACTGTTAATATCCTTCAATGTTCCTTCTTCTTAACAGAATCTTGGAATAGTCCCTGCCCAGCTTATCCCTGTAATATTCATAGGATTTATTTGACCACTCCAGGGCCAGGTCCGTGTTACCCAGGACCTCGTTGGCCACTGCAATATTAAGACAGGCCCTTCCTGCGGTTTTCCGGCTTCTATGATCCGTCAGGCCATTCCAGGCTTCCATGGCCCCCTCCCAATTCGCCACTTCGGCCCGTCTGTAGCCCGCCTTGAACTGACGTCTTGCCGAGCCGCCAGTTCTCTTATAGAGGTCCCGTCTCACTACATAGAAACCAGGCAGGAACCGCTGAATGTAATCGACACCGGCCCTGTAGGCAGCCTCCGGAAGGGCAGAAGGCGGAGGCATCCCCTGGTACAGATCAAAGGTCATATAGGTGTTGTGCTCAAACTGGTCGATGATTGACCTGGTGCGGGGATCATAGAGGCGCCAGTTACACACCACATTCACTTTAACCTGGCCCGGGATGACCGGTTGTGGAGAACCTGTTGCGAGAATTGCAGCAACCTGTTCCCTTGCTGCCGAAATCAAGAGGTCCGAATTGGAATCAAATGTCTCAAGGACCAGCAGTGCATCACTCCCTTCTTCCTTACAGATACCGGTCACCAGGTCCCAGTCCAGCAATTCGGGCATTTCGCGGGTACCTGTGCCATATAACTTCACCTGCCCGGGAATGATCAGCTGGGTCTCTGGCATACCCTGCACTGCATCGTATACTCCCTTTATGCAGTTGTCGGATGCAAGACGGTCCGAACCTGCTATCTCACCGGTCGCTATGGCTTCAACGACCTTATCATCCTTATCATCCTCTTCCACAAGCGACCGGTTTACCACTGCTATGAAATGAACATCATCCGGCAGATATACCTGTGGGGGCTGGGGATAATTCAGGCTTACATAGCCATACCTGCTGCACCCTGCAACAGACAGGGCAGCCATTATCACGTAGATTACTTTTTTCATCATCATATCAAAAATCTGTTAATGACAATCTTTTGCATGAAACACTGCCTCCGTATACGTGATAGTTGACAAGATGGTTTGAAAAAATGACCTTCCACACATCAAAACACCTTATATTTATCTGATGAAAAAAACCATTTGCCTGTTGCTCGTTATTGCAGTTATAGCGGGTTGCAATAACAGGAGAAATGAGATCCCCGCCATCGATCCGGCATTCACGAATTATATCTCGGGATTTACCAGCGGAGTCATATCGGCCGGTTCAAATGTAACGATCCGTCTCGTGTCCGATGTCCCGCAATCTGTCAGGGAGGAGGTCCTGGATCAGATCCTGTTCGAATTCAAACCAGCCATAAAGGGAACCAATCAATGGGTGGACAGCAGAACAGTGACTTTCAGTCCCGAAGAGATGCTTGAACCGGGTACCATCTATGCATGTAAGTTTCACCTGTATAAGATCATGGAGGTTCCGGAACAGTTGAAAACCCTGGAATTCCAGTTTCAAACCATTCAGCAATCCATCTTTGTTGAGATGCAAGGTCTCAATAGCCTGGACGAGGTGGAACTGAAGTGGCAGCAACTGAAAGGTATCCTAAAGACAGCAGATGTTGCCCGTGCTGAACAGGTGGAGCAGGTCCTGACCGGATCCCAGGACGGGAAAGCGCTTAAGATTGACTGGACACATAATAGTGATGGGACCCTGCATGAATTTGTAATTGATAGTATCTCGCGCAACATGGAGAAAGAAGAGGTGAAAGTGAAATGGGACGGTCGTGTGATACAGAGTAAGGATCATGGTGAAGAAGTTGTGGACATACCTCCTTTGGGGGATTTTAAGCTCATGAAATCAGTAGTTGTCCAGGAGCCAGATCAGAATGTCACTCTCTTTTTCTCTGATCCTATCAGTAAGACCCAGGATTTGAGGGGGCTTGTTTACCTTGAATCAGGGGAAGAGCTGCAACTCGAACTCGATGGAAGTCAAATCAAGGCCTACCCGGCTGCCAGGCTTCAGGGCCCAGGGACTTTGATCGTTAGTGATGCTGTTAAGAACAGTCTGGGCTTTAACCTGGTTGAATCTTATCGCCGTGACGTTGAATTTACGAGTATAAATCCTGATGTGGTCCTGTTGGGTGATGGTATGATCCTGCCGGGAACAGATGGATTGATCTTTCCTTTTAAAGCGGTCAACCTGAAAGCTGTGAATGTAAGGATCATAAAAATCTTCGAGGATAATATCGGGCAGTTCTTTCAGGAAAACCAGTATGATGGAAACAGCGAAATGAAGCGGGTGGGCCATATTATCCTGAAAAAGGAGATCACCCTAACCTCCGATCAACCCATTGATTACGGAACCTGGAACACATTTTCGCTGGACCTTGCAAAGTTGATTGAAACAGAACCTGGCGCCATTTACAATGTTTCCATCACGTTTGACCGTTCGCAATCACTTCTTCCCTGTGCCACAAATGACCAGCAGGAGGAGTTAGAACCTTATAAAGAGGATCTTGAGGTTGAGCGTTTCAATAACCCTCCGAGCGGGGATTACTACTCGGACTATGGATTCTACTACGAGAATTACAACTGGCGGGAGCGTGAGGATCCCTGCACAGACTCATACTATAGCTATAAGAAGAACAACAATAATGCATCCCGAAATGTACTGGCTTCCGATCTGGGTATCATCGCAAAAGGGGGTGCAGGGACCGACCTGTTTGTAGCCATAACCAGCCTTGTGAGTACGGAACCGATTGCAGGTGTAGAGGTCGAGTTGTACAACTACCAGAACCAGCTGATGGAGGTAAAACAAACCGATCAGGAAGGACTGGTAACCATTCCGCTGGAACAAAAACCCTTCCTCCTGATTGCCAAACATGGATCACAACGCGGATATATGAGGCTCGACGATGGCTCTGCCCTCTCCACCAGCATGTTCGACGTGGGTGGAAACAGGAATGCTGAAGGGATCAAGGGATACCTTTATGGTGAACGCGGGGTCTGGAGACCGGGTGACTCTATTTACATAACATTTGTGCTGGAAGACAGGAATGGTATTCTTCCCCCGGCGCACCCGGTCAGGTTTGAGCTGTATACTCCGGAAAGCCAGCTGTATCTGAACAGGACCAGCAACAAAGGCCTCAACGGGGTATATGATTTCAGGACGGCCACCGCAGGAGATGCACCTACCGGGAACTGGCTTGCCAAGGTCATTGTAGGAGGATCCAGCTTTACAAAAACTGTCAAGATCGAAACAGTCAAACCCAACAGGCTCAAGATCAATATCGATTTTGGTACCGAAATACTGAAAAGCGGATCCGTTTCCGGTACACTGAATGCCAGATGGCTCCACGGTGCCATTGCGAGGAGACTGAAGGCAGATATTGAGATGGACCTGCAGTCCACCACTACAAGTTTCAAGGATTATGCAGACTATGTGTTCGATGATCCCGTAAAGCAATTTGAAGCCGAAGAGGAGATGGTCTTTGAAGGGAAGCTGGACAGTCTGGGGAACGCCCGATTCAACCCAAAAATCAACGTGGGTAAGGAGGCTCCGGGAATGCTGCAGGCTTTTTTCAAAACCAGGGTCTTTGAGAATTCCGGCGATTTCAGTGTGGACCGGTTCCCTGTTCTCTACTCTCCATTCAGCAGTTATGTGGGCGTAAAAATACCTGAAGGTCCGGGCTGGAACGGAGCGATCTATTCCAATGAAACCAACCTGATCCCCATTGTTACCGTGGACGAATCGGGAAACCCCGTGGATATCAAGGATCTCACCATCGAGATCTTTGATGTGAACTGGAGATGGTGGTGGGACAGGGATGAATATGACGACCTTGCCTCATATGTGGGCAACAGCAGCCGGAACCTGATCAGGAAGGATAAGATCAGTACTGTAAATGGCAAGGCCATGTACGAGATGAAGTTCGATGAAAACCGCTGGGGCAGGAAACTGATCCGGATCACCGATCCTAAAAGCGGACACAGTACTGGCCGGACTTTCTATCTTGATTACAGGGGTTACTGGGAAAACTCCTCCCAGGAGGGACCGGGGGGCGCAGAGATGCTCACCTTCACCACCGATAAAAAAGAGTATGAAGTGGGAGAAGATATGATAGTGAACCTGCCCGCGATCAATGAGGGACGCGCTCTGATCAGTATCGAGAACGGATCAAGAATAATCCGGGCTTTCTGGATAGAATCGCCAATAGATGGAGCTGTTCCCATCAGGGCCACCAGTGAGATGGCCCCCAATGTATATATCAATGTCACACTGATACAACCTCATAAGAACACAACCAACGACCGGCCTATCCGCATGTACGGTATCCAGTCGGTTGGCGTGGTTGACAGGAATACAATACTGGATCCTGTACTCAAAATGCCCGATGTTCTTGAACCCGAACAGCATGTGGAGTTTAGTGTTTCTGAACAGAACGGGAGGGAGATGACCTACACTGTAGCCGTTGTGGATGATGGTCTGCTGGACCTGACCCGTTTCAGAACCCCCGATCCCTGGAGTCAGTTTTACGCCAGGGAGGCCCTTGGAGTCAGAACATGGGACCTCTATCAATATGTTCTTGGAGCTCTGAAGGGAGAGATGGCCGGGCTTTTTTCCATTGGAGGTGATGAATATCTGAACCAGGAGGGAAAGAAGAATAACAACCGTTTCAAACCGGTTGTCAGGTATTTGGGACCTTTTGAGCTAAAGGCTGGTAAAAGCAATAATCATTCATTTACCATGCCCAACTACGTAGGTTCGGTCAGAACCATGGTAGTGGCAAGCCAGAACGGAGCATATGGTAAAACTGAGAAGACCACTCCTGTAAAAAAACCGTTGATGGTACTTGCAACACTTCCCCGGGTGATCAGTCCGGACGAGACCGTTACGCTACCGGTTACCGTTTTCTCCATGGATTCCGGTATCAAAAATGTCAATGTGGAGGTGAACACCAATGATCTCTTCTCGGTGGAGGGCTCGTCTTCCAGGAAGATATCCTTTGACGGAGAGGGTGATCAGATTGTTGATTTTACCCTCAGGGTGGCCAGGAAAACGGGTGCCGGTAAAGTGGAAGTAGTGGCAAAGAGCGGGAATAAAGAGGCCTCTGACCTGATCGATTTGCAGGTCAGGATGCCCAACCCAAGAATCACCAGAACCTTTCGGGAGATGGTGGAGCCGGGGAAATCATGGAACACGGCCTATGAAGCAGTGGGACTGACCGGTACAAACCATGGTGTGATGGAAGTATCTGCTCTCCCCCCCATGAACCTTGAAAAAAGGCTTGACTATCTGATACAATATCCCCATGGCTGTGTGGAACAAACCACTTCAGCCATTTTCCCCCAGCTGTTTCTTTCAAGATTTGTCGAACTGGATTCCAGGCAAAAGATCGAGATCCAGGATCATATCTCAGCGGGGATCAATAAGCTCAGGTCCTTACAGCTAACGGGTGGCGGGCTCACTTACTGGCCCGGGTCATCCAGCAGTGTAAGTGAATGGGGTACCAGTTATGCAGGCCATTTCATGCTCGAAGCCGGAGCACTTGGTTATAACCTGCCCATCGGATTTATCAGCAACTGGACCAAATACCAGACCCGGATGGCCAACAGCTGGGTTAGAGAAGCTGACTATTTCGGGAGCAGAAGGAGTAACGAGATCAACCAGGCATACCGTCTCTATACACTTGCACTTGCTAAAAAACCGGCCCTTGGGGCCATGAACCGCATGAGGGAGATAAGGGAGCTCTCCACAACGGCAAAATGGACCCTTGCCGGGGCTTATCAACTCATTGGGAAAAAAGAGGTGGCAGATGAGCTGGTGGCCGGACTGACCACATCGGTAGATCAATATCGAGAGCTCTCCTACACCTACGGAAGTTCGCTACGGGACCAGGCCATGATCCTCGAGGTGATCACACGGATGGGAGATATGAACCAGGCCAAAAACCTGGTGGATGAACTGGCCGGTAAAATGGCCTCAGTGGAGTGGTACAGCACCCAGACAACAGCTTTTGTATTGCTGGCCATGGGAAAATTCATCGGCGAATCGGATATTTCCGGGACCCTGGATTTTGAATCCACCATTGCCGGTAAGCACCAAAAAGTTTCATCCAGTGCCCCAATGGCTACCCTGGACCTGCCCTTTGAAGGAGATAAAGGCAGTGAGATCCTCTTTCAAAACAACAGCGGGTCAAATCTGTTCGTGACCATAGAGTTGAATGGCATACCGCTTGACAACCAGGTGGAAAAGGATGCTGCAGATTTGAAAATGGAGGTGCATTACTACGATATGGAAGGGAAGGTGATTGATCCCTCCAGGCTGGAACAGGGAACCGATTTTATGGCGGAGGTCCGATTGACCCATCCGGGTATCAGGGATCATTACAGTGATTTGGCGCTTACCCTGATGTTCCCTTCAGGGTGGGAAATCAGGAACCTGAGGATGGACCAGATGGAGTCATCAATGGTGAAGGATATACCCGATTACCAGGACATCAGGGATGACCGTGTTTATAGCTATTTCGGACTTAATAAGAATAAATCCAAAACTTTCGTGGTCCAGTTAAATGCTGCTTACCTGGGAGAATATTTCCTTCCTGCTGTATATTGTGAAGCCATGTATGATAAAACCATCCATGCCACAGAGCCGGGAAAATGGGTGAAGGTTATCCGGCAGAAATAAACTGCTGATGTGATGATGCCCAAATGGATTACCAGGAACAGGTATCTGTTGATCTTCCTCGGGGTGATCATCATCGTCTTCCTTTCTTTGCCGGTGGTTACTTTTAACGATCCAAACTGTACGATCCTGGAAGATGCATCCGGTGAGTTGCTTGCCGCCCGGATATCTCCTGACGGGCAGTGGAGGTTCCCGGACTGCGACAGTGTCCCTGACAGACTGAACCGCTGTATCCGCTTATATGAGGATCAATATTTCCAATGGCACCCCGGTATCAATCCATTTGCACTCTCAAAAGCACTATTCCGAAATATCAGGGAAAGAAGGATTGTAAGCGGCGGAAGCACTATCACCATGCAGGTGGTACGCCTTTCAAGGAAAGGGAAGCCCCGTACGGTGACCCAGAAGGTCATCGAAATGGTCCTGGCGCTCCGGCTTGAAATCAGCCACAGTAAAGAGGAGATTTTCAAAATGTACGCCTCCCATGCCCCTTTTGGAGGGAACGTTGTGGGAATCGATGCTGCTTCCTGGCGTTACTTTGGAAGGCCACCCTATAAACTATCCTGGGGGGAGTCAGCTGCACTGGCTGTCCTGCCCAACGCCCCTTCCCTGATCCATCCCGGTAAGAACAGTAAGATCCTCCTGGAGAAAAGGAACCTGTTACTGGATAAGCTGGAACAGAAAGGGATCCTTGATCCCATAAGTTGTGATCTGGCAAAAGGGGAGCCCCTGCCCGGCACTCCGCATCCCCTGCCCCAGTTAACATCTCACCTGCTTGAACGGGCTGTAAAAGAGGGAAATGGTGGGAAGCGGAATGTTACGACAATAGATAAGGAGCTCCAGGAGAGAGTTGTCACCGTTGTGGAGAGACACCATCAGCGTTTAAAGCAGAATGAAATCTATAATGCTGCCGTACTGATCCTTAATATACCGGAACGGAAGGTGGTCGCATATGTGGGAAATACCTCATCGCAGGAAGAAGGCAGCGGACATTTTGTCGATATTATTGGAGCCCCCCGGAGTTCAGGGAGCATCCTCAAGCCTCTTCTTTTCACCTCCATGTTGGATGAGGGTGAGGTCCTTCCCGGTATGCTGGTACCGGATATTCCAACGCATATATCCGGATACGCGCCTGTTAACTTCGACCGCACATACAGTGGCGCTGTACCGGCTGGTACAGCATTGGTAAGATCGTTGAATGTGCCTGCAGTCAGAATGTTACAGTCACATGGGCTGGAGAGGTTCCACTCAAGATTACAGTCCCTTGGGTTCACAACCATAAACCAATCTCCCCAGCATTACGGACTCACCCTGATCCTGGGCGGAGCTGAGGTAACACTCTGGGACCTCTGCCGGGTTTATATGGGAATGGCCAGCACCCTCAACCACGTCCAGTCCAATCAGTACAAGTATGATCCTGATGAATACCTGCCACCTTCCTATCTGGTGAACAGTCAGAGTCAACTTCATGCTGATTCTGAATTTTTGGGAAGACTGAAAACCAGCGGGATCATGAGTGCCGGCTCTATCTGGAAATGTTTTGATATACTCACAGAGCTTGAACGACCGGCGCAGGAGGGATTATGGGAACAATTCTCGTCCTCCAAAACCATTGCCTGGAAAACCGGGACCAGTTTCGGTTTCAGAGATGCCTGGGCCATTGGACTGAATGCCGATTACCTTGTGGGAGTGTGGGTTGGAAATGCAGATGGCGAAGGCCGTCCCGGACTTACCGGGATAAATACCGCTGCCCCGCTTATGTTTGATCTGTTTGGATTGTTAAACTCCTCCTCCTGGTTCGAACCTCCCTATGATGAGCTGATCGAAATTGAAGTATGTAAGCAGAGTGGTTTCCGGGCAGGACCTGACTGCGACCAGACAGAGAAACTGCTGGTCCCGGTAGCTGGTGAAAGAGCAGAAGTCTGTCCCTACCACAGGACCATCCATCTCGACCAGCTTCAACAGTTCAGGGTAAACAGTGAATGCTATGAAATCGACAAGATGGTCACTGAGAACTGGTTCGTACTGCCTCCTGTTATGGAGTGGTATTACAGGAAAAAAGATTCCCATTACCGTACCTTACCGCCCCTGGCACCGGGCTGTGGTGATGGAAACGAGCAACCTATGGAGATGATCTATCCCAAAGAGACCAGGCAGATCTTTATCCCCAGGGGACTCGAGGGACAACTGAGCCGCGTGGTTTTTGAGGTGGCCCACCGGGATCCCGGAGCCACCATCTACTGGCACCTGGATGATCAATATCTGGGGGAAACAACCATGCTCCATCAACTGGAACTGCTGGCGTCACCCGGGTTCCACACGTTGACACTGGTGGACTCCGATGGCAATATCCTGGAAAAAAGGTTTCAGATTGTCGCTCAATGATCTACCGGTGACGGGAACGAAAGCGTGGCCCCTTCCTGCCGGGTGATAGGAGGGCGTAATTACTGACGAACCGCATGTCTTCAATGGTATAGAAGGCGTTTGGATTATACTGCTGGATGACACCAACCACATCCCTGAGCACTTTCCGTTTAATAATAACATAAAGAACCCCGACTTCTCCCTCCCTTCCCATGCCGGGAACAGTTGTCACAGGATAACCCTTTTCACGCAAACCATTGATCAGATCGTCGGCGCCTTTCTTTGTAATGACCCTGACAAGTTCATGTCCCAGTGCCAGTTTTCCTTCAAGGATCATCCCCACATAGGTTCCCAGGCCGAATCCCAGAGCATATCCTATATAGGTAAACCAGTTATCCAGGTTTTCCATGATCCTTGTGATTGTTATCAGCCATATCAATGACTGAAAGAATCCCACAAACGGAGCCATGTTCCGGTATCCCTTCGCCACCATGATCACACGGATCGTATCAAGCGATACATCCATCACCCTGGCCATCATGATCAGGACCGGGAGCACCACAAAATCAAACCAGGTAAATTCCATTTTTATTGATTATTTATTTATGGCGATAAAAGTAGTATAAGTTTCAATCCATGTTAAAATTGTTCATCCTATTTGACTGATCTGTATGAATGTTTATCTTAGGCAATAATTTTAAAAAAAACTCACTATGAAACACAGCAGATTAGTTCACACGTTATTCCTGGGGGTGATTTCTTTATTCTTAATGAACCCTGCACAATCTTTTGCCGCTGCAAAGCCTGATTTTACCGGACAATGGACTCTGAATGAAAGTAAAAGCAACCTGGGGGAAGGTCGCATGTTCTCAGCTGCAAAACTGAATATCACTCAGAAAGGAAATACCCTTACAATCGAACGTACCCGCACCGGAAGGGATGGAGAGGAGAGGACAACCAGTGAAACACTGACCATGGACGGAAAAGAGAACGTCGATGAAGGTGAAAACAGTACTACAAAGTCAACTGTTACATGGTCTGATGATGGCACTTCCCTCACTATCAAGTCCAAAAGGGAATTCAACAGGCAGGGTGAGACCTTCGAAATGAACTCTACTGAAACCTGGACCCTGACAGAGGGGGGTAAGATCCTCAACATCAAATCCGAATCTTCCTCATCCCGTGGGGACCGTTCAGCAACTCTTGTTTACGATAAAAAATAAAGCGTATTGAAACATATCATCAGCATTTCAGTTCTTCTCTTTATTCTCTTCGGATATCTGAGCGGACAGAGTAACCATGACGGTAATGAATATAACTGGGCACAGTGGCGCGGACCAAATGAAACAGGGGTAGCCCCCTCTGGCAATCCTCCTGTGGAATGGAGCGAGACCAGCCATATCAAATGGAAATCGGACATACCCGGTATCGGTCATGCCACCCCCATTATCTGGGGCGATCAGATCATCCTGTTGTCTGCCGTGAAGACAGATAAAATAGGCACCTCTGAAAATGGTGAGAACCCGGCGAATCTGACGGCGAAGGACTATATTCACAAATTCGAGGTCATATCTGTCGATCGAAACAGTGGAAAGATCCAGTGGCAGACGACGGTGCGGGAAGAATTACCTTTCTTTCAAACTCATGAATTCGGGAGCTGGGCCTCCAGCTCCCCCATTACAGATGGTGAAAATATCTATGCCAATTTTGGCTCACATGGAATATATTGTCTGAACTTCCATGGTAAGATCCTGTGGGAAAGGGATTTGGGCAGAATGGAAAAAAGGATGGACTTTGGTGAAGGAAGCTCTCCGGTCCTTTATAGGGACAAATTGATCGTACTCAGGGATCATGAAGGTCAATCGATGCTTTATGTGATGGATAAGACGAACGGCAAAACCCTCTGGGAGGTGAAAAGAGATGAGGGAAGTTCCTGGTCCACTCCCCTTGTGATAGAATACAGGGGATCACCACAACTGATTACAAGTGCATCAAACCTGATCCGCAGTTATGATATTGAAACCGGTAAAATAATCTGGTCCTGTGGAGGATTGACCAGTAATGTTATCCCCTCACCTGTGTATGCTGATGGGATTGTATACCTGATGAGCGGATACAGGGGGAATGCCCTTCTGGCCATCGATCTTTCGAAAGCCTCTGGTAACATAACCGGATCCGATGCCATCGTATGGAATTATGGTGAAAGCACAACTCCTTATACCCCGTGTCCTGTACTGAAGGATGGGAAGATCTGGTTCCTTAAGGCAAACAATGGATATCTGACCTGCCTGGATGCAAGGACAGGAAAGGAATACTATGCCAACCAGAGGCTTGATGGGATCAGGAACATTTTCACCTCCCCCGTTGCTGTCGATAACCGTATATATATCGCAGGGACTAACGGCAGTTTCTACGTGGTGAAAGCAGGGACCGCATTTGAGGTAATATCCCAGAATACCCTGGATGACAATTTTTTTGCCTCGCCGGTGATTATTGGGAACGATCTGTTTCTGAGAGGTGTGAAGGCATTATACTGCGTTTCAGAGGAGTGGGATCTCTGATCTGAACTGAGTTCCTATTCTTTTGTGATTTTGATGGCCAGTTCCCCCAGCGGAATCTCTACATCAATTTCAATCATCCCCTCCCTGGCGGTCATCATCGCCGGGCTGGAATATGCTCCCGTAAAGGTATCTATCTTCTGGACCCTGAACCGGCCATCACCTGTCTGCAATTGTATATAAGTGTGGCTGGTGCCTACCGCTCTCAGGAAAAGGGCATAGGCCCTGTCCTGGCCGGACAGCACATAGGGGATCAGTCCCGGCGAACTTATGACGACATCTCTGTCAGGGTGCAACTTTGGCAGGTCAAATCCATCCAGGAAATCCTTCAGGATCTTTAACTGGGACCGGAGCGCCTGACTTCCTCCACCCGGGGCACTGTTCTTACCCAGGCCATCCTCATGTCCTGCATAAAATGAATAATCAAGATTGTTGAACAGTCCGCCACCACTGAGCATAAACTGCCAGGCCTGTCTTCTGTATACCTGGTCCTCCGGACCTGCAAAACCCGATTCATCAAATCCTATTACCCTTTCGTATTGGTAGTTCCACTCTGCTGCATCGGGCCAGGCATAATGAAAATTAATGATTGAGATATGTTCGGAAACTGCGGGGACAGGTGCCCTGAAATTGGTATAATTTTGTGCAATGAGGTGTCTGTTCGCAAGTTTGCCCTCCTCCTCCACAATAACAGTAGCCAGCTTCTCCTGCCAGGCCAGGGATGCTTCATCGGCAAAATCAGCCTTATATGACCAATCTCCAACTCTGAGATCCTCTTTGTTTACAATGTTGTATACGGGAACCGCATGATCGGACCATGGCTCATTTTGAATTTCAAAGAAAAAATTATCGAATTCATTCAGTTCATTGACCATCTTACGGACAAAACTGACCTGGTACTGGAGAAGCTCTCCGTTGTTCAGGGTCTGGGCTTCAAAACGTGTTACATCATTTGAAATGTTGATATTGTTGGCCGGATTTTGTGGACATATGTTCCAGTGCTCATCCCTGTAGATGGAAGAGAAAAGCGTAACTTCAACAATGATATCGTAATCCGATGCTGCCCCCATAATATCTTTTAACCTTTCGAAATATGCCTCATTCCACCTGGAAAGGTCATACTTCTGATGCTCACCCGGTCCGGTTCCGACTTTCTCCCATGGTGTAAGTATCCTGTCACTTGCAGGTGCCAGGGTATTATTCTGAATATCAAAACTCTGTCCCCCAATTTCAAAATAGGTCCCCGTAAAGATCCTTGTATAGTTCATGCCCTCCCCGGAAAGTGTCTTCAGGTACTTTTCAGAATCAAAATCCAGGTTGATAAGAGCCCCGTAATGTTCGGCGGAGCTTATTAATACCAGCGGTTTGCCCTTGAATAAAAAGTAATGAGGATTCTCAGGATGCAGTTGAATAGGACCTCCGGGATACTGTCCGGACCCTGCCGGAGTTTCATCAAAATGACATGCTGATAAAAGAGTGACAACCAATAACAGGACCAAAGGGCGTTTCATCTTAATAGGATTAACAGTTTTCTAACTGAAAAATTACAACATTTCCTTTTATCCTGCCAAATGTTGTCCCCTACGTATTTTTAAGTGCTTCTCTGACCAGGTCTGCCAGGTCACTTTCCCTGCCAATCACCAGCAGGATCTGTTTCAATTCCAGGGTTGTTTTTTCAAATCCCACAAAATCAGTATTATATGTCTCATTACCTGTTGGCCCGGTTGTAAGCCTTTTAAGTCCGACAATATTCACATTGAACCTGGTCCTGATCTCATGTTCCAGAATTGTTTTGCCCGCCAGCTCTTCTGTAACCGGCACTTCAATAAGAAAAATGTCCGATGCAAATTCATCGATGAACTGGAAGTTGCGGTTTAGCAGCTTCAGGGCAAATCGTCTCCCCTCATGCTTCTCCGGGAACAGTATTTCGGTGATCTCCATTTTTTCAAGTACCTTATGCTGGATATCCTTTGTAGCCCGGGCATAGATGGTTTTAACCCCAATTCCCTTGAGCAGTTCAATGGTCAGGATAAGTGCCTCAAAAGCATCACCCATCGAGAGGATCACTGTATCGTCCTGTTTGATAAATTTAGCCAGGGCAGCCGGGTCCAGGTTGTCCATTCGAACCGCAAACTGGCATCCCTCGGATTTCATCTGGTTCACTGCTACAGCATCCCGGTCCATGACAATAATATCTGCATCATGTTCAAGAAGGGTTCTGGCAATTTCAGTACCATAGGCTCCCAGACCTATCAAAACAAACCTACGTTGATCGTTCATAATTAACCTACCATTAAATTAATTTCAGGGAATGTATAACTCGAATCGTCCGTTCCCTCACTCATGGCAACTGCAAACGAAAAGAGTCCAATTCTTCCGGCAAACATGACAAAGGCTATCAGGATCTTGCCTGTTACTGTCAGCTCAGGTGTAATCCCCCTTGAAAGGCCCACAGTGCCAAAAGCAGAGATGATCTCAAATAAAAGATCAAAGAAAGTCTGATCCTCTGTCCACGACAATACAAATAACACAATAAATATCAAGAATACAGAAACTGCAAATACAATAAATGCCCTTCGTACCGTTCTCATGGGAATGGTATTCCACCCCATTTCCACCCTTGTTTTTCCTCTCACAAAGGTCCTTACTGTTGCCACAAGTGTCGCCATCGTTGTTATTTTGATACCTCCTGAAGTGGAATTAGGTGCCCCGCCGATATACATCAGCAGTATGACGATCATTAATGAAGGAATGGCCAGTGATCCGATATGCACAACTGAGAAACCTCCCGTACGCGAGGTAATGCTCAGGAAGAAAGACTTAAGAACCTGTTCCCCGATAGGAAGGCCCTTCCACTGACTATACTGTGTGGCCCATATCAACCCTGCCCCGATAAGAATAAGACTGGCTGTTCCGATAAGAATGATTTTCGATTGCAGTGTTAATCCATTCTTCCGGATCATTTTAATCTCCCCGATATGCAAAATATCAGAATAGGTGTAAAACCCCATTCCCCCGAATACGATGAGCAGCATTATGGTTATCAATGATACGGAGTTGAACTGATATCCTGCTGTCTCCAATCCATTTGTGAAGATGCTGAATCCGGCATTACAGTAGGCACTGACAGAGTGGAAAACGGCGCTGAAAACTCTATCAAACTCAGACAATCCGAGATTCTTCCATGAAAAATAGAGACCAATGGCTCCTATCAATTCTGAAACAAAGGTGATCGATACAATGGCTTTCAGAATCGATGAAAGTGAACTGAGGTTCTCATTATCCAGGATCTCCTGAACGATGATCTGGTCCCTTAACCTGAATCCCTGCTGGATGAACAGTGCAATGAAGGAGGTCAGAGTAATGATCCCAAGACCTCCAAGCTGAATCAGCATCATGATCACTAGTTGTCCCTCGGTAGTAAAGATCTGCGAAATATTCACGGTGGACAGTCCCGTGATGCACACGGCAGATGTAGAGGTGAAAAAGGCATCGATCCAGTTGATCCCCGAATATGTGGCCTTGGGGAGCTTTAACATGATCATCCCTGCGATGATCACAAACACATAGGAGGTCATCAGGATCCTGGCGGGGTTCAAGGAGAAAAAGAGCCATTTCTCCCTGGTTTTAGCCAGAGTAATAATGCCATTGATAACAATATATATCTGAATAATGACAAAATAGAGCTTGATAAAGCTGTGTGTCGTAGCTCTTCTTATTAATACATGGGGTTCCTCAACGGAAATGATCTCTTCAAAGAAAATAGAAATGATAAAGAGAATCAGCAAGCCAAATTCGAAAGGATATTGTTTGACATACTGCCACTTCGTATCGCTTATGAAGAATTTGATCAGAAGGGTGATCACAAAGAAAGCTGCGATGATTTCATCCAGGATCAACAGATTCACAATCGTACCTTCAGACAGACGGAATCCGTATTTTAAAAGAAGTGAGATAAAGGCAATGATCCCGAATAGCGGGGTGATCCTGCCAATGATATAATTGATTCGGTTTTGAATGGACAACTTCATTGGTCAACCAAGGGTTTTTGAACAACCTTTTACCGGAGTATGAAATCGACTTCCGAAACCAGGTTCCTGAAATCCATGAAATTCAAGTCAGGCACATAGCCGACGGCCATGGTGAACATCGAATCGGTAGAGGTTTTCAGGAGATAAAGTCCTGAATTTTCCTCTCTGGTTATCTCTCCTTTGCTCACTTCTACAAACAGGTTACTGGCTGGAATATTCTGTATTCTGATTTTTAACCGGTAAAGTGTGTTAACGGACAGCACCTGGTCCAGATGGTCCTGCCCGACAATTGAAATTTCTGCTTTTGCACCCCTGTTCTTAATTTGTCTCGAGCCATTTTCCCATTCACCCTTCCACATTATATCGCCATCCGGGTACCATTCTACCCACATGCCATTTTTGACACCATCACGATAGCGTCCCTCCTCCTTCATCTGCCCGTTTTTATACCAGAAGGTCCAGAGGTCATCTTGTTTTCCATCCACATAGGAACCTCTGGCTACCAGCACTGAATCAGAGTAAATTTCCCAGGGTCCCTGCTTCATTCCCGCATTGTCTACCTGGTTTATACCCTTACTATTTTGATTGCAGGAAGTGCATCCAAAAGATAACACTCCCAGGATGAATAACATATGAATGATTATTCGGCGAGCGTACATCATTTTTAAGATTAAATGTGCCCCGAATTTACTGTTTAATTTCTTTTCATCCCAATCAATTTAATGAGTGGCAGATTACCCGGGGCAACCTTAGAAACAAAATCTATAATTCGTATATTGCCTATAATGTAGCACATTATTCCAATGGCATGACATTAAAGGGATTTCTGGATTACAAATTGATAGATTCCGTAAAATTCAATATCACGGTCTCTGAGGTTATCCTTATCCTTATTATCCTGATTGTTACCATCTTCCTGATGAGGGCAATTAAAAGAGTGATCCGGAGCCGTGAGAAGAAAAAACAGTTTGATCCGGGAAGAAGTCACGCGATTCTCCAGATCATCAGGTATATATTATGGATAATAGCAATCATTCTCTCTTTAAGGGTATTGCACATTCAACTGACCCTTCTCCTTGCCGGATCTGCTGCGCTTCTCGTTGGATTGGGCCTGGGTTTGCAGCAAATTTTTCAGGATGTGATGTCCGGGATTGCCATACTCTTTGAAGGTAGTCTGAAGGTGGGTGATATCGTGGAGATCCAGGATGAAATTGTGGGAAGGGTGATTGAGATTGGGATCAGAACATCTAAAATAGAGACACGGGATAACATTGTAATGGTGGTCCCCAATTCAAAATTTGTAACCGATGTCGTCATCAACTGGAGCCATATTGAGAAAAAAACAAGATTCCACATCGATGTTGGGGTAGCCTATGGTTCGGATGTTAAACTGGTCACCACAGTACTTTTGAAATGTGCCGAGGATCATGGGAAAGTATCAGCATCACCCAAACCCTTTGTGCGGTTTAAGGATTTTGGTAACTCCTCTCTTGATTTTCAACTCTTTTTCTGGACCACCGAGACATTTCAGGTGGAGAATATAAAAAGTGAGATCCGGTATGAAATTGATGCAGGATTCAGGCACAATCAAATAACAATACCCTTTCCCCAGCGTGATGTGCATATCAAATCAAAACAGTGACCGAAACAGGCAAATTACTTTATACGACCCTGAAAATTGATATATAACTTAGACAACCTGATATGGCTACAAACATTAAGATAATACGTTCGATAGACTATCTTTTTATAAATGATGATGGATCAATAGAATTTGAAGAAAGCAAGCAGAAACTGTCAGAAATTGCCAATGAGAAATGTCCGACAATTGACTATGAAATTCTTCTTGATTTCCGGCGTACACAGTGGATCCTTTCAACGGAAGAGATTTATTCACTCGTTCATGTACTCACGGGAAACCAGGATTCATTCAGGGATAAAGTGGCACTTCTGTTGTTGCCGGGCGTAAATTTTGACAAAGATGTGTTCCAGGAACTCTGTTCGGAAAAGGAGGTGGGAATAGTACATACATTCACCAATTATGAAGACGCGATCCACTGGTTTTACAATAAAAGCTGAGCCGATTACTAACTTGTTAACCCCCTGAATTTTACCTCCGATGAAAAAATTACTGCTAATCATGCTTGCCATTTCCTTCATGCCGTTAATTGCACAGGAAAATCAGGATGAATCCAACGGGATTGTGCGGAGAAATCCATTTGCTGCAAATCCTGATCCGAATGCACCGGTTACATATCACAATCCGGTCATTCCGGGATTCTATTCTGATCCGAGTGTATGCAGAGTCGGAGAAGACTACTATTTAATATCCAGCACCTTTGAGTATTTTCCAGGTGTCCCTGTATTTCACAGCAGGGACCTGGTCAACTGGGAACAGATCGGATACTGCATCAACCGGATGGAACAGATTCCCAACGGACTGAACATTTTTGCAGCCACACTCCGGTACCACGATGGCATATTCTATATGATAACAACCAACATAACGGGTGGCGGTAACTTTTATGTGACCGCAACAGATCCGGCTGGTCCATGGTCCAATCCCATCTGGTTAAAAGGTCTCCAGGGGATTGATCCTGACCTGTTTTTTGATGATGATGGCAAAACTTATGTAGTCTCGTCACCCTTCATTTTATTTGAGATTGATCTTGAAACCGGAGCATTGTTGACAGAAGGTAAAAAGCTTTGGAATGGTAGAGGGGGAAGATATCCTGAAGGTCCGCACATTTACAAAAAAGATGGCTTTTATTACCTGATGGCTGCTGAAGGTGGTACAGAAGATGCGCACTCAGAAACGATTGCCCGCAGCAATACCATATGGGGACCGTATACTGATAATCGGGCAAATCCTATTCTGGCCCATGCCAACGCCGCAGGTCAGGGTAACCCCATACAGGGTGTGGGGCATGCGGATATTATACAGGCCCATGACCAATCCTGGTGGATTGTCTTTCACGGGTACCGTTCAGTTGCAGGACCACTTCATCATACCCTTGGCAGAGAAACCTGTCTGGCACCTGTTACCTGGCCGGAAAACGGATGGCCTGTAGTAAACGGGAACGGTACGGTGAACGTGGATATGACCTGCCCTACATTACCACTGAAGCCCTTTCCTGAAAGGCCATCAAGAACAGAATTTGATTCCGGGGACCTTGGACTTGAATGGAACTATATCGGGTATCCTGAAAAGAGTAATTACACACTTAACCCAGGCAAGGGAGAATTAATCTTAAGAGGTTCTGACCTGTCCATCGGCGATAGAGGCTCTCCGACTTTTGTTGGAAGAAGGTTGCAGGATATGTATTTCAGTGCCACTACCAATATCGACTTCAATCCTGGTAATGAAAATGAGGAGGCTGGGATGACACTGCTGAATTTCGGCACTCATTTCGACATCATGATCAGCAAAAAAGGAGATAACAGGATACTGGTGGTCACGCTGCAATTTGGTAATATCCTCTATAAATCTGAAGAGATCGAGCTAAAACGGGGGCCCGTCAACCTGCAGATCAAGGGGGAAAGATCTACTTTTACTTTTTCATATTCACAGGGGAATGACGACTTTACGGATATTCAAACGGTTGAGTCAAAATATTTGAGTTCGGAAACTCTTGGCTGGTTCACCGGGGTATATGTAGGACTTTATGCCACCGGGAACGGCAAACCCGCGGACGAACAGGCAACCTTTGAATGGTTTGAATATAAGCCTATTCAGGCACCAGCCGATAGTCCGTCACTTTCTTTTAAAAGGCTTTTCAACCATCAAAAACATGACATTTTGCCCGGTATTTCCGGCTAATCATGTCACAACTTCCTGGTTTCAGCACAGGCACATTTATTGCCGCACATATCCTTAAACGAAGGAGTTGAAATCATGATACATATATTGCCGATCTCCCAAGGAGATTATTTCAACCAGAATGAGGATATCCATGGGAGGGCGGATGATGATTCAGCCCTGATGGATGCCTACTCGAAGGCGGTTGTTTCCACCACCGAAAGGGTGAGTCCGGCGGTAGTGAATATTAAAGTCTGGAAAAAGGTAAGATCGAGGACAGGACAGGCAGGTGGGGGATCCGGATTTATTATCTCCCCTGAAGGATTCATCGTTACAAATTTCCACGTTGCTGAGAAAAATGAAAAAATTGAAGTCGAACTGCAGGACGGCCGGATTTTTGAAGCAGATCTTACCGGTCTTGATCCTTATACGGACCTCGCCGTACTGAAGATCTATACGGACAACCTTCCCTATGTTTCCTTTTATGAAAGCAGTGATCTCAGGGTGGGACAACTGGCCATTGCTATTGGGAATCCCTTTGGATTTCAATGTACCGTGACCACGGGGGTTGTTTCCGCCCTTGGCCGGACGCTCATGTCACAGACCGGGCGGATGATCGATAATGTGATCCAGACCGATGCAGCCCTGAATCCCGGCAACTCAGGCGGACCCCTGGTGGATTCATCGGGAAGGGTGATCGGCGTAAATACTGCAATTATAAAGGAAGCACAGGGGATATGTTTTGCTATTGGGGCCGGTACTGCAGAGTATATTGTAGGTAAGCTGATCATGAACGGCAGGATCAGAAGAGGCTACCTGGGGATCGCCGGTCAGCTCATGCAGCTCCCACTAAGGGTTATCCATTATAACAAACTTGGATCAAGCCATGGAATGAAGGTTGAATATGTTCAGGTTAAGGATGGTATTGAGAATCAGAAGCTGAAACGAGGGGATATCATCGTTGAATTCAATGGTGCTTCCCTTCATGGCATCGACAGCCTCCAACGTTTCCTGAATGAGGATACCATCGGGATTAAGGTCACCCTTGGGATTTTGCGTAAAGGGATCAAGCAGGAGATCAAAGTGATCCCCGGAGAATTGTTTGAATAAGCTGTGACGGATCCTTCCAGAAATCTGGACGTATTACCGCCTGTAGCTCTTCTTATGGGCCCTCATTGTTTTTTTTCGCCGTTTGTAACTCTCTTTTGAATGATAAAATCCTTTGTTTTTGTAAATGTTCTCCCCTTCCAGCATCAACAAGCCGGCTCTCTGCTTTTCGTAGGTAGCTTTCCTGCTGGTGGCACAGGAGGATAGCGGGAACAACAATACAAGAGTAAAACCAATGAGAATCCAGCTGTTGGAGGATTGAAACAGCTTCAAACCCTGAAACAGCCTAATGTTGCAGTCATGCAAATTAGAAATCAGTTTCATATCCGGATTGATGGCTTTCTATTAAAGACCATATCCGTGCTATGATGGTTGCATTCAGGTGTAAATAGCAAATGGTACTCTAACTAACAAACTGATTCTTATTATATTTTTATACCTAAATTGCGGACGTTTCGAGGTAATAACTAACTTGAAAGCGTCAACAGTGAAAACCGCTCATACATACTTCCTGCTTTTAGCCTTGCTGACCCTCACAGGTGGATGCAAAACTGAAAAGGTCTGGAACCTGGCACCCGGGATATATATTCTGGATAAGGATAACCCGGTCAAAAGCTTTGATGATCTTGTCGCCCGGTTACCCCGCCAAGCCATTTACGTGGACCGCTGGGCGACCTGGTGTGAACCCTGCCTGGAAGAGTTTGAACATTACGATAGTCTGCGAACTTTCCTGGGTGAACACGATATTGCAATCCTGTACCTTAATTCGGATATGAACATTGAGCAAAGCCGCTGGTTTGAATTTATCAAGGAACATGAGCTGTATGGTTACCATGTAAGGCTTAGCCAGGACCTGCAGAAGGACCTGATCGCCAATGCTCTCTTCAATCCTTTGATCCCCCAGTTCATGATCATTGACAGCACAGGCAGGGTCCTGAATAAAAACGCAGACCGTCCCAGCAACGGAGAGGCACTTTGTAACCAGTTAACCGAAACACTGGGCCTTCAGTCAAACCCCTGAGCAGTTTATTCTTTTTTCAAGTTCATTTCGAATATCTGCATCCAGGTTTGCCCGTTGTCACGGCTGTATTCCCCCTTTTCGTTCCATGTGCCATCCTCCATGTGTCGAAGGGTATAACGTGTCTTGCCAGAGGAAACATCAATGAACCAGTTATAACTGCCATCTTCGTTTGGGACCATTTCACTGTCGATGAGGTTGCCTCCGCGGTATGCCCTTAAAACATACATTGATGCCTCCATGTCCCATGTGAGGATCCCAAATGCCCTGAAAACAGTTACACGTTCCTGTGTTTCCTTATCCATTTGGGTACCTGTTCCTTCCATCGTGATAATGGCTCCGTCCAACCTGAATTTTATATCTTCATTCTGAGTGATCACACTCCTGGTCCCGTCCGAACCCAGGTACCAGGCTTCACCCTGCCACTTCCCTGCCATCCATGAGAAGAGGTACATTTGCGCACTCACCTGGGCAGTGTTGTCCTGGGCAGTTAAACCGTGGTTAAACAATAAGCCTAACCCGATGAATAATATTAAATATGTTTTCTTTTTCATGATCGTTTCTATTTTAAATAAGTAGTAATAGCTTTTACATATTTCTCAAAAGCTTCAATCCCCTGTTTAGTAACCGAACACTGCGTTAGCGGGTAGTTGTTTCGAAAGCTCTTCTCAACATCGATATACCCGGCTTCCTTTAGTTTTGAGATCTGAACACTCAGGTTACCGCGTGTCGAACCCGTTTTCTCCAGGAGATAGTTGAATTCGGCCTTTTCAACGCCGATCAGCAATGAGACAATAGCCAGCCTCAGCTGGGAATGAAGGATGGGGTCAAGTGGTTCAAGCATCTTTCTCCTTCGAAAAATTAAGTATCAATCCGGGTATGAGATAAGAGACCAGGATGGTCAGGGAAACCAGGAGCATTTGAATGTTGTATTCCTGAAAGGCACTGATTACCGCAATAATCCATGCTGCAACAGCACCAATTATCAATACCCGGAATTTCAACATCCCCCCGGTTATAAAAACCGCAAATCCATATAACATGATGATCAATGGATTGATCTGAGTATATGAAATGAATTGTTGCAATCCCAGGAAAGCAATGAAAACAATACCTACGATAAATGCTGTCCACAGATAACGGTTCAGCCTGGTCAGGTAAGTCATAACACTTCCGGCCCTGTTATTCTTTCTTCTGAGAAAAACAGCAATGAGACCTGCAAGTATCCCCGCAACGATCCATGTCATCCAGTGCCTTTCACTTTTATATACAGCGTATAAAAAGTACTGAACCAGTGAAGCTGCAAAGAACAGGCTCCCGTAAAGGATATAATATATCCCTCCATTCCTCAGGTTTTGCCTTGAGATATTGACCATTGTCTTTATCAATTGAAGGCTCTCTTCATTTGAAAAATTCTTATTCATGGTAGTTCATTATTATTATTGTTTGTTGCAAATATAAACTTGTTTATTATATAAACCTAATAAATTCGAATTAATTTTCCATCACTTTGATCAGATGCTATCATTTGAAGGTCATGTAAGCTCGTGATTAAAATGACTACGTTTACCTGATCAAAATTTATAACCAGAATTATGAAATTCAGATACTTCTGCATACTGATGCTTGCCCTGCTCTTTTCCGCTTGCGGACCCGGCCAGAAGATTATAAATTCCTGGATCAATCCAGAGGCCGGTTCCAGGGAACCCTATAAATCCATCTTCATCATCGTCATGTTGTAAAGTAAGGAAACGAGTTATTCTGTGGAAGACCATATGGCTGCCACGATTGCTTCCCGGGGGTAGAAATATGTGATCAGCAGTGCCGTATTTCCGCCAAATCTGTCGATCTCCGAAAATTTCACACGTGAACAGATGGCAGATGCCATTAAAAGAACCGGGTGCGATGCTGTATTTTTAATTGCCTTACTCGATGTCAAAACCAAAACCCACTATCAACCCTGAATGGCATATTACCCCTTGAATTATGGGATGTATGGCAGCTACTACGGGTATTATAACTATTATTATCCACAGGCTTATTCACCCGGATACTATACCAGTAACAAAACCTATTACATTGAAAGTAATTTTTATGATCTTGAGCAGGACCAGCTCTTATGGTCGTTCCAGTCGGACGCCTATAACCCCTCAAGCCTGGACAAGTGGTTTGACAGGTATTCCTATGACCTGTTAAACGAGCTTAAAAAAGAGGGTCTCATAGCTAAATAGCAGTCCGTCAGGCAAAATCGAGTTTGATTATTCCGAAAGGCGCGTCATCTCTGAGGTAATAATTGCATCTACACTTTGTCGCTGATACAGAAGGAACTGGAACTGATGTTGTAAATCCTCTTTTAAGGTAGCCAGGTCCGTCAGGCCATATTGATCATATTCAGATTGTGCAATGATCTCATGATCTGCATAGTATGGATAGAGTTCCCTGTAAACCTGTTCAAATTTATCCTTGATCGTATCAGGGTTCAGGATCTCTAACACCTGCCTAAAATTGCGCAGAAATTCACGATATAAATAGTTGTCACTGTCAATTACAATATCGAGGTACTCCTCCCCTGAGAACAGCAACTTGTGGTCGAGTACCCTGTTCCGTTGCTCAAAACTTTCATGCGGTTGCCTCATGAAGATATCATCATAATCCCACGGTATAATATCAAATCGGTTTTCATCCGGCGTTAAGTAAAAAAACAGCTCATCCGTATAATCTCCGTTTTTTACCAGGTAATTGAATGCCAGCCATTGAAAATAATGATCCATATGAACAACACTGTTCAGGGAATCATATAGCTGTTGACCTTCATATCTTTTAGTAAGCTTCCGAATTTCCCTCAATCCATTGATCTGGTCCTTTGTGTCTTTACCATGTGAATCCTCTATCGTAAAGCGTTCTTCATACTCTCGTCTCACCAGCAAGGTGCTTTCCAGTGAACGAATATAGTCTTCAGGCTTCTGGATCGCCAGGTAGATCCCGGCTGTTTTGTCATTTATAAGCAGTTCTGCATAATAGTTATGTAAATGAAAAATACCAATCCTTTCCATTAACAGAAAGGATAGGCGGTTACGGAAATAATTCCGGTCCATTGCGAGATTGTTCAGCGCCAGCTTTTTTACTTTAATATCGTCCAAATGAATCGGTTTGTCTAAGGAAATCGAGTAGCTTTTTCTTTTAAAATACAGTGTAGTCTGCCCTCTTGTTTTAACCGATTTTGCTTTTACTTCGACTCCGTTATAGGTAATTTCACCGATTGATAATTCGAGCTTTTCTCCTGAAATCTCTTCCATCCTGGATTCAATGTATTTATCAACCTTAAAGCTAAAGACCCTGTTAAGTTGCAGGGAGAGCGTATCAGGTAAATCAAGGTATACATTGGTTGTTTGCCCAAATGCACTTGTGGATAAATTCAACCCCAACAAAAGATATAAAGCCCACTTCATAACGAATATCGGTTTTAATCCAGATTCAACCCCGAAGTTAAGTTATACTGATTTGTGACAAATTGCAAAGATAACACTCGTATTAACAAGGTTTTATCAGGTCTGTCTTTAAACCTCAATGAGAGCCGGCAGATATACCGCTCAAAGATTTTATATTCTTAAACCTTCTTCGTATAGGAACCACCGGTGAAAACCAGAACAGGGTTTAGTATGGGCAATACAAAAATTTGCTGACCTCCCCAACCATTTGCCGAGAACCAGTGAATAACCTGCCCTTTGTAATCGATCTGTTTTGTCCACCACGCGCAGTACCACTACTACCTTCTGGAGTGATTTTATGATTTTTAGTCAATAGTGAATTCCATTTATTCCATATACTCCGGTGTAGTTCATATTGGAAAAACTATAACTTTGGACTTTCGCAAATGAAGAATACCAGTTTGTACAAACCAATTGCATTTAGTTATATGATTATTGTGGTTCTCCTCACCGGCTGTGTGGAACGCTATCGGCCAAACGAGTTATATTTGCGCGATGGGATCCTGGTAATCAATGCAAATATTACTGATCAACCAGGATTTCAGTCTGTTGAAATCTCCCGTTCTGCACACATTGAGAAGCCCGGTTTTCAACCTGAATTGGATTGTTATGTGACCCTGCTCAGGGAAGACGGTGAGAGCCGTAATTTTGAAGGCGTTTATCCCCTGGGATATTATACTTCAGAGCTGGATTCAGCCTTTCTTCGCACAGGGATGTCATACCAGCTGCAGGTGGTCACTCAGGACGGTAATGAATACCAGTCGGATTTTGACGAGATCAGGCCCGTTCCGACAATCGATTCAGTTTACTATAAGGTTGAATCCATGAAATATAATGGCGTGGATGATCCCGTCAATGGCATCCGTTTTTATGTCGATTTCACTTACAACAACGATGCCTATGAATACATCCGTTGGGAGCTTACCGAAACCTATGAGTTTCACAATCCCACTATGGAAGCCTATTATTATCCCAACCGCTGGACAGTTTATCCCCTGCCAGAGGAAGATAATCCCAGGATCTGTTACATTACAAAACAACTCCCGGCTGTCCACAGTATGTCCACGCACAGCCTGAGTTTTGGTTCATATAGCAAACCCTTTGACTTTATTCCTAATGATAAGATAGAACAGAAGCTCCTTTATAAATACAGCCTGCTGGTGAGACAGTATTCCATTGGCTCCGATGGATACCATTACTTTCACGAACTGGGGGCGAACCGTCAGGATGGGGGCCAGATATTTGACAAACAACCCGCTCTTCTGACCTCGAATATCTGCAATATTGCAGATGTTAATGAAAAGGTATTGGGCTTTTTCACCATGTCATCTATGCAGGAAATACGGGTTTTTGCTGAAAATATTCCAGGTCTGGATTTAAGCCCCTATCCCTATTATTGCCTGCCGGTGGACAGCGGGCCCGGATCCAACAGGCCGACTAACTTTCCTGCTTATTTTGCAAGGGCAACCTATAATGGGACAACTATCTACGCTGAGGTGAACAAACATTGTGTGGATTGCAGGGAATATAAGGGCAGTACGTCATATAAGCCGGATTTCTGGTAGTATAATTAATTCTGGTTGCTGACTGATAGTCATTTAGCTGGTATCGGGACTTTAACACCCAGTATTACCTGCAGGCCACGGTTCATCACTTTGACTTCTCCTGATTGTCCGAATTCCTGGTTGATATTGGCCAGGCCAAAAACATAACGTGCTTCTCCAAAAAAGATCAGCTTACCGTGTGGAACCTCAACTCCGCCTCCAAGTCCCAACCCAAAGTCAATACCTTTATATTGATCTTTGGCTTCAGCAATAAAACCATCTGAAAACTTAACCTTGGCCGAAAGCAGAAAGCCGAGGTTAGGACCCACTATGACATATGGTAAAACTGTTTCACTGTTAAGTATTATATTATACCTCAGAAAAACCGGAATTTCAAAGTAGAGGAGCTTATTGATATAAGTTTCATCAAATTCCGTGACATTCCCACCCTTTTGCAGGATCATCGGTTCAACCTGGATAGCCAATCCATTCATCAAAGGGTATGTTACCACACCACCAACTCCGAAGCCAAGATGGCTTGTGTATTCCTCGCCGGTCCCACCACCATTTTTTACATTGAACCCTGCGATGTTTAAATCCAAAAATCCCCCAACTGTAAGCTGTGCAGATAGAGGAACCATGGTAACGATCCCTAAGATCATTGCTGCCAATGTCCCTTTTATTTTCATCAGTTCAGATTTAATTGTATTAAGAAACACTTACAAATTACATCGTATCTTTCAGACTGTCAATGATTTTAACAGGTGTTTATGTTAATAATTCGTTAAAAGCGGTTGCCGGAACAGGCTATTTCAGATTATCTTTATGAACTCAGAATGCGTACATAAACTGAACCCAATGAAATTAATTAAACTGAAATTCAGTCCTGTTAACTTATTTATAGCGCTTGGCGCTATCCTCAGTCTGAACCTGGCTGCCCAACCAGGCGATATCGGGGCCTGGGTAACCAGACCTGACCGTTCTGCTTTATTTGAGAAACAATCAGATTCACTGAATTTCAGGAGCCGGAAGTCAGGCAGAGCCCCGGCTATTGTAGTGGACGAAAGGACAGCTTATCAGCAGATGGATGGTTTTGGATTTGCCATGACCGGAGGAAGTACCGAACACCTGATCAATATGAGTTCCGGCGTCCGCGAAAAAATTCTGCAAGAGATGTTCGGTACCGGGATCGATGAGATGAGTTTCAGCTATATCCGCGTGACCATAGGAGCTTCAGATCTCAACAGTTTCGTATACTCCTACGACGATCTTCCCGAAGGTGAAACAGATTACCATCTGGAAAAATTCGACCTGGGACAGGACCGTAAGGATGTGATTCCCGTGATGAAAGAGATCCTTGCCATTAATCCCGATATTAAAATTATGGCATCACCCTGGTCTGCGCCCGCATGGATGAAAGAAAACTTCAATGTAAGGGGTGGACACCTGCGAAAGGATTGTTACGGCGTATATGCTCATTATTTCGTGATGTATATTCAGGAGATGCAAAAGGAAGGCATACCCATTGACGCCATTACCATTCAGAATGAACCCCTTAATTCAAATAATACTCCAAGCATGCCGTGGTACAGGGAAGAACAGGAGGAATTCATTAGCCTGCACCTGATCCCGGCCTTCCGCGAGGCCGGTCTGGATACCAAGCTGATCCTCTTCGACCATAATCTTGACAGGATCGACTATCCACTGGCCCTTTTACAGAATCCAGTCATATCGGTTTATGCCGATGGCACGGGATTTCACAATTATATGGGACATATGGATGCCATGACCACCTTGCATCTGGCCAGACCTGACAAGAATCTTTATTTTACAGAGCAAATGGTGATTGAAGATCCCGGGAGTGGGCAGATCGCCATTGCTTCCCAGGTGAAGAGGATGATTATCGATGTGACCCGCAACTGGAGTAAGAACGTTTTGTTATGGAACCTTGCGGCTGATCCAATGAACGATCCCCACACAGACAATGGTGGTTGCCCCATGTGCCAGGGAGCTATTACTATTGACGGGGACCAGGTGAGCCGGAACATTGCCTACTATGTCATAGCCCATGCCTCCAAATTCGTGCGGCCAGGATCAGTACGTATTGCTTCAACGAATACCGGGGACAGGACGGTGGAACTAACCCGGGATGAACAAAAACAATTGATCCAAAGGGTGGCAATTCAGGAAGATACCCCGGTTTTCCCCAATGTGGCTTTTAAAACTCCAGAGGGAAAGATTATCCTGATCGTGGCCAACAACACCTTTAGCAGTCACGCCTTTCAGGTCCAGTACAATGGAAAATACGCTGTGATTCCCCTGGAACCAGGAGCAGTGGGTACCTATATCTGGTAGCCAGGAAGCAGAAGTTGGTTTTGGTCCATTACGATTGAACTCCGGAAAAAAGATTGGTATCACCTTGTATGTAAGTGATCTACAAAGGAAAGTCTAACTGTATCCTGACCCGGAATTAAAATTCTTTTCCTATAATAGCATCAGGAAGGCAGATGTGAATTATATTTACCCGCAGTGAACGGACTCACTAAACTAAACTATCAGAAATTTCTCGGATGTGCCGCCTTTAATATTTCTACGTGGAGGTGCATAATAATTATTGATCAACATGGCTAAGAAAAAACTGGGTGTTTTGTCATCCACTGCCATTTGTGGGAATGATATCAGTTCCTCGGTTCTTTATGTCTCTGCGCTCGCCATCGGGTTTGCGGGACAGTATGCCTGGATCACACTGCTTATCGTTGCAGTGGTCCTCTATCTTTTCAGGAAGATCTATGGGGAAGTGGTCGGAGCAATTCCACTTAACGGTGGAGCTTATAATGCACTACTGAACACAACAAGTAAATCAACAGCTTCAATGGCCGCTACACTAACCATCTTGTCCTATATGGCCACCTCTGTAATCTCCGCCAATGAAGCCATGCGTTATTTTCACGATATTATTAATCAGGCACCAGTCATCATGTCCACCGTTGCTGTACTACTGCTTTTTGCGATTCTCACCATCATGGGTATCAGGGAATCAGCAAGGGTTGCAACTGGTATTTTTGTCTTTCACCTTGTTTCTCTGACTGTGCTGTCATTTTTTATCGGCATCTATTTAACTCAAGTTGCTACCTATAACAATAGACATCAATGTCTTGGATTCTCAAAAATAGAGTGCTATCAACATTTTGGTGTTGGTTTTCAACCTTAAAAAGGTGGTTAAAAGCATCGGATTTGACAAG